>Ga0306912_1000019_pt1 | contig 93527 bp, 97 predicted proteins | sample AntRauFillE10628_FD_190443 | JGI IMG/M metagenome (GOLD analysis project Ga0306912, IMG submission 190443) | Saline lake microbial communities from Rauer Islands, Antarctica - Metagenome Filla E10 #628 (v2) (version 2) | ecosystem: Environmental > Aquatic > Non-marine Saline and Alkaline >...
CGTCATGGTCAATAATTTGAAAGCCGTTTCATCTCCTATTGCGACTTCAAAACACAGACCTTACAAGACAAAGTAAAAGCGCTGCCTTATGGTCACGCTCATACTTCGCTGGCACTGCGGGCAGTGCGTGCAGCAATTGAAACTTTAAAAGCTTACGTAGAGCGTCAAGCAACTCCAGATTAAGCCGCTTTCGCGGCTTACGCCTTATCTCCCCGCCCTCATCGGGCGAGAGTTTACGGCGAAATTGCTAACCAAAATTAAGGTGATATTTTTTTAAAAGTAAAAAGAAAAGGAAAATCAAAAATACAATAATTGATTATCATGCAGGAAAATAATTTATTTTACTCCAGGTGGCAAATAAGAGCATCCAAAAAATCATATTTATGCCCTACTATTCCTGCCTACCTAAATGCCAAAGTGCTGCAATGGCATTTAAGTTTAGGGTCTTTTGGTTTTATCAGCAGTGCGCTCTGGTGAAGAATTATCTTGCTTGCTATCTTGGGTAACTGCTTCCGTTGTTTTTAAAGACTGGTGCATAATGGTGTATGTCGCTTTTTGCGGTTTTGGTTCTTTTGCTGGTGCATTAAACTCTGGTTCCTCCTGTGCATCAAAAAACTCTGGTTCTTCTTGTACTTGCAGCTCCTCCTGTGCCTCATAAAACACCGGTTCCAGTTCCTCCTGTGCATCAAAAAATACTTCAGTTGCAGATGCGCTTTCAGAGGAACCATAGATATTGGTAGTAATATTATCATACGATTCTTTAACTGCGGCAGCGCCATAACCAACTGCAGCAGCACCATAGCCCGCTGCTGTACCTAAATAACCAACTGCAGTAACACCATAATTAACTGCAGGGCCATTTGGGGATACATTCTCTAGCAAAGAGTTTAGATAAGGGGCCGCGCTATATTTAGCATTGATTAAGGCTTTGGCAAAACCAGTCCCATATTCTTTAGTAGCAGCCAATACCTCGGTGATCTTTTGGGTAGGGATAGGCTCCCCGTTCTCCAAATAATCAACTAAGCTTTGCGCATAGGGTTTACCGAATTTTTCAATTTGCTCATAGATTTGTTCAGATAAATCTGGAGAAAACTCTGCAACTTGTTCTAATAGGGTTAAAACATTGCTGCCATATTGCTGCGCGGTCTCCATAGCGGCATTTTTAAAATCGCTGCTGTAGTGTTGCACTAAAGTGGCATGTTCTTTTAACTGGGCTAAGGGATCGGACTGTTGTTGCACAGAAAATTGCTCTGCTAAATCTATTTGTTTTTCAGGTAATGACTGTTTATTAGCACCCAGGATTCGATATTTTAACTTATTCCCAAGATTTTTTAATGCTTGCCATCCCCGTTGCCATATACTTAATTTAACCGGGGCTTGGCGCTGTTGTAAGGTGTTAATCAGTGTTTGCTGATATTTTATCGGCACTTTCACCCAAACCAGTTCTTTATCACTGTGATTGGCGCATAACTTAGCTTCTTGTGGATGCGCCTTTAAATGACTGCGCTTAGCATAGTTTTGATAAAGTTTATAAAAATTACTGTCCATAAGGTGCGCATTATCTTGATAAACCCCATACATTTCTCGAGCACGAGTGGCATCTGCAATCAACTCGGTGAGCAATGAACCGCCCTGTTTGGCCCCATAATAGCCACCTTGAACTGTAGCAACCCCAGCATCATAATAGCGACCTATTTGTTGGGTTAACCAGGTTGACCAATCTGGTGGCGGCGATGGCCGCTCTTGATCTAATAATTTATAGTAACTATCGAGCACTTTAGAGGCGTCTTCTTTGGGCATTAATACAAATTCTGTCTCCAAGTGGCCATAAGCCCAGGCCTGATCAGGATGTTGTCGCCAATAATACGCGGCTTGTAAACGCGCTAGCAGATCTGGGTGATCCTGTTGAAATGCTTGATATGTCGCATATTGCTTACGTGCTTTGTTTAATAAAGTCATGGGATTGCGCATAAATTTTAACCCTAATCAACGCAGCCTTAATCACTACGCACCTAAGTCCTTATCATTAAGCTTAGAATATAATGAGTTAACTTTAAAACTTATTTATTAATTGGTGGCTAAAAGCTAAGATCGACAGTTAAAATAATGGGTTAAGCGCTGAACTGCCCAGTAAAGGGGTAACGTATCAGCTAAAGCAGCCAGTACTTTAAAAGAATAACTGGAAATTAAAATAAATTTAAATTGCTCCGTCCAATGTGTGCTGACTAATTCAGTGTGTTGTTTTAACCAGTAATAAGAAAAGCCAAACACAATTAAGGTGTCTACCAATTGGCTAATTAACGTCGAGCCATTATTGCGCAACCACAAATGCTTACCCTGAGTTAATTTTTTCCAAAAATGAAATAAATAGACATCTAAATATTGTGCCACTAAATACGCCAGCATGGAGCTTATAATGTTACTTAAGGCAAATAGGCGCATGGCATAAAAAGGATAATCACTATGAGTTAATTCCGGTAAATGGGTTTCCATTAGTTGGGGGGGGACTTGGGGTAAAATCCCTGCTAGCCAAAAGTAAAAAGCTAACCATAAATTTGCGCCTAAGCCACACAGCACTAAAAAATTAGCTCGTGGTGCTCCATAGAGCTCGCTCACCAAATCCGTACATAAAAAAGTCACGGGATAGGCTAAAATACCAATAGGAAACAGCAACGGCAGCTGAAAATGGCCTATATTTAGGGTTGCTTCAATAAAGCGACTCACCCCAAAAAAATTCATGATCAGCACCGAACTAATAAATACCGTTGCAATAATAATAAAGACATTTTCTCGGCGTTGTATGGCCAAATGGTTCGTCGGTAACTGGTTGGGATGGGATAAGACCATGGTGGCTCCTCACCAAAGCAAGTGAATTGTTAATCACTTAAACGCTATTATATAGGGCGTTATCTGGTGAAATGGTGCCGAATCACGGACTCGAACCGCGGACCTACGCATTACGAGTGCGTTGCTCTACCACCTGAGCTAATTCGGCCTAAGCTTTAAAGGCAAGCTATTATAAACTGAATTATCCCAGATGCCAATAAGGGCATAGATACTGTAACCTGGAGAGTGATCAGTAGACCATTTTGGTCAATTCTGGACATTTTGGTCTAGTTAGTTGGATTATTTAAGTCATCGGCTGCTTGATCTATAAATATAAGTTATTGAATTAACATAACTTATAAGGCAAAGCAAAACGTTGGCATGAAAAATGCATTATTATTAATGAACTTAAACAACCTTGGAGAAATAATTATGCCGAACATCAAACAAAAAACTAGTGGTTTTACCTTAATTGAGTTAATGATTGTGGTGGCTATTATTGGTATTTTAGCCGCTATCGCGATTCCCGCTTATAACGATTATATTGTCCGGGCGCGAGTCTCAGAATTAATTAGCGTTGGCGCTAATGCACGAACTGCAGTGTCTGAATATATTATTGCCACCGATAGTTTACCAGCCACTAATGACGAAGCTGGAGTCAGTAATATTACCACTCAATATGTTGCAAGCTTAGATGTCACTGACGGGGTCATTACCATTACCGGCACTGAGGATTTAGGCGCAGGTAATGACTTTGCCATTGTCTTAACCCCTGATACTACAAGTAGCGATGTGGTCCAATGGACTTGTAGCGCCAACGGAGAGTCCAAATATGCCCCCGCATCTTGCCGAGGCTAAGTATAAAAAATTAAATTTAATTTAAGGAGGCGCTTGCCTCCTTTTTTTTGGCTTAACTATTGTGTTAGCAAAAATCACTAAAGTCACTATACTAAAGCTATAAAAATTTATTGCTTGGAGTTTATAATGTTACCCGTATTCATTAAATCCAAAGGCTTTACCCTCATTGAAATTATGATTGCGGTGGCCATTACTGGGGTGTTAGCAGCAATTGCTGTTCCTGCTTATAACGATTATGCCATCCGGGCACGGGTCAGTGAATTAATTGCGGTCGCTGCCAATGCCAAAGTCACTATTTCCAACTATGCCACCCTTAACAATGGGCAATTCCCGGATTCCAATGAACAAGCCAATTTGGCCAATATTGAAACCCAATATGTGGCCAGCCTAGCCGTGGGGCCCGATGGCATTATTACTGTTACCGGGACCCCAGCATTAGGCACTGGGGACACTTTTGCCCTTGATTTTATTCCCACCCATGGCAATGGCATTATCAATTGGCAATGTCAAGTCAGTGCCGGTGATCCCAAATATGCGCCAGCAACTTGTCGGGGCAATGCGGCCTCTGCTATTGATTCTAACGATACCACCACACCTGACGATACCACCACACCTGACGATACCACGCCTGAAGACGATACCAACGAAAACGATGGTGATGATAATAACAACAATCCATTTCCAGGCAACAGCGGCAATGCCCCAGGGCAACAAGGCAATGATGGCCCAGGTAACAGCGGTAATAGTGGTAATGGCCCAGGTAACAGCGGTAATAGTGGTAATGGCCCAGGTAACAGCGGTAATGCTCCAGGTAACAGCGGTAATGCTCCAGGTAACAGCGGTAATGGCCCAGGTAACAGCGGTAATAGTGGTAATGGCCCAGGTAACAGCGGTAATGCTCCAGGTAACAGCGGTAATGCCCCAGGAAGAGGAAGAGGACGGTAAGTGGATTTGATTCAGGATCAGCAATTTGAGTAATAAGCAGAAAAGTAAAAATAAGTTACAATACTGAATTTAAGATTGTGCATTATATTGCTTGGTATAACTCAAGATCGCTACTTCATTAGGCAACAATAGCCCCTTTAAGCATAAAGCATTTTTTATAAGCAAAGGTAACCAAAGGTAACTATACTAACACTATAAAAATTTATGCTTTGGAGTTTCTAATGTTACCCGTAATTATTAAATCCAAAGGCTTTACCCTCATTGAAATTATGATTGCGGTGGCCATTACTACTACTTTGGCAGCCATTGCCATACCGGCTTATAACGATTATACCGTCCGGGCGCGAGTAAGCGAATTAATAACCGCTGGTGCCAATGCCAAAACCACTGTTTCTAACTATGCCACCCTTCACAATGGGCAGTTCCCTAATTCCAACGAACAAGCCAACGTGGCCAATATTGAAACCCAATATGTCGCCAGCTTAACGGTGGGCCCTGATGGCGTAATTACTGTTACCGGCAGCTCAGCATTAGGCGCTGGAGACACTTTTGCCATTGATTTTATTCCAACTCATGGCGATGGCGTCATCAACTGGCAATGTCAAATCAGTGCTGGCGCTCCCAAATATGTGCCATCCACTTGTCGCAACACCACTGTCTCTACCATTGACTCTAACAACAGCACGGACAATGGCAGCAATACCGACCAAGACAATCACACTGATAATAACAACAACACTTCATCTCCACGCGATAGAAGCAATGATGGCGATAGCAGCATAAAAAGAATCAGCGAAAGGGTAGGCCCTAGGTAATTTATAAAGTAAGCTAAAAGAGTAAACTTTCGCTACACTAAAGCCAAGTACTTTATAAAAATGTCTACCGCCTTGCTATGAGTGATAAAAAGCTATGGAAACTAAGCCAAAAGTTCAGTTAAGTGGCCTAGCGCGTAAATTGGTGATTGCCCAATTACTCGATGAAGAAGCTGCTATTTTAGCCACAACTGAAGCTCAAAAAAATCGCCTACCATTGGTCTCTTATTTAGTAGAAAAAAAACTGGTCTGTGGCACAGATATTGCCCTAACGGCTGCTAAAGAATTTGGCTTTCCAATCATTGACTTGCATAGCTTAGATTTAGAAGCAGTGCCCAAAGATTTAGTGAACGATAAATTAATCCGTTTTCATCGCATTTTGCCTTTATATCGACATGGCAAACGCTTATATTTGGGCATGTCTGATCCCACCAATTTACAAGCCCTAGATGAACTGACCTTTCATACTGGGCTTAACACTGAAACCATTATTGTTGAAGAACAAAAACTCAATTTAATTATTGAAAAATTATTGGCCGATGAAGACAATGCTAGCTTAAATATCCAAGACAGTGATTTAGATGGGCTCGATATTTCCAATGAAGAAGAGTTGCCCCCAGAAGAGGACACCTCAGAGGTCGATGATGCCCCCATTGTCCGTTTTATTAATAAAGTTTTACTGGATGCCATTAATCGCGAAGCCTCTGATATTCATTTTGAACCCTATGAAAAAAATTATCGCGTTCGCTTACGCCAAGATGGCGTATTATATGAATTTGCCAGTCCACCAGCCAATTTAGCCCCAAGATTGGCAGCACGGATTAAGGTAATGTCGCGTTTAGATATTTCAGAGCGCCGTATTCCTCAAGATGGACGCTTTAAAATGAAAATCTCTAAAAATCGTGCTATCGACTTTAGGGTCAGTACTTGCCCAACTTTATTTGGCGAAAAAGTGGTGATGCGAATTTTAGATCCCTCTAGTGCTCAAATGGGGATTGATGCACTAGGCTATGAAAGTCAACAAAAAGACGCGTTTTTAAATGCCATTCATAAACCCCAAGGTATGGTATTGGTAACCGGACCGACCGGCAGTGGTAAAACCGTGTCATTATATACCGCACTTAATATTTTAAATACCGAAACGGTCAATATTTCAACCGCTGAAGATCCTGTAGAAATTAATTTACCTGGCGTCAACCAGGTCAGCGTTAACCCTAAAGCTGGATTAACCTTCTCTAGTGCATTACGTTCTTTTTTACGTCAAGATCCAGATATTATTATGGTGGGTGAGGTACGTGATTTAGAAACCGCTGAAATTGCAGTCAAAGCCGCACAAACCGGACATATGGTGTTATCCACATTACATACCAATAGCGCACCAGAAACCTTAACCCGCTTAGTCAATATGGGCGTACCAGCATTTAATTTGGCCACATCAATTAATTTAGTGATAGCACAACGCCTAGCTCGTAAATTATGTAGCCACTGTAAAGAAGCCACCAAAGTTCCTGATGAGGCACTACTAGAGCTTGGCTTTACCAAAGAAGAAATAGAAAATATTGAATTATTTATTGCCAAAGGCTGTGATCAATGTAAAGAAGGCTATAAAGGCCGACTTGGTTTATATGAAGTCATGCCGGTCACCCCCAGTATCGGACGTATTATTATGGAAGGGGGAAATGCTTTAGATGTATTAGATCAAATGAAAAAAGAAGGGATTATTACATTACGTCGTGCAGGATTAAATAAAGTGAAATGGGGTTTAACCAGCTTAGAAGAAATTAATCGGGTAACCAAGGATTAAAGTCAATGCCTGTACCTAAAAAATCAACCAGTAAAAAAGAAAATTTGGTTTTTGATTATAAATGTTACAACCTTCAAGGTAAACCGATAACCGGTGATTTGCATGCCCCCAATATCACTTTAGCCAAAGCAAATTTACGTCGCCAAGGGTTTAGTAAAATTAAGCTCACTAAACGACGTAAACCATTAATGTTATTTAAGAAAAAAATCTTAAGTGGAGATGTTTCCAGCTTTGCCCGACAAATGGCAACTATGCTCACTGCGGGAGTGCCATTAGTACAATCCTTAGATATTGTTGCGCGTGGCAATGAACATGATGAAATGAAAAAAGTGGTGAATGCCCTTAAATTAGAAGTAGAATCAGGACGCACTTTTTCTGAAGCGTTACATAAATTTCCTCTTTTATTTGATCATTTATTTTGTAGTTTAGTGGCCTCAGGAGAAACCTCAGGGGCTTTAGAAGGAATGTTAGATAGAATTGCCACTTATAAAGAAAAATCAGAATCGTTAAGAAAAAAGATTAAAAAAGCCATGTCCTATCCTATGGCAGTATTAATTGTGGCGTTAATCGTCACTGGAATTTTATTGGTTTTTGTGGTGCCACAATTTGAAGAATTATTTCAAGGCTTTGGTGCAGATCTACCGACTTTTACTTTATTAGTCATTAGTCTTTCAGAATTTATGCAAAGCTGGTGGTATGTGATAATAGGATTTTTTATATTGTTGGGCTATATTTTTTCCCATCTTAAAAAAACTTCTCAATCATTTAGAAATAAAGTAGATAAGTTGATTTTAAAATTACCTATCGTTGGCGATATTATGCATAAAGCGGCCATTGCACGCTATGCTCGAACCTTATCCATTACTTTTGCCGCTGGAGTACCGTTAGTTGAGGCCTTAGATTCAGTGGCTGGGGCAACCGGCAATATTGTATACAGTGATGCGGTAGAACAAATTAAAGATGAGGTTTCTACTGGCTCGCAAGTACAAGCGGCAATGCGCAATACCCAATTATTTCCTAATATGGTCATTCAAATGATTGCCATTGGTGAAGAATCCGGATCTTTAGATGCAATGCTGGGTAAAGTGGCCAATATTTATGAAGAAGAAGTCGATACCGCAGTTGACAGTTTAAGCAGCTTATTAGAGCCCTTAATTATGGCGGTATTGGGGGTCTTAGTTGGGGGCTTGGTCATTGCCATGTACTTGCCTATCTTCCAAATGGGCTCGGTGATATAGGAAATTCAATGCTTTATGGAGATAACGTTGTCCCAACTACCCTATCTTTGGTTATGGCTCACGCTAGGTATTGGCTTAATTGTAGGCAGTTTTTTAAATGTATTAATTTATCGCTTTCCCCAGATGTTACAGCGTTATTGGCTAGCGCAATGCCATTTATTTATGGCCGAACAACCGCATCATGACCCACCTGCAAGTGATCAAGCGCCCCCTGCCCCGTTTAATTTATGTTGGCCTGCCTCTCATTGTCCGCATTGTGCGCATTCAATTCCAATTTGGCATAATATTCCGCTCTTAAGTTTTTTATGGTTAAAGGGGCGTTGTCATAGTTGCCAACACCCCATTTCATGGCGTTATCCTGTTATTGAGTTATTAACCACCCTTTGCACGGTTATTGTCGTTGCGCATTTTGGCATTGCCTGGCTAACGCTGGGGGCGCTATTGTTGACCTGGAGTTTAATTGCGCTAAGCTTTATTGACTTTGATCATAAAATTTTACCGGATGAGTTAACCTTAAGTATGTTATGGCTGGGATTATTATTGAATACACAGCATACTTTTGTTAGTCCACAAGCAGCTATTTTAGGTGCAGCATTAGGTTATTTAACTTTATTTTTATTGTTTTGGCTCTATAAATTGTTTACCGGTAAAGAAGGCATGGGCTATGGCGATTTTAAACTCTATGCCTTGTTAGGGGCATGGAGCGGTTGGCAAAGCTTACCCTTTACTTTATTTATGGCTTCCGTTTTGGGCGCCATGGTGGGGATTTTTTTAATTGTGATCAAAGGCTACCAGCGCTCGGCAGCCATTCCATTTGGCCCTTATCTGGCGCTAGCAGGTTGGCTAAACTTTATGTGGGGCGATATCATTAATGCTGTTTATTTGATGCAATTTTAAATGAAGTGAAATATTATGTTGGTTGTTGGACTTACTGGGGGAATTGGCAGCGGTAAATCTACTGTAGCTCATCTTTTTAGTCAATTTAACATTGCAGTGATTGATGCCGATCATATTGCTAAAACATTAACTGAACCTGGACAAGACGCCTACCAACAAATTATTGAACAATTGGGTTCGCACCTAATAAAGCCCAATGGACAACTAGACCGAGCCCAAATTAAACAGCTTATTTTTCAAGATCCAATGGCAAAACAGCAATTGGAAGCCATTTTACATCCTTTAATTTATACACAAATCACGCATGCCATTTCCACCGTTAGCAGTACTTATTGTATCGTGGCAATTCCATTATTGGTTGAGCATTTGGCCACCTATAGCACTTTAATTCATCGGATCTTAGTGATAGATTTACCTAAAACAGAGCAAATTGCACGAGTTAAGCAAAGAGATAATAGTTCTTCCTCATTAATAGAGCGGATTATTCAAGCGCAGGCCTCTCGTCATAGCCGCCTCCAAGTCGCGCATGAGGTGCTACTTAACGAGGGCTCTTTATTGAGCCTTAAAGCGCAAGTTCAGCGTTTGCACCAACACTATTTACAATTGGCTTAAGCATTAAGTTTGTTTTTAGTGGAATGAATCGATATAATTTCGTTATTAACTAATTAGAGTGAAGGCGTCATGAAACAAGTTTGTTGTCCTACCTGTCAAGCGCCAGCATACTTAGATCCGCAAAAAAATTCTTATCGGCCCTTTTGCAGTCAACGCTGCCAGCAAATTGATTTAGGGGCCTGGGCAGATCAAAGCTATCGCATTGCCAGTGCTGAGCCATTGCCAGAGCAGCTTATCTCTGAGCTTGAAGACTCAAAAAACCCAACGTGACTTCTCACCGCCCTATCGGGGGATGCTTCTTATTTCGTTAGCCGTTGCTCGATAGTATCGAGACTTACGCAGCTTCCATAAGCAGAGACGATTGCTTCCAGTTTATGACCGCAACCATGGCACGTTTTAGAACTGGCGTACCACGGGTCGAGTTTCACCAAGTGTTTGTCTTGCTCTTTAGCCGGGCGAGAGTTTACGGCGAAATTGCTAAAACATTAAAGCCAGTGCAGTTATTTTTTACGCAGTAAATATAATACTGCAGCACTGAGCAATAAAATATGGCCAATTAATACAATGCCGCGATACCATGCCCATTGCCCAGCAATATTTAGTCCTTTGGCCTGACCATAGTACAACTGTAACAGTGCCCCTAATACCATTAATCCCTCACCTAACAAACCAAGGGTATAAATTGCTGAGGGTTTAAGGCTTATTGCACTTTTAATGGATAACATTACGTCTCCCAGTCTTTCTTTTATTCATAGCACAAATTTTGATACTATGAGATAAGCCATTGGCTAAGATGGCTCTAGTCAATAACCTTAATCGGTATTTGGCAAGACGTTATCCAGGTTGCTTGCTGCAAAGTAGCAATAATTTGCTGATTTGCTTGGGGAAACCACTTTGGCTCAAGCTCAGCCAATCTTATCCACTGTATCTGTTGACTGGCCAAAGCTTGGGGTTCCCCCTGATAACACAAAATCCAATACACATAAAAATAAAGGTTTTTACTCGCATAACGATATTCAAATTGCATCCAGCGTTGCACTTCAACTACGCTGATCCCAATTTCTTCTTGCCATTCCCGTTTTAAGGCAGCCTCTGGGGCTTCTTGTGGCTCGATTTTTCCACCTGGGAATTCCCAACACTGTGGATGAGATTGCCAAGGATAACGCTGAGCAATAAGCACTTGTTGCTGCGCATTGCTCAATACGCCAATAACAATATTTGAGCCGTAGCTCATAGCTTAAGCCAATTGACCATGGCAATGTTTATATTTTTTACCTGAACCACAAGGACAATAGGCATTGCGACCCACTTTAGCAGCTTCACGTACCGGTGAAGTGGCAGCGCCTGCCCCTTGCATTTTTGGTTCACTGCTTTGGGTTTGGTTCATCGAATCGGGCGCGGCATGCTGAAATTGCAAGGGCACTTTAGTGGCCTCACGACGTTGTGCTTCCACCATTTCCACATCCGATGGCGCTTGAATATCCACGGAAGATAATAACCCAATGACTTCACGTTTAATGGTCTCTAACATGCGAGTAAATAAATTAAAGGCTTCACGCTTATATTCTTGTTTAGGATCTTTTTGGGCATAGCCTCTTAACCCCACACTTTGCCGCAAATGGTCCATCGCCGCCAAATGTTCTTTCCAATGAGAATCTAAGCAACTTAACATAACCGATTTCTCAAAACGACGTAAAGTGGTTGCGCCAACTTGGGCTTCTTTTTCTGCATAGGCTTGGTTAAATGCGTTAAGAATGTGGGCCTGCAATTGTTGTTCATTTAACTCAGGATCTTGAGCTAACCATTGTTGTAACGGTAATTGCAAGCGAAATTCTTGCGCTAAAGTCTTTTCTAAGCCTTCAATGTCCCACATCTCTTCGATACTTTGTGGCGGCACAAAATCTGCTACCACTTGAGCTATCACATCTTCTTTGATCCCTGCAATATTATCGGACACATCATTGGCATACATCAGCATATCGCGCTGTTCATAAATGGCAGTACGCTGATCGTTGGCCACATTGTCATAGTCTAGTAATTGTTTACGGATATCAAAATGATGTCCCTCGACTTTACGTTGTGCATTTTCAATGGCGCGAGTAACTAAGGAGCTGGTAATGGCTTCTCCCCCTTCCATCCCTAAACGGCGCATTAAACTCGCCACTCGGTCTGAAGCAAAGATCCGCATTAAGTTATCTTCTAAGGATAAATAAAAACGACTAGAACCTGGATCGCCTTGGCGTCCTGCCCGGCCACGCAGCTGATTATCAATCCGTCGCGATTCATGCCGTTCAGTCCCAATAATATGAAAGCCACCTGCTGCCACCACGGCATCATGACGTTTTTTCCAATCTGCTTTAACCCGCGCTATATCGTCCTCACTAGGAGAGGTCATGGCTTTTAACTCAGTTTCAAAGCTACCGCCTAATACAATATCGGTACCTCGGCCCGCCATATTGGTGGCAATGGTCACCGCTTGGGGACGCCCCGCCTCAGCAATGATTTGGGCTTCTTGCTCATGAAATTTGGCATTAAGCACTTGGTGTTTAAACCCTGCACGCTTAAGAAAATTGGATAGCAATTCTGAGTTTTCAATAGAAACCGTGCCCACCAATACCGGTCTTTTACGGGCAATACAGCCTTTAATGTCTTCAATAATGGCTTGATATTTATCTTGTTGGGTTAAATAAATCACATCTGGATAATCGGTGCGCGCACAAGGTTTATTGGTGGGAATAACCACCACTTCCAAATTATAAATTTGTTGAAACTCATAAGCTTCGGTATCTGCGGTTCCGGTCATGCCTGATAATTTACCATATTGCCTAAAGAAATTTTGAAAGGTAATTGACGCTAAGGTTTGATTTTCACTTTGAATGGGCACATTTTCTTTGGCTTCTACGGCTTGGTGCAAGCCATCGGACCAACGTCTTCCTGGCATGGTACGCCCGGTATGTTCATCCACAATCACCACTTTTTGATCAACGATTAAATAATCAACATCTCTTTTATACAAAGCATTAGCCCGTAAGGCCGCATTAAGGTGATGGAGTAAAATTAAATTACTGGCATCATATAAGCTCTCGCCTTCTTTGAGTAACTGGGCATTAACCAGCAATTGTTCTACATGCTGATGGCCGGTTTCACTAAGGTAGGTCTGACGATTTTTTTCATCAATTTGGTAATCACCCGGCCCTTCTTTTTGGGCTTGCGCGGTTAATTGCGGTACAATCTGGTTCATGACTTGATATAAGTCAGAACTTTCTTCAGCGGGCCCAGAAATAATTAATGGGGTTCTGGCTTCATCAATTAAAATAGAATCGACTTCATCGATAATGGCATAAGCCAATACGCCTTGCACACAATCTTCAGGGCTAAAGGCCATTTTATTACGTAAATAATCAAAGCCCAATTCATTATTGGTGGCATAAATAATATTGGCTGAATAACTTTCTTTTTTAACTGCTGGCTCTAAACGCGGGATCACAACCCCTACAGTTAACCCTAAAGTTTCATAAATCGGTCCCATCCATCCAGCATCGCGGCGTGCCAGATATTCATTGACCGTGACCACATGCACTGGGTTACCCGTCAACGCATTAAGGTAAACGGGTAAAGTCGCCACTAAGGTTTTACCTTCCCCGGTAGACATCTCAGCAATTTTGCCTTCATGTAGCACCATACCGCCAATTAGCTGCACATCAAAATGACGCATCTTAAGTAAGCGACGGCTAGTTTCTCTAACTACTGCAAAGGCCTCAGGCAATAACTGGTCAAGGGTTTCACCTTGCTGGTAGCGCGCTTTAAACTCTTGAGTTTTATTGGCCAGCTCTGGCATAGATAATTGTTGATAACTGGGCTCTAAATGGTTAATTTGCTCAACCATTTTGTGATAGCGCTTAATTAATCGTTGATTGCGACTTCCAAAAATGGATTTAAGTAATTTAGACAATATCATAGGCCCATCAATCTATTGGTTAAATATTAAGTTAAATAAGGTGGATCCTAATCCACTTGCATACCCCAGCTTGAAAATAACATGTTTTTAATGTCAGCAATAGGCCCTTAAAACAATTAGACCTCTAACTAATTAAGTCACTTTCCTTTTTAAATCTGGAAAATACCGGCCCGGATCAACCGCACGATTATCTTGACGAATTTCCAGATGCAAATGCGTTCCCGTAGTCCGCCCAGTATGCCCCATCCGTGCAATCAATTGCCCTTTGTGCACCACCTCACCTAATTGCACCATTAATTCTTTATTATGTGCATAACGCGAAGTCAATTGTGGACCATGGTGAATTTCTAATAAATTGCCATAGCCCCCCCGGTCCCCGGAAAAAGAGACCACACCACTGGCCATGGCATAGATCTCAGTGCCTTCGCGACCCGCAATATCCACTCCAGAGTGCCAAACTCGAAGGCCCGTCAATGGGTCAAGGCGCGAACCAAAATACGAAGAAACCCAACCTTTGGCAATGGTACGGCTAGAGCCTTGAATGGTAAGGGCTTGTTGTTGCATGGTATGTGTGAGCATTTTATCTAATGCATTGAGTTGTAAGCGCCGGGTTTGCATTTGCTCAGCCAAGCCCTCTACCAATTGTGCCAACCGCATGCCATCTAACTTAGGTGGAACCGAGGTTTTTTGAATAAAAGGATTTAAGGAGCCATTAAAATTAAATTCTTGTGGGTCAAAATTAGCCATAGTGACCAATTTTTCGCCTAATATATTTAAGCGGATCATATCAGCATCAAGGTAGGCTAATTTTTTAGTTAACGCACCAAAAGTAAAATTGGCTTGTTGCGCAATATCATTAAAATGCAATTTCTGTTGTATCAGTTGATCTTGCCATTGACTTAGCATCACCGCTCTATCTTTGCCTGCTTGATACTGTGCGACGCCATAGCCCAAACCAGCACTACTGAGCAAGGAAACCAAAGCAATAAGCCATATACCCCAACGACTGATCCTCAACTTAAACCGGTATAATGGTTTACTTGTGCTAACATACCCATTCATGATCCTAAAAACCCCCAACCTCAAGGGACAACATTCATCTATGCCTATCCCACACCGCTCGCTTGCTGATTTACTGACTGATGATTCAACGCCACTTGGCCAATTGGTGCGCCAAGCACACTATATTGAAGATTTAAATCAATTCTTGCAACAAACTTTAGCTCCTGAGTTTACCCAACCCTGTCAGGTAGGAGATTATATAAAAGGTCATTTAACTTTATTAGTTTTTTCCGCGGCCAGTGCTACTCGATTACGATTTCAGATCCCTGATCTCCGAGAGAAGTTAAGAAAACAACCGCATTGGTATGCGTTAAAATCCATTCAAGTCAAAGTTAAACCACAATGGCGATCTTCTTTGACCACAGTGGCTCACCCAGCGCCACTTGCCACATCTTACCCCAAATCGCCCAAATCTGTTTTAAGTGATGAAATTGCACAACAGTTTGCAGTACTAGCGCAAAATCTAGCGCAAACTCCAGCGAATGCACGGCTTAAGCAAACGCTACTGCGCTTGGCCGAAAATAAACCCGCTCAAGCTGACAAATAAGTTATTTAGGCAACAATAAATTCAGGGGAGCTATAAAACATAGGCAAAGTCATTGCTTGTTCTTCAAAAGTGACCACTTCCCAAGCCTCAGGATTGGCCAATAACGCTTTATTTAATTGGTTATTTAAGGTATGACCGGACTTGTAACCAGAAAAGGCGCCAATCACGCCAGAGCCCAATAAATATAAATCTCCAATGGCATCTAAAATTTTATGGCGGACAAATTCATCTTCAAAGCGCAATCCGCCTTCATTGATGATTTTATGATCATCCAACACAATGGCATTGGCTAAACTGCCACCTAACGCCAGATTATTGGCTTGTAACCATTCAAAATCCGCTAAAAAACCAAAAGTACGCGCCCGACTGACTTCTTTGACATAACCGGTACTGGTAAATTCTAACTCCGCTTGTTGCTGGTTACGATAAATCGCGGGATGGCTAAAATCAATAGAAAATGCCAGTTTAAACCCATCATAGGGTTCGATACTGGCCCATTTATCTCCCTCTTCAACTCGGATGGTTTGTTTGATCCGAATAAATTTTTTGGCTGCCAATTGCTCTTCAATCCCAGCCGATTGAATTAAAAACACAAATGGCCCAGAGCTGCCATCCATAATAGGCAACTCCGCCGAGCTTAATTCTACCACCGCATTATCGATCCCCAGTCCCGCAAAGGCGGATAATAAGTGCTCTACCGTACTTACACTGACACCTTGATGCCGCAAAGTGGTACAAAAAGTGGTATCTCCAACATATTGCACTAGGGCGGGGATCTCAATAACCGGATCACAATCTACCCGCTTAAAGACAATGCCATAGTTGACCGCTGCGGGACGCAAGGTGACAAAAACCTTCTCTCCACTATGTACCCCGGTCCCCGTTGCTCGGATAACATTTTTTAATGTCCGTTGCCTAACCATTTTAAATAGCAATCCTTAGTTATCCAAATTTAATGCATCGAGGCATTTTACCATAAGGGTAAGCCTTAATCTGCTTGACGACGCAAAAAGGCTGGAATATCTAAGTAATCTAGCTCTTCATTGGTGCTTTCTTTGGCTTTAGCAGAACTTTTTCTTAAAAAACTGCTCCGTTCACGCTCTTTACGCCCTGGCGCTGACTCACGTGATACTGGCTGTGGTGCTTCCCAACGGGCATCGCCCATTTCATCTTGCCCCAATCCTGTGGCAACTAGAGTCACCCGTAATTCTTCGCCCAAATCCGGATCGATAACCGTACCAACAATAACTGTGGCATCATCTGAGGTAAAGCCTTTAATGGCATCGCCCACTTCTTCAAATTCTGAAATCGACATGTTAAGGCCTGCGGTGACATTCACCAATACCCCTTTGGCCCCTGCCAAATCAATATCATCCAATAATGGGCTAGAAATGGCAGCATGCGCAGCTTCACGGGCCCGATTTTCGCCACTTGAGCTTCCTGTGCCCATCATGGCCAAGCCCATTTCTGACATCACGGTGCGCACATCAGCAAAGTCAACATTAATCAGTCCAGGTCGAGTAATTAACTCTGCAATCCCTTGGACGGCGCCCAACAATACATTATTGGCCGATTTAAAGGCATCTAATAAGGTGACATTTTTACCTAATACCGTCAGTAATTTTTCATTAGGAATGGTAATTAAAGAATCTACATGGCGACGTAACAATTGAATGCCTTGTTCGGCTAACTGCATTCTTTTACGCCCTTCAAATGGAAAAGGTCGAGTGACTACCGCTACGGTTAAAGCGCCTAATTCTTTAGCAATTTCTGCAACCACTGGAACGCCACCGGTACCGGTACCACCGCCCATTCCGGCAGTAATAAACACCATATCAGCGCCTTCTAGCACATCTCTAATTCTATCGGCATCTTCTAACGCTGCTTGCCGGCCCACCTCAGGGTTAGCCCCAGCGCCTAGGCCTTTGGTCACTTGTGACCCTAGCTGTAATACCGTTAGCGCTTCAGAATTTTTTAAAGCTTGTGCATCGGTATTGGCACAGATAAATTCTACGCCTTCTACTTTTGCCCCCACCATATGTTGAATGGCATTACCGCCGCCGCCACCAACCCCAATGACTTTAATGACGGCATTTTGGGGAATACTATCCATTAATTCAAACATCTCACTCATTATTTTCTCCTTTGGCCTACTTATGCGACCTTTTTTGCCATTCATTGGGAAAGCATACTACAAATTGCCCTGTAACCACTTCCTAACTTTTTCCCATACGCCTGTCAAGCCTTGACGTTGAGTATCGAGTTGCCGCTCCAGTTGTTGTTGTCTCCCATAGAGCAATAATCCCACGCCAGTGGAGTAGATAGGATTATCAATCACCTCTTCTAATCCTTCAATGCCCCTAGGTAACCCTAAGCGCACTGGCATTTTAAAAACATCTTCTGCCAATTCAACCGCACCGACTATTTTCGAGCAACCCCCAGTTAATACAATACCAGATCCTAATAATTCTTCTAAGCCAGCTCTTTGTAATTCAGCTTGTACTAAGCTAAAAATTTCTTCATAACGCGGCTCAACCACTTCTGCTAGCGTCATTCGAGATAATTGGCGAGCAGGCCTATCAATGACTCCCGAAACCTCAAAGGTGGCATTCGCCTCCACCATTTGCGTCAATGCCGCAGCATATTTGATTTTAATCCATTCTGCATTTTGCGTGGGGGTTCTTAACGCCACAGCAATATCATTGGTTACTTGGTCCCCAGCAATAGGGATCACTGCCGTATGGCGAATTGCACCTTGAGTAAACACGGCAATATCAGTGGTTCCCCCCCCAATATCGACTAAACACACACCTAACTCTTTTTCATCTTCAGTGAGTACCGCAAAGCTTGAAGCCAGTTGTTGTAAGATCACATCGTCTACTTCTAAATGACAACGGCGAACACATTTAATAATATTTTGGGTCGCGCTGACACTGCCGGTCACCATATGGACTTTGGCTTCCAAGCGTACACCTGACATACCTACCGGTTCACGAATACTGTCTTGCGCATCAATAATAAATTGTTGTGGCAAGATATGCAGAATTTTCTGATCGGCAGGAATGGCTACGGCTTTAGCCGCATCAATCACTCGCTCCACATCCAATGGGGTCACTTCCTGCTCACCAATGGCCACAATCCCATGGGAATTTAAGCTACGAATATGATTGCCTGCAATACCGGTAAACACTGAATGAATATGGCAACCGGCCATCAATTCTGCTTCTTCGACTGCACGTTGTATGGATTGTACGGTAGCATCAATATTAACCACCACCCCTTTTTTTAAGCCATTAGAGGGATGTGAGCCAATCCCAATAATGGAGATGGTCCCCTCTAAGGTGATTTCTCCAACAATTGCTACCACTTTAGACGTACCAATGTCTAGGCCCACAATTAAATTTTTGCTGGGTTTTTTCGACATCGAATCTTTCCTCACTTAATCGTTAAATCGCTTATTTTATTGGTTGAATTCGGTTTTGCTTAACCTGCTGCATCATTAACCGGATTTCCAACCAACCGCCATACCACTACTATAGCGCATATCTATATAGGCCACCTTGCCAACTTGGGTTTTTAAGCCTTTTTCATAGGCATTTACAAAACGCGTTAAGCGACTAGGCAAATCGGTGGTCCCTAAAATCACTAATAAATCTGGTGCTACCATAATTTGCCATGCCCCTCTACTCGCCAATTCCAACTGACGAATACTTAAACCACTGGGCGCAATAATATTTTGCAATTGTTGATAATGGCGAACCACCATTAATGCTTGCTCTTGTGGTCCTTGTAATTGCGGCAAATGTGTGATTTTTCCTGAAACAATAGGGAACAATTGTCCCTGAGCACTAATTAATTGCGTTTTATTCCAAATCGCCAATGGTTGATATTCTTCAATTTGCACTTGTAGGGTATCTGGCCAAATACGTCTTAATTTTACTTTTTCAATGGCTGGTATGGCCAATAATTTTGCTTTTAATGCCGTGACATCTAACCCAAAAAACCCAGCATTGACCGCCTCATTGATACTCTTATCTATTAACTTGGTTGAGGCATATTGAAGCCGACCTTGCAGGGTGACTTTATGAATTGGAAACTGCGGTGGTTGTTGATGCCAATAGATCCCAACTGCAATCAACCAAAGCAATAATAACCAGCCAAATGATTGGGTAAGATGCAGCTGAGATAACCAAGCTGAGATGGCCGTTGTTTTAGTAGTTGCTTGCCTTTTTTTATTGCCGCGTGCTTTCATTACTTTGGTTAACCTAAGGCTTGCGCACGTTGCTGTATGCAAGGTAAGGTGGTCATCAAAATAGTCACTACTAATTCTTCAAAACTAAAACCTACCGCTGCTGCTGCCTTAGGCAGCAAACTTTGCGGGGTCATGCCTGGAATGGTATTGACCTCCAATATCCAAAACTGCCCCTGTCCATCTTGTATGATATCGACCCGGCCCCACCCTTGACAACCCAACGCAGCATAAGCTTGATATGCCAAATCAGTCAGCTGTTGCATCTGTGACCGGTCTAGGGGCGCAGGACATAGATATTGATTATTATTAGCGGTATATTTCGCCTGATAATCATAAAAGCCACTGGCTAGATTCACTTGTACCGGCGGCAATACCTTATCTCCCAGTACACCCACAAAAATATCTTTACCGTAAATCCATGGCTCTAGCAATACTGGGCCATATTTTGCCGCCTTATAATAAGCACTTGCTAATTGAGCAGAGTCATTTAAACAAGTGATCCCCATACTTGAGCCTTCTGCTACCGGTTTAATCGATAATGGCATGCCTAATGCTTGCATGGCTAAATGCGCTTGCGAGAGCGTATGCGCTAACCTAAATGCTGGAGTGGGCAAAGCCAACGCTTGCAAAATTAATTTCGCTCGCGCTTTGTCCATAGCCAAAGCTGAAGCGGCAACCCCACTGCCGGTATAAGGCAATTGTAAGGCTTCTAATAACCCTTGAATAATGCCATCTTCACCGTCTTTACCATGTAACGCAATAAAAACTCGGTCAAACTGACCTTGCTGCAATTGCGCAATAAAATCCACTTCCCCCGTATCAATGGCATGCGCTTGCACCCCATAATTCAATAGCGCTTGCAAAATGGCGGCTCCAGTTTGCAAAGAAATGCTGCGTTCTGCAGAATTCCCACCTAATAAGACCGCCACTTTACCTAATGCTTGCGCCTCAACAAGGGCCATTGGAGGCGCTCTCAGCAAGCTGCTAGAGGGTAAATTTAATGCATTAAGCACTGTCCTGGTGCCCATAATTACTATCCCTTGATTGACCTAAAATTTTTACCTCTAACGTTAATGCAATCTGATATTGTGCCTGGATTTCATTTTGGATCAAAGTAATTAACTGCTCCATTTCTTGAGCGGTGGCATGATTTACATTAATAATAAAGTTAGCATGCTTAGGGGAAATCATTGCCCCGCCCAAGCGAAATCCTTTTAATCCGCAGTGCTCAATTAAACGAGCGGCATAATCGCCAGGCGGATTATGAAATACAGAGCCACAATTAAAAGTACCAATGGGTTGAGTTTGATTGCGCTGTTGTAACCAGGCTCGGATCTTAGAGGGCTCGCTGCTCAATGCCAAGGGTAATTCAAAAATAGCAGCTACAAACCCCTCTAAAGTATGCGCAAAGTCACGATGAGTGACGGCTCTATAACTAATATCAAATTCTGTCGCGCAACGCCAACGACATAAGCCACTACGGGTTATGGTCTGCACCGCTTTGACCACCTGCCATGTTTCTCCACCAAAGGCCCCGGCATTCATGGCCAATGCGCCCCCTACCGTCCCTGGGATCCCTGCAAAAAAATCCGCACCTTGATAGCCATGTTGGCGACAAAACCGCGCCAATTTAGCACAAGTGACCCCCGCCTCAGCATAGACCAAATTTTTTTTTAACTTCAATTGGTTAAGTGGGCGCGTAGCAATGACCGCACCACTAATTCCTTGGTCACGCACCAGTAAATTGCTGCCCAATCCTAGCCAAGTCAAAGGCATCTCAAGGGGCAGCTGTTGTAAATAAAGCGATAAATCTTCAATATTGCGTGGATAATATAAGCGCTCTGCAGGCCCACCAATACGCCAAGTGGTCATTGGCGCCAACGAGATTGATTTAAGTTCTTGACCTAAGTGCATCAATCATTAACCCTGTAAGCAATCTATGGCGGCTAAGTCAATTAACTTTTTAGGAATATGGCCAACATTGCCCGCACCTTGAGTCAATAAAATATCTCCCTGGCATAATATATTAGGTAACCCATTAAGCAATGCTGAAATATCTGGAAAATAAAGCGGCGTTGGGGCTATTTGCGCAATGGCAGCACTTAAGGCTTGGCTATTAATCCCCGGTAGTGGGGCTTCACCTGCGCCATATACTTCCAATAATAATAATACATCAACTTGCGCTAAAACCGTCACAAACTCTGCAAACAATTCTTGGGTTCGGCTATAACGATGCGGTTGAAAGGCCATCACTAACCTTTGCTGAGGCCAAGCTTGGCGTGCCGCCTCAATGGTGGCTTTAATTTCGCAAGGATGATGCCCATAATCATCGACCAATAACAATGTGTATTGGGAAAAATGGATTTCGCCATATAATTCAAAACGTCGACCAATGCCTTTAAATTCCAGCAATGCTTGACGGATCACCTCAACTGGAATGCCTTCTTCCAAAGCCACGGTCAGCGCAGCAACCGCATTGAGCACATTATGCCGCCCGGGTAAGTTTAAACGAAAGTCTAGCGCTGTTAAGTGCGATTTATGTTGCACTTGAAAATGACTTTGCACCCCTTGTTGCCAAGTGCTTAACACTTGCACATCGGCCTCTGGATGAAAACCATAGGTTAATACGGGACGCGCAATCTCTGGCAGTAATAATTGAACTACTGGACAATCTAGGCATAACACAGCTAAACCATAAAACGGCAATTTATGTAAAAACTGTAAAAAAGTGGCTTGTAATTGTTTAAAGTCATTACAGTAAGTGGCCAAATGGTCATTATCAATATTGGTAACAATGGCGACTAAGGGATTTAACTGCAAAAAAGAGCCATCACTTTCATCGGCCTCGGCCACTAAATAGCGACTGGCCCCTAATTTAGCATGGGTGCCGGCGCTATTAAGTCGCCCCCCTACAATAAAAGTTGGATCTAACCCTGCCGCAGCCATAATACTGGCCAGTAAACTTGTGGTCGTGGTTTTACCATGGGAGCCGGCAATAGCAATGCCTAATTTAAAGCGCATGAGCTCTGCCAACATCCCGGCGCGTGGCACAATAGGAATATGTTTTTGTTGCGCGGCTTTAAGTTCCGGGTTAGTGTCAGTAATGGCGCTAGAGATGACCACCACATCTGCGCCTTGCACATGGTCAGCATGATGGCGATAACGAATGGCTGCTCCTAATTCACTTAAACGTTGAGTCATTGGAGTACATGCCAAATCAGAGCCGGTGATCTTATAACCTTGAGTGAGCAATACTTCTGCAATACCACTCATGCCTACCCCGCCAATTCCAATAAAATGGATCCGACGGATCCGACGCATTTCGGGAATATCAATGGTTTGGATAGGAAGCTTTGCCAAAAATGCGTTATGGATTGTCAACTTAAACCTCGATACATAGCTCGGTCACGCTTTTCGTGGCGTTATTAGGGGCCAGCGCACGACAATTAGCGGCAATGGCCTGATATAATTCCGGCTGGTGAATTAATTTTTGTAGGTAAGTGGCTAAATATTGTGCCGATAACTGAGCTTGCGGCACCAGCCAAGCGGCCCCTTGCTCACTTAAAAACTGGGCATTTTTGGTTTGGTGATCATCCATTGCCAACGGAAAAGGCACCAAAATACTGGCTTTGCCAGCTGCCATAATTTCAGCAACGGTTAATGCCCCAGCTCTACATAGTATCACATCTGCCCAGGCATAAGCTTGAGCCATTACCTCAATAAAAGCTACGATCTTAACCGAGGATAATTGCAATGGCTGATAATTTTGCTGAGTGATAACCCAATGTCGTCTTCCAGTTTGATGCCAAACTTCTATTTTGCTGCGTAAAGCAACTGGCATTTGAGCCAACGCCAAGGGCACTTGTTGATTAAAAATTGGTGCCCCTAAACTTCCGCCAAGGACCAATAATTTCAAAGTAGATGGTCTTGCGCTCGGTGCTGGGATACTAGGTACAATTTCCGGGCGTACCGGATTACCCAGTTGCATGATTTTATGTTGATATTTTTGAGGAAATGCATTGGGGTAAGCGGTCATTAATGTTTGGGCCAGTGGCGCCAAACAGCGATTGGTAAACCCTGCAATGGCATTTTGTTCATGAACCAATAAGCGAGTTCGAGTGAGCCAGGCAGCAACCCCACCTGGGCCAGCACAATAGCCCCCCATACTTAACACCGTTATTGGACGCTGCATGCGAATTAATTGCCAACATCGTCCTAATGCATAAAGCAGCTTCCAAGGCGCAATGACCCAACGTAAATAGCTTTGACCGCGTAAACCTTGAATCGGCAAATAGGTCATAGGAATACCTTGTTGGGGCACTAAAGTGGCTTCTAACCCTTGTCGAGTGCCTAACCAATGCACTCTATAACCTTTAGCCAATAGTGCTTGTGCCACAGTTAAAGCTGGCATCACATGGCCCCCAGTCCCCCCCGCCATAATTAATATCAAAGGACGGGTTGAATTATCCTGCAAAGCCAGCCTCCTTACGTGCATAATATCGATTATCCCAATCCACGCGTAAAATTAAACTTAAAGCACAACTTACCATTAAGACACTGCTACCCCCATAACTAAGAAAGGGCAAAGTTAACCCTTTGGTGGGCAATATTCCGGTATTGACCCCAATATTAATAAAGGCTTGTAACGTCAGCCAAATACTCATGCCATAAGCCACAAAGGCCGCAAATACTGCGCCTCTGGCGGAGGCTTGCAGGGCAATTTTTCCGCCACGTGCTCCTAATAAGATAAAAAGGACAATAACCGCGAATGCACCTAATAATCCCAATTCTTCAGCTAATACCGCAAATAAAAAATCGGTATGGGCTTCGGGTAAGTAAAATAATTTTTGTACACTGCTGCCCAGCCCCACTCCGGTCCATTCACCGCGTCCAAAAGCAATTAATGCTTGAGTCAATTGATAACCACTATCAAAAGGGGTGGCCCAGGGATCTAAAAACGTGGTTAACCTTTTTAATCGATAAGGGGCGCTATAAATTAATAGCCCCATTGAGGCGAGCAACAATAGTACTAAGCTCATAAAATAATGTAATGGCACCCCAGCCAAAAATAATAAACTTAAAGTGGTAACCGCTACCACCACGGTGGCCCCAAAATCTGGCTCGAGCAATAATAATCCAGACAATACCATTAAAATTAAGATCGGGTAGGCAAAACCGCGTACTTGAGTGCGTACCAATGTCCCATGGCGCTCAATATAGCGCGCTAAAAAAATCACCATACTGAATTTAGCTAATTCAGAAACTTGAAAGGCAATCACTTTTAAATCTAGCCAGCGGGTACTGCCATTAACATTTTTGCCAATGCCTGGGACCAACACCAACACCAATGCCAGCGCACTTAAAAACAATAATGGTAACGCAAATTGTTCCCAAATCCGTAATGGGATCTGAAAGACGCACCCACCTAATAGGCCCCCTAACGTTAAATAGATTGCTTGATGCCATGCATAATAAAATGGTGCGCCAAAATGCTTTTCGGCCACACTGATTGAAGCGGAGGTCACCATAATTAAGCCAGTTATCACTAACGCCGCGACCACCAATAATAACCCAACATCGAGTCTTGACTTTAATAAGTCATTGTTTTGGTTAACTGGCATTAGTTTGCCCTTGCTTTAATTGGGTGACTCGCTCAATAAATTCTTGACCTCGTACCCTATAATTGGGGTATTGGTCCAAACTGCTACATGCGGGGGACAATAACACGGCATCCCCAGTCGTGGCGACGTCATTTGCCGCGATAATGGCCGCCTCTAATGAAGGCAACTGTAATACCGGTACATACTGAGCGAATACTTTGCTTAATAAGGGCCCCGCCTCTCCAATCACCAGCAGTTGTTTGACCTGTGTACTGACCGCCAGTTGTAGTGCAGAAAAATCAACCCCTTTGCCTTGCCCACCGGCAATCAAGATGATTTTCCCCGATACCTGATGACCAATACTATATAAAGCCGCAATACAGGCGCCAATATTGGTGGCTTTAGAATCATTGATCCAAGAGATGCCTTGCCATGTCCCTACCCATTGGCAGCGGTGTGCCAAGCCCTTAAATTGCGCTAAGGCTTGTTGTAACGCAAATTGGGGCAGCCCCATCTGCAAACCAATGGCCAAAGCACATAAACTATTGAGCACATTATGTGGCGCTTGCAGTGCTAAGCTAGCTTGAGGCACTAATAATTGCTGGCCTTGGCATAACCACACTCTCCCTTGCTCGGTGCGCAGCCCAAAATGCGGAAAAACCGGCGCATCTAGCCCAAAACTCAATTGTTGTTGCGCTGAATTGGCCATGGGAAAAGTGCGTGCATCTTGACGATTAAAAATTACCGTTTGTGCATTATGGTAAATACGCTGTTTAATGGCTTGATAAGTCGCCAAATCTTGATGTCGGTCTAAATGATCGGGCGTGATATTCAATAACGCTGCAATCTTGGGTTGTAAGGAAAAAGTCGTGGCAAGCTGAAAACTAGATAATTCTAAAATTTGCCACTGTACCTTGGCCTCTTGTGCCAATAAGTTTAGCGCCGGCTCCCCTAAATTACCGCCAACTCCTGCCGATACGGCGGCAACCTTTAGCATTTCTGCCACTAAAGATACCACCGTACTTTTGCCATTAGATCCGGTTACCGCCACCAAGGGCCGCTGACTTGATTGCGCAAATAATTCAATATCTCCAATAATAGGGATCTTGGCATTGGCCGCTGCCACTAAAGCTGGAAGCTGTAAATCTACGCCAGGACTACATACAATTTGCGAGGCATTCAATAAATCTTGCGCAGCCAAAGGACCTAATTGATAAGGGATATGCGGATAATTATGCTTTAATGCCGCCAACTGAGGCGGCTCAGTCCGGGTATCAAATACTTTAAGGGGCAAAGCCTTGGCATTTAAATATTCAAGACAAGACCAGCCGGTTTTGCCTAGTCCTACAATGTACGTTGTATTGTTCAACATAAGTGCTCTATGTTAGCGTAACTTTAACGTTGCCAAACCAATTAAAACTAAAATCACGGTAATGATCCAAAATCGAACCACCACTTTAGGCTCTGGCCAACCTAGTAATTCAAAATGATGATGGATTGGCGCCATCTTAAAGATCCGAGCCCCAGTTAATTTAAAGTAAGCAACCTGTAAGATAACTGACAGGGTCTCAACTACAAAAATCCCACCCATAATAAATAACGCAATTTCTTGGCGAACCATGACCGCCACCATGCCCAATGCCGCGCCTAATGCTAGCGCCCCAACATCGCCCATAATGACTTGTGCAGGATAGGCATTAAACCATAAAAAGCCTAACCCCGCGCCAACCATTGCGCTACAAAAAATACTTAACTCAGCTGCGCCAGCAACATAAGGGACCACTAAATATTGTGCAAAGTGCATATGACCACTGACATAAGCAAAAATACCTAATGCGCCCCCCACCAGTATCGTGGGCAAAATCGCCAGCCCATCCAAGCCATCGGTTAGATTGACTGCATTGCTACTGCCTACAATCACCAAATAACTAAACAAAATATACCAAGGCCCCAATGGCAACAAAGCTTGTTTGAAAAAAGGCACCACTAATAGCGTTTCATTGACGCTATTGGCCGAAAAATACCAATAGGCACTGGCTGCTAAGGCAATTAAGGTTTGCGCGCCAAATTTTAACCGAGCCGATAAACCATTGCTGTTTTTTTTAATCACTTTTAAGTAATCATCAATCCAGCCAATGAACCCAAAACTTAACATCACTCCTAACCCAAGCCATATTAAGCGATTGTTCAAATCCCCCCATAATAAAGTGGCACCACTGATGGCCAATAATATAATGATCCCACCCATCGTAGGGGTCCCAGCTTTTTTATAATGAGACACTGGCCCATCAGCACGTACCGGCTGGCCCATTTGTTTACGTTGTAACCACTCAATTAAGCGTGGTCCGCAAAGTAATGCAATGCCTAATGCGGTCAGGGCACTGACAATGGCACGTAAGGTAATATAATGAAATACCTGCAAAACATGATATTGTTGCGCTAATAAGTCAGCGAGCCATTTTAACATGAGCAAAATCCCTTAAGATAATAATGCATCAATCACTTGTTCCATATGCGCACTGCGCGAACCTTTTACTAATACCGTCATCCCGGGTTTAAGCTGAGCCTGTAGCGCACAGATCAATGCCGGTTGTGAATCATAACTTAGTCCTTGTTGACCAAAAGCCTCAACCGTGGCACTGCCATGTAGCCCCACCGCAAATAACCATTGGATCCCTAAAGATTTTGCTAAAGTCCCCATTTGTTGATGCGCTAAAGTGGCATAATCTGCCAATTCTGCCATCTCGCCTAATACCAATACCTTCTCACCTGGCACCTGAGCTAATAATCGAATGGCCGCCTCCACGGAGCTAGGATTGGCATTATAGCTATCATCAATTAAGGTAATATTGGGTGCCACTTGATGCCATTGCAATCGCCCGGCTATCCCGGTAAATTGATTAAGCCCGACTTTAATTTGGGCCAGTGACGCGTTAGCTGCATAAGCACCTGCTGCTGCAGCTAGCGCATTCAAGATATTATGTTGACCTGCCACTTGCAGCTGAATCTTACATTGGCCATATGGTAATATTAGCTGAAATTGACTGCCTTGAGGGTGCAAGGTAATGGCCTTGGCGCGAACCATAGCATTAGGATCTAAACCAAACGTTACCACAAAACGCTCACCTAATTGCTGTTGCCAGGCCTTAGCATAAGGCAGATCTAAATTAATCACCGCTGTGCCCGTTACCGGCAACGCCGCATAAAGCGCAGCTTTAGCTTTAGCGATTCCCGCTAATGAACCAAAACCTTGTAAATGCGCCGCTCCAATATGGGTAATAATACCAATGCTAGGTTGAGCCAGTTCAGCTAAATAAGCAATATCTCCTGGCTGACTGGCCCCCATTTCCAGTATCGCACTGTGATGCTTGGCTTGTAACTGCAATAAGGTTAAGGGAACTCCCAATTGGTTATTTAAATTACCTTGAGTGATTAAACTATTTCCTTGGCCAGTTAAAATCTGGCCTAACATTTCTTTTACCGTGGTTTTGCCACAGCTGCCAGTGATCCCTATCACCGGCAAATGAAATTGCGCGCGCCATAACTTGGCAATTTGCCCTAACCCCAAAGTCGTATCCGCCACCTGTAACCAACCAATATTGGGCGCATGGAACTGGTAGCGCTTATCTGAAAACACCACACTACTTGCACCCTTGGCTAATGCAGCCTTAATAAAAGTATGACCATCACGCGTTCCTTGGAGCGCAACAAAGGTATCCCCAACTTGTGTGGTGCGACTGTCAATGGAAATCCGAGCTATCGACCGATTGGCCCCCCAATGTGGCACTTGGAGCTGCGCGGCGATGGTTGCTAAATTCATGCGCTACATTACCTAATAATTTTTTAACATGCCCAATATCGCTAAACGGCAAAGATTGATTGCCAACTAACTGATAATTTTCATGGCCCTTGCCTGCTATCAGCACCACATCATAAACTAAAGCACGATTTACTGCATAGTTAATGGCTTGCATTCGATTCAGCTCAAGGTGCAATCTGGAGTGATCTTGGGTTGAGATCCCTTGGATTATTTGTGCCATAATTTGCTGTGGCGGTTCATGACGTGGATTATCTTGAGTGATAACCACTTGGTCGGCATATTGCATCGCAACCTCCCCCATCAATGCCCGTTTACCGCGATCGCGATCACCACCACAACCAAATACACACCATAAACGACGTTGCGTCATTTGTCTGGCGGCAATTAATGCCTGCGCTAAGGCATCTGGGGTATGCGCATAATCAATAATAATGATTGGCATTTTGCCCCCGCCCAATTTCTGCATTCGCCCAGTGGGCGCATGTGCTTTCGCCAATGCTGCTATGGCCTTAAACCATGGATAACCTTGTCCACAAAGCTCAGCCAGTACACACAATAAATTTTGTAGATTAAATGCGCCCATTAACTTAGAGCGTAAAGTACCTTTCCCCCAACTGCTGTGCAACTCAGCTAATAGGCCATCATTAAAACTGGCTTGCTTTACTTGAAGATGTGCATAGGCGGCAAATTGCCTAGCTAAGGTGGATTGAGTGGTATAAAAAATTGGGGTGGCCTTATGACATAGTACTTGCGCATACCTTCCCGCCATAGGATCATCAGCATTCAATACTGCTCGTTTTAATGTTGGCCAAGCAAATAATTGCTGTTTTGCCTGTCGATAATTGGCTACTGTCCCATGGTAATCAAGATGTTCTTCACTAAGATTGGTAAATAAAGCACTATCGAACACCATCCCCGCGACTCGCTGTTGGCTTAAAGCATGTGAGGACACCTCCATAACCACCGTTTGTGCCCCCAAAGCCTTTAATTGGGCCAATTGCTGATGCAGCGCAATCGGGTTAGGCGTGGTTAAATTACCTTTAAACCAAGGTTTAGGATAGAGTCCATACCCCAAAGTCCCAATGATCCCACAGGGTTGCCCTAAATGATGCAGCGCTTGCGCCAAAAGATGGGCACAAGTGGTTTTACCATTGGTTCCAGTGACACCAATCACGGATAATGGCGAGGCTAAAGTACCATAAAATTGACTGGCAAGATGACCTAGTTTATTGGATAAATCATCAATGGCATATACCGGACAAGGACAACGTTTAATTTGAGGCAAAAATGCCTCAATACCTTGTGCTTCACAAACAATAGCACACACTTTTTGACGCGCTGCTTGCAACAAATAAGCGCGACCATCACTTTGCGCACCGGGCACTGCGAAAAATAAATTGCCAATTTGGGCTTGCTGAGTGTTTAAGGTTAAATCATTGACTTCACAATCATGTGCGGCATTAATTTCAATATAAGCAGCTAATAATTTTTTTAATCGCATTTACTGTTCCACCAATAATTTTGCGGCACTAGAACTATTATTAGGCACGACATTTAACATACTTAACGTGCGACTCATTACATGGGTAAATACCGGTGCGGCAACTTGTCCACCATAAAATTGACCATTTTGTGGCTCATCAATGACCACCACCATGGCAACCCGTGGCGCCTGTACTGGCGCAAATCCTGCAAAAAGTGCCACATGTTGGTCTTTTTGATACCCGCTTTGGGTAACCTTACGAATAGTCCCCGTTTTTGCGGCAATATCATAGCCAGGAATACGCGCCCGAAACGCGGTCCCCCCCAGTTGAGTGGTCGCCGATAAAATACGGGTAACAATTTGCGCCACTGCCTCAGGCATAATACGCTCTGCGGTCAATGCTTGATTTGCATCAGGCTTAATCATTGATAACGGTTTTTTAATGCCGCCTGCCGCCAACACGGCATAGGCTTGGGCTAATTGTAATGGCGTGGCCACCAAGCCATAGCCAAACGATAACGTGGCTAATGCAAATGGATTTTTATAGCCGGCATCACTGATATAGCCGGTATTTTCCCCCGCTAAGCCACTATGGGTGCGTTGTCCAAAGCCAAATTGGCTTAAGGTTTCATATAAATTGTTAGGCGGTAAACTTAAGGTTAATTTACTGATCCCCACATTACTGGACTTGGTCATAACTGTGGTTAAATCTAACGTCCCAAAGTTTCTTACATCACGGACCATATTATTGCCCACTTTAAACCAACCCGGATGGGTATCGACCACTGATTGCAGCTCATAGCGGCCACTGCCTAAAATGCTGGCCATACTAAATGCTTTAATTAAAGAGCCCGGTTCATATAAATCAGTGACAGCGCGATTACGCATTCCTTCCAAAGACTGAATTTTTTCAAGATTTGGGTTAAATGAAGGCACATTAACCATGGCCAAAATTTCAAACGTATCCACATCTAACGCCACTAACATTCCAGCTTTTGCATTATTTTTTTTTACTGCTGCCAATAACGTTTTATAAGCTAAAGACTGGATCCGACTATCTAGGGTTAATTGTATATCTTTACCCCGTTGTGGCGCCTGACTCATGGCCAATTGTTGAATTTTTTTACCAAAACCATCTTTAATGATTTGATATTGCCCTGGCTGACCTGCTAACTGTTGATTAAAGCTCAATTCCAAACCTTCTAATCCTTGATGGTCTAATCCAGTCACTCCCAAAATATTAGCACTGATCTCTCCAGTGGGATAAAACCTGCGGTATTCCTTTTCAAAATGTAAACCGGTTAAATTAAGCTTGACCAAATCTTGCATCGCAAAGGGATTAATCTGCCGTTTTAAATAGACAAATTCTTTAGTGCGATTGGCCGCAATGCGCTGTACTAATTGAGCTTGGGGGATCATTAAAATTTTTGCCAATACCGCCCAATTGCTTTGGGTAAAATCCACTTCTTTAGGATTCACCCAAACCGATTGTACTGGAGTACTTACCGCAAGCGGTTCACCTTTACGGTCAAAAATAATCCCCCGATAACTGGGGATCTCCACTGTGCGCCAAGTTCTGGCTTTGCCTTGCGCTTGTAAAAAATCTTTATCTAAAACTTGAATGCTTACCAGCCGCCAGCACAACAAAGCAGCGGCAAAAAGGCCCAGTATCCCTAAAAAAAAGACCCGACCACGCCAAATTTTGGGTTTACTGAGCCGCTTACCTTTCATTCTTTAATCACCACGACTTTATCAGGACGTGGAATTAACATATTAAGGTGTTCTCGTGCCACCCGCTCTACTCTGACATCCGTTGCCCAAGTGCCCTGCTCTAGCAGTAATTGGCTCCATTCAACATGTAAGTCATCACGTGTATTTTGTAAGGTTTGTAATTGTCCAAACAATTGCCGGCTATAATGTTTACTGTACACCACGCCTAAACTGCTGCCTAAAATCGCTAAGCTTAATCCGCCTAAAATAAGGTATTGGGGCCAAATAAGGGGAGCCTCTTTTTTTTGCGCTTTGTTTGCCACCAATAAGATCCTTTTAACCTAATTTTTGCGCTACCCTTAGTGTGGCACTGCGTGAGCGTGGATTGTTGGCTTGTTCTTGCTCATTGGCCCGAATTTTTTTGGCAATTAATCTTAAACGACCTAGCATAGCACTGGCGACTACCGGTAAGCGCTTGGGTAACTGAGCTTGGCTTTGCGCTTTCATAAATCTTTTGACAATGCGATCTTCTAAAGATTGGAAACTAATGGCACATAATCTGCCTTCTTTATTTAACACATTAAGCGAGCCTGCTAAGCCTTTTTCTAAGGTTTGTAGTTCTTGATTGACATGAATGCGAATGGCTTGAAAACTTCTGGTTGCCGGATGTTTATACGGATCGTGGCGTGGCAAACTTTGCGTAATTAAGTTCACCAATTGTTGGGTTCGGGTAATAGGGGTTTGCACTCGACTTTCAATAATATTTTGTGCAATGCGCAATGCGTAGCGTTCTTCACCAAAGCGCTTCAAAATATCAGCAATTTCTTGTTTTGAGGCTTCATTAAGCCATTCGCTGGCACTATACCCAGTGCTTTGGTCCATACGCATATCTAAAGGACCATCTTGGCTAAAACTAAAGCCCCGCTCTGGCGTATCTAGTTGCGGCGAAGACACCCCTAAATCAAATAATACGCCATCTACCGATCCATGACAGCCTAATTGTTTGCAAAGCAATTCTATTTCACTAAAACAGCCATGATGGATCAAGACTCGCTCATCATTGGCATATTTAGCCCGAGCATGCTCAATGGCGTCTAAATCTTTATCAATACAAATCAATCGTCCTAATGGGCTTAACTGCGCTAAAATACTTGCAGTATGCCCGCCGCGACCAAAAGTGGCATCAATATAAATGCCATGTTCGTCAATCGCTAGGTAATCAATTACATGATCTTCTAACACGGGGATATGTTGTTTTACTGTTTCCATTATAATGACAAAGACAATAACGATGGCGGTAATTCGCTATTATCTTCGGCCTCCTCTTTTAACCATTGTTCACGACTTTGCGCCCAATGCGCCTCACTCCAAAGCTCAAACTTTCGTCCTTGACCAATTAACACGACCTGTTTATCTAAATTAGCGTATTCACGTAATGGTATTGGCAATAATAAACGAGCATGACTGTCTAAAGTGATTTCTGTGGCATGCCCAATTAATAATCTTTGTACCCGACGCGCTGCCCGATTAAAACTGGGTAACGCTTCAATTTGTTTCTCAATCTCAATCCAAGTAAGATAAGGGTAAATCAGTAGACAGCGCTCTTCGGTATCAATGGTCACAATAAGTTGCTTATCTTCATCGGTGAGTTCACTGCGATAACGCGTGGGCACGGCAATGCGTCCTTTAATATCAACCGTTAATTCAGTCACGCCCCGAAACACAATGCAACCCTCTTTATGTGACCACCACTTTGATCCACTTTTCTCCACTTGTTCATACTATAGGTCTGACTAAGACCACGTGTCAAGGAAAGTTTATACACTAACTTTTACATAACCGGAAATAGCAATTCAACTGGCTTTTGAGCAATATAGGTTTGTAAGTTAACTTTTATTTTTGCAAAGGGTATTGTGCCAACAAAGGTGGAAAATTAATAGTCACCTAGACCAGAAAATAGGTAAAGAATGAAAAAAGAAAAAAGGAGGAGTTAGCCGATAAGCCGGGTTCTGTCGTGGACAACCATTCATCTGGGATAGGTATCACTACCTACCTCAAGCAACCTACCCGGATCCAACGCGGGCCACGTTATCGGATCCCTATTTGGTTTTGCTCCAAGCGGGGTTTGCCGTGCCGTTCAATGTTACCATGAACGCGGTGTGCTCTTACCACACCCTTTCACCCTTACCAGTTAACTAAATAACTTCGGCGGTCTACTCTCTGCTGCACTTTCCGTAGGCTTACGCCTCCCAGGAATTACCTGGCGCTTTGCCCTATGGAGCCCGGACTTTCCTCTGGTTTTAACGCAGCGATTGCCTAGCCAACTCCTCAAGAGAAGCGCAAGAATAGCATTTTTAAAATAAAAAGCAACTACTGTGATACAGGTAACTTAACTTAAAAATGCTTACGCCTTCAACTTGGCTTTTAAAGCCAATGCCATATCATAAACTTCATTTTTATTGCTGCCTGACCATTGAGTAGTCAGCGTCACCGCTTGCTTTAAAGGCAACTCGGTTAATAAAATGGTTAATAAATGTTCCAATTCAGTGGGGGGGCAAGCGGTAGTGGCGGGGGCACCTTGTACCACGATAACAAATTCTCCTTTAATGGGGATCTCTCCCGATTTCAAGATCTCTGTTAATTGACTTAAATTGCCACGATAAAATGATTCAAATTTTTTGGTCATTTCACGTCCAATGCCTGCAAATCGGTGGTCTCCAAATGCCTCTTTCATCGCATCTAAAGTGGCCCCAATGCGGTGTGGGGCTTCATAAAAAATTAATGTTGCCACATTATCTGTCAATTGCGCCAAGCGTTTAGCCCTTAGCGTTGCCTTAGCCGGTAAAAAGCCTTCAAAATAAAAAGGGGCTGCCCCAACACCTAACCCAGATAAGGCGGTCATCGCGGCGCAAGGGCCTGGAATTGGCACCACTTTAATCCCCTTAGCATAGGCCTGATTGACCAAGACATGCCCGGGATCGCTAATTAACGGAGTGCCTGCATCTGATATCAAGCAACCAGATTCACCTTTTAACAAACGTTGAATTAACTGAGCTGCTTGCGCTTGTTCATTGTGGGCGTGATAGGCCAATAACGACTTTTTTATCCCTAAATGCTCCAGTAAAATGCGGCTATGGCGCGTATCTTCAGCTGCTACCCAAGTTGCCTCACTTAATATTTTATGACCACGCTTAGAAAAATCATCCAAATTACCAATAGGAGTAGCAACAATGTAAAGTATTCCATATTTTTCGTGCATTTTACTTAACCTTAAGTGAACATCAATAGAGTGCTATGGCGACTCACTCTAACAAATTTACCTAGTCTATGATAATGCTAAAAGTATTATTGACTACTATAGTGCTAAGCACCCATTTCTTTAGTACAACCAGGCCCGATATATTAAAATACTGGCTGTATCCCCAAGTAGCCATCTTTAAGTCATTGGTAAGAACTTTTTAAGCCTATCATGGGTGCCAAGTATTGGCTCATTTTTAGTCATATGCCCTACGCTGGCAATCGAAATCATTTAAGCTAGTATATCCATAACAGATCATTTTTCGGTGTTATCCGAGACGTAGAGCTTCTAAGCCATCACCCATAATCGATGAAATTTTCCCTAGATTTTTTTTTTGATTTCCAAAAAAATCTAAACAAGCTTTTTTGAAGAAATCAAACTTCTTGTAATATTTATTGTAAATAATATTTTTCTTAAAAACTTTCCACAAGCGCTCAATCAGATTTAATTCAGGTGAATAAGCAGGCAAGTAAATTAAATTGATTCTACTGGTTGCAGCAAAATCTCTTACTGCTTTAGAATAGTGATATTTTGCATTATCCAAAATGACATGTATTTTTTTAGCCAAGGGATAAAGCGCCAGTAATTGCACCAAAAGCGCTATCGTTGATTCTTGATCAATATTACTCTCACTAGCAACAATGGTTGTCTCAAATGTCTCAGCATTTATTGCACCATGAATATTAAAGCGAGAACGGCCCGTATTACTTTTTAACTTGCAATCTTCTCCTTTTCGGATCCAACCATAGCTTGGTAAACTATTATGTTGTGGGTGAACACCTTCGGCAAAAAATACTATTTCTTCTGATGGCTTTTTTTCCATGAAATCCAGGTAAAATTTTAGAAATTCATCTCGTGCCTGTTCATCGGCACTGGCTGGCACTAATTTTGGTTTTTTATAGGTAAATCCAAGCTGATGAAGAAGGTTAGTCGATCAGCTTTTCGAATACTTTACAGAAAATGTTTTTTCTATAAATGCGTGGATTGATAGTATCGTGAGGTACGTGCTTCGATCAAGCTCCTCGCAAAGCTATGAAATTTGAGCTTGATTTAATAAGGGCTTACTGCCTTGATGTAAAGTTTTCAGCAGATTAGAAAATCCACCTTCTTTGTATTTCTTAATGTAATTGCTTAGGGTATCTTCGTCCAAAAGAAGCGCTTCAGCAACTTGCTTTACAGTCCAGCCAGTACCTAGCAATATAACCGCGTTAATACGATAAGCCTTGCTTTTACGCTTTTCGAGTCTATGCGCAAAACGCAGTTTTTTAATTTCTTCAGGGGATAATTCAAAATTTTTCATCCCGGCATTATAACAAAAATAAGATGCAGTTACACTGAAAAATGATCTGTTATGGGCATATGAAAGAAGATAATCTTTTATCGTTATTCATATTTTAAAACAACTAAATATTAATAGGGTTTAAAGGCAACACTTATAATTATAAGTATTGCCTATTTAGAAGCTATTTTATTTTTTAGGCTTTCCATAAGCCTTGCTTGGGAAAAGCCAAAGAGTATGTAAAATATTTTACATACTCAACCCGAACCCACAAGCAGGCTTGCCTTTACTTTTACCCTTTACCCCTATATTATACTGTACTGGTTTATCTTTTACTTTAATGCCCGAATTGTAATTGGCGCCTTTTTGTCCACCGTTAATTTGATTTAAAGTTTTTTTAGTTGTTAGTAAGTAACTCATATTTTTTCCTTTAAATTAATTTTTATTAATGTCGTTTATTTTTTTATTTAATAAACGTATTGATTATAAACATATAAACAATACGTTAGCTAATGATTTATGCTTGCGGGAAAGTTATAATGAATAATTAGTCAATGATATTTTAAAAGACAGTATGATTAATTTGAAGAATTAACAGACAGCCAAAGTGATTTCAAGCTAAGATATATTCAATAAACTTCAAGATGCATGATTATTTTTTACAAAATTTGAAAATTGTCATTAATTCTACTGGGTAACAAATTTGCAATTTATGGCAATATGTTTTTTTAAAAAATGACCCAGGTTCTCCCTAAAATCTTTAGCCCCTTTAAAAAATCAATTGTTTCTGACATAATCATTTATCACTTTCCACAGTCTTTCAATGAAATTTAAATTAGGGCTGCAAGGTGGAAAGTAGTGCAACTTAATATTTAACTTTTTAGCTTCATTTTTTACTTCTAATGCACGATAATAGCCAGCTTGATCTAATATTAAATGAATTTTTCCTAGGTTTAGTAGAAAGCATTTTAAACCTGATGGATCTGTCACTTGAAGTGCCCCATTACTCAACGGTATCACATTGTTCAAAGCAATTAACTATCGCGCTAGAGCCGCTCAAGACTCAAGGTGCAATTCACCTTGCTGTTGATTCAACCGGGCTAAAAATTTACGGTGAAGGTGAGTGGAAAGTTAGGCAGCATGGTGTTGGTAAACGACGAACCTGGCGTAAGCTACATTTAGCCGTTAACCCTAAAAATGGTCAAATTGAATCAGCTGTAGTGACCACTAATAACTTTAAAGATAGTGAACTATTACCGGACTTGGTTGATGCCATCGATAAACCAATCACTTCACTCAGTGGAGACGGTGGTTATGATAGTCATGCCTGCTACAAGTATCTCAATGACCGAGAGAAACAAGGCAGACAATCCTGGAAACAGAAATCGGGTTATCATCAACGCAGTTTATGAAACTGCAATGTTTCGTTTCAAAACACTGTTTGGCGATAAGCTCAGCGCTCGCATATTTGAATCTCAAGGAGCCGAAGCCTTGGTATGCCTGAAAGTTACCGGGTCAATTGAAGTGTAAAACAAATGGATTTTTTCATCTTCAATTTTATTTATGCAACAACGCCAAATTAATTACATTACTTTTAAAAAAATTAACTATTTATCTATTGTAACTTACGTGCAAGCATAAATCATTAGATAACGTATTGTTTATATGCTTATAATCAATACGTTTATCAAATAAAAAAATAAACGACATTAATAAAAATTAATTTAAAGGAAAAAAATATGAGTTACCTACTAGAAACTAAAAAAACTTTAAATCAAATTAGCGGTGGAGAAAAAGACTACTCTGTATATGGTGGCGTATCTCAACCAGCACCAGGGCAAAAGGGTGCCGATTACAACTTGGGCATTAAAGTAAAAGATAAACCAGTAGAGTATAATATAGGGGTACAGGGCAACAGTAAAAACAAGCCTGCTGTCTATGCAGGTTTTAACGTTGAATTCCATTAAAAAAAACCTTTAGGATGTACCTTTAGAATACATTAGGTCAGCAACTAAAAGTCTGCTGGAGGTACAGATATGATGGTTAAATTCTAATTAACTTTGAATGTCATTATTTTTATAATGGCATTCAACACTTTATTTGGATAAATATGAAAAAAACAACTTGGTACCTATTTTCATTATTATTATTTTTTCCCCATTCATCGAATGCGGCAAGTATTCAGTATGATATCTCCTTAGAAAAAAGAGACAACCAAACCAATCAGTTAAAAATTACGACTACTTTCAAAGGTAACCCACAAGGAATAACTTATTTACGCTTACCTAACCTTTATCCTAGCTCAACCCTACACTATGCCATTAATCCCTATAGTGATACTTGCACCGTTAACCGCACAGAAGATGATAACATATATAAAGTAACGCATCAGCCTGATGAACTGTTTTATGTGAGCACTTATTATGCTTTACCAATGAATAAGGTAAAAATGGTAAGAATGCCAATTATTGGTGATAATTATTTTGCGGCACAAGGATATAATATCTTAAGCACCATCAGCAAAGAACCTAGTGATACTATTTGGGAAGTACAGCTTAACTTTAGCGCTGAAAATGAAGAGTATATTTGCTTTAAAGAACAATGCGATAACAAAAAAATAGTTTTCAATGCGACTATGGATGAATTAAGAGATGACTTCATCATTGGTGGCAATATAAAATATGATGAATTTATTTTTGACAACCATCCTACAAAAATTATAGCCAATTATGAACTAAGCCAAGATGCAGATGATTTTAAATTGAAGATAACACAATTATTAACGACTCATAGAAATTTTTGGCAAGACCATAATTTTCCTAATTATAATATAATGCTATTAAAACTTAATGACCATGAAGTGGGTCCATACCATAAAAAAACTTTAACTGGGACTCATACCAATGGCACGACAGCCATTGCTTATTCTACAACCGAAGATAACCTTTTTTCTGATCCACAAAAACATTCTAAATTTATGTGTGCTTATTCACATGAACTTGGGCATGCTTGGTTTGGAAATAAAATGCTTTTCCCTATTCCTCAAGGCGATATACAATGGTTTTTTGAAGGATTTAATGATTACTATGGCTTACTATTAGCCTACAAAGCTAAAATAATTGATTATGCTCAATATTTAGCAATTTATAATAAAATATTAACTAAATATTACTTATCTCCTGTTAAAACAGCAACTAACCAACAAATTTTTGATAATTTTGACTCAGATTCTATTTTTTATAATATAACTATGTCACGCGGTCACATTCTGGCACAAGAGTTGTTACTGTTAAGTCATCAGCATAATTTTAAATATAATATTCTTGATCATTTTATCCGCGATCTTATTCATTCAGTAAATTTAAACTCTGAAAAATTACTATTAACCAAAGATGATTTTTTTAAAAAAATAGAAAATTACTTTCCGCATGATATGCAACGCTATATTCGTGATACGGTGATTGATGGCAAGCCAATAACTGTTTCTGCTAACGCACTTGGCCATTGTGCTCGGCTTATAGAAACTAAAATGTTAGCGCCAATTTATGGGTTTGATATCAATGAATTTTTATTTAATCAAACAATTGTAAACCTTGATAGCAACAGTAACGCTTATCAAGCAGGTTTAAGAGAAGGCGACCAAGTAGTAGATTATAGCTTTAATTTTTCTAATCTAGAACAAGAAGTCATCGTCACCACAACTCAAGGCGACATCCACTTTTACTTTGATGCTCAAAAAATAACAGTGCCACAATTTGAGCTAATTAATCAAGAAAGTCCACAAAGCTGTATTAACCACTGGGGATTTGATGAAATATAACCTCACTCAGTAAAGTATACCTTTACCAGGCGTTGTCGCATAAATAGTTACGTTGCGGTTAGCTGCTTGGATTGATTATGCTGATTCTTTAAACTCTTTGTCGTAAAATATAAAGAGGTTCAAGAAAAGAGCATGAGCAAGCAGTAGTACCGCATCCGTAACTGGAAAGATTATAAGCAATTTTTGGTCAAAAGAGAAAGTCTTACTATTTGGATAGATGAAAAAATATATCAACAATGGCACAGCTTGAGTGAAGATGATGAAGATAAAGGCCGTTCTGTTGTTTATTTAGATATTGTCATAGAAACAATTCTCATGCTTAAAGCCGTTTATGGCCTACCGTATAGGGCGACGATAGGTCTAGTAGAAAGTATTATAAACCTGATGGATCTGTCACTTGAAGTTCCCCATTACTCAACGATATCACGCCGTTCAAAACAATTAATTATCGCGCTAAAGCCATTAACCCTAAAAATGGTCAAATTGAATCAGCTGTAGTGACCACTAATGACTTTAAAGATAGTGAGATATTGCCAGACTTGGTTGATGCCATCGATAAACCAATCACTTCACTCAGTGGAGACGGTGGTTATGATATTTATGCCTGCTACGAGTATCTCAATGACTGAGAGATAAAGCACATACTGTCGTAGCTAAACATGAAAATTGTAAGGGGCCTAAAAACCCCAGAGATGAAGTGCTTTATGCCATTAAGAAACAAGGCAGACAATCCTGGAAACAGAACTCGGGTTATCATCAACGCAGTTTATGAAACTGCAATGTTTCGTTTCAAAACACTGTTTGGCGATAAGCTCAGTACTCGTATATTTGAATCTCAAGGAGCCGAAGCCTTGATTCGAACAAGGCATTAAATAAAATCTCTAGCCTTGGTATGCCTGAAGTTATTTGCTTGGTTAATTAATTTTGCGTCCTTTTTTGCTTTAAATTTTACTTATGCAACAACGCTACAAAGATTAATATCTAGTCACGTTGAAAAATAATTTGCTGCGGGTATAAAAGTCATCATTAATATCAAAATACTCAATGGTTAAATTATTAAAATCTATATCAACAATTTAATCTCTCAAGTTAGCATCATTATCTTCTTGCTTAAAAGCAACATCAATCTTAACTATTTTGCATATAATCAATTTGCCTAAACTTAATTTCTAAAAACCTACATAATAACCTTGGATAAACGAGCCTTAAACAATTTTTTATAAGACATCTATCATCTATAAGACTTAAGCAAACTAATAATTTCTCTATTTAAGATCTATGATTCTAGCTTTATTATGACTTTTTCAATAGGCTAGATAGCTTAAACTGAATAATAATACTACAGTATTAAATGCTCAATAAGCTTTACGCAACCTTTAATTTTAATTTTAATTTTCGATCAACATAAATAACATAGAAAATATTAGCAAAAAAGAGCAGCGCAACGGGAACATATAACCTAGATATTGGAGTAAGTTGCAACCATTCAAATCCACAATAGATTCTAAATATACAGCCCGCTATAAAAAAAGGAGCTAACGAGACATTAAAATAAAACGGATCAATTTTAGAGCAAATAAAATCTTTAAAAGTTGCGTTTTCACCTGAACAAAGTTGAATATAAGTGTACCAAACATTCTTAGAGGGAAGTTTTTGGATAATCACAGGCAATCTCTTACAGAAAAGGATCCACAATAGACTCCCCATTAAAATCAATAGACACTGCACTAGAAAATTATAAGCATAAATAGCAAATAAAGGCGCGCCCTGAGCAAACATTGAAGTAACAAAGATATTAGCTTCTGATTCTAATGTTGGACAAATAATAACAGTTGTTATTATATCAAATAACGAGCCACCAACAATGATTAAAAGTCCAACAATAAATAAAGGAGACTTTACATTTACAGGGGGCAGCAAACGAATAATTTTTAAACAATGAAAGATTACCAACATGAGTAGTATTGGAGTAGCTGCTAACAAGAGATAGTCAAAAATCTTATTTTCTTTAATGAAAAATGAAAGAACTGCTAAAACTGCCCACAATAACATGAAAGAAGATAATTTTTTATCGTTGCTCATATTTTAAAATCCCTAAATATTAATGGGTTTTAAAGGCAACACCTATAGTTATAGGTATTGCCTTTAAAAGCTATTTTATTTTTTATGCTTTCCATGAGCATCAACTGGAATAAGAGCCAAAGCTATCGTCGCTAATATTACTGCTATGTTTCCACCACTTACGTGACTGATTTCATTTTGGTTTAGCTCACGAAAAGAGGATTTTTTTTAAATTAACTCTGTCTAAAGGAGAAGCATTCGTTTTTAGCGCGTTATTGAAATTCATAATTTTACCTAATTTATTTTATAAAATATTTAAGTTGCCTGTGGCAGGGTATATCACGCTTTAGGGAAAATCAATAAATATCAAAGCAAAAATAAATAAATAAATTAATAGAGATTTGTGCTATTAATAATAACCTAATTTACCCTACTGATAACATTTAAACTTAGCTATATTACAGTCTAATAAGAGTTAAGTGTACAGAGATCCTGCGACTACAAATTCATAAAGATTTTTCATTAGATTAGCATTTATAAAAGCATTTAAAAAATTTAGATATAGTAGATTTAAAGGCTTAAAATATTAAGTAATATTTATTTTTAACAATATTTATTGAGAAAATAAGCAGTAAATTTGATTATCTATTTGACTGAAAATCTCATCAGCCTCTTAGGTTCTGCAAAAAATTTAAGCATAAGATCTTAGTGCTTTTTAAATAACCTTACCCCATTTATGCAGACACTAATTTATTAAACACTAATCATATAATAAAGAGATATTTAAAATATCTAAAAAATTTAGGATCTATACTAAATAATTAAAACCAGAAGCTATTTGTGTTCGGGAGTTCGAGATCAGATCATGCGCTGCATAAAGTCTAAATAAAATTTTATAGATCCATCAGCATTAACTGGAACTAATTTTGGCTTTTGATACGTAAAACTAAGTTAATAAAGCAAATTAGTGACGCAGAAGGATTTTTCAATAAACATACGGATGAATAATGTCGTGAACTGCATTATTTGCTCAAGCGCTTCGCAACGCTGTGAATTTTTTTTCTACAGCTCTAAAATACGGCACTGGCACATATCTTTAACTACTATTTAAGTTAAATTACTTAATACTTTGTAATCACGCCTAGAAAAATCATCCAAGTTGCCAATGGGGGTAGCAACAACGTAATATATTTTATATGTTTCGGCATTTACCTACCTTGAGTGGACATCAATATACTGCTATGACGACTAACTCTAACAAATTTACCTGGTGCATGGTAATGCTAAGTTTAAGCTTAGTTGCCTGCCATACTAATGGCCCCATTTCTCCCACACCACGCACTAAGAAAAACCCCAGCGCAGCGGTGATGGAAGTGGCACTGTCCCCAGCAGATTACGCGCATTCAGCACAAGATTACTTATTGCTAGCAGAACGTCATCCGCCACCCCAAGCCTATGAATATGAATTATTAGCTGCTGATATGTTGGTACAAGCGCACGATATGAGCACAGCTCAGGCATTGCTAGATAACATGCCGCTCGATGAACTTCCACCTAGATTAAAGCACTTGTTTTATATTGTGAAAGCCAATTTACATTTACAGCAACACCAACCGGAACAAGCTTTATTATTACTTCAAACTTTTCAAGAAGCCAGTCATTACCCATTATCTTTGCAAAGCCGCTTATTTGAAATAAGAGCCATTGCTTATGCGCAAACCCAACATTATTTACCTAGTGTGTTAGAACGTTATGCATTAAGTGAAGTGTTGACCGACAGCGCGCGCTTACACAGTAATTGGCAAGCCCTATGGGAAACCTTACAACAAGTCCCGCCCTCTTTGTTAATCCAAGCCTTACAGCAACCACAGCCCGATGATTTAAAAGGTTGGCTAGAGCTAGCACTGATCCCCGCCTCTGATCAAAGGGCACAGATGGCTTGGCAAAATCACTTTCCTTATCATCCTGGACAACGCTGGATCACCACCAAAATTAAAGCTAAAGCCCCGGCCGCCTCTCCTAAGCAAGTCGCCTTATTACTCCCAATGCAAGGTGCCCATGCCCAAGCAGCCCAAGCCATTCGGGATGGCTTTTTAGCCCAATTTTACCAAAATACCCCCTCACCCATGGTTAAACCTGAAATTAAAATTTACGATACCAGCGCTACAGCTTCCGATATACGCACATTATATCAACAAGCCCTCGCCGAAGGCGCAGAATTTGTCGTCGGACCTTTAACCAAAGCGCACGTTTATCAATTAAGCCAATCTTCTTCTAAGCAATTACAGGTCCCAATCTTGGCGCTGAACCAACATGATGAGATCAAAGTATTGGCTAACTTTTACCAATATGCCCTAGCTCCAGAAGGTGAAGCCATTGAAGTGGCAAAAAAAGCGTGGGCAGCAGGACATAAAAATGTATTAGTGGTGGTACCTGATAATAAATGGGGACAACGCGTAGCTGAGGCATTTCGTCAATATTGGCAAACTCTAGGCGGACATACACTCCAAACAGCATATGTCGATCCACTTCAAGATCAAGCGCTAGCCATTCAAAAGTTATTAAATTTTGATAGCAGTAAAGCCCGGACTGATAAGATTAAGCAAATGCTTAAAGAAAAAATAGAAATAGTGCCGCGTCGTCGCCAAGATGTCGATTTTATTTTTCTTGCTACCTCTCCCGAACAAGCTCGGCAAATTCGGCCTTTATTTGAATTTTACTATGCCAATCAAGTTCCAGTTTATGCCACATCCAGCATCTACTCAGGGCAACCTAACCCCAAGCAAGACCAAGATATGAATGGCATTTATTTTTGTGATATGCCATGGCTGATTGAACCCACTACAAATGCGGAAAAATCGCTCCAAGCCAAAGCCCAATCTCCGCAATATACGCGACTGTATGCCATGGGTATGGATGCCTATAGGCTAGTTTTTGAGGTGCAACGCCTAGCTCAAGAACCTGAACAAGGTTTACAGGGCGCCACTGGCTATTTAAGCGTCGATCAACGCCATCTCATCCAACGTGAATTACGCTGGGCACGTATTCGCCACGGATTAATCCAACCGATATATTAAGCTAAATTGAGAATACCAAGTACAGGCATAATCCGTATGCGCTACCACTAATATATATGTAACCGCGGCGACGGTTGCGGTTTTTGAGTTGCTTAAATAAAATTTAAGCCAATTATAACAGAAAAATTTTGTTCAATTGCATCGATATAATTTAAAAAGTGCACTTTTCTCTTTAAGCTATTTTTCAGAATCTTTGCACCAGGCCTCTGATTAGTGTCATCAAAATCAGCCTGTTTATTAATCATTTAATTAAGCCTAACGCCCCTTAAAGGTAAGAGGCATTAAGCATGGTGTTTCATAAAATTACCCGCCACTGAGATACCACAATGATCTCTAGCTTCAATAGTAATTTAAGAAAAACTCTATAAATTTAACACTCAATGGGTCCATCGTAATATGGTCCCTTAATTTCTTTTTCATACATAACGGGGTAGCCAAAACAAGTTTTAGGCCCAGGATTTTCTTTAGGTTCAGGATTACTACCTCCTTTGCCTCCTGCTACATACATTAAAAATTCAGTTTTTAATTCACCAGAATATTGGTCGACACAAGGAGCTGCGTCAGCTGGAACTTTACTAGATTTAATTAGATTATAATTCATGATTTTCTCCTTTAGTTACCACTTTAAATTAGCCCTTTTAAATTATTAATACAAGCTTTTTTATTGTAAATAAAAAAAATTATTGAACATATATAATAGTAAATAACAATTTTATAAAGCAAAATTTCTTTAATGATATATACCCTATGCTTTTTTTATAAACAATTTATTAAAAGCTAATTATCTCTAAAAATCTATTAACTTGCTTGATTCAAGCAGCACTAAAAGACACGTTAGCAGCGCTACCAATAATAAAATATTATTGGTTAATTTTAATATTAGCTCAGCCATTAACCCAGAGCATATCAAGCAAGCTTCTAAAATAGTTCTACTTCTAATCGAGTGATTTTATACCAACAAAAAGAACTTAAGCATGGTGTTATATTACGCCTATTCAACCCTGAAGTGCACAATTGCGGTTGGCTTAAATCCCATAGTAACTTCTCTAGGCGTTCTGTTGTCTAACTTTTTTTAGGGGATAAGACGTAACGCCTAGCTTCTCGATCGCAAGTATCTAGCTTAAAGGCAATAGACACTTTTTCTCTATTAATAGACTGAATGCTAATTCATCTAAGTAGTTTTATCTGGTTAATTGGCCACATATGCGCATAACCAAAGGCGCTAAGCATCTCGAGTTAGGTATTCGCTGGTATTATGACGAAAATAACCTAGTACTTCGAACACTTAGTTAATCTTAATTAAAAAGATGTTTGCATAATGACAATCATTTTGTACTACGCATTCAAGCATAAAACATTAGTCAGCGTAATTTTGATCAATGTATAATAACCTTAATTGTTGAGTGAAAACTTAATAATTATATGTCCTATAAGCATTTAATCTTATTATTTAATCACTGATTGATGGAGATCAATATGCGTTTCCGAGCTATAACCAAGCAACAGCTAAAACAAATTAGCGGTGGCGCTAATCAGCAAGCAAGCATTAACGAAAAAAAAGAACAGCCTTTTTTTTATACTGGAGATTCTGGCTATACAAAAATGAACCCTAGTTCCAGTGCAACCTATGTGGCTTAGCTTTAGTTAATTTTAGGTGTCATGATAATCTCTCATGGCACTTAAATATTTTAGATAAGCACCCTGTAATTAAAGTAAAAAATGGCGTGATATCATCTAAAGTTTTTAGTGTTATTGGTTGCGCCAACTATTTGGTCGTTCTCTTTACATTTTGTGCTGCCCGCGTATCAAGCATATGATCAATAATAGAAAATTAAAGTTATTTAATTTTTGTAATATGCTCTGCTCTTTGTTGATTTGTTATCTAAGCTTGATAACCTTGGAGAAGCTAACTTCACTATTTTACTAAAAAAAGCGAGGCCAATTATGTACTTTGAAAATAACCCAGAAAATAATAGTGACCAAGAAACCAGCAGCATGTATCAAGCTCAAGCAGAGCATCAACCTGAAAGTGGACGCTCTGTTGCCGGGCAAAAGTCTAGTGAAGGTGGGCGCGGCAATCCAGAAAAAGCCAGTCCAGCTGCCATTGAAAGATATTTAAAGGGGATCCATTTCCCAGTAAATAAAAACAATCTTATTGAGCATGCACAACAGCAAGGGGCACCCAGTGATGTGCTAAGTGTTTTAAACCGATTTGATGAACAAGAATATCATTCAGTGATTGATATCTCTAAAGAAGTTAGCCGTGTAGAATAATTTACATCACTGCTTAATTGCTGACAAGGCCAATTTATTAAGATTAATTGGCCTTATTTTTTAACCAGATAAAATAAGTACCCTGTTGACTCCCAATTCACGCTCAATAAATTATCCATCATCTAGCAAAGCATAAAGCCAATACGCCCCATACAACACATGCTAACCCTAAATTACCCTGGATCAGATTAATTTTTGCTATACAATAATAGGTTCAATGTTAGATAAAAATATAAGCTATATAACTTAACTATGGATAACTTACAAAGGATACAGTCGCAGTTCCATGACAGTGTACAAACCAAGTTAGCCACTATACATCAACTGGGTCCAACTATTTTAGCAGCCAGTGAATTGTTTGCTCAGCGCTTAACCCAAGGTGGCAAAATATTGATCTGTGGCAATGGTGGCTCAGCAGGCGATGCCCAGCATTTTGCTGCAGAATTATTAAACCGATTTGAAGTAGAACGAGCGCCCCTAGCTGGGCTAGCATTAACCACTGACAGCTCCACTTTAACTGCAATTGGCAACGATTATCATTTTGATGAAATTTTTGCCAAACAAATTTTAGGTTTAGGCACTGCACAAGATATTTTAGTCACCATTAGTACTAGTGGTAATTCTAATAATATTATTCGTGCCATTGAAAGTGCGCAGCAAAAGCACATACCCGTGATTGCTTTAACCGGCAAAGACGGGGGACAACTTGCCAAAAGCTTAACCCAAGCAGATCTTGAGCTTAGGGTCCCCAGTCAATGTACGGCACGGATCCAAGAAACTCATCTGCTAATGATTCATTGTTTTTGTGATTTAATTGATACTATCTTATTTGGGCACGCATAAATGAAAAAATCGAATTCTTCTAAATTAATTATTATTTTATTGTTAAGCTTTCCCCTACTGCAAGGCTGCGTAGCACTGGTTGCAGGGACTGCTGCAACCGGGTTATTACTTGCTCAAGATCGGCGCAGCACCGGAACGATTTTAGATGATCAAACCATTGAAATAAAAGCACATCAAGCCATTACCGAGGCAAGTCATGGCGAAAAGATCCATGTGCGAGTGATTAGCTACAATAATAATCTCCTATTAGTTGGCCAAGTTCCAACTGAAGAAACTCACCAAAAAATAAGCAAAGCCGTAGCCAATGCTACCCAAGTACGCAATATTCATAATGAAACTCAAATTTTAGCACCAACTTCCATGCTTACTCGCTCCAGTGATAGTTGGATCACCGCAAAAGTAAAAAGTCGCATGATCTTACATAAAGAATTCAATCCTTCTCGAGTAAAAGTGGTAACAGAAGATGGTATTGTCTACTTAATTGGTATTATTAAATCAAAAGAAGAAACCATTGCCATAGACATTGCACGGCATGTTAAAGGGGTTAAAAAAGTCGTCAAGGTATTTGAACGAGTTCCTGAATAATAAATTTATGTTGGTTAAACTAATATATTAAAGCGTAAACCAATGCTTCCTTAACTTTGTTATAGCAATTTTTAGGTTGGATTGGCCTAATTAAACAAAGTCATTTAACTGCTTAATATTTTAGCCGCAAGGCTGAGGATTTTTAAAAATAAATTATAGTGATTTAAACTGGGTGCAATCACTTAACGCTTTGCACCCATTAAGCTTATAGTTATTTGACCACGGTTAACTTAGGACGTCCCCCTCGCTTATCCGAATCACTTCCACCACTGGGATTATTAGGGCCACCTCCTGGCGGATGGTCATCATCTTCATCTTCTTTAAACACCATGCCCCGCCCATTTTCTTTGGCGTAAATAGCAGTGACTGCTTTAATCGGCGTATAAATCTCATGGGGCACCCCGGTAAAGCGGGCATTAAAGCCAACATGATCATTAGCAATTAATAAATTACGAATAGCGCTTGGGGCCACATTTAATACAATACGCCCATCTTCTATATATTCATTAGGCACCTGCACATTATCCATAAGCGCATTGACCACCAAATAAGGGGTAAAATTATTGTCTACGATCCATTCATAGAAGGCACGTAGCAAATAAGGGCGTGACGATGTCATAAGCCTCCTAATGCTTTTTCAGTTTCAGTCAAACTCACTTGAAAAGCGTCTCTATTAAATAATCTTTTTCCATATTCTCTAACTGCCGTGGCATTGGCTGGCAACTCAATGCCTAAAGAGGGCAAACGCCATAATAAGGGGCCAATGGCGGCATCTACTAAGGAAAATTCTTCGCTAAAAAAATAAGACTTATTATTAAAAATCGGGCCAATACTGATTAAGCTATCTGCTAACTCTTTGCGCGCCGTGGCCCGCTGTGCAGCATCGGATTTTTTATCTAACAAAATATTTATTTTTGAATACCATTCATGATTGACTCGATGCAAGTATAAACGGCTGGTGGCACGCGCCACAGGATAAACCGGCATTAATGGCGGATGGGGAAAACGCTCATCTAAATATTCCATAATAATATCGGCTTGATACAGCACCAGATCTCGGTCTACCAAGGTTGGAACGCTACCGTATGGGTTAATCTCAACTAACGCATCAGATTGGGTTTCATCATTAATTTCTAATAAATCATAAGTCACACCTTTTTCTGCTAATACGATGCGTACACGATGACTATAAGGACAAAGTGGTCCTGAATATAAAGTCATTACCGAACGTTTGTTTGCTACTACTGCCATGCAGTCTCCCAACTGTTAATGAATATCTTTCCAATATTCTCGCTTTAGCAAATAAAGGAAAGCGGTCAACACGATTAAAAAAAGTAACACATAAACCCCAAGCGTTTGGCGTTTTAGTTTGACCGGCTCTCCCATATACTCAAGGAAATTAACTAAATCTTTAATTGCCTTATCATATTCTGCTTCAGTCAAAGTCCCAGGCTTAGAAATTTCTAAATGACTGATGCTTGGCTTTTGCGCTGCGGGATCACTGTCTGCGGTAGATACCGTTTGATAAATTGGCACCGCGGTCCCTTGCAGACTTAATAAGGCATGTGGCATCGCCACATCTTTAAATAATAAATTATTGACCCCCCAAGGACGACTCTCATCTTTATAAAAGCTTTTTAAATAGGTATAAACCCAATCTTTTCCTCGAGCGCGGGTTACCAATGACAAATCAGGTGGCGCAATGCCAAACCATTGCTCGGCCTCTTTACGAGGAATGGCGCTGACAATGGAATCGGTCACATTATCTGACACAAAATTTAAGTTTTGTTGAATTAATTGCTCTAATGCTTTGAGTTGACCTTCTTCATCAATAGCAGTCATCCCAATATACTCACCCATTTGCACATAACGTGAATATTGTAATGAATGGCAACCTAAGCAATAATTCATATAAAGGGTCGCACCGCGCTGTAAAGAAGCCGGATCTTTAAGATTATTTCTGACTTTTTGCAACGCCATTTCCTCTTCTGAGGCTAATGTAACATGGCTAAATCCCATCCAAAGTATCACCATAGTGATGATTAAAAGGTATCTTGATCGACATCTCATGGTGTAGTGACCCTCTTGGGAACGGGTTGGACTTTTTCTAATGAAGTATAAATTGGCATAAAAATAAAAAAGCAAAAATACAAAACCGTAAATAATTGTGCGGCAATGGCCCGCATTGCAGTAGGTGGCATTAGCCCCAAATACCCCAATGCGACAAAACTTATCACAAATATACTAAGCGCGGTTTTAAAAATTGGCCCACGATAACGAATAGAACGCACTGGGCTGCGATCAAGCCAAGGCAAGACACATAAAATTGCAATCGCTGCCCCCATGGCAACCACTCCGCCTAATTTATCCGGTACGGCACGTAAAATGGCATAAAAAGGCGTCATATACCAAACTGGGGCAATATGCTCAGGGGTTTTCATTGGATTGGCTGCTTCAAAATTGGGCCCTTCTAAAAATAAGCCCCCAAAATCTGGCATAAAAAATAAAATCCCACAAAAAACAATAAGAAATACGCCCACCCCAAACAAATCTTTAACTGTATAGTAAGGGTGGAACGGAATACCATCTAAAGGTTTTCCATCGGCGCCCTTGTATTGCTTAATATCAATACCATCTGGATTATTAGAGCCCACTTCATGCAGCGCCATAATATGTGCCACCACTAAAAATACAAATATCAGGGGTACTGCCACTACATGCAATGCAAAAAAGCGATTTAAGGTAGCATCTGAAACCGAATAATCACCGCGTAACCAAAGTACTAACTGATCTCCCACCAACGGGATGGCCTCAAATAGCGAGGTAATGACTTTGGCCCCCCAAAAAGACATTTGTCCCCAAGGCAATAAATAGCCCATAAAGGCTTCTGCCATAAGACATAAATAAAGGCCCATTCCCAATAGCCAAATCAGCTCTCTGGGTTTTTTATAAGAGCCATACAATAAGGCTCTAAACATATGTAAATAAACCACCACAAAAAAGGCAGAGGCACCAGTAGAATGAAGATAGCGTAATAACCAACCATATGGCACATCCCGCATAATATATTCCACCGAAGCAAATGCCAGATCTGCTGCCGGTTTATAATGCATTGCCAACCAAATCCCGGTCACAATTTGACTGACCAAGACCAACATAGCTAATGAACCAAAATAATACCAAAAATTAAAATTTTTAGGGGCATAGTATTCGCTAACGTGGGATTTCCATAATTTACTGGCGGGAAATCTTTCATCGACCCAGCCCAGTAAACCACATAACAGACTCTTCATTGTTAAGCGGCCTTCTCTTCTTCACCAATTAAAATAACATTCTCTTGGGTATATTTATGCGGGGGAACCGGTAAATTCAATGGCGCTGGTACGCCCTTATAAACTCGACCAGCTAAATCAAATTTTGAACCATGGCAAGGGCAAAAAAAGCCACCTGGCCAAGCTGCATCAATGCCGCCAATATCGGGACGATAAGTGGGAACGCAGCCTAAATGTGTACATAACCCAATTAACACTAAATAGGCTTCTTTAATGGAGCGATAAGCATTTTGTGCATATAGGGGTTGTTGGGCTTGCTGTGATTCTGGATCGCGTACCGTTTTATCTAAATCTTTTAATCCCGCCAGCATTTCTGGGGTACGATGAATCACCCAAATGGGTTGCCCACGCCATTCCACAGTCAGTTGAGCTCCCGGCTCAAGTTGACTAACATCAACACTAATCGGTGCGCCTAACGCTTTGGTTTTGGCACTGGGTAACCAAGACCCAATAAAAGGTACCGCGGCATAGGCCACTCCTACTCCGCCTAATAGACTGGTTGCGGTGGTTAAAAACCGCCGTCTACTTTTATCGACTTTATCATCCACACTCATTTAGTGGCTCCCAAAATGATAGCTTACTCCGTTAATGATGAGACATTTAGTACCAGCTCGGCCTGGCGTTTAGCGAGCCAATGCTAACATAAAATCCATAACTAAGTGCAATAAAATAGAATACAGCATTGATTTTTGTTAACGCAGCTAACGCAATGGGTCGCACTAAGAATCAAAGAATATAATAAGGGGGGATAATTCACAAAGCAAATAGGGATAAGTTGCAGTGCAAGAGTTAGCGCAATTAAGACTGGTGCGGCGCGGCAGTGAGCAAAAATAAATTAGGATCAACCCGAGTATTACTAAGGTTCACCCCAAAGTGTAAATGCGGACCAGTTGCACGTCCGGTTTGCCCTACTGTTCCGAGTTTGCTTCCTTGCTCAAGAGATTGCTGGGGTTTAACCAATACTTGGTTTAAATGACAATAAATGGTTTGTAATCCTTGGCCATGATCTACCACCACGGTTTTACCCGTAAAATAAAAATCGCCCACTAAGCTTACGTTACCCTTGGCTGCATTGAACACTGGCGCATCAATGGGGGCAGCAAAATCTATGCCACGATGTTGGGTTTTAATTTCACCATTAAACAGCCTTTGCGCACCAAAAGGACTACTGATAGGCCCGTTAACGGGTAATATAAAATCTTGCATTAAGATACTGGGGTGAACTTGCCATTTGCTAAAAGCCATATTAAGTTGTCTTGCTTCTTGATGTAAGCGTTTTGCCAAATAAGCCGGGGGCTTAACTTTTTTTGAATTATTGATCTGAATAGATTGTTGTGGGTAGTACTTATTTTTCACTATAAATTTTTCAAAAGTAGTTGTTTGATGAGTTAAATCAAAAACTTTTAAATAGGCTTGTCCAGGCATTGCAGTTAATGGGATCCCCACCATGGCCACCCATTGCAAACCATGTTGTGCATCAAGTTGTTGCGTCACTAAGACTCGATGATTATTAAACAATACCACTGGCGCAGGTTGTAGCTCAGTAGCGGATACCGCTAAAGGCATCACTAATACCCCACCGGGTACCACTTCGCTGCGAGGCATTGCCAATAGTGTGCCCCAACTTAGCAATAAAATTAAGGTTAGCCAAACATAGCAATGGGTAATCACTTGACGAGGCATAAGGGCCCACTTTTTCATTAGAGGTTTTAACTTAAGCATAGCACTTGACATGGTAAGTAACTGGTAAAAAATTAAGCTAAGTAACGGCGAAATTGCTAAAAGATCCCTCAAGCTCTATCACCAACGAGCAAAATTGGTTATTGATAACCATTATTTAATCTTCAATGGCAGTCTTTATTTCTCTAAACAATAATCCTGAATTTGATATCATTAATCCTAAGCGTGCACTTTGTTGCGCACCAATAAATGAGGCCGAGCCATATTCGGTATCTACCAAAAAAGTTAACTGGGAAAATTGATTACGTAATTTAAATAAATCAATAGTTGGCCTCTCATCTTGAAAGGACAATACCGTGCGTGGTTTATCTTGTTCATCTTTAATGCTTTGGTAACGACCTGCTACCCGGGCTAATTGGTAGCTGGTATGTAACCCCAAAAAATTTGCCAAGGGGGTCCACTTTAAAATATGCGCATCGACATACAGCTCTTCCCCGTTCAGTAAAAACCGCTTATCACTGCCATCTGGAAAATAAAAATGCGCATAAAATTGTTGCCCCTCTAGCGGCTCAATCACCACCTCTGCGGCCAAGGACTCATAATTAAAAGTATGGTACCCTCTAAGCCCAAGGAAGCCTAATGCGCTAACCGCGGCTAAACTAAATAAACCCAGCGCCAATAACCAATGGGTCAACATCGCCATTGGCGCTTTTCTTTTAAGCGCACTGCAGCCGCCCCAAATCAATACAAAAGCCAAGCTTAGGAACAGCAAGGTAATAATTTTTAGCAACATAACTTACTTTGACCGTGGTTTGCTTCCAATATTTTTATTATAGTTTAGTTAATTATATAATGTGACTTCTCAGCGCCCTATCGGGGGATGCTTCTTATTTCGTTAGCCGTTGCTCGATAGTATCGAGACTTACGCAGCTTCCATAAGCAGAGACGAGTGTCCAGGGGCCTTTAATTCCAGAATACCTTTATCACGGATATTGAGGGCGGCATTTAAGTCGCGAACTATATCCGTTACTCCGCAAGCTGGGCAGTCCTATTTGCGTACCGATAAAGGCATTGCTTCCAATTTATGAGCGTAACCATGGCACGTTTTAGAACTGGCGTACCACGGGTCAAGGCTCGATTGGCACTGCCTTTTGCCTTTCTGGATAGCTGACGCTGCTTACGTCTGAGGTTTTTCTCAGCACGTTTTACAAATCGTGGATTGGCTGTTTTTTCACCATTAGATCCAATGGCGTAATGAGACAGGCCTAGGTCAATACCTACCACCTTGCCTATTGTGTGGATTGGGCTTGGTGTTGCTACTCCATCATCAACCAGAATGGATGCGTAGAACTTACCTGTTTTACTCAAGCTGACAATAATACTTTTAACGACGCCGATGATTGCACGATGAACATTTACCTTAACAGGCTGCATTTTAGGGCGCTTTATAGCACCATCTAGCACCTTAACCCCTACACAGTGATAGCTTGACGGCTTATTGTGTCTGAGTTTGAACTGCGGGTATTTAGCTTTCAGCTTCGGGTTGAAGAAATTATCAAATGCTTGAGATTGATGACCGAGAGCTGTAATGCAATTGAGTCGTACTGTTTTAGCCAGTGGTATTTGCGTAACTTTAAATGCAAAGCTTTATTATACGCAAAACGCACAGCACCCAACTGAGCCACCAAAAACTCAGCTTGCTCTTGCGTTGGGTCAATGCGTACTTTGGTTGCGCTTAACATTTTAGTGCTTACCTGTATAATGCATTTATATTATTAGTTTATATGGGTTTGGTAAATTGAATGCGCATAATAAAGAATGACTTCAAGATCACCTCCGTAAAAGACAGAGTGTGAGCAAATTAGTGCTACATTGGGTATTCACTACAAAGTATCGAAGAAAGATTTGCTTATTTTGTACCCTTAAAAATTATCCATCAGCGTCATGGTCAATAATTTGAAAGCCGTTTCATCTCGTAGGTTGCGACTTTAAGAGAGAGAGTAAAAGCGCTGCCTTATGGTCACGCTCATACTTCGCTGGCACTGCGGGCAGTGCGGCAATTGAAACTTTAAAAGCTTACGAGAGAGTCAAGCAACTCCAGATTAAGCCGCTTTCGCGGCTTACGCCTTATCTCCCCGCCCTCATCGGGCGAGGGTTTACGGCGAAATTGCTAACTTCAATCTTAACCTTCTAGATACAAGAGGGTTAACAGCACATTGACCGATGCGAGGTAAAAGCAAACCACTTATGTTTACTGGTATTATTCAAGGTACAGGGAAAATTGTCAGCTTAAAGCCTGAGCCGTTACAATTAAGCTATGCGGTAGAATTTCCTAAGGCACTGCTAAAAAATTTAAAAATCGGTGCCAGTGTTGCTATCGATGGGGTGTGTCAAACGGTGGTGAATATCAACCAGCAAATTGTTTGGTTTGATGCTATCCAAGAAACATTATATAAAACCAATTTAAGCATGTTAACTTTGTACCAAGCAGTGCATATAGAGCGCGCTGCTAAATGGGGGGATGAGATCGGCGGACACCTGGTCTCAGGTCATGTGGTGGGTACTGCTATCCTCCAACAGCAACAATGGCTAAGTCAGCATTATTTAAAAGTCACTGTTAGTTGTGAACCCAAATGGATGGCCTATATTTTAGATAAAGGCTTTATTGCCTTAAATGGTGCCAGCTTAACGGTTAATGATCCACAGCCAACAGGTGAATTTAGCATTCACTTGATCCCTGAAACTTTAGCGCAAACCACTTTTTCCCATCAAAAAATCGGCAGTTTGATTAATCTAGAGCTTGATGCCCAAGTACAAACCATTGTAGAGACCGTAACTCGAATATTACAGCTGTAGTGCTTCCCTAAAGAACCGGACCACTTATTAATTGAATTCACGCAGCTTTAAATTGCAAAACCAAAAAAAAGATCGCCAACAGCTTATTGCTGCAGCATAAGCCTGTGTGAAGTGGTTTAATAATTCCGGAGACTTCTATATATTTAATGCAGATATGAGGTTAGAGACGAGGTTGTTGATTATATTACTTGGTATAACTCAAAAAGATTACATGCCACATTAGGCTACAATACGCCATTTGAGCATGAAGCACTATTTTATGACAAGGTAGCTTAGAATCTCTCTTGTTTTACTTGACCACTACAGCTGCCAGATGTCATTATAGCAATATGTTTAGTTTTCGGACTCAATAATTCAACAACTAAATCTTTTCATGGAATATGTTCTGTAACGATGCATAAGACGGTCCCGCGGGTTCTGCTAACGGGTGGCATGGGCTACATCGGATCACACACCGCAGTCGTGTTAGCAAAAGCTGGTCAACAAGTTGTACTGTATGACAATCTTTGCAATAGTAAGCGCTCTGTATTCGATCGCCTAGAAAAAATTGCCGGCCCGCGTTTCTCCTTCATTGAAGGCGATGTGCGCGACAGCACCAAACTTAAAAATATACTCACCTCATATCAGATTAATGCAGTGTTTCACTTTGCTGGCCTAAAAGCTGTAGCTGAGTCAGTTGAAAAGCCAATTGAATACTATGACAACAATGTCAACGGTACAATCAGTGTGCTAAAAGCAATGTGCTCAACAAACGTTAAAACTTTAGTCTTTAGCAGTAGCGCCACCGTATATGGCGAACCGCAATATCTACCGCTCGATGAAAAGCACCCAACTAATGCGACGAGTCCATATGGCCGCAGCAAGCTACAGGTAGAAGAGATCTTGGCGGATACTGCGAAATCGGATGCAAATTGGCGTATCGCTTGTCTGCGCTATTTCAATCCGGTAGGCGCGCATAAAAGTGGCCTCATTGGTGAAGCTCCAAACGACATTCCCAACAACTTAATGCCCTATATCGTACAAGTTGCGAGCGGTGAGCGGCCACGACTCAATATCTTTGGGAATGACTACAATACCAAAGACGGCACCGGTGTACGCGATTACATTCATGTAATGAACCTCGCTGAAGGGCATAAAGCCGCATTGGTTTTTCTTGGGCAAAACACAGGGTGGCATGCTATCAATCTTGGAACAGGAACGGGCCACACCGTGCTCGAAATGGTCCAGGCGTTCAAAGGTGTTTCAGGTCAAAATGTCCCATATCAAATTGTCAAGCGTAGAGCTGGTGACGTCGCTATCTATTATGCCAAGGTCGATAAAGCTCATAAACAACTTAGTTGGCAAGCCGAACACAGCCTTGAAGAAATGTGTGCCAGCACTTGGAACTTTTACTTAACACGGTGAAATGAAAACGTTTAAGTATTTTTTTAACATTATCCCTATTATGGCGCTGGTGACTTCTCACCGCCCTATCGGGGGATGCTTCTTATTTCGTTAGCCGTTGCCTTATGGTCACGCTCATACTTCGCTTGCACTGCTGAGGTGCGGCAATTGAAACTTTAAAAGCTTACGTAGAGCGTCAAGCAACTCCAGATTAAGCCGCTTTCGCGGCTTACACCTTATCTCCCCGCCCTCATCGGCCGAGGGTTTACGGAGAAATTGCTAAAAATGTTCAATAAGGATAATTGCCATGCTTGGCTCAAATTATGTACTCCAGCAAATTTATTCCTGGTGCCGAAGGCACTCATCTCGTAATACCCGTTACTGGGATTGAATATAATCACGAATGATAAGTCCCTTTACAACTACTCACAAAGTAGCTGGGTGAGCAAAGCACACCTTTACAATAGTATTTTTCTATTTTATTAGTAAACTTTTTTTAGTGGGACCAAACAATTAACAAGTTTGGACAAGGTGTTTTTTAAAAGGTATTGGCTCATAAGGTGAACAATAAGCTTTTCACCTTCAAATTCAACCAGTTTAGCTTCGAAAGATTGACATCTACCAAAACAGTTTATTGCCGAGGCGAGTTAAACATAAAAGCATAGCCCGCTTCTAGGGGGTAACTCTATCATGGGGTTTGCGTTATTTATTGGCCAAAAGTATTATACAAGCTCTTTAGCCTTCATACCTTCTCGGATCATCTCAGCTAATTGTTCGATATGATGATTAATCGTAAAGTGCGTAACGGCACGTTCTCGAGCAGCGGTTCCTAAGCGAGCCGCGAGCATGGGATCCTTCGCCAATTTGATCATCGCATCTGCCATGCCATCTACATCGGCTTCCTCGATAATGAACCCGGTTTCTCCATTAATCACTACATCAGGGATCCCAGCGTGCCGAGTCGCCACCACCGGCAAACCGCTCATCTGTGCTTCAATAATAGCAACTGGCATGCCTTCGCTGTCTCCGCTATTTGCTACTAGTGAATGCTGAACAAAGGCACGCGCCTTGCGCATGCGTAGGCTGATTTCATCCGAGTTACAAACCCCAAGCATGGTAACTGAATCATCTAAATGCAACGCCTGAACCAAACGTTGACAAGGTCCAAATAATGGACCATTACCAATGATGGTTAAAGTCGCTTTTGGCACTGTCTTTATGACACGGGACAAAGCCAAGATTGTAAGGTAGGGGGCTTTCTTCTCAACTAAGCGCCCAACTGCAAGAAATTCTGGTCTTGATTTTTCTGGAGCGGCACCAGCGAAACGATCTGAGTCTACGCCACAAGGTGATAAATACAATGATTTAGCGTTCGCGCCCAATTGCAAAAGTGTGCTTCGCATATGAGCAGATACAGCCACTACACCTGCTGCAATGCGAAACATCTTACGATATGAGTCACCTTCTTGAACTAACAAATCATAAACCGACGCATCAAACCCATGAAAATGCACAAATAAAGGAATTTTGACTTTTTCACAAGCCGGCGCGAGATAACTTCCTGTAATGCCATACTCCGCGAAAACCGCATCAGCTTTAACAGATCGCAAATGCCGAGCTAAAAAGAAGGTTCTTATTGCTCGATGAACCTTGGGCATTGCTCTGGAGGCAAAGGCATCAAACCAATAGCCCCAAATCCAAACCTTGCGACCGTTTTCAGTTTCAATTCCAAGGTGATGACCAAACCTTGGCAATATCAAAAAAGGCAATCGTTCAATATGTGCTTTGATAAAAGTTTCAGAATATGCTGCTCGATTAGGTGAAAAAAGTACGATACGTAATTCACTAGCTAGCGTATTTTTCAAAATAAAATCTCTCTCATAATGTGGCAATACTGTTTCGAATATAAGGTTAATTAATTTTTCGTTCATTTCATTATCTTCAGGTGAAAGATACTCATTACCCCTCAAGATACGATAAAATATAAAATTTGAAACTTATCAGAAAATCTAGAACACAATATAGATTTTTCCCGTTTTATCTGCTTATTAATAAAATTGGCGCCCATGTAAACAAATACTATTGCCTTTAGGTATCCAGCAACAATGTGAATTTGGGTTTAAGGGGGCAAGCCGTACGCTTTTGGCCAAAGATGGGTTATATCTCTCTAGTTACGGATACGGTACTGCTGCTTACTCATGCGCTTTCCTTGAACTACTTGCTTTCCTCGACAGCAATTCTAAAGAATCAGCATAATCAAGCCAAGTAGCTAATCGCAACGTAACTATTTATGCAACAACGCCATGCTGGTTTAAAGATTACCATGAAATTGCGCCACACAAGGGATTGAAAATGAACTCGCCAAAGCAGTTTATTGCCAAGGCGAATTAAACATAAAAGTATGGTCCGCTTTTAGTAGGGGAAACTCCAACAACAAACTTCCTTGACATTCCCCCAGCTAAAGCCAGGGGATCCATAAATACGCTATGGTAGTATTCTTTCTTGCCTTACCGCCAATATATTTTTAGCTGCATTTTCTTTATTGGTGGTTTTTGCTTTTTATTACTTAATGAAACAAACTTAGATATGCCTAAATCTATCCCTAAAAGATGTACTATACTCGCCTAGTTATTTTGCGGGTAGTTTCGAGCTTTAATGAGTGGCATTAGACAATATATTGAACCACAGAAAACACCACACTAAAATAGTGCTATATCGCAATATGCCTTATATCACCCATCTGAAAAAAGGTATTTTACGGCACGATTGGATAACATACCCCAGGGCAGATCACCTACCCTGGGGTATCTATTAACTGTTTTTCAATAATTTATTACGCGTATTTAAAATGGCTTTATTTTTTGCATTTTGCTCATGTTTGGCAATGGTTTGTTTACAATGTAAATGTTCCACTAAATCAGCTCGTTGTGAACTATGTCGAAATTGGCTAACTTGTTGTCCACACTCTTGAGCCACTTGGGTTGGCCTATAACCTAAATCACGTTCAGTGGCGTTATGTAACAGCTCTTTTTTACGTAAACGACCCAATAATAAAGTATTTTGAAATTGAGTGATTAAATCACTTTCCAGTGCCTGGTCTTGTGGTTTTACTTGAATTCGGTCAGCAAATGTATTGGTGACCAGTAAACTATCAATATGATTGAGTTCTTGCTGTTGCTGGGTTTTTACTTGATATAAATGCGCTTTTACCGTTTGCTCTTGCAATAACTTTTCACCCAATAATACTAAATCCTGTTGACTATATTTAATACGGCCTTGTGCATTGCGCTTTTTTCTACGCAATGCCGTGGTCGTTGCAAATTCATTGGCTTGCCACTGATGTGCCGCATCGGTACATAAATCATAATAAAGCGCTCGCACTTGTTGTTGCGCCGCCTCCGAGCGCTTGGCTTTAAATTTATCTTGCAATTCAGTGATTTCTTCTGAGGTTGGGCCATAACCTAGTGCACTGCGCCATAAACTTGTTGAGTAATTAGGCGCTTTAAACCCAGCCAACAATACAGAATCGGGTAACGCTAACTTCCAGTTATCTGGCAAGCCAAATTTAAACTCTCGTGCCATTTTTTTACTGGCCTTTTGCAAATAGCGATTGACCATTTTTGGAAGTTGTTGTGCTGTTTCAACCGGTGTTTCCATAAATTTTGTGCTCCTTCACCCAAAATATTTGTTTTGCTACCACCCTTAACATGCCATATAAAATATGTCCTTGTCAGCTTTATTATGGTAGATAAGTGCGTATTTTGAGTAACCGCTGCGTATAGAAAATTTATGCAAAGTATGTAACACTGAAGAAGTCAGTTTGAGTTAGTTATCAACTAACTAATAACACTAGTCATTTAACCATATTTTTTATGGAGTACAGCATTATGAAAAATATCACGCTTGCAGATCAATATCGAATTTCAGGTGGCATAGAACAAAACTATGATGAAGATTTTTATGCGCAGTTATTAACGACCAGCGTTAACGCCTTAGATAAATTTGCTACCAGTTATGAAGCTCGCACCAAATTAATGGTGATCGAAACCGCAAAGCAACAAGGCGTAGAAATTGATACTTTTATGCAACAATTTCAGCAATATTCCTTGTAAATCCATGGTTTAACATAAAAAGGGTACTGAAGTACCCTTTTTATATTGAACGCTAAGTTTAACGTTTGGAGTATTGCTCAACTTTACGAGCTTTACGATGCCCTACTTTCTTACGTTCCACTTTACGTGCATCGCGAGTTACAAAACCCACTTCACGTAACGATTTTCTAAAGGACTGTGCGGCCCCGGCACTGCCTTCTGAGGCTTCCAGACCATCGGTTACGACATCTGCGGCATCATATTGTAACAATGCACGACTGATCCCATGCCGAATGGCGCCTGCTTGGCCCATGGTGCCACTGCCATAAACATTGACTAATACATCAAAGCGGTTTTCCATATCTACCGTTACAAATGGCTGTTTTACCACCATATGGGCCGCTTTACGTCCACCAAAGTATTCTTCTAAAGAACGATCATTGATGATAATTTTTCCACTGCCACGCTTTAAGTAAACTCGTGCGACACAGGTCTTACGACGTCCAGTTCCTAAATATTGCTCATTTGCCATGCTAATACTTGCCCTAACTAGAAGAATTAATTTTCGATAACTCTAGGTTGTTGCGCGGTATGAGGGTGCTCAGCGCCCGCATAAACATGCAACTTTCTAAACATATCTCGCCCTAAAGGTCCTCTAGGAAGCATACGCTTTACTGCCAATTCAAGGATCTGGGTGGGATTTTTTGCTCTTAACTTACCCAAGGTAATAGATTTAATACCCCCTGGATACCCCGTATGATGGTAATACTGTTTAGTTGCATCTTTATTGCCGGTTGCTTTAACCACCGCAGCATTTAACACAATCACAGCATCTCCCATATCAATATGGGGGGTATAAGTTGGCTTATGTTTACCCTGTAATATTTTAGCAATCTTGCTTGCAAGACGTCCAATCGCTTGATCTTTGGCGTCAAAAACTAACCATTCCCGCTGCACATCTTGCGGTTTTGCACTAAATGTTCTCATATATCCTTACTCCCGAAGGACGACCATTCTTAAAACTAAGCCTATAAGTCGCCAAATTATACATCAGAGGTACACAACTGACAATCGCTACAACCCAATTAAATGGCTGATTTTATTCAGCATCTTGGACTGCCCTATCTGGCAAGTGCAAGGCAAAATGCTTACCCTGCTCAACATGCTGTTCAATTATATGCTGAATATCTTTGCTAGTTGAGTAACGATACCATCTCTTTTTAGGATAAATATCCCAAACTGCTCTTTTACTACGAGCGCAACCCAACTGAGCTACTGCGTTGCGGCAATAAATACCACTGCTAATACAGCAGCTAGGCCCGCATTTTTTCACAAAGAAATTTAGTTAGCTAATAAATCAATAGCCGGCTGCAGCCAGCGCTTACCATACCACAAATCCAAGCGGTAACAAATTAACTTTTAGGTTAATTGGTACAAGGCAGGGATGACAGCACAATCCGAGTGGGCAATAATTTAGTACTGCTGCGTTGTCCCCACCGCTGCATAACCAGCACCGCACTGAGCGCTACCAACAGCACCGTGGCTACCCATAAACTACTGGCCACAGGATGTCGAGTCCAAGTGGCTAATTGATAAAAGATCACTGCAGAGCCATAAGCCATACCAGTGGTCCATGCCATAGAAAATAAAGTCCATTTTTTATCAATTTCACGCACCATTGCCGCCGTTGCCGAAATACAAGGAAAATATAACAAAACAAACAATAAATAAGCAAAAGCCCCGATTTTTCCATCAAAGCGCGCCAGCATCACCCCAGAAACCCCATCTTCTAATTCCGTAAAGGGGGCACGGGCAGCCAGCGGATGCAAAATGGCTCCCTTTAACTCAGCTAAGTTATTAATCACCGATAACCCTGCGGCGGTTAATTGCTGTTGTATACTCACTTCTTCAAGACCGGTGTCTTGAAAGTCAGCTTCTTGGGCGTATAACGTATTTAAGGTGCCAATCACCACTTCTTTGGCAGTGATCCCAGTAAATAAGCCTACCGTGGCGGGCCAATTTTCTTGGGTTAACCCCATGGGACTAAAAATCGGCGTCACCGCTTGACCTAAGCTGGCTAATATCGATTGTGACGCGGTTTCTTCATTTACTAAATGACCACTTAAGGTCACACTATTTAAACCACCAATTAAAATCGAGACTGGGATCACAATTTTTCCAGCATTAACAATAAAACGACTTAAACGATGCCATGCTTGACGCAATAGCTTATTGGCATTGGGCATTTGATAAGGGGGTAATTCTAAAATCAACGGTGTGGCTTCACCTTGTAGCACGGTTTTTTGCAAAATAAAGCCGGTCATCACGGCCATTAAAATACCAATAAAGTACAATAAAAAAACAATATTTTGACCGCCTTCTGGGAAAAAAGCTGCCACAAATAAGGTAAAAATGGCCAATCTTGCACCACAAGACATAAATGGGCTTAATAAGGTAGTTAAAATTCGGTCGCGTTTTTGCTCTAAGGTTCTCGCTCCCATAATGGCTGGCACATTACATCCAAACCCGACAATCATCGGTACAAAGGATTTACCCGGCAAGCCGATGGCTCGCATGCAGCGATCCATCACAAAGGCAGAACGCGCCATATAACCACTGTCTTCTAAAAAAGCCAGTGCCAAAAACATCGCGCCAATCACTGGAATAAAGGTCACCACCGTATTAATGCCTTTACCAATTCCAGCACTACATAACCCAATCAACCAATCGGGTAATGCCAATGCATTTAACCCAACTTGTAAGCCATTAACAAAAATGGCTTGAGAACTTAAATCAAAAAAGTCTTGAAAGGCCCCACCTAAGTTAATGGCAAACATAAACATTAAATACATAATTAATAAAAATAAGGGTAAGCCTAAGTAGCGATCTAACAATACTTTATCTAAATAATAAGTCAGGCGCTGTTGCTGGGTAAAATTAATACTGGCGCAATAATTTTGACTACGCAATTGAGGCATTAACCTCTCAATAAATTGATATCTTAACTTTGCAATCAATACATCGGGCTCAAATCCAGAGTGTTTTTTAATATCTTGGCATAGCTCATGTAGCTGTGGAGCCAAAGCAGGCGCAATCTTACCTGTTTCTAAGGCATGGATTGCCGCATAGCGAGCCGGCCATTGACTGTTTTGTGGAGGTAACGCATTAATGGCATCTTCTAAAATGGGATCGCTGGCTTCAGGTAAATAAGTCACTCGGGCCACCGGGCGCAATAAGGCTTCCGTCAATGGCTCTAAAGTGGCTTTATTGGCGCTATTGGCTAAAAAAACTGGGCAACCTAATTGTTCGGCTAATACCTTAATATCTAGCGATAATCCTTTACATTGCAACATATCTACCCGAGTCAATACCACAATAAGCGGCAATTGTTGCTCTAGCAATTGTAAGGTCAAATATAAGTTGCGCTCTAGATTCACAGCATCAATTACATTAACTACCACATCAAAAGGCTCGCTGGCCAATTGCTCTACGGTAAGCCATTCATCTAAACTGGTCTCACTTTGGTTAACCGCTAAACTATAGATCCCAGGTAAATCCACTACCTCAGCGCGCCCTTGTGGGGTGATTAAAGGTGCAACTACCCGCTCAACTGTGACCCCAGACCAATTACCTACTCGCTGTTTGGCGCCGGTTAAAGCGTTAAATAGACTGGTTTTACCACTATTGGGGTTGCCTACAAATGCAATATTACGCATACGACCGTTACTGACTCTATGGTTAAATGACTAAAGATTTTTGACTAAATTAATTCTACTTCAATGGTTTGGCATTCTGCTTTACGTAAGCTTAAGGCATAGCCACGAACCCGAATTTCTAACGGATCGCCCAGTGGCGCAAAACGAAACAATTCCAGACAAACCCCAGGGGTTAAGCCCATCGCCAATAATTTTTGTCGATAACTACGAATTGCGGTATTAAAACCACAAACAATTGCTTTTTGGCCGACTTGTAATTGGGTCAAATTCACTGCTCAATCCTTATTACGGTTATTGCTGCCGGGCTTTAAAGGTTTAATATTATGTGCGATGGGCTTTATTATCCGCGCTCTGCAGTGAGAGTCAATACCTAATGATAATTATTCTCATTTGAGACTTTAGCAGAATGCGCGAAAAGCCCGTTTTTCAGGTTGGGGATGGAGAGCGCGGACAGCGTAGCTGTCCCTGGGTTTTAGGGTAGAGTCTGCGGTAAAGCGTACCCATTAGCATTTACAATTATTTATTTAATTAACTTATATAAGGTGACTTGATCGCTAACTTAATTGCTTGTTGCTTAAACACTTACGTGTAACTTCTAACTTTGCTGCTCATTTTATACACCTCTTTGATCTGGTGAGTATCTATTGACAGCTTCACCCACTTAAACCTATTACTAGGCCACTTCTGACGATTTAGTGGTGGCTCCTGCTGCTTAGAAGTTGCCAAAGCATCTTCTTTACAGACTAATATGGCATGCCCTGGTTATATTTTTGTTGCATTGATATCGGCGTTCTCACGATGAGCACAAGCAATACTGTTAAACATCTCTTATTTGAGGGTTTAACTTATCTTTCTGCTCACCAACCCGGCAAGTGATACTCGTGTTTTGTGGGGGCACTTTTACCAAAACTCCCCCTAACTAATAGGTATTCCAAAATCTATACTTGCATCCATTATTTTTTAATTCAATTGCATAGGCTTTCTAATCTTATATTTGCACATCTTTACCCGCGATTAAATCATCTGCTATTTGTTCTAACTCTTCATAGGTGAAGACAAACTCTGGACCAAGCTCCATTTTGTTTAATGTTAGTAGGATATCTTAAAAATCTGAATCAACCTGTTCAATATTATCCCAATAAAAAGAAAATGCCCATGTTCCTATTTGAGCCGTTAATTTACGGTTAGCAATATAATTCTTTAGCTCTTGCCCAAATATTACTCTTAGATTCACGCCTTCGGCCCTCCCATTGTTTCTGATTTTGTTGGAGGATAGTGTTGGCCATAGATTGTCTTTGGATGAATTCTATTTACATTACCTTGATGATCATAGCATTCATTCCAACTACGAACTTGGCCAGTCTTTGAATTATGCTCCACAACATACGATGCCCCTCTAGTAGGGCCCTCAACCTTAGATGCTCTCTCTGGTAAGTAATATCTAACTCTGTCATCACTAAGTTTTTCAGTACGAACAGCTTTCTTTTGAGCATTTTGCAAGGCTCTCATTTTTTTATTTAAATTAATTTGTGAGTTTGCATATGGTGAGGCTATTGATTTACAGGATATTAATTTTAAGCGCGGTGGGCACGGGCAAGATAGGCTTTACTTTGCATTTCAGTTAACCTACTGATTGTTCTTTTAAATTCAAAAGCCAAACGCCGACCTTGATATAACTGCACAATATCGGTGGCTGCTGCCATAATAAGCTTAACTTTGCGTTCATAAAACTCATCCACTAACGCGATAAAGCGGCGTGCAGCCTCTTCTTGAGTGCTGTCTAATTGGGGGACTGCGCTTACCAAAACACTGTGGAAAGTTCGGGCAATTTCTATATAATCATTTTGACTGCGTGGGCTTTGACATAACACCTTAAAAGAAAACCAGACCACATCCCCAGCACAACGAAGGGTTGGGATTGGGCGCTGATTAATGGTTAATACTAACCCTGGAGTTCCAGGCACTTTGGCCAATTGTTGAAAATACTGCGCTAACTGTTGCTCAGTGGTTGAGGTGAGCGGCGAAAAATAAAGTTGGGCTTGGCTTAAACTTTGTACTCGATAATCGGTATCCCCTGGCAAATGTATAATCTGAGTATGGATCGTAAGCAATTGAATTGCTGCTAGAAATTGTTCACGCGCTAGACCATTTAAATATAATTGCGCAGGCGCAATATTGGAAGTTGCCACCAAGGTAATACCTTGGGCAAAAAGATAGGCAAGCAATTTACCCAATAACATAGCATCGGCAATATCTGAGACAAAAAATTCATCAAAACACAATACATCGAGCTCTTGTCCCAATTTTGCTGCGACTTTTTTTAGCGGATTTTTACTGCCTTGGTATTGGGTTAAATCTTGATGTACTTGATACATAAATCGATGAAAGTGGTAACGTTTTTTTTTAACCAAGGGCAAAGCCTGATAAAACAAATCCAGTAATAAGGTTTTACCGCGTCCCACCCCGCCCCATAAATAGATCCCTGGTTCAGGCCTAATGGCAATGGGCAATCTTTTATTAAGTTGACGTAAGCTTTGGTACTTCCAAGATTGAGCTTGTTGAACTATGCGTACCTCTAACTGAGCTAGGGCTTGTACTGCACCTTGTTGCTGCACGTCATAGTGAATATGACCGCGGTCGACCCATTGTTGATACTTGGCTAAAAACCCCATACTAGGGATGGCTTAAAAAATATTCAATATGTTGGCCGAGTGCCACCAATTGGCCATGAAAAAAATGGGATGCCTCGGGCATTACCACCAATTGCATTTTGGGATGACTCAGCGCGGTTTGCTCAAACCATTGAAAGACTTTTAGCGGCTCAATCACTTCATCTTGCTCACCTTGGACCACCACCCAAGGACATTCAAGCTGAGCTAAACTGCTAAAATCATTATTGGTGACAGCTGGCGCCACTGAAAATAACTGATGTACCGGCACTTGCGTGGCACCTTTGGCCGCAATATAGGCGCCAAATGAAAACCCAGCCAAAAATAAAGGTAGGGACTTAGTAACGCGCTGTGCCCAATCAATAACCGCCATTAAATCATCAATTTCTCCAATGGCTTGAGCAAATTGTCCCTCACTGGCGCCAACTCCACGAAAATTAAACCGCACCGTCAGTAATCCTTGCCGTGTAAAAGCACGCGCTAGAGTATGCACCACTTTATTTTGCATGGAGCCTTGATGCAAAGGATGCGGATGACAAATAATGGCCAACCCTTTAGGCGCACCTGGCACCGAGTTGGTTAATACTTCTAATTCCCCCGCTGGACCATCTAGCATAAACTGTGCAGGTTCAGTGGGATAAGTTGACGGATTTTTTTCAAGCATAGTTTTAGACTGGATTATGGATATCGATAAATTCACAGCGAATATTAAAGTATTGGGCTAAATGCTGACCCAATGCTTTAACCCCATCGCGTTCAGTGGCATGATGCCCTGCCGCAAAATAATGTAAGCCACTTTCTTGCGCCATATCCACGGTGGCCAATGACACCTCACCACTTAAATACGCATCCACTTGAAATGGCAGCATATCTAAAATAAATTTTTGTGCCGCGCCACTACACCAGCCAATTCTAGCAATGCGCGTTGCTTGCCCGGCAATATGTAATGGAGCGCGCCCTAGCTGCTCATTGAGACGCTGTTGTAATGCCTCGACACTCAAGGCCGGGGTTAAGGTGCCAATAGCCCCTAAATTGGGGATACCGCCCAAGGTCACTAAGCGCTCTAATCTAATACCTAATTTTTTCGCTAATTGCACATTATTACCATAGACACCATGCAAATCCAAGGGTAAATGGTAAGCGAATAGATTTAAGTTATGGCCCAATAATGCTTTGCAACGTCGTTGTTTAAACCCAACTAATGTGGGGCTATCTCCTTGCCAAAATAGTCCATGATGTACCAATAAGCTATCTGCGCCTTTTTCAATGGCGGCGGCAATTAACGCTGCATTGGCGGTTACCCCGGTGACCATATATTCAATATTGGGCGTTCCTTCCACTTGTAAGCCATTGGGGCAATAATCTTTCATTGCCTGGGGATCGAGCAAATGGTTAAGATATTCTAATACTTCGCTACGGGCTGCCATTAGGCCGAGACTCGTTTAATATTGGCGCCAAGCTGCATAAATTTTTCCTCAATACATTCATAACCACGGTCAATATGATAAATTCTATCGACTAAGGTTTGACCTTGTGCCACTAAGCCCGCTAATACCAAGCTAGCAGAAGCTCTTAGATCGGTGGCCATCACCGGGGCCCCCAATAAAAATGGCTGGCCTTTACTGTAGGCTTCATTGCCTTTAATTAAGATCTCTGCCCCCATACGCCGCAATTCTTGCGCATGCATAAAGCGATTTTCAAATACCGTTTCAGTGATCATCCCTTCTCCTTCTGCAATGGCATTAAGCGCCATAAATTGTGCTTGCATATCAGTAGGAAACCCAGGATATGGCGCCGTACTGATAGTCACCGCACGCGGGCGACGCCCATGCATATCTAAACTGATCCAATCGCGACCGGTATTAATTTCAGCGCCAGTTTCTTCTAATTTAAGCAATACCGCCTCTAATAATTTCGGATCGGTGGCACGCGCAGTGATGCGCCCCCCTGTCATTGCAGCTGCAGTTAAATAAGTGCCGGTTTCCACCCTATCAGGCAATACTCGATAGTGCCCCCCGGTTAACCGCGGCACCCCCTCAATCACAATGGTGGGCGTACCCGCCCCAGAAATCTTAGCGCCTAGATGGTTTAAAAATTGGGCCAAATCTAGCACTTCAGGTTCACAGGCCGCATTATGTAATCGGGTGCTCCCTTTGGCGAGCGCTGCGGCCATCATTAAATTTTCAGTGCCGGTTACCGAGACCATGGTAAAGTGGATCTCTGCTCCAATTAGCCCATTGGGGGCTTTGGCTTTAATATAACCGGCTTTGACTTCAATTTCAGCGCCCATTTTCCTTAATCCAGCAACATGAAAATCCACTGGCCGTTGGCCAATGGCGCAGCCGCCTGGTAAAGACACCACGGCCGCCCCAAAGCGTGCCAGTAGTGGCCCCAAAACTAAAATGGAAGCGCGCATCGTACGCACGAGTTCATAAGGGGCAGTATAATGCGTGGTATGCCGCGCATCGACTTCAATGGTTAAGCCTTCTTGAACCGTTAGTTGCACCCCCATTTGACCTAATAACCCCATGGTGGTGGTCACATCATTAAGATGGGGGATATTACTGATCGTCACTGGCGCATCGGCCAATAAACTGGCCGCCAAAATGGGCAATACACTATTTTTGGCGCCAGAAATACGCACTTCACCAATAAGCGGGTTCCCACCGATAATTAGATGTTTATCCATGGGCTTGACTTGATTCTTGGGCCCATTCCGCTGGAGTTTTGGCCTTAATGCTTAATGCATGAATGGCGCCACTTTGGATATGCTCATCCACCAATTGGTAGATATAACGTTGCCGGTCCACTAAGCTTTTGCCGATAAACAGCTCAGCAATAACGCGCACTGAAAAATGTCGTCCATCGCCTTGCACGTTAATGCTAGCTTGAGGGAGCGCAATTTGTAGGATCTGTTGGATTTGTTCTGGTTCCATGATAAGCGGTGCTCCCTAAATTGTTAACACACAGTAGATAATGCGGCACATGATACCCGAGACGCCAAGATAAGTAGAAATAAATTCTGATTATTTTTTACTTATAGGCAGATCCATTACCCCAAAAGTTAAGTTAAATTATTAACTTAACTGTAAGCTGGTGTATTTGCCCTTTGGTTATTTCAACGGCAATAATGATTCAATTCCACTGACTTTGGCCAAATCCTGCAATGCTTTGGGCATATGAATAATTTGTAGCGACATTTTTTTTTGCTTTGCCAAACGCATCACTGCCATCAAATAAGCCAAGGCCGCGCTATCGGCATGGCTCACAGCTTGCAAATTTAAAGTTAAGCTATTGGCCTTTAACCATAAAGTTTGGGTTTGCTGCCATGCCTTAGCCGCAGTATCAAAATTTAAGACACCGCTTAAGTGCAATTGTGACGGCTCAGCACTTAATTTAATAGTTAACTCACTCATAATTAATGGAGTGGCTTTTGATTATGGTTTTTCATTTTTTTGGTCACTTCAGCTAACCCTTGTTGCTGAATATCGGCAGAAAATTGCGCTTTAAAGCCTCTAAGTAAACTCACCCCTTCAATCGCCAAATCATAGACTTGCCAATTGTCTGCTTTGCGTACCAAACGATAATTGACCGTAACTGGGGCACGGCCTGCATCATGCACTAAGCTGGTAATTTGCACTCTCGCTTTGTCCGTTACCGCCTCGCGTGGCGGTAAATATTGAATCACTTGATTGGTATAGGCCTGTAAGGTTGAAGCATAGGTTCGAATCAATAATTCTCTAAATTCGGTTACAAACGCTTCTTGTTCTGCGGTTGAGGCTTTAAGCCATGCAGTACGTCCCGCAACCCAGCGTGCCATATCCTGGGCATCGATATAAGGCACCAAAATTTTGTTAATAATTTCTACTAATTTTTCTGGATTTTCTTTGGTTTGGGTTTCATGCGCTTTTAACTCATGTAACATTTTACGAGTGATCCGCTCTAGCATCAATTCTGGGGCTTCAATGGCTTCAGCCTGTGCGGTACTCACTAATGACAACCATAATAGCATGGGAAAAATCAATAACCTTAAGTGCATTACCTTGCTCCTAATTGAAAATGAGTTTAAAAGCCACTGGCTTTGGTAGAGGTAAATTTAGAAATCAATTCCTCTAATACAATGGCAGAATTGGTGTTTTCTATGGCAATATGTCCATCCGGCGATAAGAGCTGTTCACTAAATCCAGGGCTTAACCCAATATAATTATCCCCTAACAATCCAGCAGTTAAAATGTCGGCCTGCGTATCTTGGGGTAACTTAACATGATCATCAATCAGCAATTGAACTCTTGCCGAAAATAACAAGCCCTGATTAACCGCCTGCTGATTTAACTCAATAGATTTAACCCGACCCACATGTACGCCACCAATACTGACTTTGGCTCGAGGTTTTAAGCCCCCAATATTTTCAAAATCTGCGGTTAAAGCATAATTGTTTTCATAAAAAGAAAATTGGCTTAAGCCACTAACCTTTACTGCCAAAACTAATAGCGCTATCACGCCTAAAGTAACAAAGAGTCCCACTGCAATTTCTAGTGATCTGTTTGACATTATTGCACTCCCCCAAACATAACTGCCGTAAGAAAAAAGTCTATGCTCAAAATCGCTAATGAACCATAGACCACTGTTCGGGTTGTCGCCCGCGCAATCCCCTCTGAAGTCGGTGCACAACAATAGCCTTGGTAGATGGCAATCCATGTTACCAATGTGCCAAACACCATACTTTTAATAATACCGTTAACCACATCTTCTTTAAAACTCACCGCATTTTGCATATTGCCCCAAAATGCACCAGAGTCAACGCCTAACCATTGTACCCCTACCATATAGCCACCATAAATTGCCACGGCACTAAAAATCAGGGCTAAAATTGGCATTGAAATTTGACCTGCCCAAAAGCGTGGCGCAATAATCCGCCGTAACGGATCCACGCCTAACATTTCCATACTGGCCAATTGTTCGGTGGCTTTCATTAAGCCGATTTCTGCAGTTAAGGCCGAACCCGCGCGCCCCGCAAATAATAAACCCGTCACTACTGGCCCTAACTCACGCACTAAGCTCAAGGCCACCAATTGCCCTAATGCTTGCGAGGCGCCAAACTGTACTAAGATGGTATATCCTTGTAACCCCAGCACCATGCCAATAAATAGGCCCGAGATCACAATAATTAATAAAGAAAAGATCCCGACATAATACATTTGCTGGCATAGTAGCCGCGCGTTTTTAAAAAATTTGGGTTTGCCCACTAGCGACCGCATTAAAAATAAAGCACTTGCGCCAGTATTTTGTAAGCCATTGAGCCCGACACGGCCTAAGTAGTGAATTAAGGTTGACAAAAGTTACTATTCCCCTAATAAATCGTTGGCATAATTTTGCGCTGGATAATGAAATGGAACAGGCCCATCGGGTAAACCATGCATAAATTGGCGTACCCAACTTGATGAATGGTTCATTAAGGCCTCTGGTGTCCCTGCGCCAATCACTTGTCCCTGTGCAATCAAATAAATATAATCGGCAATACTTACCGTTTCCGGCACATCATGCGATACAATAACGCTGGTTAAGTCTAAGGTATCATTTAATAACCGAATCAATTTGACTAAGGCGCCCATTGAAATGGGATCTTGGCCGGCAAACGGCTCATCATACATAATCAAGCTGGGATCTAAGGCAATGGTTCTTGCCAATGCAGCACGCCGGCGCATTCCCCCTGAAAGTTCATGCGGCATTAATTCTCGTGCACCACGCAGCCCCACAGCTTGTAATTTCATTAATACCACATCTTTAACCATTAATGGACATAAATTGGTATGTTCTCTTATGGGAAAGGCCACATTATCAAACACATTCATATCGGAAAACAAGGCGCCACTTTGAAACAGCATGCCCATGGAACGCCGGACCCGGTATAATTGTTGCGAGTTAAGGGCTAAGATATTGTCTCCATTGACCATGACCTGACCTTGCTGTGCTGGCAATTGCCCTCCTATCACGTTTAGCAATGTGGTTTTACCACAGCCACTGGGGCCCATAATCGCCGTAACTTTGCCACGTTCAATGGTTAAATTGATCTGATTAAAGATCTGCTGCGACCCTCGAGTTAAGCTCAGATTGCGAATTTCAACTATAGATTCATTTTGTTTATTAACTTTCAAAGAAAACTCATATCTATTTTTAGTGTAGGTTCAATCTATCATATCTTCTATTTAAAAAGTTAGTGCCAAATCTTGCTTACAGGGCTAATACGTTTTTACTATAGCACTCGCTAATGGCAACTGCGTTATTAACCGCCATGGGGCTGGCATTAAGTCAATGCTGAAAAAATAGTAATAAAAGTTAAACTAATAACTTGTAAACCATAGGGTTTAGGGCCAAACTTAACCTCAGTGATTGGCTTAAGTCCCAGCGTGATAAGAAAATAGCTTAACTTTACCCCCCACTGCCAAGGAGATGATTAACAATCACTCAGATCTTTGCTTTAATAAGCAAATTAGCCAAAGTGCCTATAAGGTATCTACCATGGCTGAACCATTTGATAGTCAAATCCTTTAAGGAATACCCCATGCCCATAGAATTAGAGCAGAAAACTAACTTTATTGCTGCCGCTAAAAAAGTCATTGATATTGAAACCCGCGCCCTCCATAGCATGGCGCAACGCATTGACCAAGCATTTAGCTTAGCGTGTGAAGCCATCTTAGCCTGTCCAGGCCGAGTTATTGTGATTGGAATGGGAAAATCTGGCCATATAGGGCGCAAAATGGCGGCTACTTTTGCCAGTACTGGCACCCCTGCTTTTTTTGTGCATCCCGCAGAAGCAGGCCATGGGGATATGGGCATGATTACCCCACAAGATGTGGCCGTCATATTGTCTAATTCTGGAGAAACTGCCGAGGTATTGGTGTTATTGCCTTTTTTAAAGCGATTAGGGATTAAAATCATTGCCCTAAGCGGTAATCCAAATTCTACCTTAGCCCATGCCGCAAACTTTCATATTAATATTGCCGTGCCTGAAGAAGCTTGCCCTTTAGGACTGGCCCCCACTTCCAGTACTACCGCAACTTTGGTTATGGGAGATGCGCTGGCGGTCGCTTTACTTGCAGCACGTGGCTTTAGTCAAGAAGATTTTGCAGTATCACATCCCGGGGGGTCTTTAGGTAAACGCTTATTATTAAAAGTCAAAGATTTAATGCATACCGATCATGCCCTACCTAGGGTCAAACCAGAGGTGACTTTACAAGATACTTTACTGGAAATGACCCGAGCACGTTTAGGCATCACCGCCATTGTTGAGCAACAACAGGTAGTAGGCATTTTTACCGATGGGGATTTGCGCCGCGCTTTAGAAAAAAATATTCAATTAACGCTCCCGATTGGCCATTTAATGAACCCTAAGCCGCATTGTGTATCACCTGATATTTTAGCGGCTGAAGCCTTACGCATGATGCAAACCAAGGCCATCAATGCCTTATTAGTGGTGAATGCGCAACATGAATTGCTGGGCGCATTAAATATGCATGATTTATTAAAAGCCGGAGTGATATAGTTGTTGGCCCTAAAAACTCAGCCTTCACTAAAAAAATGGGGCATTAATGCCCTATTTATTTGCAGTGCGGTGGGATTGATTGTATTAATTAATGGCTGGCTTAATGAAACATTGATCCCCATAAAATCCTTAGAGCACGGCACATTAGAGGAATATATGCATCAAGCCGAAATTAGGAAATTCAATCTACAAGGAAAATTAGAAAGAAAATTAACTATGAAGTCATTGTCGCATTATCAAGGCCTGCCCTATGCCACCATTATAATGCCGCATTTAGTGATGCATCAAGCTGACGGGACCCACTCTGAGCTTTGTGCCTTACGTGGGCAAAGCTACTATAGTAAAGACATTAAACATTTTGACAAAATTATATTGCAAGATACGGTACAACTGAGGCATGCTTCAAAGTTAGAAGGCAATTGGCAATTGAGCACAGAACAATTAACCCTATTTCCCTCTTACCTGATTGATACCAATGCAGCCGTGACCTTAACTCATCCACAGTTGCATTTATCGGCAACGGGAATGTCTGGCGATTTAAATTCTGGAAAAATCCGTTTTCATCAACAAGTGAAAACCCAATATCAAGGTCAATTATGAAACGCTATGGGCTATGTTGTTGGCTACTGATCTTATTTAGCCCACTTAGCTGGGGGCACCTTGAGCGCAATGCCCCGGTTGAAATTAATTCCGATTATGCCCAATACCATCATCCCACTGGGGTTGCCACGCATCGCGGCCAGGTTAAAATGGTTTATAGCACCACTACTTTGTTGGCAGATCAACTCGATATTTATCGAGACCCAGCAGGTGAAATTCAAAAATTTCTAGCCACTGGACAGCCAGCAACCTTAGAAAGCACCATGGCCTCGCTAGCCGCGGCCTTAACAGGCCAGGCCCAATCAATTTATTATTTGCCGCAAGAGGGATTATTTGTGTTAGAAGGGCAAGCACAAATTCAACAAGGGGCAGACACTTTAAACGCCCCTAAAATTACCTTAGATATAGAACAACAAGCCATCTATTCGGAGCGCGATTCAACCTCACGCCCCAGTATGATCATGCAATCTCATTAAGTAAATAAGTGCCATTATGCATACGCTGACCGCGCAACAACTGTCCAAAAAATACCGAGCTCGCCATATCATTAAAAACGTCAGTCTTACCTTGCATACCGGGGAAGTTGTGGGACTATTAGGCCCCAACGGCGCGGGGAAAACGACCTGCTTTTATATGATAGTGGGCCTTATCCAGCCAGATGCTGGCCAAGTTTTTATTGATCAACAAGATCTTACTCGCCTCCCTATGCATGCGCGGGCACGCTTAGGCATTGGATATTTACCACAAGAGGCCTCTGTTTTTCGGCGCCTAAGCGTTGAGGACAATATTTTAGCGATTTTAGAAACCCGCAAAGCCCTATCACGCCAAGCACGATATGCTAAACTAGAAGCATTACTCCAAGAATTTCAGCTGCAATCAGTTCGTTATACCTTAGGGATCAGCTTATCCGGCGGGGAACGCCGACGCGTAGAAATTGCACGGGCACTGGCCTGTGATCCAAAATTTATCTTATTAGATGAACCTTTTGCCGGGGTAGATCCCATTTCAGTAATTGACATTAAACAAGAAATTACCCATTTGGCCAAACGCGGCATTGGAGTATTAATTACGGATCATAATGTGAGGGAAACCTTAGATATTTGCGATCAAGCCACTGTGGTAAATGAGGGAACGGTGATTGCATGCGGTACTCCCAGGGATGTGTTAAATAACCAACAAGTAAGAAAAGTCTATTTGGGAGAACAATTTAGCCTTTAGAAAAACTACCTTAAGCGCCATACTAGGCTTGGTGGCCTAAAGCATCAAAGATAAAATTGGGGTGTCAACCAAGGAATAAATATAACGTGAAACCAAGCATTGAATTACGCTTAGATCAACAATTAACCATGACGCCCCAGTTGCAGCAAGCCATTAAATTGCTTCAATTATCTACCCTTGATTTACAAGTTGAAATCCAAAATACTCTAGATAGCAATCCGTTATTAGATCAGGTTGAAGATCATGTTGCTACTGAGACACCGGAGCACTTTGAGTTTAGCATGCCACCAACAGCTGAAGTGCCAGCCGCCCCAACTAAAAATTTTGAACCCGATCGATTCACTTGGTCTAAATTAGAATTTAGCCAATCCAATCGTGAAAACGAAGATCCTTTTGAGCGCACTACGCAACCATTAACCCTACATGATCATTTGATCTGGCAAATGCAATTAACTCCTTTTACTGCTTTAGAACAATTAATTGCCACTTATTTAATTGAAGCCATTGATGACAATGGCTTTTTAAGCTGTAGCTTAAAAGATCTGCAAAGTAGCTTAAAGCAAGAAGTAAATTGCTCATTAGATACCATAGAAGCAGTGCTGCAGCGCATTCAACAATTTGACCCCATTGGAGTGGGCGCACGTTCACTAAAAGAAACCCTATGGTTACAATTAAACCATTTACCTTTAGAGACCCCTTTATTAAAAGAAACTCAATTACTGATTGCTCATTACTTAAAGATATTAGGCCGGCATGACTATGGCACCTTGCGCCGACGTTTAGGCCTTTCAATGACGCAATTACACAGCGTGATCCAATGTATTCAAGCGCTTAATCCGCGCCCTGGGGCCGAGATTGGCACCCGTGCGGTACAACAATACATTGTGCCAGATCTTATTGCTTATCAACAGCATCACCAATGGAAGGTAAAATTAAATCCAGAATGCTTACCTAACTTAACGATTAATGCGCGTTATGCTGGATTAATTCGTCAAGCACAATCTGCAGTAGATCGGCAATATTTAAAAGAGCAATTACAGCAAGCAAAATGGTTTTTAAAAAGTTTACAAAATCGCAGTGACACCTTACTAAAAGTGGCCCAAGCCATTATGCTGCGCCAGCAAGCATTTTTTGAACAAGGTGAGGCGGCAATGCAGCCTATGATTTTGCAAGATATTGCACAAGCCATTGCCATGCATGAGTCAACCGTCTCTCGGGTGACTACCCAAAAATATATTCTTACTCCCCAAGGAACCTATGAATTAAAATATTTTTTCTCTGCTAATCTCCCTAACCTAGAAGGAAAACAATGTTCTGCTATTGCTATTCAATCCCAACTTAAAAAAATTATAAAAGCAGAAGCCACAACTGCCCCATTAAGTGATCAACATATTGCCAAAGTGCTAAATGCACAGGGATTTAAGGTGGCACGGCGTACAATAACCAAGTATCGTGAAGCAATGGGGATTTTGCCCTCTAGTGAAAGAAAACGTTTATTTTAACCAACTATAATAAGGAAGGTACCATGCAAATTAACCTTACCGGTCATCATCTAGATATTACCCCACCACTGCGCGAATATGTCATGACAAAATTTCAAAAACTCAAAAAACATTTTGATAATATTACCAATATTCAAGTAACGCTTACGGTCAATAAACAATTTCAGCAACGTGCCGATGCGCATATTCATTTAGCCGGTGGCGAAGTGCATGCCGCAGCTGAAGCAGAAAGCATGTATAGTGCCATTGATTTATTATTAGATAAACTTGACCGCCAAGTGGTAAAACATAAAGAGAAACTCAATGCACATGGTCACAACAATAAATTGTTATAATCGTATGTGGCAACGGATTGAAATGACCAAACTATAGGTAGTTATGGAACTAAAGCACTTTTTAAGCTATGAACGGATTGGTTATTTATTGCCCGTGACCAGTAAAAAAAAGGGCCTTGAAGCCATTGCCAAGTTAATAGCGCAAGATCTGCCGCAATGTTCGGTTGCGGCGATTTTTGCGGCCTTAATGGCAAGGGAACGCCTGGGCTCAACCAACGCCGGGCATGGTATTGCTATTCCGCATGGCCGGCTTGATACGCTCACTGACACAGTGGGCGCATTATTAACCTTAAAAGATCCCATTGATTTTGATCAAGCAGATCAGCCACCAGTTGATATTATTTTTGCCTTATGTGTCCCTTTAACCGCCACCACAGAGCATTTACAATTGTTGGCGCAAATCGCCGAAAAATGTCATCGTCAAGACTTTCAAAATGGTTTACGCCAAGCCAATTCTAAGGAAGCGTTATATGCGTTTGCCATTGCCTCTTAAGCCGATCTCTATTGATTGGCTATATCAGCGCTTTGCGCAGTCATTGGCACTGAGCTGGATAAGTTGCCCCAAGGCAGCAAAAGCGCCTATTCCACAATCAGCTTGGCAATGGCCTTATATACAGTTTTTTAATCCACTGCGCCCAGCGCCCATCGCCCTATTGGGCCCACCAGAAGTACAGCAACTCACTCAACTCAATCATGGCGCGTTAGCCCAATCTTTTAAGGCCAGTCACCATAGCCAAGGGTTTATTTTTAGCCAACACTCAAAAACCGACTCGTTACCAAACTTAAGTAAAGCGCTGGCTCCACGCCCTTGGCTGAGCTCGCCTTTATCAGCAAACCAAATTTTTAACCAGTTAGCGAATTACCTAGATACAGCGCTAGCGCCAAAACAAAGCGTACATGGCGTATTTTTAACTTTATTTGGCCTAGGCGTATTAGTACAGGGGCGCTCACAAATTGGTAAAAGTACTTTGGCTTTGGCGCTATTAGAAAAAAAACATCAACTTATTGCAGACGATATGCCATATTTTAAACGCCTATCTAATAGTGAAGTCATAGGCTATTGCCCCAGCTCAGCCTTTGGACTATTAATGGTGCCTGGATTGGGCGCCTTTGATGTGCGTCAACACTATGGTCAACATGCCGTTCAACGCCAAGCCCCGTTAAATTTGATTATACAATTGGTAGATACGCCGCTTGAACCCACTCTAAGTCCCAATGTAAACTATCGTTATCTTTTAGGTCGCCGTGTTGCAGAAATGACTTTGCCCAATTTGGCAAGTGATAATCTGGTAATTTTAATGGAAAATACTGTGAAATACTTTTTAAACCAAACCGCTGCCCCTACTGCTGCCATAGATCCTCTTTTGCTTTGTGATGCCTTATGTGCCTATTAATTGTAAGTGGCCGTTCAGGCTCTGGAAAAACCGTTTCACTTAATGCATTAGAAGATCTAGGCTATTATTGTGTAGATAATTTGCCTTTGGATATGTTGTTAAATTTAGTAGAAAAATTAGCCATTGACCATCCCAAGCTTGCAGTGAGTATTGATGCACGTAATGTCCCCAAAGAAAGTCAACATCTAGAGCAAGTATTGATCCAGTTAAAAAGCAATGCCCACCGGCAATGCCATATCCTTTACTTAGATGCACAAGATCCTGATTTATTAACCCGCTTTAGTGAAACCCGTCGCAAACATCCCTTAACCAATGCACAAATTACTTTAGAAGAAGGGATTAAACAAGAAAAACTGCTGCTCACGCCCCTGTCTAATATGGCTGATATTATTATTGACAGTAGTCAGCTTTCCAAGCATCAATTAAGCCATTTAATTCGCGAACGAGTGGTTAATCAATCGACTAACCAATTACAGATCTTAATTCAATCGTTTGGCTTTAAATATGGGGTACCACCCGATGTAAATTTTATTTTTGATGTACGCTGCTTAGCTAACCCCTATTGGGAACCAAACTTAAGACATTTAACTGGACTTAATAAACCAGTCATGGAGTTTTTGGCAACCCAACCTAAAGTCAACGCCATGGTACAAGATATTGCCCAATTTTTACTAACTTGGGTTCCAAATTTTGCCGCCGATAACCGCAGCTATTTAACCATTGGAATTGGTTGTACCGGTGGCCAACATCGTTCAGTGTATATAGCACAATTACTGAGTAAATATACTCGTCAATTAAACCATAAAGTTTTAATTCGCCACCGTGAGTTAAACCAACCTAATCAATATTAATCAATAGCGCACCCCATGCAACTGCCCTAAACCATGGCTTTAGTTACCCCGCACTCTATTAGGTAAAAAATTATGCTTAGAAAAAAAATACAAATTATTAATCAACGCGGATTACATGCTCGCGCTGCAACTAAGCTGGCACAAACCACCACTTTATTTTCCAGTGAAATTAAAATCAATTGGCAAGGTAAAACGGTTAATGCGAAAAGTATTATGGGGATAATGATTTTAGCCGCAACTCAATATGCATGGATTGAAGTGATTATTTGCGGTGAAGATGAGCAAGCAGCGCTTAAGGCCATTGAAATTTTAATTAATCAGCGCTTTGGTGAGAAGCCATAGCTTTTATCTTGCATAAAATGAGTAAAGTCATGCAAACTCATGGGTTTGGCATAATAATAGCCCTGCAGCTGATCGGCACGTAACTTTTTAATTAAATTTAATTCAAACTCAGTTTCAACACCTTCGACTAATACTTTTAAACCTAATCCGCGGCCTAAATTAATGATCCCTTTTAACATCCCAATATCTTTAGGATTTTTTTCTATATTTTGCACAAAAGACCGATCAATTTTTAATTTTTGCACCGGAAATTCTTTTAAATAACTTAACGAAGAATAACCTATCCCAAAGTCATCAATGGATAAATCAATTTGCTGTTCATGTAACAAGTGCATAATGGCCAAAGCATTTTCAAAATCTTTAATTAAAACATTTTCAGTAATTTCAAATTCAATCGCTTTCGCTGGTAATTGATAAGTGGCTAACATTTTTTGTATTTTTTTAACTAAATCATAATCGTTAAATTGTGCCGCTGATAAATTAATTGCAATTTTTAAATGATATCCTAAAGCAAACCAGCGTTGCTGAGCTTGACATACTTGTTCTAAAACCCATTCCCCAATTGGGACAATCAATCCAAATTCTTCTGCCAAGCCAATAAAATCTGCAGGGGGAATAAAGCCGTATTGCGGATGCTGCCAACGCAATAGTGCCTCAGCACCTAACAATTTATCCGTATTAAAACAATATTGTGGCTGATAGTACACATGTAATTGCTTAAGCGCTAAGGCTTTATGTAACTCTAATAAAGTTTTTCTTTTAGCTAAGATTTGGGTTTGCATAGCTAATTGGTAAAAAGCAAACCCATCTAATGCAATAGCGGCTCTACTTTGCGCAAGCTTGGCATTTCTTAATAAAGATGGCGCATCCGTGCCATCTGCAGGATAAGAGGCAATTCCCACTGAGATATGGGTATAAATTTCTTTATCATCAATTACAATTGGCTTAATAAAATTGTTTAAAAAGTTTTTGACTAAATCAATTACTTGATTTGGATTTTGATAGGTATTGTCTAGCAATGCAAAATCTCTAGAATCAATTTTACCCAAAGTGGCACCTGGGTTAATATTTTTTAACAAAATATTTTTCACTTTTAATAATAATTGATCAGCAACTTTATCTCCATAAACATTATGAATATCAGTAAAATCTGTAATATTAAAAATAAGCACATAAATTTTCTGTGGCAAATGATTGCGCTCAATTTCTATTTTAACATAATCTTGAAATAAATTTCGATTAGGCAAATCAGTTAATAGATCATGGACAATTTTTCGATTTAGTTGGGTTTCTATCATTTTTCTAGCAGTAATATCTAACCCGTAAATATGTAAAAATTGTTGCTCTTCAACTAAAGTAATATTTAGGTAAAATACTTGTTCTTTTATAGTTAATTCTAATTCTTCATTTTTTTGCGTCGCCATGACGCGTTGAGTTATTTGCTTGATTTCACCAGTTAATTTGCTTCCCAGTTCAATTTTCCAATGCTTTAGTAGTAATTTTCCTGCATTATTAACAAAAATAATTTTTCCTTGTAAATCAGTACGAATCAATGGGTTGGGGTTATGTAATGGAAAAGTAGATAAGTTAAGGTTAGATGGCGCAGTAGACAAAAAAGATGTTTTTTTAAAAGAGCGCCTTTCCCAATAAATCCCAAAACTTACTGCAAAAATCAACAGTGCCCCAATCAGTATTACCCAAAACCATAGTGGCTCAATTATCATTTTATGCCCGCTTCATTATAAATCACCTATTAACTCAATGCTGCTTGGATTAAACTATACACTTGTATTTAAACTCATTAACAGCATAGCTGATTCACCAAGTTAAAATATAAAAAGGTAACCACTAATGAAAAAAAAAATTTTTAGTACTTTACTGGGCATTACTTTAAGCTTATTTGGAACTGCCACAGCCCAAACACTAAAACGTAACCCCAGTTTTGCAGCCACTCACTGTCAAGAAAAATTTCAAACAGGCCATTTTGAGCAAGGAATCCAGGTTTGCCAAAATGCCGCAGAACTAGGACATGCGCAAGCACAAAATTATTTGGGATTAATGCATTTTAAAGGCTTAGGCGTAGTCCCCAATAATCATCAAGCCTTACATTGGTTTAAGCAAGCCGCACAACAAAATTTAGCTGAAGCCCAATATCATTTAGGACGTATGTATACCTTGGGCCTGGGCACCAATGAAGATCCTAAACAAGCCGCTATCTGGTATGCTAAAGCCGCCGCCCAAGAGCATGGCCCAGCTCAATTTTTACTCAGTTTGAGTTATCTACTAGGTTTAGGGGTACCTAAAGATGAAACCCAAGCCCTACATTGGTATCAGCAAGCCACACAGGCCAAATTTGCCGGTACCCAAGTCATATCTGCTGCAGAGTTTAAAGCGCCCATAACTCAAACCACCCAAGTGGGTGAAACTGATTTTCAACAAGGCATTGCAGCATTGTTGGGGTTAACCCAACCTCAAAATGATAGTCAAGCACTACATTGGTTAACCAAATCGGCTAACTTGGGGCATATAGAAGCACAATTTCAATTGGCCTTGATCTATAAATTAGGCTTAGGCGTTGCTGTTGATGACTCCATGGCCATGATTTGGTTTAGAAAAGCCGCAGAAAATGCCCATCGTGATGCCCAAGCTTATTTAGCTTGGATGCATGCCCAAGGCTTAGGGACCCCCCAAGATCTGCCATTGGCCAACCAATGGTTTCAAAAGATCTTAGTGGAACATAACCACAACTATGAGCAACTCAATGGCAAAACCAATGGCAATGATAGCACTGCCTTGGTTGCACAGGCCACTCAAGGCGATCCTCATGCCCAATATCAATTAGCACTACAGTTATTACAAAACTCAAAGGACGCCACCAATATCCAGCAAGGCTTACACTGGTTAAACAAAGCCGCAGCTCAAGCCTATGCGCAAGCGCAATATCAATTGGGTGAGTTTTTATTACAAGGCCAATATCTAGAGTCCGATGTACAGTTAGGCGTACAATGGCTTACTAAAGCCGCAACTCAAGCCTATGCGCCAGCACAATATAAGCTGGGCCTTTATTACTATCAAGGCCCAGCGCAAAATTTAATTAAAGCCTATGCCTGGCTTAATTTAGCCGCAGCTCAAGGCTTACACAGTGCCCATATATTACGGCAAAGTATTAGCCGCACTATGCAACGCAGTGAAATCCAACAAGCCCAAGCGTTAAGCAAAGAATTGAAGCAGCAAACGCTAGTCCCTTAACTGTATAGGTAGCAAACCCCATGGTTTAGCTACCTGCCACCATCATTCCTTCCACTAATAGCGCACCAGTTTGGATATTACCCCGCGTATCGATATCATCACTCATGTTTTGCAGATTTAATAACATCTGCTTTAAATTTCCCGCCACGGTGATCTCATGCACTGGAAACTGAATTTTACCGTCACAGATCCAATACCCCGAAGCGCCACGCGAATAATCCCCAGTCAATAAATTAACGCCTTGGCCCATTAACTCAGTAACTAATAACCCTTCCCCCATACTTTGCAATAATTGAGCAAAGGTCATGGAAGTTTGCGATTGCAGCATTAAATTATGTACTCCACCTGCATTCCCGGTATTGGCTAAGCCTAATTTTCGAGCGGAATAGGCACTGAGTACATAGCTTGTTAAGATGCCTTGTTCTACTAAGGTCCGCGCTTGGGTAGCCACCCCATCATCATCAAAGGGCGCACTGCCCAATCCTGCTAATAAATGCGGACGCTCTATTAAATCAAACTGCGCAGGCAGCACTGCTTGCCCTAAACTATCTAGTAAAAAGCTCAATTGCCGATATAGGCGCCCTCCACTAATGGCTTGCACCAAATGACCAATTAAACTTCTTGCGGTTTCCGCATTAAAGATAATTGGGGTATGCTGCGTGGCAATTTTTTGGGCGGCTAATCGACTCAACGCTCTGCTTGCCGCCTCAGTTCCCACCTGCTCAGCAGACCAAAGCTGTTGCGGTTGCCGATTTTGGGTATATTGATAGGCTCGCTCCATCCCTGCTTCATCTTGGGCAATCACTACACAATTAAGCGCATGTTGCGAGCTTGGATAGCCGCCAATAAAACCATGGCTATTGGCATATAAAAAATAATCTTGCTCAGAGTACAACTCAGCGCCATCACTATTAACAATTTTTTTATCATAATCTAAGGCAAATCTCTCACAGGCTTTAGCTTGCGCTATGGCCTCATTTACCGAGAGCTCCCAAGGATGATAAAGCGCCAGATCAGGAATTTCTTGCGCTAAACTGGCCGGATCTGCCAAACCAGAACAAGGATCGGCTTCGGTAAAGCGTGCCAAATCCAGCGCTGATTGAACCGTACGTTTAAGCGAGGCTTCACTAAGTTCAGTGGTAGTGGCGGTGCCTTTACGTTGCGCCACCCAAACCGTTAAACTAATGGCTTTATTACGATTAAACTCTATTTTATCGACTTCTTGAAGTCGAACTGCCACTTGCAAGCCTTGACTGGCTTGAACCGTTACCTCAGCTTGCTCAGCGCCTTGTTGTTTGGCCATGGCAAGCACCTGTTGCACCATCTTTTGATAATGCGCCACATCTACCAAAGCACTTAAATGGGTCGGTAATGCATGATTTGCGAGATCCATTGCTTTTTCCTCTTATTGTTGGGTGCCGCCCACGGTTAATTCTTTGACCAGCAACGTAGGTTGGCCCACGCCAACCGGAACCGTTTGGCCTTCTTTGCCACAACTGCCAATTCCGGAGTCTAATTGCAAATCATTACCCACTTGAGTGATCTGCTCCATTACCGCTGGACCATTGCCAATTAAAGTGGCGCCCTTTACTGGTACGGTCACTTTACCATTTTCAATTAAATAAGCTTCACTGGCAGAAAACACAAATTTTCCAGAAGTGATATCTACAGAGCCACCACCAAAATTCACCGCATAAAGTCCTTTTTTCACACTAGCAATAATGTCTTGGGGTTCACTTTTTCCTGGCAACATAAAAGTATTGGTCATTCTGGGAAATGGCAGATGGGCATAAGATTGGCGGCGTCCATTGCCAGTGGCTGCCATCTTCATTAATTTGGCATTGTGGGTATCTTGCAAATAATTTTTTAAGATCCCATTTTCAATTAATACGGTTCTTTGAGTCGGCACCCCTTCATCATCAATAGTTAATGAACCGCGCCTATCCACTAATGTGCCATCATCAACCACCGTACATAATGAAGACGCCACTTGCTCACCCATCCGATCAGCAAAGACTGAGCTTTTTTTACGATTAAAATCACCTTCTAATCCATGGCCTACCGCTTCATGCAGCAACACCCCAGGCCAACCTGGACCTAATACTACGGGCATTAAGCCCGCTGGAGCCGATACTGCTTGAAGATTGACTAAGGCTTGACGCACCGCTTCTTGAGCATAACCCACTGCACGTTGCTGGGTGGTAAAATAATCATAATTAACCCGTCCCCCGCCTCCAGCACTGCCAGATTCACGGCGTCCTTGTTCTTCAACCACCACATTAACGCTTAGGCGAACCAAAGGCCGAATATCTGCTGCTAAATGACCGTGAGTGTTTACAATTAAAATATTTTCAAAGCTACCCGATAAACTTACCACGACTTGGCTCACCCGGGCGTCACAACGTCGCGCATAAGCATCAACTTCACGCAATAATTGCACTTTATCTAACGCACTGAGTGAGTCCAACGGATTACTCGCCACATATAAAGGGCGCACTGCTTGGGACTTAGTCCAGGCTTTAATGCTGCCCGATTGCTGAGCTTGTGCAATACATCTTGCTGCTTGAGTTGCCTGCTCTAAGGCCGGCAAAATAATATCATCTGAATAAGCAAAGCCCACTTTTTCGCCGCTAATGGCCCGCACCCCAACGCCTTGATCTAAACTATGCGAACCTTCTTTAATGATCCCATCTTCTAAAACATAGGCTTCACTTTGCACTGATTGAAAATATAAATCCCCACTATCAATTCTCCCTCCCAACAGCTGGCCCATCACCCGAGTGAGATCATTTTCAGTTAAACCGCTAGGCACCAGCAAATTCTGCTTGGCGAGTTGTAATATATCCATACTCGGATCCTCTTGGGTCAATCAAATAAGTAATTGCGGTACCGCATAAAATTAAGTTAATTAATTAAGTTTTAAACAAAGTTAAATAACACTTAATGTTACCACCTTGGTCAATCAATCTTAGCATATCATGTTGAGCAATCTTGCAACTATTAGCTATTTATATAGCTTTATTGTCTACCCATGGTATCACTAAGTAAAAAATCATTAAAAAATAGTACATGACTTAAATTGCTGGTAATAATGCTTTGGTGGTAATTCAATCACAGATGACAAGCTAAGTCCTCTATTTCTATAGCCATGTCATCCAGCATAAGAAAAATGCCGTATAATTTTTACAACATTAAATATTTTAGGTGAACTATTATTTAATGATTGTGAGATCTATTTGCCCTGGTTAATTCACTGATGAGCAATAGTAAAATCTATTAGCAACATAATAAAGCATGCTATGCTGGCATTTTATATGATGTTCAACTCAATCATCTGTACTTTATTTAGCTAAAGCTACTAAATTTGGCACCGTGAATTCTATTTTAAGTGAAAATAAAAATATGAAAAAACTGTCTTTTTACCTTAGCTATGCTGGGGCATTACCGTTGATTATTTGTACAGCTTGTTTTTGGCTAGATATAACAGTGATCCCTTTACTGGGTACCACTGAGCAAATTTTAAGTGTGTATTTGCTTAGCATAGCCACTTTTATGGCAGGTAGTCATTGGGGACAGCATCTTCATTTAGAGAATCATTGGGAGTATTATCTGCCCATATTGAGCAATATTATTACTATTGTGCTTTGGCTGAGCTTTCTTTGGCTACCATTTAAACCTTTATTGGCAAGCTTTGTAGTAATTTTTCTGGGGTTATTAGTGATTGACCAAAGGCTTTTTCAATATGGGCTGATTACACAGCACTATTTTCGTACCCGTTGCTTGGTAACAACGCTGGTTATTTTAACCATTATTATTTCAGGAATAATGGCATGAGCAAGATTGCCATTATCGGTGCTGGCTTATCAGGGTTAACCGCAGCAACTCTTTTACAAGACTACGCTGATATCACTCTTTTTGAAAAATCACGCGGAGTCAGCGGACGGATGTCCACACGTCGAGCTGAGCCATACTTTTTTGATCATGGCGCACAATATTTCACGGCACGTACTGAGCCATTTCAACAGTTTATTCAGCCTTTAATTGCGCGGGGCGTGATTGAGCGCTGGAACCCTTACTATGTGAAATTTGCTGGCGACCAAATGATAGCCCGTAAAGACTGGCGTAATGACGAACCACGTTATGTTGGCGTTCCAGGCATGAATAGCATGGCAAAACATTTAGCTAAAAATTTTAAGATTAAGCTCAACACCAAAATCACTGTGTTGCAACAACATAAAAAATGGCAGTTATACGACGAACTAGGAACGCATTATAAGGATTTTGACTGGATCATTTCTACTGCCCCTGCTTGTGATACTGTCGAGCTATTTCCACTCAATTTTGAGCATTATGCTAAAATAAAAGCCATTGAAATGCACCCGTGCTTTTCTTTAATGCTTGGCTTTTCTAAAGTCTTAGCTCTTGATTTCCAAGCTGCACATATTAGTAATGCTGATTTAAGCTGGTTAGCGGTAAATAGCCATAAGCCGGGTCGAGCCAAACCATTTACATTAGTAGCGTTTTCATCGGTGGAATATGCAACTAAGCATATCGATGGGGATCGTGATAAAATTATGCAACATCTATGTTTTGCAACAACTCGTATTATTGGGCATGATGTTAATATTGCAGATCACAAAGCAGTGCATGGTTGGCGATTTGCCAATAACGCGAAACGTGAACCAGGCTCTATTTTTATCGATCATAATTTACAACTTGCAGCCTGTGGTGACTGGTGCTTTGGTGGTCGCGTTGAAGGGGCGTTTATGTCTGCTTATCAACTAGCTAAAAAAATAAAAGAAATTATTTTATGAGTATGCTACCTAAAAATATTGCAATTATCGGAGGCTCAGGCGCGATTAGTCGCGCCTTTACCAAGCACTTATTAGAGGTTTACCCCGATACAATTATCCATGTTTTTTCACGTCATAAGCCGAAAACGGCGCTACCTTATGTCTTATATCATCTCATTGATTATAAAGATGAATCTTCCATTGAAACAGCTGCAATCACAGCATCAAAAGAGGCACCACTTGATATGGTGATGGTTGCTACAGGCATATTGCATGACGGTGAACTAATGCCTGAAAAATCTCTTAAGGCATTATCAGCAGAGAAATTTCAACGGCTGTTTGAAGTTAATACCATTGTACCTGCTTTAATCGCCAAGCACTTCCTACCTCAATTAAACCAAAAAACTCAGGCGATATTTGCGGCGCTATCTGCACGAGTTGGCAGCATTTCTGATAATCAGCTCGGCGGTTGGTATGCCTATCGTGCCTCAAAAGCCGCTCTAAATATGATTATAAAAAATGCTGCAATTGAAGTAACAAGACGCAATAAGCAGGCCATCCTTGTTGGTTTGCACCCAGGTACAGTGGACAGCGCCCTGTCAAAACCCTTTCAAGGAAATGTGCCTGATGGCAAACTGTTCACTCCAGAATATTCCGCTCAAAGGTTGTTAACAGTTTTAATGTCTTTAACCACCAAAGACAGCGGTAAATGCTTTGCTTGGGACGGCAAAGAGATATTACCATAACCGAAATATACCCATGCTATCAGTGTCATAAAATCTATAAACGACAGACACAATCTTTTAATTTCACTGGTTATCTTGATTTCAGGAGATGAATGTGGGCGTCGACTCTTATCTTCTAAGCCTTTTAAACCATTGTCTTCATATCGCTTAACCCATTTGCGTAGAGTAGATCTAGATATGCCACAACGGCGACATACATAGCCTGCATCATTTGATTCAAGACAAAGATTGACCCAATTTAGTCAAGATTTGATTACTGCATCCATAGCAAGTTAGGTTAACAAATCATTAAAACCATGTCTATGAATCACACACCTTAAACCAAAACTATAACTCTACCTCAGACTAACACTGCAATAGGCATCAATTTAGTTAGGGCTTGCTAAATTCGCAGCATTTGCTGATGGTCTTCACTTTAAGCCTAATAGCCTTTTTAGCCATGAGTAAAATTATACTTTATGAATTTTTCAATAAACTGGGCGCATGCTTTTGTAAAATTTCATTAATTTCTTGCCAATCGATATGCTTATACCTGGAGTTACCCCTTAAAACAGCTCCACTCTTTCTAGCTGACTTTACGTAAAAATTGTCTTGGTGACAACATTTTTAGTCCTTTATGTGGGGCATGCTCATTGTAATCATCAAACCATTTTCCTAAACTGTTGATTACAGTGTTAGCGTCAGGCAATTCATTTACCCACACATAATCTCTTTTAAAAGTTTTGACAAAAGCTTCAGCCAAACCATTGCTTTCAGGACTGTATGGCCGTGTCGTACATACGTCAAAACCAAGCTTACGAGCAAAGTTAACTGTTTTCCTTGCTGTATAGCAGGGTCCGTTATCAGTTAACCATTGGATATTATTTGGCAATTTAAAAGAATCACCAAACCGGTATGTGACACAGTTCGCTATCAAGTCACAAACCATTTCACTATCGATACCGCCCTGTGACGTAGCTATGTAGCCCATAGCCTCACGATCGCAGCAATCTAGTGCAAAAGCAACTTGTACTCTATCACCGTTATCACAGGGAATAGTAAAAGCATCAGAGCACCCTCTAAGATTGCTATACAGGGTAATTATTTTCCCCTCATGTGCTCGAACAGCACGCTTGCCAAAAGGTAAATGCAGGAGGCTGTTTTCTTTCATAATCCGGTAGATACGCTTATGATTTACCTTATGTTCTGGACCAATGCGATGATTTAATAAGCTACAGATCCTTCGATAACCGTAAGTGGGCCTCTCTGTGATTATTCCTTTAATAAAAACTAAAACATCCTTATCTGAAAGAGTCAAACAGGTTCTTGTTGTGCTCATCTTGAAATCCTCTGATAATCTGCGATTCAGGTTGGCTCTGGATATCCCCAGAGCACTGCATATTAATCTTCGACTAAATTTTTTACACTGAGCCAGGCAGACTCCGATATCAGTTTTTTTTCGCGAGCAACAACAACGGCTTCTTTTAAAACCTCATTCTCAGCAGATTTGCGACCTAATACAGTTTCAAGATTACGATATTGTTTCTTAAGTTTAAGATATTCTTTTTTTGAAATAACATCATCGTC
>Ga0306912_1000021_pt1 | contig 91263 bp, 95 predicted proteins | sample AntRauFillE10628_FD_190443 | JGI IMG/M metagenome (GOLD analysis project Ga0306912, IMG submission 190443) | Saline lake microbial communities from Rauer Islands, Antarctica - Metagenome Filla E10 #628 (v2) (version 2) | ecosystem: Environmental > Aquatic > Non-marine Saline and Alkaline >...
GAGTGTGTAATAGCCTTCATTGATTCATCTAGCTCTAAAGTTGCCGTGTGTACCCTGGCGTAATTATCAATGTCGTGGCGCTGGCGGTGATGGTGGGCGGCGGTTTTAGCGGCGTGGCGCTGATTGTGACGAGGGCGGTGTTTGGCGTCCTGGCGAGCTTGGGCCACGACTTCCCAGCCGCGCTGTTTAGCCATAGTCGCGCGTAGCTTACTGTCAATCTGGGCACTACCGGTAACTGGCTGCAGTGAGTTAATAGACGGTGTAGCTCGGTTAGTTTGCACGGGGTGACGCTCACGATCAAACAAAACAACTTCGTCCTTTTTACGAGACGCAGCCGGCGCAAGTCCGTCAATACTAAGTGTGTTTATTCCCATTTTTTGGTTTTCGTTTTTTTAACTTATACTTAAAGTATACCAAACCACATCAAAAAATACAGCAAAAAAACCTAAAGTGTCGGTCTTGATGTAAAATGCTATTGCTTTTTTTAACTAAATATGATTTAATTTTCATATGGTAGAAGTAATTAATCACAGTCATGACACGGAGTTAGACCCTTTTGAAGCAGGCGTCAAGCAGATGGTGGGGCAAGAACAGAGTTATGAAGAAGCTATTGAAAAAGCTGACCAGCAGCCAGCAGCAGCACAGATTAAAGCGGCAATTGAGACTAGTGAACCTTCACGAAAAATCGTGTCATTTCCAACTAGTGAGTACCAATTACTACATGGTAATTCACGGATAAGTGACGATGAGTACAAACCTGTGTTTAGGCTTCAAAATAAATCAAACCCTGAAGACTTCATAGACTTACGCTCAGATACAGCTATATCCAGTGGTAGCCACGAAGCACTAATGCATTCGATCGACGGAGTACTTGATCGCAGCACAAACAAGTCTGGAGAGAAGACAAATGCATCTCTAGTAGCTGTGATCGGTCTTAAAACTGACCCTGAGACTCAAAAAGAAGTTGATAACAGTCGTGGGTTAGAAAATATATATTTAGTCTTCAGCGGTGCATATCTGCCTGGCACCCGAACGTTTGTAAAAAATGGCATGGGCCCTGAACAGCGAAAGCATTTACGTAAAGCACTACAAATTCAGGAAGTTAAGCAGCGTGAAGGTTATGCCCCTGGGAGTTCAGAGTCTCAGATAGCTGCAGAGGGTATACGAGCAGCCCTGATAGACAGTGGAGCAGGACAGGCGTACGGCCGTAAAGCTTAAACAAGGCAACAGTAAATTGCCTACTCTAGGTTTATCTGATACAAATATGTAGACAAGGGCCAGTAGCTCAGCTGGTTAGAGCATCGGCCTCTTAAGCCGAGTGTCGAGGGTTCGAGTCCCTCCTGGCCCTCCAACCATAAGCAGTATGAAAGACTTCTCGTCGGAGAAGTCTTTTTGTTACAATATGTATATGACACAGCCAGACGAAAAAATTGTGACCTTGAACCTTAACAGTAAAAAAGGTGTAAATATTCTAAAGAGTAGATACGATACGATGAGAGAATCGATACTAAGTGCATTGAAAACAAACGAACAAGTAACGCTTGCTGAGCTCAATTCGCTAGTCGAAAAAGACTTAGGAGGCAAATTTGATGGCAAAATTGGTTGGTACCTTATGGCAGTAAAACTCGACTTAGAGGCAAGGAAAGTGATTAAGAAGGTGCCAAATCAGTCACCGCAAAGATTGACGTTAGTTAAATAAAATATTTTAGGAATGAGTTATATACGGGATACTATAAAATCGGCTAGGGCTCTCTAGCCCAGTTATGTTAAAACAGAAGTAATCTGCTTCTGTTCTTGCTATACTAAGCTAAAAGTAATGAAAGGCTTATATAAAAATGACAAAAATTGTAAAACAATCATCGACCAATATCTCTGCTCGTCCAAACAAGGCCTGGGGCGTGATATCAGATGGTTTTATAGATATATCAAAGTGGGCGGGCGGTGTTAAGTCTTCAAAGGTAAATCCCGAAACACCGAAAGGTCTAGACGGTAGTAAGTATGGCGGCAGGGTATGCGATGTTGAGGGTGTTGGCATAACCGATGAGAGAATTGTATTTTTCGATAAACAATCCATGACGCTCACCTATACTGTTAAAGCAAGCGGGTTACCTTTCTTCGTAGCAAGCTTACAGAATACCTGGAAAGTAATTCCAGACGGAAAAGACAAATCAATAGTAGAGGTGATGATTGAAGCAGAAACAAAGGGAATTGCAGGCAAAATTGGTGCAATCCCAATGGGTAGAATGTTGGCTAAGGGAGTTGTCGGACTGCCGAATGATCTAAAGACCTACATCGAAAAATAGTTCCAATAGCTTCTACTGTGGCCCTCCAAGCATAACCTAATTTGATAAGAGCAAGTTCGCTTAGTACAGTGTAACTATGAATAATCGTAATATAGCAATCTCGCTAGCAATAACTGCAGTGCTTTTTATGACCTTAAACTTCACTTTAGATCATAATTCTGGCACTATTTTTGTAATACTTTCAGTGGCTTCTGGCTTGGTCTCATTCTTCCTATTCGCTAAGACTAAAGAATAAATCTCTAGATAAACCTAATTCTAGCTGCAACAAGCAACACGGTGGCCCTCCATTTTTACTTCGTAAATCAACCTTCCATCAACGTTATGATAATGTTTAAGCAATGAAACCAGACACAAGTTCGAAAAATTTTAAAATATCGCTAACTTTCTTTGGTGTGTTTATTCTGCACCTTTTACTCCTTAGATTTTATGCCCTAAATGCGGTACAAAGCAGCGAAGTTGTGGCATCTTCGATTTTCTCTCTTCTCCTTTTAGGTGCAGTTTGGATAAGTCTAGCTTCATTATTTTGGTATAAATCAACTGATAAACAACAGACTATCATAAAACATGGTCTCGTTTTTTTAATCTCACCGATAGTTTTGTCTCCAATACTGGCGATATTATATGTAATTGTGGTGTTATTTCCGCTCTATGATCTTGTTGGTTCAGATTTTTAGATTTTAGTTGCAACAAGGAGTACGATGGCCCTCCAGTTGGGGTAGCTCTACTCTGTGCGCAACGCATTTATTGGGTCGAGCTTGGCGGCTTTACGGGCTGGGAAAAGTCCTGCACTAATCGCCACAAGGGTTAGAGTTAATACAAGAGCGCTTATTTGCATTGCATCGAAGTCTATTAAGTATACATCCCCCAGGTTAAGCTGATCAGAAATCAATGGGTTAAAAAAGATGCCGGCAACAATGGCAGTTAATGCTCCAATAACGCCCCCCAGAAATCCAATTGCTGCAGCTTCGAGCAAGAACAAGAGATTGACAGTACGCTTGCGCATGCCTAAGGCTTTCATGAGACCAATTTCACGGGTTCTCTGCAGCACACTTATGTACATTGTATTTATTACTCCAAAAACACTTGCTACGATAGCAATAAGACCGAATACAGTCACTATCCCTTGAAGGACATCAATAAATTGGGTTATAAATTCCTGCGTTTCTGCAAGGCTTTGTGCGCTATAACCAACACCTTCTATACGATTTTGAACATCTTCAAGGACTGTTGGGTCTTTTCCATTTTCCACTTTCACAAAAGCTATGAGATATGTTGACCCTTCGGCGCTACCTTCATTTGTGAATTCATACATCTCTTTGATGTCAGACTGATTAGTATACAAATATAGTTCTGTTCCAGGTTGGGCTAAAGCACTCGGTTCGTCACGTACGGCAATAATTTTAAATTCACGTTCTTGAGTTTGTTGCTGAGAGGAGAGCAGTTGTTGAATATCCTCGAATTCGTTTTGTAGCGCATTAGCTACGATTTCTTGCTGATTAAAGCCTTGCCGTAATCCTATTCTGATAGTTTTGCCTATGGCAGCTTCGGGATTATCAAAACCAAGAGCATTAAGGAAACCAAGAGGCAGGATGATATTTCCGTCTGGAATAGCTTCTGGTATTTCACCGGCAGCTAAGTCTGGGTTTGTGAATGGATCGAACCCTTCAAGCGTTGAAACGTAGCGACGATAGCCGTCGCGAGTAATATATTCTGCGGCCACTGTTATATTGGGTCGCACACTCGAAACACCTGTGATTTCTGAAATTTGCGCTAAATCCGCGTCGTCTAGAAACTCTACTTGGGTTGACGTGCCGCTGGGATTAGAAATCGATCCAAAGCTTTCGTTGTATTCTTGTGGCTCTGATGTGTCACGGGAATCAAATAGACTTTCTGTTTTACTGACTATCAACTCTGATGGATCGAAATTATTTTCTAGAATGGTGTCTGCGTACCCTTGGGCTCCTTTACTTGCACCGAGAGTTAGTGTGAGCGCAAAGGCTCCAACCGCAATCGCAAACGCAGTTAAAAGCGTGCGTGTCTTAGCGCTCAATAAACTACGAAGGCTTCGCCGGATTACGTCAATAAATGACATTATGCTTTACCTCTGCTGACGATGGCGCCATCTTTGATATTAATTTGTCGCTGGCAGCTCTCTGCGAGTTCGTGATCATGAGTCACTACGATTAGAGTTGATCCCAGAGTTTTGTTCTGCTCTAATAACAAATTAATTATCTTTTCTCCGGTGGTAGAGTCTAAGTTGCCAGTTGGCTCATCGGCAAATAGTAGCTTTGGTTTATTGACGATACTGCGGGCAATTGCTAACCGTTGCTTTTGGCCACCACTCAAATTAACAGCCTTTTGGCTAACCTTGTCTTCTAGCCCGACCGCCGCTAATGCTTCCTCTACTAACTTTTTACGTTCACGGCGATTAGTTTTTGCTATCTCTAACGGAAGTACCACATTCTGGTAGCATGTTTGGTTGGGTTCAATAAAGAAAGCTTGAAAAATAAAGCTCATTTCGTTAGCTCGGAATTTATCTACATCTTTAGAGTTCATGCTTGCAAGGTTATTTCCATGAATAGTTATACTTCCTGAAGTCGGACGATCCAGACCGCTTATTAAGTGCATTAAGGTCGATTTACCGGAACCACTTTTACCGACGATTGCGACTGTTTCTCCTTTGTTAATTCGTAAAGAAATGTCATCTATTGCTCGGAACTTTGCAGTCTTTTTGCCAAATTCTTTAACCAAGTTTGATACTTCGATGTACGGCTTAGTTTTCATTTATCGCCTCCAGGAGTGGCGCCACAAATGCCTGATGTCCTCGTGCAGTTGGATGATATGGCGCCGAATCGCTGAGTCCTTGCACCCAAGGGTTATCGGTACAAAGTTCATGACCGGTAAAATCTACACCAACAAATTTTGCAAAATCAAAGTTGTTGGCTGTTTCTTGTAGGGTTTTGTTAAGTCTTGCTTGTTGATCTCTAGCCCATGATTGTTCAGTTTGGTTAACACCGTTTAGATCTCGACATTGTTGCTCTAGATTAGCAGGCATTACTTGATGGTAGCCAGTAACGAAGACATGTGTGCCAGGGTTTGATTGTTTTATATACTCCAAGGTATCGGCTAGGCCGCGAGCGACTGTCTTAAGACTATTGTCTATATTAAGGGTGTCTTGAGCTGTACCGCATGTATCTACATAGCATTTAGTAATAATTTCTATCCATTTAGTATCGTTTGCCCCTGCAGTAAGCGTGATGAACCTAGGGGCTTCAGATTGTTTTAACTTTGATACTTGAGGCGCGACTTCTAGTTTGTTTACAATTTGCCGTTCGAGTACTCCTGAATAGTAACTAGCGCCACTGCAGGCCGCATGGGTTACAGTTGCATTAAGTTGCTTGGCAAGTTGTTGAGGGTAACTTTCCTCGGTGCGATTACACGCCGTACTGTCGATGTATGTGGGTAGTCCTACGCCACTAGCAACTGAATCACCTAGTGACATAAAGCCAAATTCTGTCTGGGTTGGGGCGTCTTCGGTAGAGTTTGATTCATTTGATCCTCTCAGTATGAAAAGAAGCCCCACTGCCAACAGAGTGCAAACTATTATTATAAGTAATTTCTTAATAATTTTATCCATAAAAGCTTTCTGTAATTAGTCTACAGTGATTATGTTTGTATTCATACGATTAGCAACCACCAAGCAATTAAAAATTGTCAGCTATTATTTATTGAATTTACTGGGATTTAATTGCAACAAGAAGTATACGGGAGGCCTCCAATTTTAATATGCTTAGACGACTTTGATGGTTGCTTTTGTTATTATTCGGATAATGAAAGTAGCCTCGAACAAAACTTATGGTGATTCATCAGTTATTAAAATTGTTGATTTGCCGCTACCTACTATTTCTGACGATCAAATACTAATTAAAGTTCACTTCAGTTCAGTTAATAGGACGGATGAGGGCTTCTTGCACGCAAGCCCATTTGTGACTCGATTTTTTACAGGACTATTTAAGCCTAAGTATCTATCTCTAGGCTGTGAATTCTCTGGCGTGGTCACTGAGGTGGGAGACGATGTAAAATATTTTAAAATAGGCGATATGGTGTTCGGTTTTGACGACACTGACTTTGGTGGATATGCAGAGTATAAAGCGATAGCTCAAGAAAAAGCTGTAGCTAAGGTTCCAGTAGGGGTATCACTAAAGCAAGCTGCTGTAGCTCTAGAAGGAGCTCATTATGCTCTTTTTTATCTATACGCCCTTCCTAAGACGAAGAATTTAAAAATATTCGTAAATGGAGCTACAGGGGCAATCGGCTCAGCAGCTGTGCAAATATTGAAGGCTGAAGGCTACTATGTAGAGGCAAGCAGCACTACAGAGCAGATAGACAACATAAAGCAACTAGGAGTAGACAAAGTCATTGACTGGCAGCAAGAAAATATCTCTGTTGAAGCCTCAAAGTGCGACGTGTATTTTGATGCTGTAGGCAAAAGTTCATACAAAGAAGCTCGAAAAATCTTGAAGTCAGGCGGTATGTATATGTCGAGTGAGCTGGGTAAATTTGGCCAAAACCCATTATTGGCACTTATTAACCCTATTCAGAAGTTATTCACCAAGAATAATGTTAAATTTCCTGTTCCGAAAACTAGAAAAAAAGAAGCAACTGTAATTGCAGAATATTTGGCATCTGGTGATTTTACACCTCTTATAGATAGAGAATACAAGATAGAAGATGTCCAAGCAGCCTTTGACTATGTTGAGACTGGCAAAAAAGTAGGTAACGTTCTAATTAAGATAAATTAACTTATTTTAGTTGCAACAAGCAACACGATGGCCCTACAATTTGGTTACGTTGAAAGCAAAAGCGAATCGCTTCTGCTTTTGCTATCATAAGACTATGAATAAGAAGCTACCTATAATTTTGCCGATAATTGCAGTTTTGGTTGTGTTGTTCATATTTTTGTTTGACCTGCACAGTCCTTTCATATGGTTTATAGCCGTATTGGTGGGAGTTGATTTACTTTGCCGCCGAGCAGACAAATGTCATTTGAAAGATACAAGAAAATTGCTTTGGGCTAGCTGGATATTAGCGTTAATTTCAATTCTCGGATTCTACTCTGGATGGCCTACACAAGGCTGGGATGTATTAATATGGATATTACCTATTGCTGGGTTTACCTTAATGGGAATTATTTTACTATTCGTTGAAGCAATTAGAAAATCCAAGAAATAATTAGCTCATCATAGTTTCTGATTTAGTTGCAACAAGAAGTACGGCGGCCCTCCAAGTCCATGATTCTGTATATTGATTTCTTTTACCATCTTGTTGAATAACTACTGAAGCGAATCGTTATATTGAAATACTAAACCCGACAGATAGCTCTGTCGGGTTTAGAGTTAAACAACGCTTAATTGCTATGAGGGTAACAGCACGCTGTCGATGACGTGGACTACACCGTTCGATGCGTCAACATCTGCGGTCTGTACCATTGCTTCGCCACCTGTGGCGTCTACAATGTAGACCATACCGCCACGAAGCTCTATGGTGAGAGTCTCACCGAGCACTGTTGTGACTTGTTGGCCATCAGTTAAGTCAGCTGCGAACACTTCAGCCGGTACCACGTGGTACGTCAAAATGTCAGACAACTGCTGTTTATTTTCAGGCTCTAGCAGTGAATCTAGAATGCCATCAGGCAATGCTTCAAACGCCTCGTTTGTTGGTGCAAACACAGTGTATGGACCGTCTGCCTGCAATGTCTCTACGAGATCAGCTGCTTGTACTGCAGTAACGAGCGTCGAAAGACTCTCCGTATCAACAGCAAGCTCCACGATGTCACTCTGCTGCTCTACAGTCTCTGTCTGAGTTGTTTCGGTTTGATCAGTTGATGTCTCGACTTCGTCGTCGTCCATCATCCAGATTAATCCACCCGCTATCAGTGCTATCAGCACAACTGCACCGACGATTATGCCAGTTTTATTATTGTTTTCCATTATTCTTCTCCTTAATTAAATGCTCAAATTTGTTTACATACCACTCCTGCTACAAATGACTTCACTTCATAGCCACCTCCTTGTTAGTTAAGCTCCCTATTAGAAACCTATGGATAACATCAACCAGCTCGTCGAGCTCGTTATTTTTAGGTGGATTCGGATAATACTCTATTAGAAAACCGTTTACCGCATGGGTTAAAACTTTCGCTTGCTGATCGACGTCCTGATCTAGCGCATAGAACTCACCGGACTCTACGCCTTTAACGAGAACCTCACGAATATGAATGTATGCCCGTTCTGGAATGTAGCCTTTATCGGTCTTTGTGAACTGTGAACGAAAATGCATGTAGTATTTCAGAATAAATATCACTTGCTCAATGTTCGTAAACTGGAATTTAATTCTTTGACGGAGTTGCTCAGTAGCCATTGATGGAGTTTCTAATTGGCGACGTTTTTCTCCTAGCTGCAGTCCAACGTCACGAAACAAATGGTGCAGAATTGCGTCTTTATCATCGAAAAAGTGATAAATACTCGACAGTCCAACTCCACTTTCTTCGGCTAGTTTCCGCGCTGAAAATGCCTCGTAGCCACCTCGCGCAAACAGCGACTGGGCCGTATCTAAAATATGTTGTTTTGTCTCTCTCATGTTTTATATTGTAACGTTCGTTACATTTTTTATCAACTAATCTTTTTCTGACTAGCAAAGCGTTTGTGTTTTGCATCTGGTAAAAACTTTATACTGGCTATACAGTTGTTCGGAAATAATCGTGAATATATAAAGTTATGGAGTAATTCAGTGAAGACCCCAAAAGCAGAGACCGATTTTGAAACTACGGCAGGATCGCCATTAAGTTCAGGGCTTGAATTTGAAATGCCACCATCACCCTCTGATGCAACAAGCAGCGAAGCAAACAGTAGTCTACCGCTTCGTGTAGTGTTTAGAGCTGTGTTAAGCCGTAAGCTAGAAAGTACACGAAACGAAACAGAGCTCTCGAACTCACTGCAACTATTACTACAATCAAACACCCCTACGGCAGTTAAACTTCGTAGAACCAATCATCCTCAACGATTAAACAAGGATCCAGACAGACAGCCTTTTGCTGCGTATTTTGAAGAAATTTTGCTTAATCCGGAATTTGCAAATGAAATATTTAATCACCGAAGGAATTCTAAAATTGACGAAGCGTTCAAGGATATGGTGGACATAGTCGGTCTCATTCGGCAATCTGCGCTTGAGACTAAACGACAGTCAGATAACAATTCGCTTCTGGCTGCCAACAGATCTGAATTGTCTGAATTAGACTCCACAGCCAAACATATAGCAATCACTGCGGCTGGTGTATTAACCGTAGCCGGTGAAATAAGTCACTGGAAGCTTGGCGCAGTTGACCCACGTAACCCGAATGCAAACATGTTGTTCCAGTTGCCAACCACCAACAGCAAACTCCATTTTATTAACCTAGGCGACCCGCAAGTTGCACTTAAACTAGCACTCAATCATACAGACTCTACTTCTTAATTAAAATTGTCTGGATCGGCGTTGATTCGAGTTCCGTCGCTGAGAGTATCAATCATCGTCATGTGTTCGTCTGACAATGTGAAGTTAAACACATCGAAGTTCTCCGCAATGTGATCAGTGGAGTTGGATTTAGGTATCGGAATTAGCCCGTGTTGCAGATGCCAACGAATTACGACCTGGCTGACTGATTTATCGTACTGTTTTGCGATTTCTAATAGTGTCTCGTTTTGGAAAATCTCGCCCGCTTGCATAATCGGACTGTAGGATTCCACCCGAATATCATGATCGTGGCAAAATTCTCTCGTCTCACGTTGCTGCAATCGAGGATGAAGCTCTATTTGATTAACTGATGGCGCAACATCAGCAGCTTTTAACAACTCTTCTAGATGGTGCGGTTTAAAGTTCGACACCCCAATTGCTCGAACTTTGCTGTCAGCCAATAGGTTTTCAAATACCTTCCATGTCTCAATAAATTTACCTCTTTTTGGTGTGGGCCAGTGAATCAAATACAAATCGACATAGTTCTGACCCAGCTTTTCTAAACTTGTCTCAAACCCAGTTAGTGCTGCGTCGGCGCCTTGATCACTATTCCACAGCTTAGTCGTTAAGAAAATCTCCTCACGGGGCACGGACGACTCTGTGATTGCTCGACCAACACCCGCTTCGTTACCGTATATCGATGCAGTATCAATTAGCCGATATCCTTCGTTTAGAGCCGTGCTCACTGCTCGGTACACATCATCACCGTCCTCTATTTGCCAGGTCCCCAACCCAATTCGCGGCATTATAATTCCATTATTTAGCTGTATACCTGAATCCATATTCTCCTCTTCTTTTACTGCAACATTGTTACCGATGTGCACGTAAAAATTTGTTAAGTACTAGTTGCTTGATCCGTTATTGGCTGCTCTAAGCGCACGAAGTGACAGGTATAACCACCAGGATTCTTTTGTAAATAATCCTGGTGATAATCTTCAGCCGGCCACCACTGTTCGAATGGCTCAAGCGTCGTAACCACATCGCTGTCATACAGATCTGAATCATTAACCATGTTGATTATTTTCTGTGCCGTCTGCCGCTCTTCGTCGGATTGGTAGAAAATCGCTGAGCGATACGAACTGCCGACATCGTTGCCCTGACGATTCAGCGTCGTCGGATCATGAACCCTAAAAAAGAAATCTAAAATCGCCTCGTAGTTAGTCTGGTCTTCGTCGAACGTAATCATCAGCGCCTCGGCATGACCAGGATGATTTCGGTACGTCGGGTGGTCATTGTCGCCACCAGTGTAGCCGACTTCAGTATCTACCACACCAGACTGTTTGCGCACCAGGTCTTCAATCCCCCAGAAACAACCGCCAGCCAGATACACTGTTCGCTGACTCATGATTTGAAACTATCAATATTAAGCATATACTTAAAGTATAGAAATTTAACGAATGAATGTCGAGGCTCTATGAACGACGTAGATGACAGCCGCTTAACTGACCAGCAGAAAAAAACTCTGCGTGATGGCGCGACTGAAGCACCTGGTACTGGCGCCCTACTCAACAATAAAGACGACGGCATGTACCGCTGTGCAGCATGCGATGCAAAACTATTCGAATCAGACACAAAATTCGACTCCGGAAGCGGCTGGCCCAGTTTTGATCGAGCTATAGATGGCGCAATTAAATACAAAGAAGACAATTCGATGTTTATGAAACGAACAAAAGCAGTCTGTGCTAACTGTGGTGGACATCTTGGTCACGTGTTTAATGATGGACCAAAAGAAACTACCGGCAAACGCTACTGCATAAACTCTTGTTCACTCGACTTTGAGGGCACTGATGGCAATCGACGCTCCGGAGCGAAAAACCAAACTTAACGAGAACCTAGGCTGTGTAATATTTAAAGAATAGTTATAATTGAGCTATATGGATGTCAAACAAAATATCACCCTCGCCCCGTACACGACCTTTAAAGTGGGTGGGACAGCAGAAAAGCTAATCAGCACCTCTAGTGCAATAACGCTAGTTGAACTGTCCCCAGAGCAACTCGCGAAATGCACTGTACTCGGCTACGGCGCCAATGTATTAATTAGCGACCACGGACTACCAGGATTAATAGTAATAATTAACGAAAATCCGGATGACATATTCATCGAAGATGACGGCACCGTTAGAGTAGATGCCGGCCATAGCTGGGACGCACTGGTCAAAGCCAGTGTTGAACAAGACTGGTGGGGCCTGGAACTCTCGAGCGGCATTCCAGGTGGCATTGGCGCAGCAGTTGTTGGTAATATCGCAGCTTACGGACAAGCAGTAAAAGACACCCTCGTTTCAATTGAGGCGCTCGACCGTACCACCGGTGAGCAACGAACACTTACTGCTGATAAATTGGACCTGAATTACCGGACAAGCAACCTTCAGACCACCAATCAACATCTAATCGTGCTCGAAGCCACATTTCAGTTAAATCCAACACAAACAACTGAGCTAAGTTATCAAAGTGCACTCGATGTAGCCGAAGAGTTAAGGCTCAGCCCTGAAACACTCTCTGGCCGTCGACAAATCATCATTGAGACTCGACGTAGGGCTGGATCACTACTCGATAACGATGTGAAAACTGCCGGCTCATTCTTCCGCAACCCTCTCATTAGCTCAGATAGAGCGGAGGAGTTAATGCAATACGATGAAACTAGAAAAACTGCTCAGCAAATTAAAAAGATGAATCGAGTTCATGGTGGTAATGACATGCGAGTATCCGCAGCGCATGTGCTGCTCGCGGCCGGCTTTGAACGCGGTCAGTCCTGGGGTAGTGTCAGACTTCACCCCGACCACGTGCTAAAGATAGAGAACACCGGCGGCGCTACCGCCCAGGAAATCCACAACGTTGCCCGACATATCCAGCAAACAGCAAAATCAAAACTTGATATCAATATCGAACCCGAAGTAAAATTTCTAGGAAAGTTTGATATATAACAGTTGTTATGGCATAGTAAGATTATGAAAGAAATAGAACGAGAAATAATTCAGATTCGGCCAGATGCCGAACTGGAACCCCCTATGAAAAGCCCTAGCCTTGGCGAAAGGTTGACTGGAAACATAGCGGAGCGTCTGCTTACCGGTGTTATTGGCGATCTAACTAGATACACAGCCGAAGAAAAAACACGGCGACAAACTGGTCAACTTTAAAGCTAGGCTAATCTGAAGGTAGTGGCAGCTGCGACGCGTAGTCTTTGACTTCTGCGCGTAGTTTGCCTAGTTTTTCATCGTCTTTATAGCTATCAATTGCCTGCTTCATCCACTCTGCTAATTGCGACATATCGTCAGTTGTCATTCCACGAGTAGTTAACGCTGGTGTGCCTAGGCGAATACCGCTCGGTCTAAATGGCGGATTTTTATCATCTGGAATCGCATTTTTGTTTAGTGTCAGACCAATTTTATCCAAAGTCTCTTCTACAACTTTACCGTCCAGATTAAAGCTCGTTTGGATGTCAACCAGAATCAGATGATTGTCGGTGCCGTTGGTTACGAGTTTAAATCCTCTTTGCATTAGCTCGTCAGCGAGCGTGGATGCATTGTCGACGACTGTTTGTGCGTACGTTTTAAAATCCGGCTGTGCTGCTTCGTCAAACGCCACGGCTTTCGCCAACACGTTATTCATGTGCGGGCCACCCTGCATGCCGGGAAAAACAGTCCGATCAATCAGGGTTGGCAGGTTATCGATGGTTTTCTCTGGTTTCTTCAATGGGTTGCCGACAGTGCCCTGGCTGAGTATTAATCCTCCCCGTGGCCCCCGTAATGATTTATGAGTGGTTGAGGTCACGACATGAAATCCAGCTTCAATCGGGTTTGCCAGCACGCCGCCGGCAATCAGGCCAGCGATGTGCGCCATGTCCATCATCGCTACTGCGTCAACTTCATTGGCAATTGCTACAATTTTTTCGTAATCCAGCTCACGCGGGTAAGCGCTGAATCCAGCCAGCACGATTTTTGGTTTGTGTTTTAGGGCTAAATCTCGCATTTGATTGTAGTCAATCTCCCCAGTCTCGACGTCTTTTAACCCATAACGCACAAAGTTGTAGACTTGTGCGGAGAACGTCACCGGGTGGCCATGAGTCAGATGACCGCCGTGACTCAAATCCATACCCAGAATCGTATCGCCCGGCTCGCACCATGCGGCGTACACTTCCATGTTTGCCGGTGCACCCGACAGCGGCTGGACATTTGCATGATCAGAGCCAAATAGCTGCTTAGCACCGTCAATCGCATGTTGTTCAATCTGGTCAGTAAACTCCTGACCACCGTAGTAGCGTCTGCCTGGATAGCCTTCTGAGTATTTGTTGGTAAATTCACTACCCAATGCATCGAGAACAGCTCGAGAAACATAATTTTCAGATGGAATTAACTCCAAACCGGTTCGTTGGCGCTCGATTTCACCTGTGAGCGCCTGTTGTAGTTTTGAATTCATACTATAAATCATACCAGATGGTTTGATACAGAAAACACGCTAAATTAAACTGTTGGATGTCTTTGTTATATAGTGTTGCTTATGAGCTCTGAAGCTTTACAACCATCGTTAGATATAATTGAAATACTAAACAACGACAGAGAATTCCAGCTTAAAGATGGTGATGAGTATGAAATTCATCCTAATAGAGTAGCTCGAATTGAGACTTGCGGTGTCGGATATCGGGATGGTGGTGGTAATTACGATATTCTACACCTAAAAACTTTAAGCATTTACCCAGATGAGGTACAGGAGCTAAGCAATGCAGACGCAACATGGATACTAAGAACATCGAACTCAGACAGAGGAAGACTTGTTGGCGCTAAGCGCTACAATCCAGATGTTGATACTGCTAAGACTATTTATCAGTTTATAAACTGCGAAAAACCTTCTTACGAAGTAGATGATGAACTGGTTCAAGTATTGCAACAAGTAAGAGCTCAGTATGAATTGGATCTTGACCTTTATCGACGTCGGCACGCCCTAGGGGGACATGCTGTCAAAATTGTTATGGGCCTTAATGAACGGCTAGATGACTTCATGAGACAGGCTTTGAAGTATAAAATCGTAAGAAATTTATTGAGAATTATTCACTAGGTGATATATAATTTACCTATATGAGCAAAACAAGCCAGCGAATCGCCAAACTTATAGCAGATACGAGAAAAGATCAGGGTCTTACCCAGACTGAATTCGCAGAGAAACTTGAAACATCTCAGAGCGCAGTTGCACGAATCGAAGCCGGTAGACAAAACCTGTCACTCGACACTATTTTTAAAATTAGTCGCACGTTAGGTCGAGATATAATCACGCTCAGCGATGGCAGTACGAACTATCGCATTAATGGTGGCAACAAACTGTCTGGCGAGATTACTGTAAACACTTCAAAAAATGCAACGGTTGGATTAATGTGCGCTGCTTTGCTTAATAAAGGGAAGACAACTCTCAAAAATACACCACAAATTGAAGAGGTTTATAGAATCATCGAAGTACTAGAAAGTATCGGTGTCGACGTGCAGTGGCAAGGACAAGACCTCGTAATTAGTCCACCCACTAAGCTGGATTTAGCATCGATGAACAAAGAGTCCGCGCGTAAAACTCGTACTATCATCATGTTTCTGGCGCCACTAATGCATCGTGCTGGATCATTCACTATTCCAGCTCCCGGCGGCTGCAACCTAGGCGATCGCACTACTATGCCGCACCTGTACGCACTTGAGCAGTTTGGGCTTAATCTTGTAGAAGACGGGGACGATTTTATCGCTACAACAGAGAAAAAAATGCCTGGTGAAATTATCATGTATGAACCAGGTGATACCGCCACGGAAAACACCCTTATGGCTGCCGCATTAACCCCTGGGGAAACTAAAATCAAATACGCCGGCGCCAACTATATGGTCCAGGACGTCTGTGCATACCTGATGGCATGTGGCGTCAAAATTGACGGTGTCGGTAGCAGCACGATGACTGTTCACGGTGTCAATGAAATCAATAAGGATATCGAATTTGATATCGGCGAAGATCCAATTGAAGCAATGACATTCATCGCCGCTGCAGTTGTTACTGAATCTGAGTTGACTATTAAGCGTGCCCCTATCGATTTCCTGGAAAAAGAACTGTATGTACTAGAAAAAATGGGGCTTATTTATGAAGTTCATCGTCACTATAAAGCAAAAAACGGATTAATGAAGTTAGTTGACTTAACTGTCTACCCGTCTAAGCTTGTCGCATCGCCCGTCAAACTACATGCCCTGCCATACCCTGGCATAAACATGGATAATCTACCGTTTCTGGCATTAATCGCTGCCACTGCGACAGGACGTACGCTTATCCATGACTGGAGCTTTGAGAACCGCGCAATTTACTTTACCGAGCTAAACAAGCTCGGAGCTAAATTCGACCTAGCTGATCCGCACCGCGTATACGTCAGTGGGCCAACTAAGTGGGGGTCGGCCGATATTGCATCACCTCAAGCACTCCGCCCAAGCATGATGGTATTCCTGGCAATGTTGGCAGCACCCGGACGATCAGTGCTACGCAATGTTTACTCAATCAATCGCGGCTATCAAGACCTCGCCACTAGACTGAACGCCGTCGGAGCTGACATCGCTACGTTCTGATGTTATAATGTAACTATTAACTAACGGAGGAGTTCATAATATATGAATTACGATATTAACGAATGGGGAGACATCATTCGGAGTTCGACCAATGATTTTTTTGGTCAAATTGCCGAGATCCTGCCTGATCTACTAGCCGCGATTCTGCTATTCATCGTCGGTGTAGTGCTAGCAAACCTGCTAGCAAAAACAGTCGCTAAGGGTCTTGAATACCTAGGCGTCGATAAGCTAGGCGACAACGACACAGTCAAAAAAGCACTGGACAAAATTAGCTCTGAGCGAAACATCAGCGGTATTTTCGGTCGCATCGTGTACTGGATTATCGTACTAATCACGCTGCTCGTCGTAGCAGATGTGCTAGAACTAACAGCAGTTAGCGACACGTTAAACGATTTGATTAGCTACCTACCAAACGTATTGGCGGCAGTATTAGTACTGTGGCTTACAGTTGTAGGTGCACAATTCATACGCGACCTAGTCTCAACTGGCCTCAGTCAGCTAGAAGGCAACTTCTCTGATGTAATCGCGAAGATTACTGAGTGGACTATCGTCCTCTTCGGTAGTGTAATCGCATTAAGCCAACTAGGCTTCGACACAACCATCCTGACTACAAACATTGCAGTCATCTTAGGTGGTGTTCTACTAGCGGTTGCTCTGGCCTTCGGCCTGGGTTCACGTAACGTAGCAGGTAGCCTAGTTGCAGGCTACTTCGCAGAACGCGAACTAAGCGTTGGCGATAAGGTAACTGTCGGTGAAGTAAAAGGTGAAATCGTAAAGATTGGCACAGTCTTCATGACAGTCAAGACCTCAAAAGGTAACGTTGTCGTTCCTAACCGACACATCGCTGAATAACAGCTAGTTTTCGGCTACTAATTCCACCGCCCATCTGGGCGGTGGTTTTTATTTACTGTCTGGTGTATAAATTTCAACCGATTCAGTAACGTTGAACTCTCAATATTCACCATTTTCTACATACTGCTGAAACGGTTCTTCGAGACTGACTTTATCAAGTGCAGCTTTAAAGTGTCGCATTACCCCACCATGCGCCACCAACAATACAAGTTCATCTTTATGCTCCTTCAACTGATCATTTATGAGATCAGCGACTCTCAACGACATGAATATGCCAAATAACATGTCGTATTCTTTATAGGATTTTCAACAATGTTGTTCATGAAAACAATTACAGCAAGACAACAGATTATTCAACTCTGGGGCGGTCGAGGGGACTCGAACCCCCGGCCCTCTGCACCACAAGCAGATGCTCTAACCAGACTGAGCTACGACCGCCATCAAGGCATATTTTAACAGTTATCAGCTGATTGGGCTACAGCGTTAAGCTCTGTGCTTCTCTTCGACCAATTTATCTACATGTTCAGTAATTTTCTGAAAAGTATCTAAAATAAACTGTCGGTGTTCTTCTTCGCTTACAGTTTGACCGCCGATAGAGTCAAAATCTTCTATGTCCCACACCAAACTGTTACTGGGAACTTCTAGTCCAAAATTGACTGCTTCTTGATGAGCTACTGTGTAAACAAAAACATTAACATCTCCGTCGTCTAATTTCTGTTGGGTTAATTGTTCTGCATAATTAGGCTTCATGTATTTGGAAAGTCCTTTTTCGCTCAGAACCTGACGAACTGCTTTATGGTTCGGCGTATTAGCAATTTTGTACTTTTCTGCCAAAGTCCCACTAGAAAACGTCTCTATATCTTCCAGCTGCAACGAACGTAGATACGTTTCGGCTATAAAGCTACGGAAAATATTTCCTCGACAGATAAAGTGTATTGTCATTTAATTAAAAGCCAATCGATTCGTCGGTGTCATTAAGATATATGCCTGTTATCGAAGTATCAGGGATATATACATACGCCTCTGCTTGGCCGCCTGGTGCTAGCTGGAAGTTCAAGCTCTGACCCTTGCGGTCCGCTGCCGTTACTTCCACGCTCTCGATAAGTTTACCGTCACTTGTAAGGCCCGCAATTGAGTAGGTGCCAAAGTAGACATCAACCTGGCTATTGTTTGTTAAATTAACCTTTATGATTTTCACTAACTTTTCTTTTTCTTGTATGCAGTAGCAGTCTTCATCATAGACTTTTACTTTTAGTTTCTCGTCTGATGATTCAAGGACAGTAGCGTCTAGTTTAACTTCGTAACGTTCTGACTCCTGTTGTTGTTCACGTAGGAATTCATCGATTCGGCCTTTGAGGTTACCTAGATTGGTCTCTAGGCCGTCTGTTTGTGAAGTCAGCTCGCTAAGTAGCTCCGAGTCAGTTTTATCTTTTTCTTCTACTTGTTTTTCTAAGTCTTGCACCTGGTCACGTAATTGAGTAGTCCGAGAATTCTGCCAGGCAAACCCCCCACCAATTAGGCTGATCAGGATGACCATAGTAACTCCTGTAACCGCTAGCTTCTTCCACGATGGTCTCTGCTTCTTTTGTTTAGTTTTTTTTACTGAATCAGTTTTGGTGTCGTTGGTTGTATTTTCTTCATCCATATTTTTTACCCTTATGTTTTATTGTTAGTTAGCTATATTCTACTCTTCGGTATGAGAGTCTGTAAATATTCCCTGTTGAAGGTCTGCAAGAAAGCGAGCGAAAGAGGTATAAGAGAATCAATCCGAGCGGCCGCCAGATATGATGTGTAGATTATCTGCAGTCGGTTGCTGCGAGGCTAGCAAACTGTAGATTAGGTTGATTGATTTGAATTGGCACCCCCGGCAGGACTCGAACCCGCGACCTTGACGTTAGAACCGTCTTGCTCTAATCCAGCTGAGCTACGGGGGCGTACTTGCATCAGTATACGAGAAGTGACGATATATATTCAATTGTTGCTCAAGCGTTGGTGATTATAACCTTGTTGCCCTTGCGCTCGACTTTTAGCTTTTGTTTCGAGCGCCAGTTTAGTTCATCAATGATATCCAGCGGAATGCTCAGTGTATAGCTACCGCTATTGTTTTTTTGCAATACTCTAATGTTTCGAAACTTTAACTTTGGTCGCCCCACAATTTCTCCCCTGTTTAAACGTAACTGCTCATAAACAACAACGGTTCGTACCACCAAACAACGCTTTGTTAAATATTATTATAAACATATTATAAACAAATTAAAATAGTATTTTAATATGATTTTAAACAAGCTAGGTTGGGTGCTGGGTTGCGCCTTCCTTCGCGCTGCTCAGTCGCTTTTTTGTTTGCTCACGAGAAAATGTAAACACTTTCTCGTTTCGCTGCACTCCACCGAACCGTCCGCCCGCCCGTTGGCGGCTTCCGGTTCGATTCGCAGGCTTCGCCTGCTACCAATTGAAGACACCGACACACGGTCGGTGCTTTCAATTGGTGCGGGATACCGGAATCGAACCGGTGTCTTCTGCTTGGAAGGCAGACATACTAGCCTCTATACGAATCCCGCACAGTGTCTAACATTTTACAATGTCAATCGAACTAGCGCCAATAGTCTAGCTTAAAATGACTTGCTCGAGCACATCACCGATATAGTAGGCGACACCTGAAGCCACTGCACCAAGTGCAAGTGTCTCTACAATCGCTAACACTTTATTTTCTTTGGCGACATAACTTTTCATCCAACCGATGAATGCAAATCCAACCGCAGCTAAGACTAATGAATAACCAAATAAATTGTCGATCTCTAGATCAAATGCAAAATCAAAAACATAGATCATTACGGGTATGAAGCCGACAATAATGAACGAGATGAACGTTACCAGCCCGACTTTTTGCGGGTATTTTATGTCATCTGATTCTAATTCGCTAACCGCTACCTCTGATTTTTCTGCTAAATAAGCACTAATTCCCATCGAGAAGCCATCTGCAAACAAGTTCGCGAGACCCAGAATAATGATTATCGAACTATCTAACCCGGCACCGACACTGGCCGCCACCACCGCGAAGGTGGTGACAATACCATCGATGCCACCGTAGACAAATTCGCTCAGATACTTCTGAAACATCTACTCGCTAGCCTTCTCTTTACCAATTGCCTGCAGACTGTGGACGACATCATGCAGGACATCATGGAAAAACTCTTGTGCTTCTTTGGCTATATCATCACCCGTAGCACCCTCTACCAGCGCCCAGTGGGCTGCTGCTGATCCACTGTAAAAGCTCAGCCATTCTAATAATTCGACGGAGTTGTCCCAGTCGTCTCCGATGTATGCCTCCATCATGCCGGTCAACTTATCGGCGGTTTTATCTGCTTTTGCTGATGTCACGTCATCTGTGTCGGCTTCGATTGCTGCTGCGAAACGGTTCAACTCTACGACGAACTTTTCTTTATTCTCATCGCCGCCAAGCGCTACAGCCGCTGCGTCTCCACCTCGTTCGATTAGCTCTAATCCAACTCTAGAAAACGCCAACACCTCGCCACGTTTTTTACTGACAAATTCATTCATATATCTACCCTTTCGGTTACGTAATTATTGCTAGTCAAGTATAACAAATGAACTAACCTTGAGCAGTTTACAGCGCAATATTTTAAATCTATAATCAAATTGACTACATAAGAAGAAAGTTTAAACATGCGCTACGCATCTGTATTTCTAACCATATTGATTGTCTGGATTGCTATTGTAGTAATCGCAGCCATCGCTAATGACAGCGAAACAACACTGAGCCTATTCTATCTGACCACTGGTTTTGTAGTGGTGTTGTTTCTGTTCGGCTTCAAACGTCGCAAATAACCAATGCGTCGCCAGCGATTCACCACTACAATAAAGACCATCACTCGAGTGTTTTGGCACTTTATTACCCGTGATGAAGGAGCGATGTACACCAGTTTGTATGATGGCTTTAATGAGCTCGGTGGAGTCTACGTAAAATTCCTGCAAGTGCTAACTATTCGCTCCAGTTCACTAAAGAAATCTGACCTTCACCATCGGTTAGCAGTATTCGACGATGTCGAGGCTGACGAACTGGACCTTGATTTTGTACTGAACCATGAGCTCGGCGAAAAACTTGCTCAGTTCGCGTCTGTATCGCGTGAGCCGTTCGCTGCCGGTTCATTTGGCCAGGTGTATCATGCGACTCTGCAAAACGGACAGCCTGTCATCATCAAAGTACTGCGACCATCACTGCTTCGATATCTGTCGTTTGACCTTAAATTGCTTCGTGTATTATCTTTCATTATCAAACTCGTATCACCAAAGATGATCTACGATATTGATCAAGTGTTTCGAGATTTTCGTGAGGTAGTCAACGAAGAAACTGACTATATAAAAGAAGCAAAAAGCGCTCATATGTTTTGGCGGCGATACGACGACCATCCGCACATCGAAATCCCGCGCACCTATATGGACCTCAGCACAAAATACATGATTACGCAGGATTATCTGGGCGGTGTTGCTGCCACCAAGCTGATCGAATGGAAAGCCGAAGGTCACGACATCGAAGCCTACGTGCGTGATAACTACCAAGCTGACTTAGAGCTCCTGACTAAAGTTCTGGGTTACGATCTGCTCTACAGTTCGTTGAGTTCTGACATCGTCCAGGGCGATCCGCACCCCGGTAACATCAAAATTCTACCGGGAAACAAAATCGGCCTGATTGACTTTGGTATTACTGCCCCTCCGCCAGACAATCGCTACGCCTTCATGGAGCTGATGAAAGACTTTGTGGCGCTGTATCACGGCGAATACGACATCGGCAAAGTGTTTATGGATGGGTTATTTTTCTATACTCCTGATCTGTACCAGGCAATTAACACGGTCAATCAGGTTTACAGTCGTAGCAAAGACAAAGACATCGACATCGAAGCAGAGATATCGAAAGCTGCCACTAACGCATTTATCCAAAATAGCCGCACCATTGATGTACGCCAGGAACTGTTTCGTGGCAATATCGCCCAGTTTTTTGAAAAAACCATCAATGAAGGTAATCGGTTCGGACTAAACATAAACTTTGACGGCAGCGTGTTGATGCGAGCCGCCGCCACCTACATGAGTATCGTCGATGGTTTTGGTTACCGCGAAGAAGTCATCCCGGGTGTGTTCGAAGATGTTATAAGCGATGTCGAACAATCTGGAATTACGCTCGAATCCAAACCGGAAACGACCGATGTTGGCCGAGCGATAGAAATCCTCAGTGACTGGCTAGAAGACATTACCGACCGCGACCCGTTCCTGTTTAGAGATTTAATTGTTAAAATGAGAGGAAGGTTAAAAGACAATGTTTAATGAAATACTACTATTCGTAAAGCACCCCTACGCTGCTGGCATCATCGCCGTGCAGTGGATTTCTAGCACTATCATGTTCGCGACTGACACTAGCCTGCCGATTGTGCAAATAGTACTGATCAACATGCTCGCCAGCTTTATTATCGCTATTGTCGGCTTTCGCTCATCGAGCTAAAAAAGAGCTGCTAACTACCCTGTAGGTGCTGCACATTCAGCTGTACTTGCTGTCCAGGCTGAATCGTACCGCGCAAGATTTCATCAGCGACGTAGCTTTCGACCGTTTTCTGGATAACTCTACGCAGCGGGCGAGCGCCGAGACGAGGATCGTAACCCTCTTTAGCCAACCAGTGCTTGGCGTCTTCGGTCAATGACACAGTAATTTGCTGCTCGGAAAGCTGACGATTAACACCGCGCATCAATATATCCACTACCTGCACCAACTCTTCTTCTGTTAAGGGTCTAAATACGACAGCCTCGTCAAATCTATTCAGGAACTCTGGTTTGAATTGACCAGAGTCGACGAGGTGATCGAGGAAATCATGCTCAAACTGTTCTACTTGCTTGCCGTCACTGATTGCTCGACGAATTTGATTAGCGCCGGCGTTCGAGGTGGCAATGATGATGGCGTCGCGAAAGCTGACTTCATTATTAGCAGCGTCACGCATCACACCTTCGTCTAGTAGTTGCAGCAGGGTGTTCTGGACGCTGGAGTCTGCTTTTTCGATTTCGTCAAACAACACGACCGAATATGGTTGGCGTTTAATTTTAGCCAGCAAACTCGAAGTGTTAGCTGGATCTGCATCTAGTAATCGCTCCACGCTACCTGGCTGCGAAAACTCGTTCATATCAATCCGTACCATCGAATCTTCACTGCTAAACATAATCGCTGACAACGCCCGGGCTAGCTCTGTTTTACCAACCCCTGTCGGACCCAGGAACAAAAACGTACCCATCGCTCGTGAGCGACTAGACACGCCACTTCTGGCTCGCCGCAAAGCCTGAGCTACTGCGCTAACTGCTCGACTCTGATTGACCAGTCGCTGATGGATTTCTTCTTCGAGGTTAAGCAACTGTTCGGCCTCGGCGCCATCAGTTTGCTGAACTTTAACCCCCTGGGCGGCTTCGACACTGCTGGCAACTGCAGCAGAATCAACCACTCCGTCAACAGCATGATTCACCGCTGATTCGAGTAGTTTCAAACTACGACCCGGCTGGGCGGTGTCAGTCAAATAACGATTACTGAGGGAGATGGCTTTTTTCAGCGCCTGGTAGGTGACAATCACGTTGTATTGGTGCTGCAAGCGTGGCACTTCGTCTTCTAGTACGACAATCGTTGAATCATCCACCAAGCTGCCCATTGTTAATTGGTTAATACTAGAAACCAGGTTCGGATGCTCGGCTTTGAGCCGCTGCCAGGCAGTAGCGTCAAACGTCAGCAGTACTGGAGCGCTAGATCGCGACAATAGTGTTTCGAATACACTGGCGAGGCTGGCACCATCAGACTGTTGCGAGAGTAATTTTTCTGCATCGTCGAATACCAGCAAGCTAGCCCCCGCTTTGTTGGTTTCTACAAATAGCTGTTGTAGAACCTTCTCCCCTTGTTGAGTGCTTTCTAGTTTGGTTAGCAAGCTTGTCACTCCTACAGAGAACACTCGCCAATTCTTAACTTCACTAGGCGCGTTATCGCGTTGCAGACGAGCGGCTAGGGCGTGCAACAAACGTGTCTTGCCACTACCAGCTGGGCCAATCACTGCCACTATGCTGCGCTGATTTTTCGCAAACTGCTGAGTGATTTGCTTAATTAATTCGCGGTGCTCTGGTGTTTCGCGACGCCATACTTTTAGCGATACACTTTGTGACAGATTCTGTGCAAATCGATCAAGTAGCGGCGTGTAGCCGACCGACCACTCACGCCCAAATGAGGCAACAGACTGCGAGTCATTTTCATCGAGCGACACTATAATGTGGTGTTGCCAGAGCATGCCGGCGATCAAATCGTCTCGAGTCAACCCGAGCTGCGCTAACAACTGTGGCGCATCGGCGATTAAATCGAACAACGAGACGATAACCGCAGCTCCTGTTACCGAATTTAACTGTTGCATCTGTGCTAATTGCTGCGCTCGCTGCCAGACCTGTTGGATGTGTTCCGGTTTAAATGAATCAATATATGGGTCAATGATGCTCGGGTGAAGTTTGAAGTTGTTGGCATAAAACCCCATCGCCCAACTACCACGAATCGACCTCCAGAAATCATCCGACTTAGTGACGTCGCCTTTTAATTGCGATAATAATTTTGCACTGACAACTTGGTCGAGCTGTTCGGAGTCTAAGTCTTCCGGCTGTAGATTATTTAACGCTCCGTCACGCCACTTAGCCAACACCAGCGCCAAACTAACTGCTGCCAGAGTGAACCACATCAGTGTAAAGTCAATGAAACCGAGGCCAATCGCCAGCGCAAAACCACCTAGCTGCACAAGTCGCAACAGGACGTGCATTAGTCGTGCATTCAATAATTTAGCAGCACGGATTTTGCTAACTCGTTTTGAATGAGGGTTGAATGTATAACTCACCACCACACCCCCAGCGCTATAAATACTATCGGGGCAAATGGCAATAACGGCCACGCAACTGCAATCAATAGCTGAAACACGCTGCCGATTGTCAGCGCGAACAAACCAACGATAATCACTGTCGAACGAATCAGAAAACCGATAAATCGTGCTACCAACGCATCTGTTAGTTGTGACATTTTCTGCTGAACGAAGCTGCCTTGATTGGTTGTGGTACTGACTCGTTTCCACGGAGTAAATAATGTTTTTGTGAGCATCAGTAGATCGAAACTGCGCCCAATTCGAGCCGGATTACCCATTGCGTAGCGAAACTGCCACGCCCATCCGCGCCCATACCACCACTGAGAAAACGCTACGATTGTCATTAGCTAAATTGTAGCATGACGAGCTATCGCCCAGACATGGAATGGGTTTCATAAAAAATATCGGATCACTCAACTAAGTCTTACAGTCCTTTAGGATTATCGATGAATTTTACATAGATATTAAATTATTATTAAATCATCACATGACTTATGAAGGATTCAGCAGTGAAGACGACGATACTTCAGCCAATGAGTTCACTATTATCTGGGGAGACAACGCTACTCAAATCGAAGCAAGGACCCCCGCCGTTGAAAAGCGAGGATTTAAAGAATGGCTGGGGCGCTTTTTTGTGAGAGTTCATGACGAACTATCAGTTCAAAGCGATCCTAGATTTCCTAGCAGCGGCAAGGCATACGTAACTCTCGGTGAATATAAAAACATTCCTCCAAATGAAAATGACTTTGACGCGGTGTACAGTTCACAGTTTACCTCAGGTGGTGCAAATATGATGGCCGAGTTTAACGGAATTATTAGGAATGAATCTGGCGACTGGAAACTTAGGCCGGACGTAGTTACGTTTGCGCTAAGATACCCCGCAGGGACATCACCTATTACTGGATTTGAAACATTCACCGAAAGAGTTTTAACGTTAGACCCTAATGGTTACACATTTAATGTGGGTTTTTTCGAGAGGAACCACCTTGGCGACTTAACTGAAAAATCTTTTGGCTATTTCATGGATGGCACTGAACCTCCACGCAGCTCGAGCGACTCACTTGCTAATAAGCTTTTTGAACTCCCTCCTAGGTCAACGTATGAGACATGGCACGAAATAGCTCCAATGGCGGAATTTTGTCTAGACCAGAGTCTGCGATAACGGTTGGTTAATTTCGTTAAATATGAAATAATCTTACAGTAGTTTTGCGGGGATTGGCGCAGTTGGCTAGCGCGCGCGCTTTGGGAGCGTGAGGTCGCCGGTTCGAGTCCGGCATCCCCGACCAATACAGAAAAAAACCGCCCAGCTAGGGCGGTTTCGTTTATACTAAATTCTTTCCCTGTCAGGCTCAGGTCGTGGACGAGTTTGCTGACGGTGCTGCATGTACTCATAGAGGTTGTCTAAAAAGGCCTCCATTTTATCTAAACGAGCATCTATATCAATGGTGCGTTGATGTATGTCTGTTAGCTGATCCTGGTTTGCGATAAATTGCGAATTACTAATCTGAGTTGAGAGATTGTTGAGTGATTTCTGTAAATCTTGTACCGAACGTAATACATCATCTATATGCTGTGAATTCCGTTGTACAGTATCAACGCTGCCACTTAATCGTGCTAAGGACGAGCGCAGATTGCCAATCCCATTCTGGACAGTTCTCTGGACTTGGCTGTTAGTTAAATCATTCATCGACTTACCTTTCATATTTTCCAACGTCTTAAATATATATTAGTGAATAGAAAGCTAGTGTAAGAATTGCGTTTAGTCAGCGTTAAGTTGGCAAACTAACAGATATAAATTAGGCTATAATTATGGTAAACAACTCACAAATTAGTGTAACTACTAGCTCGACTGACAAAACTGAACGTTTCGGTGAACTTCTGGCAATGTACCTCAAAGGTGGTGACGTACTAGAGTTAGTTGGTGATTTGGGTGCCGGTAAAACACAGTTAGTTCGAGGACTAGCAAGAGGCGTAAAAACTAACAGCACTGTTCAAAGCCCCAGTTTTATGCTGCAGCGAATTTACGACGGCGAACCATACGCCATCCACCACTTTGACTTCTACCGACTGCATGATCCAGGAATTTTACTTGATGAGCTGCGAGAAAGCCTCGATGACAACCAGAATGTAGTTGCGATTGAATGGGCGCGATCATCAAAACAACTACTGCCAGACAGTACCGTGACAATCACAATCACCCCGACCAGTGAGACTGAACGAACAATCACCGTGGAGAATCTAAAAAATGCCGAGGAGCTAACACATGATTTTAACAATTAAAACTGACCAACCGATAGCTGAACTATCTCTAATTTGCGACAGCGAACAAATAGACGACTACTCATGGCAAGCGCATCGAGCGCTGGCGACAACTATTTTGACCAAGATTAATGAACTACTCGAGACAAACGATACGTCATTTAACGACCTTACCGGTCTTGTCGTTTATAAAGGGCCTGGCAGCTTTACGGGTCTTAGGATTGGCGCAACTGTCGCTAACACTCTGGCATACTCATTAGACATGCCAGTAGTGGGCACAAACGGCGTCAATTGGCGTAACGACGGCGCAAAACGAATCACTAACAACGAAAATGACCACATCGTCAAACCCGAATACGGCGGCGAAGCCAACATTACCGCCCCAAAAAAGTAATCCAAGGTTGCCGACGGTTGGTCAAACCAGCTATACTTAGTATGTAGGATTTATATCCAACTATTTGATACAAACTTTGCAAATTCTGAGCTAAAAGACCTAACGTACAACTTCTGATCAACCCGCTAAGAGACCCTACGTCTTTGGTCACATGCGGCCAGACTTGCTAATTCTAAAGGAGAGACAAGTGGAACCAATCACACTCATCATTGCTGCCGGTGCAGCAGTTGCCGGATATTACGGCGCACAAACCATTAACCAACGTAAACACGGCGACCTAGAGGCCAAAGTCGACAAGAAGCTCGACGAAGCTAAAAAAGACGCCGAGAAAATCGTCAATGAAGCAAAAGAAGCCGCAAATAAAATTGCCGACGAAGCTCGTCAGGAAGAAAGCACCCGACGCAAGGAGCTTTCAGGAATCGAAAAACGCGTTGCCAAACGCGAAGATGCCGTCGACAGCAAAGCCGAAGATTTAGAGAAACGCCAAAAACAGCTCGAAACTGACGAAGAGGCGATCAATGACCTTAAAAAGCAAATCCACGAAATTCGTGACAAGCAACAAACGAACCTAGAGAAAATCGCCAAGCTCAAAAAAGATGAAGCTCGCGACAAACTGCTAGAGATGACTGAGCGCGACATCAGAGACGAGCTAGTTGAATTAACAGAAAAACTAAAAGCAGAGGCCGTAGAAAACGCCGAAGAAGATGCCACTACGGTAATGCTAAGCGCGATGGAGCGACTAGCCAGCGATGTAACCGCAGAACGCACCACCACCGCCGTGCCACTCCCTGACGACATGAAGGGTCGAATTATCGGCAAAGAAGGTCGCAATATTCAGGCGCTTGAACGTCTGACTGGTGTCGATATAACCGTTGACGACACACCAGGTATGGTCGTAATCAGCTGCTTCGACCCTGTTCGTCGACAAGTCGGTCGCGTCACACTGGAAATGCTAATCAAAGACGGCCGCGTCCATCCTGGTCGCATCGAAGAAGTTTACGAAAAGGCTAAAGAGAAAATCGATAAAGAAGTCGAGAAAGCCGCCACTGAAGCTATGCGAGAAGTTGGTGTATTAAACCTGCCAAAAGAAATGAAGCGCCTACTCGGCGAGCTAAAATTCCGAACTAGCTACGGTCAAAACGTGCTGAAACACTCAACAGAGATGGCACATCTAGCTAGCATGATTGCATCAGAAATCGGCGCTAACGTCGAAATCGCCAAAACCGCCGCTCTGCTGCATGACATCGGCAAAGCTGTTACTCATAAAATTGAAGGTAAGCACCACCACGTCGGCGCAGAATTAGCTGAAAAAGCCGGTATGAGCAAAGAAGTAGTGCATGCGATTCATGCTCACCACGACGATATCGACGCCACAACTAACGAGGCAATGATTATCCGTGTCGTCGATGCAATCAGCGCCGCCCGCCCTGGCGCCCGCAACAACTCTGCAGAAGACTTCGTAAAGCGCATGAAAGAGTTAGAGAACGTCACCAATGGCTTTGAAGGCGTTACCAAGTCATACGCAATTAGCGCCGGTCGTGAAATCCGTATATTTGTCCAACCAGAAAAGGTTGATGATCTCAGTGCAATTCGCCTGGCCCGTGACGTCGCCAACAAGATAGAATCAACCCTACAATTCCCCGGCACAATCAAGGTTAACGTCATTCGCGAAACCCGCGCCGTCGAATTTGCTAAATAGTACCGCTTAGCAACCACCCCACAAAAGTTGGTATAATAAACTCATGCTTATTTTTGCAAGCAAGCTTAACGACACGCCAGTAATAAGCGTCCATGCCGGCGGCAAGGTTGCGACTATCACTCGGCCGTTAATCAACCCACACGATTTGACCATTGTCGGGTTCTTCGTCGATCGCGCTCAAACTGAAGAACCAGAGATTCTACTGCTACAAGACATCCGTGAATGGAGTAGTCGCGGAGTTGTGATCGATCATGACGAAGAATTTGCCCGAATCGATGATCTGCCCAAACTTAAGCAGATCATCAGCATCAGCTATGAACTAATTGAGAAGAAAGTTTACACCGAATCGCACAAGAAACTAGGCACAGTCGAGGAGTTTGTAGTCGATAGCGAACAATTTACTATTCAAAAACTCCATGTAAAGCGCAACTTATTTAGAGCGCTCGCTGATGCCGCTCTAATTATTAGTCGTTCTCAGATAAAATCTGTTAATGACGATGAAATCATCGTCGAAGATGCAACCTTGACCGGTAAATTAAAGAGCGTTGTGAATAACGCCGTTCCCAATCCGTTAGCCCGGCCGAATCCGCAAGCTGAACGCGTAGACGGCTAGGTTTGCTCTTTTAATTCGTCGAGTGCGGCTTTAATGTCTTCATAATTAAATCCTTTTCGCGCCGCATACGCGATAAGTTTTTGTTCGTCTTGATAGCGAGACTGTTTGCGCTTTTTCTCTAGCAAATCCTTCAGTACTTCTCGCTCGTCTGTTTCATCCTCAGCCAGAACTTTGTCGATAATTTTACTGTCGACTCCTTTTTGATAGAGTTCAGCGCGAAGCTTTCGCTGGGAGCGAGATTTTAGTTGCCGGCGCGATCGAACAAAGGTTTCAGCAAACGATACGTCATCGAGATAGCGCAGCTTTTTAAGTCGTTCCACAAAACGGTCTGTCTGCTCTGGGGTGGCTTCTTTACGCTTGAGATAGTTGCGCGTTTCACGAACTGATCGCGGACTGCGTGCCAACCACATCAACACCCTATCGAACAGCTTGCCGTCATCGCTCTCTTGTCTGTAGCTGTTAAGCTCAACTTCACTAATTTGCTGATTCTGCTCAAGCTTAAATTCTTTTAATTGAGGCTTACTCAGCGAAAATGAATATTTACCGTCCACAAATACCGACACCCGGTCATCACGTTTCATTTGTGGCTTAATTGCTGTTATCTTCATAGTAACGAGAATAAAATAACAAACGCAGTTACAGCGTAAACTATCTCTAGAATCCATCCACGTGGACGCTCTAGTGTCTGAATCTTTGAATGAAACTGGGTAATTAAGGAGCGCCCTTTGAAGTCTGTTTCAACTCCAAAAAACCGCGACCTGGCTTCTTCGACAATAAACGGAATGTCGGGTGTCATCGCAAGAAACCCAAACAACAACGGTAGCAGCGACCCTGATAAAACAAAATAGCCGACTATCCCGATTAGTAGCAATACATCTGTGATAATTACACTCTTCCAGCGTCTGTCGCTGATTGGCGAAAAGCGACTGTCTTCGCCATAGTGTGGAAATGTGTCAAGTACAAAGTGAGAGCCAATCGCTACAAGGCCTGCTAGCAACGGATTACTGATGGTCAACCCAATTGACGCACCGGTATTGAAATGTGTGAATCCTGTCATAATAGCTGCAGCAGACTTACCGTACTAACTTGGTAAGACCTTCTTGCGAATTTCTTTTTCAATCTTGGTAGCTTCTTTTTTGTTTTCTTCCAGCCATTCTTTGGCAGTTTCTTTGCCCTGACCAATTTTTTCGTCTTTATAGTCGTACCACGAACCGGCTTTGCCGATGATTTCATGTTCTACAGCTAGGTCCAGTACGTCGCCAGCCATTGAGATTCCTTGGTTATACATAATGTCGAACTCAGCTTTTTTGAATGGGGCTGCAATCTTGTTTTTAACGACTTTAACGCGAGTACGATTTCCAATTACGTCGTCTCCCGTTTTAATCTGACCAATACGACGGATGTCGAGTCGAACCGAACTATAAAACTTCAGTGCATTACCACCAGAAGTAGTTTCCGGGTTGCCAAACATCACGCCAATCTTCATACGGATTTGGTTAATGAATATGACCGTGGTCTTTGATTTACTGATGATGCCTGCCAGCTTTCTGAGGGCCTGGCTCATTAATCGTGCCTGAAGGCCAACATGAGCGTCACCCATCTCACCTTCGATTTCTGCACGAGGCACCAGAGCTGCGACAGAGTCGATGACCACCAAATCAACAGCACTTGAACGAACTAGTGTCTCTGCAATTTCTAAAGCTTGTTCACCGGTGTCTGGCTGGGAAATTAGCAATTCGTTGACGTTGACGCCAATCATCTTGGCGTATTCAGGGTCAAGCGCGTGCTCTGCATCGATAAATGCAGCAGTACCACCCTCTTTTTGGATTTCGGCCACTGCATGCAAGGTTAATGTGGTTTTACCTGAGCTTTCTGGTCCATAGATCTCGATAATTCGACCTCTCGGTAAACCTTTGCCGAGTGCAATGTCTAAACTCAGACTGCCACTACTAAATGTCTCGACATTCTTTGCAGTGTTGTCGCTGAGACTCATGATTGCACCTTCGCCGAACTGCTGTTTTATCTGTTTTTTTGCGTCTTCTAACGCTTTTTCTTTTCCGCTATTGTCACTCTTTGATTTACTCTTTGTAGCCATATTGGTCGCTCCCTCTCTCGATTTGATTTTCCTACTTATTAGTATAGCAAATCGAGCGACTTCAAAATGCTCACGCTTCACGCTATACTTCAATATATAGATATGGCTTTTAAAACAGACGCAGTGGGCACCAGATGAGAATACCTAATTCAATGGTGTCTTCGATGTTGCTCGACAACGGCAAACTAACCCAAGAGAAACTCGATGAGCTAATCGAAATTGGTAAAAAACAAAAGAAAGCACTACAGAAAGTAGCCGTTGAAAAGCAGATCGTCAACGAAAATGAACTAGCTCAGTTATACGCAAACGAGATTGATGTGCCATTCGTAGACCTGTCAGAAGTCGAAATCCCGAAAGAAGTTCTGAAGCAGATCTCACAGCGAATCGCGGAAAAATATAACGCTGTCCTCTTTGAATCAAACGATGATGTTAAGAAATTAGCACTAGACGACCCCGATGACCTGCAAGCTGTCGACTTTTTAACGAAACAGTTCGGTGAAGGTACAGTCGAAATTTATCTAGCCACTACTAAAGACATTCGTGGTGCGCTCGGAGACTACAAAGGCTCGATAGGCTCTGAGCTAAGCAAAGTCGTGCCTGGCGACGAAGAGGAAGAAGATACTTCAGAAGAAGTCAGCGAAGAAGACCTAGCCGAAGACTCTCCTATTGCTCAAACGGTGAACCTACTGATTGAGTATGCGATAAAAGCCAAAGCTAGCGACATTCATATCGAACCTCGGGAAGAATTCCTCCAGGTGCGCTACCGCGTCGACGGTGTTTTGAGAGAAGCTAACAAATTACCTCGTCGAGTAATGCCAGCACTCGTCTCAAGAATAAAGATATTATCTAACTTAAAAATCGATGAACATCGCGCTCCACAAGACGGCCGGTTCAAGATCACCCTCGGCGAAAATGTCTTCGCTCTGCGTGTGTCAACGCTACCTGTAGTAGATGGAGAAAAAGTAGTGATGCGTATTCTCGATGAATCAACTGAAGCGCTAACACTTGAAGATTTAGGATTCTGGGGCAAATCACTCGACGACATCAATAGCGCAATTTCTCAGCCCCACGGAATCATTCTGGTGACAGGACCAACTGGTTCCGGTAAGTCTACCACTTTGTATTCAGTACTTAGCAAACTCAACACGCCAGGCGTCAATATCTCTACCATTGAAGATCCAGTCGAATATCGTATCCCCGGCGTCAACCAGACACAGACCAATCCTAAAGCCGGCATGACCTTCGCTAACGGCCTGCGAGCCCTGCTTCGTCAGGACCCGAATATCATCATGATTGGTGAGATTCGTGATGGTGAGACAGCGTCTCTGGCAGTTCAAGCAGCCCTAACTGGTCACCTGGTGTTCGCGACGCTTCACACAAACAACGCCGCCACTGCTATTCCACGACTGTTAGATATGGGCGCTGAGCCATTTTTGATTGCCAGCACACTACAAGTCGTAATCGGTCAACGACTAGTACGTCGACTAGACACAGAAGCTCGTGAGAGCTACAAGCCTGACGGCAAAGAGCTGAGAAACATCCAGGAAACATTCGAAATTAAAGAAGCTATAGATAAGGCGAAGCAGGCACAGAAGATTCACGAAGAAACGCAAGCGAAACTGGCAAAAGAAAATAAAGAGAACAAAGGAAGCAACAAAGTAATTACTCCACTTGAGGCTGAAATCGATGATGAAAGTATCGTCGAAAAACTAAAAAGTGACCCGAATATGGTTGACCGTAGCGCCGAAGAAGCTGCCGCCAAACAAGCTGCTAAGCAAGAGAAAAAACACAAAGCTGAGGGTAAAGAAGTCGTTGAAGACGATATCCCAAGTTCAAGTAGTGGTCTACATTTATGGAGAGTCAAGGAAGACTACGAAGGTAGTGGTTACCATGGCCGTGTTGGCATCTACGAAGTGTTGCGCGTCAGCGAGGAGATTCAGAAACTTATTTCCTCCAGCGCCACTGCAGCCGATATCCAACGGCGAGCAGTCGACGAAGGCATGATGACTATGAATCAAGATGGCTTCGTAAAAGTATTGCAAGGGCTGACAACTATCGAGGAAATTATGCGAGTGACTAGGGAATAGTATGCCAAAGTTTAAGTATTCAGCAGTAGACGAAAGTGGTAAAAACACATCAGGCTCAATCGAAGCATCAACGCGCTCATCTGCAGCAGCCACATTACGTAAACAAGGCTATCGTCCGCTCAACATCAGGGAAGAAAAAGGATTCGATCCAAACGACATTCAGATACCGTTTCTAAAAAAGAAAGTAAAAAACGTAGACATCGTCATAACCACCAGGCAACTATCGACTATGATAGGTGCCGGTGTCCCGCTTGTTAGATCACTCAACACATTGAAACTCCAAGCCGAAAATCCAGCAATGAAAGAAGTGTTGGAGGAAATAGCACATGATGTAGAAAGTGGTTCATCATTTGCTGATGCTCTAGACAAACACCAAGACGTCTTCAGCGATATTTATATCAACATGGTCCGTGCCGCCGAGGCGGGTGGTATTTTAGACGATGTTCTTAAACAACTTGCATCTCAACAGGAAAAGGATGCCAGCATGCGTAAGAAAATTAAAAGCGCCAGTACTTACCCAATGGTGCTTTTAGTTATTACATTCATAGCCTTCTTTGGATTGATGCTGTTCGTCGTACCGAAAATTGGAGACATCATCAAAGACCTTGGAGGTCCTGACGCCGAGCTACCAACTACAACACAGGTGATGCTCGGCATCAGTGATTTTATGATTAATTATTGGTACTTTGTTATCGGTATCGTGGTGGCGATTGTTGTAGCCGTTCGTCGCTACATCAAAACAGAATCCGGCAAAAAGAAATTTCACCAACTACTACTTAAAACACCTGCTGTTAATAACATTGTCATAAAGATTGCTGTCGCTCGTTTTGCTCGCACGTTTAGCGCGCTAATGAGCGCCGGCGTCAACGTGCTCGACTCTATCCGAATTACGTCAGGAGCAATCGGTAATAAAGTTATAGAGGAAGAACTGAGGGCAGCTTCTGATGAAGTAACTGCCGGCAAACAGTTTTCGGAACCACTGCGCAGTAGCAAGATATTCCCACCAATTGTCCCCCAGATGCTCGCAATTGGCGAAGAAACAGGACAAACAGATACAATTTTGATTAAAATTGCCGAATTTTACGAAGAAGAAGTCGACAACCTGATTGATGGAATTAGCTCAATTATCGAACCGGTAATGATTGTGGTGATGGGGTCTATGGTGGGGCTGATTGCAGCCAGTGTTATCGGTCCAATCAGTAGTATTTCAGAAAATATCGGGATCATACTACTTGACCTACCGCTGTTTGTCGATATAATTATCAATTAGATAAGCTCAAGCATTATCTATTAAATTAAACACTTTTCTAATGAAAGGGTGGGTATTCATGCTCAAACAATATAAGAAAGACGGTTTCACAATCGTTGAGCTGTTGGTCGTAATCGTCATAATCGGTATTTTAGCTGCACTAGCGCTAAACACCTTTGGTAGTGCGCCAGCACGTGCTCGTGACGTCAACCGTCAAACAGACGTTGACTCAGTAGCTACGCAGCTCGAAGCGTATTACGTTGATAACAACAGTTATCCAACGGAAACCGAAATGACAACAGACCCAGCAACTACTGCCTCTCTATTCGAGGGAGTATCAGTAGATGCAGTAACTGACCAAGATGGCGACACCTTCGTGGCCGGTACTGCCGTCACTAACGACACAGAATACGCATACGATGCGTTACCTTCTGGTTGTGACAATGGCGCTGCAGGAGATTGTGAAGAATTTCTGCTTACAGCCTTCCAAGAAGAAGCTGATAGCAACGTCACAATCGAAAGTCTAAACAAAGTTCCTACTCCGTAAGTAGCACTTTAGCTTAGATAACAAACCGCTCCGCTCATCGGAGCGGTTTTAGTTTGCATTGATCCAGGAATAAAAACTTACTATCAAGTTAAAGTCTGTTAAAATAAGCATAAGGACTACAGAGTGGGAAAATACTTCTACAAACCAACACCAACATTTGGACTCGACATAGGACATGGCAGCTTAAAGGTCATGCAGTTAGATGATGCCGAGTTTCGACCAAGAGTGCTTGGTTATGGTCAGGCTGACTTTACTGCTAGCGCAGTCAACAACGGCGTAATCGCTGAACCGTCCATAGTCGCTGAACAAGTGTTTAAATTGCTAACAGAGACAATGATCGGCGGGGTCAGCTCAAAACAATTCGTTACAGCCGCACCCGTCGCAAACACATATAACAGTCTGTTAACGCTACCACTAATGAAAAAAGATAAGCTTGAAGAGTCAGTGATGCTCGAAGCTGAGCAAGTTATACCGCTACCGCTCGATCAGCTCTACATCGACTATCAAGTTATCTCCAAGAATAAAGATGATGAAAACCAGCAAGTTATGTTTGTAGCTGTACCCCGAACTATCATAGATAGCTATATAGAGCTAGCCGATTTATTAAGCCTAGAGCTTCGAAACATCGAGACCACTATCGACTCGACTGTGAGGATTATATCAAAAACCATAAAAGAAATTGATCGGGCACGCCTCATAATCGATCTCGGTTCGCTAAGCTCTGACCTGGCAGTTTGGGACAACGCCCTTCAAGTGACAAGTGTAGTTAACTGGGGTGGAGATCATCTCACTCGAGATATTCAAAGTGGTCTAGGTATTTCGCACTCTAAAGCGTCGTCACTGAAACGACGCTACGGAATTAATGACGGACCACAGCAAAAACAACTAATCGAAGTTCTAGAAGACAGCTCAAAGTCGCTAATAAAAGAAGCTAAGCGTATCATTCGCTTTTACGAACAACGCAAAGATGGCGCGAAAATCGACCAAATAATAATCGTTGGTGGTGGATCAAGCTTAAAGGGAATTGACGACTTCCTCTCAGAAAAGCTTGAAATGCCAGCAGTACGAACCACGGCGCTGGATGCCTTTGATTTTGGCGACTTGCAACCACCGCACCCAGGAAAATTTGGAGCATTTACTTCTGTCGCCGGGCTAGCAATGATTCAGGAGTCTGACCTATGATTAACCTGCTTCCACCAGAAATAAAACAAGAGCAGCTTTACACTAAACGAAACACGCTGCTAGTTAAGTATCTGCTTGTTGCAGCAATAATTACAGGGCTCGCACTGGCAACACTACTAACAGGAAGTTATCTTTTAAGTAAAGAAGAGGCGCAGCTGTCTGACAGGTTGGCAGCAAAACAGGAAGATGTCCGTGTCGCCACCGAAACCGCAAATGAAGCTCGTGAATTATCAAACCAGATTGACACCATCGGATTATTGCTCGATGATGAGTTGAAATTCTCACAACTGATACCATCAATTGCCGCTTTAATTCCAACTAACGCCAACCTTACCAGTCTATCGCTGACTGCAGACACCACCACCCCTCTTGTGCTAGTCGCAGGCGTAAACAGCCAATCAACTGCAGCATTAATGAGGGTTAATATTGAAGCTTCAGGCCTATTTTCGGCGGCAGACATCGTCTCTATTACCCCTGGGTCGGATGCTACTGGCGGTAGAATTGTTACAATTCAAGCTTTATTCAGTGAGGAGCTAGGCCTGTGAGCGCAAGAAACGTATTCTATGGACTAATTGTCGGACTGTTACTGGCAGTTGGTGGTGGGTTTATTGTGTATAGTACATTTCACTCCAGACTCGAAGCCCAGTCTAGTAATATCGAAACAAAGAAGGCGGAGCTAGCTGCTAGTGACGATAAGTTGAAACTCACGATTCTAGCAAACAACCAGTTCGAACAGCTGAACGATGTTAACGACATCATCGGTAATATCATCCCCGACAACAAGGCTCAGTCTGATGTTGTAGCCGATGTAACAGTTCTCGCTCAACGCAGCAATACAACTCTAAATAGTATTAACTTTAATTCCAGCAATATCGGTGAAGAGCAGGCGACTAGCCAGACTGTCGAAAGCGACTACCCCGGCTTACGCAAACTGCCTGTTACGGTAACGGTTGAGGCCTCTTATGACCAACTGCTGCAATTCTTACAGGAAATCGAATCCAACCAACGCAAGATCACTGTCGACTCGATAGCAATAAACCCATCAGAAAATGGACGATTTGCAGCAAATTTGATTGTTAACTTCTATGTGAGGGCTTCATAGTGGACAGTTCAAGCACAAAAAAATCCGCCGAACAACTCAGGGTCTACGTGAAACTAACTGGCGAAATCCTCCATAAATATCAAGCAATTGTAATCGCGTTAATTGCACTTGTTGTTATTGGCTACAGCATGTATAGCATTAGTGAACTACTCAACCCCGAATTAGATCAAGCCGTATACGACGAAGCACTTAACAGTTCACAGCAAATATCGTTTGATCAAGAAGCGATTGAAGCTATCCGTCAGCTCAAAGACGCTGCCGACCCAGTCCAAAGTCAGCTTCCTTCAGATCGAAGCAATCCGTTCTAGCCAAAAAGCTTTAGCTTTTTATGATAGAATCACATCAGTAATGAATGGAAAAAATGGCTTCACAATTATCGAGCTTGTCGTAACAATTGTCATATCTGGTATTTTCATTTACGGTGCCAGCCTAACTCTTAGACAGCTCATGTTCATCAACGAACGAGCCAATGACCTAGCAATCGCCAACTCGACTGCTCGGAATATAACTGAAAGCCTTCGAAGCGCAGGCTATCTGTCACTGTCAGACGGTACGATAAATTTTACTACAAACCTACCTGATGAGTTGGCCGATCCTCGAGACGCTAGTTACACCATAACTACTGAGTCACCTGGATTAAAGCGTATCAAGTTCGACATCGACTTTACTATCAACGGACGCGCCCAGGAGCAGCAATACACTACATTCATCGGGGAGGTCGGCGTTGGTCAATACTAAGCCAGGTATAACTGTCGCTGAATTATTAGTAGTAATGGTGGTAATTGGCATACTATCATTGTTTCTGTTCCCTGCAATTATTGATTTACTTGCCGGCAGCAGTCGTGGCTATGAACGCGCCAGCCTTAACCTTAGGTCACAGACTATATTGCGTAAAGTAACAGAAGACATCCGAAACGGATCAAGTATCCGGCAATCTAACCAGATTATTGATTCCAACCCAGTTCAAACTAGCGGTTGGTCTACCGACGACGTCGAAAATGTGCTGATAATTGCTCGACCCGTCACTGACAGCGATGGCGACTTTATTCAAAACGACCTAACCGGGCTGCCGTATCAGAATGAATTCGTTTACTATGAAGATGACGGTTCGCTCTACGTTCGAACTCTCGCACACCCGCTCGCAATCGATAACAGCGTATCGTCGACCTGCAGACCGGCTGTTAGCGGTTGCTCTGAAGATGTACTGCTCAGTGATAGCTTTTTAGATATGAGCTTCACTTTTTTTGACCAAGACAATCAAGAAACGACAACACCCTACCTGGCGCGATCAGTCGAAATGTCGCTTAGTCTTGTCCGCGAAAACAATCCAGGCACCGATGTTATTATCGAAAGCACAAATCAGATGACATTTAGAAACCTAGGAGACGGCAGTGAAAGCTCATAGTATCAAGCAGGGTTTTGCTCTGCCACTGGTGATATCAATCTTTCCATTCATAATTTTTCTGGGACTCGTTGCCGCTGAGCTAGCACTAACGGGTATCAAAGTTGCGAGGGCTGATAACTACGACATCCACGCACAGATGGCGGCCGACTCTGGAGCCGACTATGCACTCAACCAGCTCAACAGCGACAGCACCTGGACCGGCACTGGTGCTGCAGTAACAGTCCATAGTGACAGTAACCTAGATAGCGAATTCACTGTCAACGTAACCAACATCGATGACAGGAGTAAATCAATCATCGTGACTGGCGTCTCTAGCAACGACACAGGCGAACTAAGTAGACGTAGTATCGAAGTCATAGTGCGCGGTATTGGAGGTGGCTCATTATCTGTTGTAACTGGAGTTGGCGGACTTTACATGAGCAACTCTGCAAAAATTCTCGGAGGTAACGTGTTTGTAAACGGTGAAGTGCAGATGAGTAATACTACCCAAATTGGTCTAGAATCAAACCCTACCGAAACTGAACTACGCGTCGCTCACCAAATTTGCGGCACGACTAATTATCCAAGAGTCTGTGCCGACGGAGAGAACGGTGAGCCAATTGACATTTCCAACCCAGCCCAAGTGTTTGCAAATGTATACGCCAACAACCAGTCAGATGGCAGCCATATGTCAAGCGGTGGACTTCAAGGCTATCAGCCAGTAACTGATACTGACAATCCGCCAATTGAACCCCAGGAACTACCTGTGCACGACCGACAAGCACAAATTGATAATATTAACGGACCATTAACCAGGTCCGGAAATAACGCATCATGCACCCTAAACAACGGTACCGTTACCTGGGAGGCAAACACGCGTATCGAGGGTGATGTAGTAATTAACAAAAAATGTACCGTGACGCTCAGGGGTGACGTCTGGATTGATGGCAAACTGGAAATGGCACAAAATGGCGTAATTGTAATCGACAACGCAATTCCATCAAGCGCAGATCTACCGACAATAATGATCGACGACATATTCGAAATGCGCAACAGCGCCGAAATTAGAGCGAACACCAATAGTGTCGGCGCTAGAGTCATCACCTACAAGAGTTCTGCTGGGTGCTCACCAGACTGTACCGATGTCACGGGCAGCGACTTGCAAACTTCACGATCAATCCCAACAATCACGCTCACCCAACAATCCGCCGGACCGGAAAGCCTGTTCTACGCTAAGTGGTCACAGGTAGACGTTGGTAACAGTGGCGGCGTAGGGGCTCTCGTTGGTCAGACCATCAATCTGAACCAATCCGCAGCAGTTACTTTCGGTACTCAAGCAGCCGATGGATCACCTGCTCGCTGGGTGATTGATTCGTACAAACGATGGTTTAATTAGACCTAGTTACCGTAGAGTTTTAGGTTTTCTTCGTGTGCGTCAACGATGCATTTGGCTGTGTAGACCGGATCTTTGGCATAATGAAAGCTAAAGTTATCCATCTCGCCTGCTGTTTCAATTTTAATTGTACCGAAATCAAACAGCCGACTGAAAATGGAGGTTTGCTCAATGGTAGCATCCTGGACATCGCCGATACTTAGTTGAGAAACTGAACGCGAAAACAATGAATGTGTACGCACAAACACAAGTTTTTGGTCGGTTAGAACAAGATAATTGTTTCGATAGACATAGATGGATGCCGCCGTACCGAGTGTCACCATGCCACCAATCAGCAAAATTATCCACGGCAGATAGTCAGTCAAACTTAAATTCGCATCATATGCAGTCAATGGATCTCCACTCAGCTCAAAGCTGTTCAATAGAAGGCCGAAGCCAGTAATGATAACCACCACAAATAACGCCCCGAAAGCTCGGGTATAGACCCCGAAGGGATGTCGTTGAACTTCACCAAGAATTTTCTCATCATCATCATGTTCAAACAGGTCAATCTTAGCGATTTGAATATCTTGCATATCTAAACGTTATAACAGTTTGGACTGTTTGTCATCGTCACCGGGGGTTAAATTTAAGTGTTTATGTGCTTTTCGTGTAGTTTTGCGGCCCCGTGGCGTACGTTCTAAAAAGCCCAGTTGCATCAGATACGGCTCGTAGAAATCTTCGATGGTAGTTCGCTCTTCTGCAGTTAGAGCGGCAATTGTGTCGAGCCCGACCGGACCACCACTGTAATCTTCGATGATTGCCAGTAGCACTCGCCTGTCAGCTTTATCTAATCCAAGCTCATCGATTTCTAGCATTTTGAGCGCTGCTAGGGCTGCGGTTTCGTTAATCGCCCCGTCACCTTTGACTTGGGCGTAGTCACGCACACGTTTCAGTAAACGATTAGCGATTCGGGGTGTCAGCCGAGAGCGTTTGGCGATTTGCTTAGCGCTGACGTCGTCAATCTTTATGTCTAAGATTGTCGCTGCTCGGCGCAAGATTTGGACCATTTCCGGCTCGCTGTAAAACTCTAGACGATGCAACATACCGAATCGATCGCGCAATGGAGCGCTTAGGCTACCGGCACGCGTAGTGGCGCCGATGATGGTGAACTTCGGTAAATCCAGTCGCAGACTCTTCGCGCTCGGGCCTTTACCGACCATGATGTCGATTTTGTAATCCTCCATCGCAGAGTACAAAATCTCTTCGACGCTGCGGTTCAGCCGATGAATTTCGTCGATAAACAGAATGTCGCCCTCCTGAAGATTGGTCAGCATGCTAGCCAGATCACCAGCACGTTCAATCGCTGGACCGCTAGTTGCGCGCATCTGCGCCTGCATTTCGTTAGCAATTACCCAGGCCATAGTAGTCTTACCGAGTCCGGGCGGGCCATGCAGTAATACATGATCAACTGCATCACCTCGCTGTTTAGCGGCTTTTATCGCTAGCTGTATATTGTCTTTAAGTTTCTGCTGACCGATGTAGCTTTCAAAATCCTTCGGACGCAAAGTCTCTTCGACCTGCACTTCTTCGATGTCTTCTTCGTCGCTACTGGCGTCAACTATCCGATCAATTGCCATCTAAAGCTCCTGCAACGCCTGTTTTACCGCATCTTCACTCGTCTCAGCGTCCACTTTCGCCAATGCTTGCATAGCGTCACCCTTGTTGTAGCCGAGGTTTACGAGCGCTTCCAGCGCTTCGCTATCGACCGAACTGTCGTGAGTGAGACTGACGCCACCGAGCAACACATCGTCGGCTAGCTTATCTTTTAGGTCAACAGCGACTCGTTCGGCCGTCTTCTTGCCGACACCGCTGGCACCAGACAGATATGTATTATTTCCATCGACAATCGCTTGTTTGATGTTCGCCAATGGGCCTAAATCACAGATAGCCAGCGCAGCTTTGGGTCCCACGCCGTTTACGCCTAGCAGCAATTCGAAAAATTGTTTAGCATCCGGCTTTAGAAATCCATATAAATCATGCGCGCGCTCCTGGATTTGCTCGTAGACATAGATCGTCTGAGTCGAACTATTTTCGATCGACATGCGGTCGTCTTCAGTCATGTAGACCCCATAGCCGACGCCGTTTACATCCAGAATTGGTTGCGGTTGTTCGGTGTTGGTTATCGTTCCAGTCAGTCTTGCAATCATTACCTACCAGTATAGCAAGCTGCACTATACTAACTACAATGAAGATTCTAATAGGAATTATCGGCTGATACGGCGCACTGACAGTGCTTAGTGCGTATGTGTTGGTCAGTTTTGCAGATTTGAGTGCAGCCACAATTTTGTTTCAAGGCCTGAACTTCACCGGTGCACTCGGATTGATTGTTAATTCTTGGTACAAACACGACGTGCAACCGGTGGTGCTGAACATAGTTTTTGCCAGTATTGGGCTATTCGCCCTGATACATATTATTTTCTAAACCTCACTAAACGCGCAGGTAATAGCGACGGCTAGACCGTCGGCGGCGTCGTCTGGTTTGGGGATAGATCTTAGTTTGAGGATGTTTTTTACCATCTCTTGCACCTGGTTTTTGTCGGCAGCACCGTAGCCGGTAACACCCATCTTTATCTGTGGCGGACTGTATTCGTAAATGTCTAGATTCGCCTGCGCTGCCGCCAACAGTACCGTGCCGCGCGCCTCGCTAACCGTCATGGCGGTAGTGACGTTGTTCGTAAAAAACAACTTTTCTATCGCCATGCAATCTGGCTGATGCTCATCAATCAGCTGACTGACACACTCATAGATTTCCTGTAACCGCCCCGCCTGTGGTGAGTTAGCTTCGGTTCGTATTACACCGGCGTCCAGAAACTTTACGTCATTAGCGTTTGCAGCCTCAATTACACCAAATCCAGTAATGCCTGTGCCGGGGTCGATGCCGATGATTTTCATTCAAATTAAGTATAGCAACTACAAACAAGGTTGTGTCTTAATGTAGCGTCAAGTGTGAGACAACTATCTCCGTAGTTAGTTTATGTGTGGCTTACTCTGTAAAAACTATACAATGTCGAAATTGGTGTACGTCTCTGACACGTCGTCGATGTCTTCGAGCGCATCCATCAGTTTGATGACTTTGTCTGATTTATCTTCATCGATCTCAACAGTGTTGTTTGGCACGTATTCGAGTTTGGCAGATTTTACCTCTAGGTCGACTTTTGTTAGCGCTTCGCGTACGGTATGTAGCTGTTTCATGTCGGTCTGAACCACCCAGATATCATCTTCGTCGATGATGTCGTCGGCGCCAGCTTCGATTGCGACCAACTGGTCGGCGTCGTCGTCGCCTGTTTTTTTGACCTCTATCACGCCCTTGTGTTCGAACTGATAAGCAACTGCCCCCGTTTCGGCCATGTTGCCACCGTTTTTTGTAAATGCATTGCGCACGTCTGCGGAGGTACGATTACGATTGTCGGTCGCGCACTCGACGATGACTGCCACACCGCTCGGCCCATAGCCTTCGTAGCGAATTTCTTCAATCGGTCCACCGCCCAGTTCGCCGGTGCCGCGCTTAATCGCCTTTTCGATATTGTTGTTCGGCATATTGGCGTCTTTGGCCTGCTGGATTGCCATCGCAAGGTCTGGGTTCATGTCCGGGTCGCCGCTGGCTTTGGCCGCCACAGCAATATTGTTGCCCAGTTTCGTGAACATCTTGCCACGTTTAGCGTCGTTGGCGCCTTTTTGGCGCTTAATCTTACTCCATTTACTGTGTCCTGCCATATAAATATGATATAGATTTTAAGAGTTAGTTTCTAGTGAAACTGCACTGCAGTGAATTACTTTACCTCCATCATTTACAATCTTCACTACCATCGAAGCTTATACCGCTCATCGACTGTAACTAAACCAATTAACGCCTCCTCAAACAGTTAGGTTTGTATATATAAAACCATTAACTAACGACACATTAAGCAGGCATTAACTAATTGAGAACATTGGGCGATTTGACCATATCTGCTTATGCTTGGCATAATAGCCATATCATAACTCATAAAAAAAGTAGAAAATAAAAAAATGGAATCAACAATATTCATCGAAATCAGCTTGGTGCTAGTCATTGCTGCGGTTGTGGCATCGATTATGCGCGTACTGAAACAACCGCTAATTGTTGGTCACATTATCAGTGGTCTTATTTTGGGTCCATATGTGTTTAATGCGATTCACTCAGAAGAAATCCTCGAAACCATGTCACACCTAGGAATCACTTTACTACTGTTCATTATAGGACTAGGTTTGAACCCGAAAGTTATCAAAGAGGTTGGCAAGCCTGCAACCTTGATCGGGCTGGGACAAGTGACATTTACTGCTCTGTTCGGATTTGTGGTGGCACTGGCACTTGGGTTTGATTCAACCAGTTCTATCTTTATCGCGCTGGCACTGACGATGAGTAGCACTATCATTATCTTAAAAATACTCAGCGACAAAAAAGACACATCTAAACTCTACGGCAAGCTATCGATTGGCTTCCTGTTAGTCCAAGATATCGTGGCAACGCTGCTGTTGATTTTTGTGTCGACCTCATCAGAAGGCGGCCTGCCGCTTGCTGACTTTCTCTTAGTATTTGGTTGGCTGGCGGTTATCGGTGCTGGACTGGTACTGGTAAATCACTTTATATTGCCGCGGCTAGAACGAGTCTTCGCTGGTTCGCAAGAATATTTGTTCCTGTTTACGATTGCCTGGGGGCTCGGCATCGCCTCGTTAGTGGCTATGGCGGGCTTGTCGATTGAAGTCGGCGCCCTAATTGCTGGCATCGGTCTATCTACTCAGATTTACGCCCAGGAAGCCGCTACACGCCTGAGGCCGCTGCGAGATTTCTTTATCGTGCTGTTCTTTATCGTGCTTGGTGCCGGCCTGCAACTAGACGCAATTGCCACTGCGCTCGGTCCAGCACTGGTTCTGTCTCTGTTTGTGCTAATCGGTAATCCTTTAATAGTACTAACTATCATGGGCTTGCTTGGCTATACCAAAAAGACCAGTTTTAAAACTGCCCTGACTGTCGCTCAAATTAGTGAATTCTCGTTGATATTCATTCTACTCGCCCAGGAAACCGGTCGCGTCAGCGCGGAAGTTGTTAGCATAGTAACCATCGTTGGCCTGATCACTATTGCCGCATCGACCTATATGATGCTCTACGACGATAAAATTTACAGCTGGTTCGAACGGTACCTAAAACTCTTCGAGCGACGAGAAGTGAAGTATCACCAAGAAAAAACTAACGATGCCGATATTTTCCTGTTTGGTTTTGCTCGTGGTGGCCACGAATTTATCAAAACTTTCCGCAAGATGAAAAAACGATTCCTAGTCATCGATTATGACCCAGAAGCAATCGAACAACTCAAACACGATGATATTGCCCACGAATACGGTGATATCACTGACCCTGAATTACTCGAAGAAATAAACATCGATAACGCCAAACTAGTGATTTCTACCATCCGCGACTACAACACTAATCTGTATCTAACCGACCACATCCATCAACGCAATCAAGACACGATTATCATCGTCCATTCAGAAACACCCGCACACGCACACGAATTGTACGGACGCGGGGCTACCTACGTAATGATGCCCCATTTTATCGGTAGTGAACGGGTGAGCAATATGGTAAACCGAATTGGTCTTAATAAGTCTGATTTTATTCCTTCGCGTGAAAAACACCTGCGATACGTCCGTAAGCACCTCTAGCTGTGATTCTACTTGGAGTCGCATTAATACTTGTTGCTACTTTACTCAACGAGCTTGAAAATGTCGTTGATAAAAAGCAGTTCGCGAAACACCACCTAACCCACTACACCGTCGGATTCCTGACAACATTTTGGTCATTTCTATTTTTTGTAGGAATTCAATATTTTGGCTCTGGATTTGAATTTTCAACTGACTCCCTACCAACCCTAATTCCGAGAATTATCCTCGAAATACTACTGGGCACCTTAGCAATTAGAGGCATGCTAGCCGCCAACCTCTCAACCACTAGCCTCGTGCGACTACTCACAATCCCAGGTTTACTACTGGTCGACTATCTAGTTGGCTACGAACTACAATCTAGTCAACTTCTGGGAATGATTTTAATTTTTGTCGCAATGCTAATCCTAACCGTAAACAATAAAATCAAAAAGGACGGTATTGGATTGCTGACACTAGGAGCTCTTATCGCTGTAGCTACCACTTCGCTATTTAAGTACAACATCGAGAACTTTAACTCCGTAGCTACAGAACAAAGTATCGTCTTATTTGCCTATCTCTTTTACTTCGGCCTACAGATGATGCGGAACGCAGAATATCCAATCAAAACATTGCGCAAAGTCTGGGCGGAAGAAATTTCCCTATTCGCCGGATTCGCAACGGTTCTTAACAGTTTCGCTCTGAGCTTATTGCCACCATCACTGATGCTGACATTCAAACGTTCTGGGTCTATGGGGTGGTCGCTCGTACTCGGACAAAAGGTGTTCCATGAACACCATATTATTAGAAAAATCATCGCCGCTTCCGTGGCGCTTTGCGGCGTTGTATTGATCGCGATTTAACTAATTTATGTTCTTTACTTCAGCACTTGCGAATTTACATCTGTTACGTCATAATTTGATATCGTTCAGCTCCCCTACAACTTCGGGCCTGTAGCTCAGGGGTTAGAGCACCTGCCTTTTAAGCAGGGTGTCGTGGGTTCGATTCTCACCAGGCCCTCCAAATAAAAAACTCCACATGATGTGGAGTTTTTTATTTTAATGGCTGTCGATTCTCCAGCCCAATAAGTACTTATTTTTTGTTCCGTTTAGGGGCTCGAACTCCGTTAGACGCCATAAAACTTAACACCACGAGTGCGCCTAGAATCTGTAGTTGGTTGTCGAGAATGAGACCGTAGAAAAACCCATTGCTTAGCTGGATTGCTGGCTGCAACAGCTCCAAGCTCAGGGCGCTATACGTAATCGCCCAGACTACTATCAGCAAAAATCCTAGCGCAGTGGTGCGCTGATACTGGCGTTTAAATAACAGTAGGCCTACCGCAGGCAGGGACAAGTGAAAGCCAAAGCTAATCAACGCGCTTATCAACGTCGAACTACCCGCAACTTCATAGACACTCTGCAGCTCTGCGCCCAAATACCACTGAGCCACGGTAACAAGACTCAGCAAAACAACCGGTCGACGCAAAATCACAACAGCAGCCATCAGGCCGAGTGAAATAAAAAATAACAGTAAATCGAGAGTCATTATCAGCAATTATAGCAATTACTGAGTTATTCGTGACTCCATGAACTTAGTAAAGGCTAATAGTTTTTCATCACTAAAGGTTCCTGTAGATATTTGAGGCGACTGATTCAGCTCTACAACATACCAAGTCCCATCATTGACGTCCTGCATGACGTCTACTCCTGCAACTTCATTCTTTAATACACGAGCTGCAGACTCAGCTAAATCAATCACTGCTCCCGGGATGTTGTCCAGTTCTACTAATTCCGCATCAGCGCCTTGTGATGTGTTATTAAGATATTTGTCTGATTGAGCGGTACGCTTAATGACCAGTCTTGCTTCATACCCAAAACACAATATCCGATAGTCACAATTATTCTCTATATATTTCTGCACTATAAACTCATCTTTATTGTCTTCATGTTCGCGCCACTGCTGTTCGGATGTAATTAAGTGGTTATCTCTACCTCTAGTTCCGAAGTTGATTTTGTAAACGAATGGCAATTCAAAGGGCAACTCTTCGATATTGAAGCTGTATTTTCTTTGAAATATCGTAGGTATAGTATTAACGTTATTTACAAAAAAATGTGCTGCTTGTAAAATTTTGTCCTCTGGTCGCACATATTTAACATCCCCAGGTAAACACACTACGTTGTAATGTTCTGCATACACACTAATCAGGGATGCGAGCTGTAAATTGTTGCCTACAAGAAGCAGATAGACCATATCGAAGCTTGATAGTTCAACAAGTTCTTTGTCTATTTTAATTTTAATTGAAAACATGTTCTCGTAGATCGAAACAACCAAATCGTCATACGAAGCATTTTTGTATTCTACAGTGCCACCAAGCTCAGCTTTTTGATATGCTCCTGCACCGAGGTCGTAAGAAGACTTACCTGATTTTACTGATAAGACTAGACAATTTTTCATTTATTCATCCTTGCTTTTTAAAAAACTAAGTTACTCTCCATGATAAGACTTTCATTACTTTATTAAACCTCTAACTCTTTCTTGAAATAGCTCATGATAATGTCTGAGAGTTCGCTTGGAAACGAATTGTCCCTGTTGATGTTAGTCATAGTTTGATGGGTTTTTTTAACATTAATGTTCGCATATCTAAGAATTTCCTTTCTCTGCTTGTCATCGAGGCTCTTAAAGGCGAGGTTTTTATCAGCGAGATATGCCGCATAACGAGATTCCTCTAGGGTGCCCACACATTCAAGCGGCTTAGTCTCACCATTAATTAGTGTGAGTAGCTGAAAATGCATTTTTTGGTTTTGAAAAATACCATCCCCCCAAAGAAGTTTTGCTTGATCGGGGTCTACGGCCCACATTGTTAAGATAATATATGCACATTTAGGACAATCTAGACACCAGCCCCCTTTTGCTGAAACTCGATTACAGCTAGAAAAACCACTGTGAAGTCTCTTGAAGTTTGAGAATATTTTCATAATTTGAAATTCATATAACGGTCTAAGCAGGCTAAAATAATAAGGACCACCCTTTAGATTAGAGTTATAGAGGGTTTGAAGTTTTTTCTCATAATCGAACGACTTTGTATATTGGTGATTTATACTAACATTATTTTCAGTTAAATTAGGGAAGTTTGCCGAGTATTCGTTGGCAACCGAAATATACTTGTGTCCCATCGATAGTGCAACTATATGGCTTAGCGCTGCAAGTTCTGCGCTTAGCGGATTATGACCTTTATTTTTTGTTTGTAGGTTTTCAGTACCAATACGTTTTAATCGTTTTGCTGAATAAAGCTTTACGCCTCCCCAATTATCAAGTTGTTTTTTTCTAAATTCATGAGGATTAAGTATAAAAACATCAAAGGGCTGGTCCAACTTATGCAATGTTTCTGCAGCAACTAACCCATCCTTACCTCCACCTAAAAATCCTAATGTTCTATTGTTTCTAGGGGGTGCATCGCCTTCATGGGCGCTCTCTTCAATGTAGGCGCTTGGGATTATTTTTGTTTCTTCAACAATATCTATACCGCACGTATATCGAAGTTCGGCCAAGCCTTTAAATATCAGATTCTCAAAAAACTCAACTTCTTTATTTGTCATAGGGAACTCAACATAAAACTTATCGAAGTAGTCTAAACGAAACAACATTGGAGCGTATGAAAGTGCAGCATAAAGTACATACCTTTGCAGCAACCTGTTGTCTAAGCTGATGTCTTGGTCTAGCTTAAAATCAAACACGTAGCCACTAGCAACCCTTTGACCCTTAATATCAAAAATAAACTGGATTTGCTGAGGCTTTATCTCTAAGTCAAGCAGTTTAAGAGTGGAGGTTTTTTTCACCTAAGTCTTTATGCTCCTACTTTGTCTTTCATTTGTTTCTTTCGCGCGTTCGCCTCGACATATTTAACAATTTCGAGTGCGATATCTTTTTTTGTTGCCTGTTCGATGCCACGTAAACCTGGCGAAGAATTAACCTCAAGCACAAGCGGCCCTCGCTTTGATCGAATTAAATCTACACCACAAATGTCTAGGCCCATTGCTTTTGCGGCTTTTACTGCATTGCGCTTTTCTTCGGCTGTTAGTTTTACTTCTTCAGCCGATCCACCCATATGAAGATTGCTTCTAAAGTCATCTCCGAGACTTTTTCTTTGCATAGCAGCGACCACTTTACCTCCAACAATGAAGGCTCTAATGTCCTCTCCTGAAGCCTCTTCGATGAATTCCTGAAGTAAAATCGACACATTTTCTACGTAGAATGCCTGGATAACTGACTTAGCGGCGCGCCTACTTTCAACCAAAACAACTCCGCGCCCGTGTGTTCCTTTTGCGACCTTAATCAGGAACGGTGCACCAATTTGTTCGATCAAGTCCTCTACTGCGTCAGTCTCTCGTGAAAATATAGTTTTTGGAATACCGACTTCTGATTTACTCAGCAACTGCAAACTACGCAATTTATTACGAGAACGCTCAATCGCTATCGACCGAGCAGTGGTATAAACCCCCATCATTTCAAACTGACGGACTATCGCAGACCCATACCGAGTCACCTTTGAACTAATACGCGGAATTATCGCATCTGGAATATCTACAGGTTCTCCCTGGAATCGAACTTCTAGATTATCCTGCTCGATATCTACATAACACTCTGAGTAATTTATAATTCTCGTGTTATGACCACGTAGTCTTAGGGTCTGAACCAGTCTTTTCGTGGAGTAGTTGCCAGGACCTTTCGATAAAACAGCAATGTTTAATTTTTCATCAGCTGGCTCTATACCTTTTGACAACTCGCTGCTGAGAGTCTCTTTCTTTTCAGGCTTATTCTTCTTAACATCAACTATGAAGCGATTATGGAGCGTTTTACGACCTATTAATACAGGGTAGGAATTCTTAGACCTGTCAGATAGAGTAAAGTAAGTTTTAATACTTCTATCCTCAAGCTTAATCTTTAATTTAACTCGATATCTAACTTGTACGTCGCCGGTTGAATTTCGAATAACTGAAGTCTTTGGGCTTCTCACCGTGATTTTCTTACCCGTGTATAGTTCATGCTCATCATCAAGCAATACAAACTCAAGCGTACCGTCTTCAAGCTCCTTAATATCAGTCGCCCAAACCGACGAACGGTCTGCACCCGTGTCAATTTTTGCGGGCACGTCAAAAATATTAAAATCTAAAAAATCAACTTCAGCAGTACTGCCAATTGTGGGGAGCTGCCCTTTATCATCGGTCATGTTCATTCCTTTGCTCTTTGCTCTATATTCTTTACTATTTATGTATAACAGGTTACCTCTGTTACATCAACCACAGGCATCATTATAGAGACATTCAATCAATAATACCGGCTGTCCACTGATTGTAGTTTTTGTTACAACAAACAAGTTTCGCATTTTCTCTGTTATGTGTTTACACTTGATATCAAGATATGCGGCTACCAAAAAACGTAATTGTGCCGCTGGGGGTCTCGACTTTCGAGGATAACCCAGCTTTAATTTATGCTTCGAAACGACGAGGTCACAACAAGCTATCGTTAGCTGTATCTGATGACGGGCTATACTTCAATGAATCGGATGAAGCACCGGTTATTCTTACGTCCACTGGGAAAAGCGAAGACATTGACGCGACTGACAACTTTCGGTTCTCACAAGTCATTGACGAAAACTTCCTGACCTACACCAAGTCCGGTCGCCTCAGCATTGCCAAACAAAAATCAGATGCCGAAATTTGGGACATGGCGATCTGGAAAAAACTCCGCACCTCTAACCCGCGAGCAAGTGGTGGTATGTTCGTTCCGGAATATAAACACAACGGCCAATACGTCCTGTTTTACAACACGTCACAGATTTATGTCGCCACCACCAAAGACCTCGACAAATGGCACAACACTCACCATCCTGTCGTTGATCGTCGACGACGTAGCTTCGACAATAATCCATTATCGATAGTTGATGTCAGCCTTAGCAAAAAGGGTATCCTTGTCTTATACAGTACCTATCGAACCAAAAATAAACGACAGATACTGATGATTGGTGCAGCATTATTCGACAAAAATAATCCAACTAAATTGCTATGGCGCAGTGGCGCTCCGTTATGGCAGGCCAAAAGCCCACGGAATAAAACCCTAACCCCAATAGGCGCAGTCAGCGTCGAAGACGAAAACAAATTATTGATCTATCTAGTCGACAGCGCCGGACGATTGCGACAGGTGTCGATGGTCCATCCAGGCCACGTCGACGAAGTTGCACCACCACTCCATAGATACCTAAAACTAACCAAGAGTCATAAAAATCCCATCATCGCTCCTGACGACGGCGAAGAATGGGAGCAAGCCGGCACCTTCAACCCTGCTGCCGTCGTTCACGACGGAAAAGTTCATATGTTCTACCGCGCGATGGATCCGAGCGGAGTCTCGCGCTTTGCCTATGCCAGCAGTGATGACGGGGTTAATTTTACTCGCCACCGCGAGATTGCCTACAACCACGAAGTTGATTTCACTCCACCCGAACCGTTCCCAAAAGCCCATGATCCGAACATCTATTCTTCTGGTGGTGGCTGGGGTGGTAGCGAAGATCCACGTGCTGTCATTATCGATGACCATGTTCATATGTCGTTTTGTATTTTCGAACACTGGCAGTCAATGCGTCAGGCAATCGCCAAACTGCACGTCGACAACCTAAATGAACGTAACTGGGACTGGAATAGACCACTTCTCGTATCACCAGAAAATCAACGACAAAAGAACTGGATGATCTTCCCAGAGCGAGTCAACGGCAAGCTCGCAATCCTGCACGCGTTAGTGCCAAGTGTGGCGATCGAATACTTTGATACCTTTGAAGAACTCGAAGAAAACCCAATCCACAGCCCAATTCAGGGTGACGCTGACCGGTTCGGTCGACCAGGGTGGGACGGTTTCCTGCGTGGGGCATCTGCACCACCAATTAAGAGTGAGCATGGTTGGGTACTGTTTTATCACGGCACCGACCCAGACGATCCAAACTCTGGCTATCGACTGGGTGCAATGTTGCTTGACCTAGACGACCCGACAATCATTCTTGCTCGCACCAACCAACCAATTCTTGAACCTGAAGAGTGGTATGAACACGACCGCAAGCCAAACGTAATATACGCCTCAGCAGCAGTCGTAAAAGACGGGGTATTACATATCTACTATGGCGGCGGCGATAAACACGTCTGTGCCGCATCAACAGATTTCGAACAATTTGTAACCGCCCTAAAAGAAGAGCGAGAATACCAATTCAATGAACATCATGTTGAGATTGAATAATCTAGCGAGGCTAACATGTTCACGGTAAAACGAAATCCTAATAATCCGTTAGTTCAGAGCGACAATAACACGCCTTGGCGAGCTTTGGCGACATTTAACGCTTCGCCAGCGTACTGTGACGACAAACTACAACTGGTGTATCGCGCCATGGCAGACGAGACGTATTACCACGGTCATCGATTAGAGTTGTCAGTAATCGGCCACACTTCACTTGATCCAAGCGAACCTGATGTGTCACAACTGAAACACCAAGTGTTAATTGAACCTGAAGAAGATTGGGAGGAATTTGGCGTCGAAGACCCTCGAATCACAAAAATCGACGATACCTACTATATTTTCTACACCGCGCTCGGAGGCTTCCCTTACTCTGCCGACAACATTAAATGTGCTGTGGCCACAACCAAAGACTTCAAAACGATCGACTCGCGCAAACTGGTGACACCATTTAATGCAAAGGCCATGACGCTGTTTCCGGAAAAGGTTAACGGCAAATGGACGGTGATACTGACCGTCAACTCTGACCAGCCACCAAGCTACCTGGCGTTTGCTCAGTTTGACAGGCTAGAAGACATGTACGACCAAGACTTTTGGCTGCAATGGTACTTGGATGTACAGTCGCATTCGATTGACCTGCGCCGCAAAGATAGCGACCACTGTGAGATTGGAGCGGCTCCAATCTTGACCGACGATGGCTGGCTGCTGATTTATTCGCACATTCAACACTATTTTTCTGACAGAAAGTTATTCGGAATCGAAGCCGTGTTGCTCGACCGTGACGACCCAAGCACAATCAAAGCCCGCACTCGCTACCCGTTCATTGTGCCAGAGGAGAGCTACGAACAGTACGGGCAACTTGGTGATATCGTCTTCCCAAGCGGCGCAACTGTTAAGGGCGACGACTTAACAGTCTATTACGGTGCCAGCGACACCACAGTCTGCTCTGCAGAACTCAGCCTGTCCGCACTGCTGCAGTCGATGCAGATGGAAGGAAAAAGCTATGTTAAACGTCTATCACAAAACCCCATCCTCAAACCAACTGATAACAACTGGGAGAATAAATATGTATTCAACCCAACCGCCCTACAATTTGATGACGAAACACATCTTCTGTACCGAGCTATGGGTGAGGACAACACATCTGTCATGGGTCTTGCTGTCAGTACCGACGGCATAAACTTTACCGAACGCAGCGATGAACCGATTTATGTGCCACGTGAGCCGTTTGAGCTCAAAAAGAAAAAAGGCGGCATCTCTGGTGCGGAAGACGCTCGAGCAGTAGTCATCGGTGACAATATACATCTGACATACACGGGCTATAACGGCATCGATGTGCCCGCGGTAGCTCACTCTTCGATTTCGCTCAATGACTATCATAGTCGAAACTGGCACAACTGGAGCAAACCGGTGCTTATTAGCCCGGAAAAGATCGATGACAAAGACGCGACTATTTTGCCAGAGAAGATTAATGGCAAATACTTAGTGTTGCACCGCATCGACCACCATATCTGCGCCGATTACGCACCCGATCTCGACTTCAAAAAACATCAACTGAACCGCTGCATCCAGGTGATGGGTCCGAGGCGCGGCATGTGGGACTCACAAAAAATCGGTATCAATGGTCCACCAATTCAGACTGACGATGGCTGGGTGCTGTTCTATCACGGCATCAGCGATGAGTTCCAATACTTGATGGGGGCAGTACTGCTCGACCGCGACGACCCAACACAAATCATTGGTCGTACCGCCATGCCACTAATGGAGCCTGAGCTAAAGTGGGAAAAAGAAGGCTGGATTAATAATGTCGTGTTTTCTTGCGGGCAAGTCGTCAAAGACGGCGAGGTCTACATCTATTACGGAGGTGCTGACACAGTAATTGGTGTTGCTACCATCTCCCTCGATGAACTTGTAGATGAACTCGCACGATAAACCACTTGCGTAAACGTAGCGATAAAATATACTATAAGCAGTATCAAATTAATGGTGGGCATTGGAGGAATAGTGAATAAAGTTCACTCAATATCAACAACCGCACGCCAACTTTTGGCGGCGACTGCAATCAGCGCGTTAGCGGTGCTGCTACTTGGTGCAGGACAAACACATGCACAAGCAGCAAACTACAGCTACACAGTTCAGGAAGGCGACGGTGTAACCAACCTGATCCTCGACCTAGCTGAAACAAACGACAAAGACATTTCTGTCGCACGAGCATACGCAATCGCACAAGACAATGGTCAGACGTTCCTAGACAACAACCTAACCGTAGAATCAGAGTTGCCGTACACTGACGGTATCGGTGCATTTGAAGACGCAGGAGTAACCATAACAGCAAGTGACAACCAAGATTTGTTTGATTCACTAACTGCCGCAATCAACGACAGTCCAGATGCTGAAGAAGATGACGTTGAAGTCCCAGAAGAAGACAGCCCATCAGAAGCGACAGCAGACTCAGGAAGTGACGATAAGCAGTCAGAAGACAGTGATTCAGCAGATAAAGACGCTGACAACAACGCCGAAGATACTGAGGGCGATGATGAAAGTAACGAAGATGATGCAGACGACAACATCTGGCCGTGGGTTATCGGTATCGCAGCCGTACTTGGTGCGCTTTACTACATCAACTCATCACGAGACGAAAGCTAACACAGCACGTAAACACCACAAATAAAAACAACTCTTACAGCTGCTTAAAATCCTTGAGCAGCTGTTTTTGTTTACGCGAAAGTTTCTGAGGTGTAATAACCTTAACTCGAACAATGTGGTCACCCCGGCCTTTTTTGCCAAGACGTGGTACACCGTAGTCTTTCAGCTGAAAGTCTTCACCGCTTTGAGTGCCAGCAGGTATCTTTAGTTTTTCAATATCGCCGTCGACAGTCTCTATTTTGATTTCAGTCCCCAGTGCTGCATCAACCATCGAGATTTCTTCATCGGACAATATCAGTTCACCTTCACGAGTGAAGTGTTTATGAGCGGCAACATTCACCTGAACGTACAAATCGCCTTTAGCTCCCCCTGGCTTTGCGGCTGCCTCGCCGCGGTCTTTGAGTCTGATTGTAGCGCCGTCACTGATACCAGCTGGAATCTTCACCTTGAGCTTATTAGTTTTATGTGTGCGTCCGGCACCCTTACAAACTGTACAGTCCTTTTCTGGCACTTGACCGCGACCTTCACAGGTTGGACATACAACAGCCTGCTGGATGCCGCCAAACGGCGTCTGCGTCACGCGCATCTGCTGACCCTTACCGTTGCAGTCATCGCACTTTTCTAGCTCGTAGCCGGGCTCTACGCCCTTGCCCTTGCAGTGTTCACATTCTGTTTGTAGGTCTAGTTCTAAATTACGTTCAACACCAAACACTGCTTCTTTAAAATCAATATTTACACGGGTCTGAACATCACGTCCTGGTCGTGGGCCACGCCCACCTGCGCCACCACCTCCGAAAAAGCTACCAAATATATCGCCGAGCCCCAGATCGCCGAGGTCGACGTGCACACCTTGACCGCCAGTTGCACCGCCGAAAATATCTTCGAACCCACTGTAGCCACCGCCGCCTCCAGCTGCACCGCCGACACCAGCGTGACCAAACTGGTCGTATCGCTGCCGTTTAGTATCATCCTTTAAAACTTCATAAGCCTCGTTGGCTTCTTTGAACTTTTCTTCATTACCCTCTGGTCGATCCGGATGTAGTTTTACTGCTTTTTTACGAAAAGCCTTTTTTATTTCGTCTTGGCTGGCATCTTTTTTGACGCCAAGCACTTCGTAATAATCGCGTTTCGCCATTAGTTCGCTCTCTTGAATCCTTCTGTTATGTCACGACTAGTGAATGTCTCTGTGCTGTCAACCACTCCGACAATAGAGTCATTGGCGCGGCGGTCATGAGCTACGTAGGTGACTTTGACGCCGTGCTTTTGTGCGGCTTGAATCGCCGGTTGCAAGTCGCGATCGCTGCTTAGTAATAAGGCGTGTTCTACCTTACCAGAAGCTGCATCGTCAACCATTTCAACCGCCATCTGTACATCGACGCCTTTTTCCTCAAACGTTAGGTTAGTTTTACCCGTTCCGTTGTAATTTTCGGTCGCACGAATCTTTAGTTCACCGGCTGCGATATATTCAAAATTCTGGCTGGCCAGGTAGCCACTCCAACGGTTTTTGTGGTCAATCATGCGTTTGGTGCGCTCCAGCATCTCTGGTGTAGAATCAATTTCCTTCAGACGTACGCCATAGTAGCGCATTTCGGCGTCGCCTAGCTCTTGGTTGAGAGCTTTCTCTATCAACCAGCGCATGTCATATTTTACTAAATCTTCGCGGTACTTGACCTTACGGGTCTTACGTAGCTGGTCGTACAGTTGGAAGAAAGTATTTTCACCGTCAATATATGCGACTGTCTTGTCAGCTACCTTTGATTTTGGCTTACTGTCTTTTTTAGTCTGTTTTTTACGACCTTTTGAAGCTGAAGATTTGCTCTTGTTGTTCGACTCTTGCATGTGGGGCCATTGGTTGCCAGATGATTTCGAGCCAGAGTTTGAATTTGAATTTGAATTTGAATTTGAGCTAGAGCTTTTGCTCGGGCTTTTGTTTAAAGTCTGCTGCTTTGAATTATTTGCCTGCTTACTTGGTTTATTATTCCTGCTTTTATCCTTTGAAGACATCGCTTCTGCTGTGCCGTGGATATTATCCAGCGTCTCCAGTAATGTCTGTTCTTTTCTCTCTTTAAAGCTTAGTCGTTTCTTTCCCATTACGTTCTTTCGTTAAAATTTTATATATTTGATCGGCAATTTCTGCTGGATTTTTATTGATGTTATCGATAACAACGCCGAGATTCGATGTGTTGATTCCGATAGAAAAGTGATACTCGATTCTTTTCGCTCCCACTCTGACAAATTTCGTAAACTTGATCGTTTGATAATTTCGCCTTTGCCAGTATTAAGTGTAACAAATAACAGTTATCGATTCGAAACGCTACAAGTAATTATCTGTTTATGCTGTTCACTGAGCGAGTACTCCACAATCAAATAACGGGATGAGCTGTTTGAAGTGCTGAGAATATCTTCAACCACCTTAGGCACAATATCTAATTCAGCAAACCTATCGTTCTCCGATGAAGTCACCAATTACAAACCGCTTGTCTAGCAAGCGATTTTTTAGCTTTTTTGCGAGAGTAGACTTACCTGCACTTAGCGAGTCGCCAATAATGACGGCCCGCACGGCTTATTTATCCTCATCGTCGACAACTTCGCCTTCAACTGGCTCATCGTCATCGTTGTCTGAATCAGTGTCATCTGCTTCTTCAGCTGATGCCTGATAAACTTTGGCCCCGATTGGGCTGACTGTGTCGAGCAGTTCTTTCGTCGCTGCTTCTAGCTCATCTTTGTCGGCTTCATCCTCGCCTTCGAGTACTTCTTTGGCAGCTTTGATAGCATCCTTAATAGTGTCTTTATCGTCATCTTCAAGTTTCTCGTCGTGTTCGTCGAGCATTTTCTCTGCAGTGTAGATGCCATTTTCTAAGGCGTTGCGGGATTCAATTGCCTCACGCTTCTTTTTGTCTTCTTCCGCGTGGGCTTCAGCATCGGCTTGCGCCTTCTCGATGTCCTCTTTGTCGAGGTTGCCAGAGTCTTTAATGGTGATTGACTGCTCTTTGCCGGATGATTTGTCCTTAGCGCTGACGTTGAGGATACCATTGGCATCAATGTTGAACGTCACTTCAATCTGCGGTGTACCACGTGGCGCCGGAGCGATACCATCGAGTACGAACCGACCGAGCGATTTGTTGTCGCTAGCCAATTCTCGCTCACCTTGCAATACGTGCACTTCTACCTGTGGCTGATTATCGGCGGCGGTTGAAAATACTTCACTCTTGCTAGTCGGGATAGTGGTGTTGCGTTCAATCAGTGTTGTAGTTACGCCACCGAGCGTTTCGATACCGAGACTTAGTGGGGTTACATCTAACAACAACACGTCTTTTACTGCACTGTCGCCAGCTAGCACACCGCCCTGAATCGCAGCGCCAATCGCCACAACTTCATCAGGATTTACGCCTTTTAGCGGGTCTTTACCGAAGATGTCTTTTACTTTGGCTTGAACGGCCGGCATACGAGTCATACCACCAACCAGCACAATCTCATCGACATCTGACGGCTTCACACCTGCATCTTTCAATGCGGATTTAACCGGTTTTTCCGTCTGGTCAATCAGCTTACCGACTAATTGCTCTAGTTTACTGCGGGACAATTGCAGCTCTAGGCTCTTTGGACCGTCATCGTCTGCTGACAGGTATGGAAGGTTGATATCGGTATTCTGCGCGGAACTGAGTTCAACTTTAGCCTTCTCTGCAGCTTCTTTAAGTCGCTGCATCGCAGCTTTGTCTTTAGTTAAATCAACTCCTGTATCGTCTTTGAATGTGTCGACCAGGTGATTAACGATTACGAGATCAAAGTCTTCGCCACCGAGGTGAGTGTCGCCGTTAGTCGCTTTCACCTCGAACACGCCATCACCAAGTTCAAGTACGCTGACGTCGAAGGTTCCACCACCGAGGTCATAGACTACAATCGTTTCTTCTTTTTCGCTATCAAGTCCGTAGGCTAGTGCGGCAGCAGTTGGTTCGTTGATTATTCGTTTAACCTCGAGGCCAGCAATCTTACCGGCATCCTTGGTTGCTTGTCGCTGTGAGTCGTCGAAGTAAGCTGGGACGGTAATCACAGCCTCTGTAACTTCTTCTCCTAGATAGCTCTCAGCGTCAGCCTTTAGCTTGCCGAGGATCATCGCACTGACTTCTTCTGGGCTGTGTGAATTATCGCCCATAGTTACTGTGACGCCTTTTTTGTCTTCTTTGATCTCGTACGGCATCAAGTCAATGTCACGTTGCACTTCATCATCTTTGAAGCGACGGCCAATCAGGCGCTTTACGCCGTGAACGGTGTTCTTTGGATTTGTTACTCGCTGACGATATGCGACCTTACCAACTAGTCGTTCGCCGTCTTTATTAACAGCAACTACGCTTGGTGTAGTTCGATCACCTTCGCTATTAACTATGATGTCTGGTTTGCCGCCCTCCATCACCGCCATCGCACTGTTAGTTGTACCTAAGTCAATTCCAATAATTTTGCTCATAGTTCCTCCTTGTTTGAATATTTAGCATTCGTAAATGTCTAGTGCTAGTTTAACAAGCTAGCACTCACGGGTCAAGAGTGCTAGAACTACTGTCGCTTAACCTTTACCATCGCAGGCCGGACAACAGAATCGTTGAGTTTGTAGCCTGTCTGAAGCTCCTCGGCAACAACTTCTTTCTTGCCCTTACTACTATCATCCATCGTCACTGCTTCGTGTAGGTTCGGATCAAATTCCTGATTAAGCGCATTAATTCTAGTCACTCCATACTCGCTTAGAGCTTTCTGCATTTGTTTTACGATTCCATCAATCCCCGTTGCCCAATCGTTGTCATCTAGGTCTTCCGGCTTTTGATCAATCGCTCGCTCGAGACTGTCGAGGACGGGGAGCAAATTACGGACAATATCAGCTTTTATTCGAGTTGCCTGATAAGCTTGCGCTTCGCTGGTGCGACGTTTGAGGTTTACAAAGTCCGCCTGGGATCGCTTTAAATCATCATTCAATTTATCTACCTGCTCTACTAACCTTTCACGAGTTGGTTCGTTTAACTGTTTAGATTCGAGCTGTTCATCAGTTTTAGGTGATGCTTCATGGGTGTCCTCCCCCTGCTTATCTGACTGCTGCTTAGATTTATCTTTTTTCTTTGTCATAACTCCTCCTCTAGCGTCTTGCCTGTATGGGTGACCAGCGCCATGACTTCGCGATAGCTCTGCCTGGTGGGACCAAGAACGCCAACATAACTGCTATCAGAGTACGGTGAGCGGAATCGAGAAATAACCAGCGTACATTCACTAGCTTTGCCGATTGGATTCTCCTGACCAATATAAACATTAAGTGGCTTATTTGGAGCAACTTCACGCAACCACGGTTCCAGGTTGTCTAGTAACTGCGCAACTTTACGTGGATCGCCATCTAAAAACTCTGGCTGATTGAATAGTCTGCTAAGTCCACTCATGTAGAGATTGCTGCCGATAGTTGCCAGTCCGAGGTTGTGTGTCATCTGGCTCAGACTTTCAACAGCTGAGCGAATAGCCTGCTGCGGCTCGCCAGCTTGTTTAATCCGACGATCAATCAGATGAGAGTTACGCTTGCTTTCGAGTTGCAGCCGGTCTTTGCCTTCAATCCTTTCTTGCAAATGGTTTACGTAATAACGATAACCTTCATCGGTTGGAACTCTGCCGGCAGATGTGTGTGGCTGACTAATGTAGCCCATCTCTTCAAGCTTGGCCATCTCTGCACGAATGGTTGCCGAGCTAACCTTGAAGGCCTTTGCTAGTGTCACCGAACCAACTGGAGACACTACTTCAGCGTACTGCTCAATAATTGCTACTAAAATTTGCTGTTGTCTGTCCGTCATATTGAGTCTATGATACGGTTTTAGCACTCCAAGTTCAAGAGTGCTAGCTGTTTCACTCCAAAATTACTGGCTTAAAAATCTGGTACAATTTATTCATGAATAAATTTATCTCACTTTTATACTCACTATTAGTCGGAGCAGCTGTTGTTACATTTGTTGGACTCGGTGTCTATGCATTTTATCCAAGTCCAGACTTCGATCAAGACTGTTACGAGTTAGCTCGTGACTCTCAGCCTAAGCTGGAGCGAAGTTTTGAAGTAGACCCATACTACGACAGCGATGAATATCGAGACTGCCAAGATTCGCGAGATACAGAGCGTCAAGATCACGCCCAAAATGTAACCATTGTCTCACTCGTAGCCACAATTGTACTGACCGCCGCAATCGTTAAGGTGCCGATTGGTGTCAGCGAGATCAAAGACGGACTACTGCTCGGAGCAGTCATGACTGCAATCTATACGATAGTATGGGCCGGTATTGCAGAGCATCGGGTTCTACTATTCTTTAGTGGGGTGTTATTCCTCGCTACAGCAATCACGACCGGTTACCTCAAGTTCAAAGTCGACAAAATCTAGCTGAAATGCTACGAGTAGAGTTTACGTTTTAGTTCATTGAGTAGCTGCCAGGTCATATCACGGCTCTGTTCTTGATTGAGGTGGCCATCGACACCATTTACAATCGCATTAACTGCTGCAACCGAATCCTCTAATTCGTCGTTAACTACGAATGTATAAAATCCATGATCGAGCGCGTGCTGAAACTCTTTTTCGGCGCTCTTTAGTCTACGGTTAATCTCATCTTGATCGAGCTGACCTCTATTCGTCATTCGTTGCAACCAGGTTTGTAGGTCTGGTGGAATTACAAAAACGTAATTTGCTTCTGGTTTTAGCTGATGGTAACGCTGAGCGCCGTGGGTGTCTACGTCTGCGATTACATGTTGCGCTTGCTCCTGCGCCTTCCGTAGCACTTCAATTCGCATACCACTGACTTGTTGATTGTGAATTATGGCGGCCTCAATTAGCTCACCGTCTCTCAGTTCTTGCAGCATCTGTTCTTCATCGCGAAAGTAGTATTCTGTACCATCAGTCTCTGGTACAGCGTCGTTGACTCGCTGAAGGCGGGTGGTGTCGGTCACAGCGATTGCATAATCACCTCGTTCGACTAGCTGATTCATAATAGTGTTTCGTCCTACGCCACTGGGTGCGCTCAAAAGTGTAAGGTCGACATTTTCGAGCGTCCCAATTGCAGCAGAGGACGGTTCATAGTCAGCCAAAACTGATTCAAATTCTGTACGCAGGCTGAGTTGATTGCTCATTACAGACTTTAGTATACCTAGTTTTAATTGTTGCAGCTAGCTCAGACGATCGTACAGGCTACCCGTAAACACTAACAAACTGATACCGGTCGCAAGGGTTAACCATGGGTTCGATGACAGGAAATCGCTGCTATCGATTAATTTCTCGAATCCATAAAATGTCGCGACTAACCCGAATGAGCCAAGCATCGTAAATATCACAGGGAATCGCTCAAACGCTGAGCGCTTCCGTGTCTTTAAGTTGTCGCTGATTTTCTGTTCACTATTTTTAAGCGCATTAATAAATTTACTAAGTTTTTCAATCATGTTATTCATCCTTTGTTATTAATACTGTAAATGCTTCTGGGGGTATATCAACATTACCGAATTTCTTCATCCGAGCTTTGCCGGCTTTTTGTTTGGCTAATTGTTTTTTCTTACGCGATACGTCGCCGCCATATAGCCCTGCCGTCACATTCTTGCCCACAGAGCGTATATCCTCGCGAGCGATGATCTTGCCGCCAATTGCTGCCTGTAAGGCAACTTCAAACAGTTGCCTCGGGATGATGTCTTTCAACTTCTTGAGCATATCACGACCGACAGATTCGGCTTCCTTGCGGTGGGTCATTACACTCAAGCTGTCCATTCTATCACCAGCGACTAAGATGTCGAGACGAACCAAATCCTCCGCACGGTAGCCATTCAGTTCATAACTAAGGGTGCCGAAACCACTGGTACTACTTTTTAGCTGATCATAAAAATCTGTCAGCAAGTTAGCCAATGGCGCCTCGAAGGACACCGTCGCTGTTTCTTCATCCATATAGTTGATGTTTTTTTGTAGCCCTCGTGCGCTAACAATTAACTGAATTACATTACCGATGTATTCACTTGGCACGATAATCTCACCCGTAACCCAAGGCTCACGAATTTCTTCAATCAAAGTCGGATCTGGTAGCTCATTGGCATTGCGCAGTTCAATAATCTCGCCCTCTGTATTCAGCACCCGATAATCTGTCGACGGATTAGTGATAATAACTTCTAGGTCATAATGTCGCTCCAATCGCTGTTTAACAATATCTAGGTGTAGCAGGCCCAGAAATCCTGCCCGAAAACCAAAACCGAGCACCTGTGAATTTTCAGGTTCGTACACTAGCGATGCGTCATTAAGCGCCAATTTTTCCAGAGCGTCTTTGAGGTCTTGGTACTGGTCAGAACTAACCGGGAAAATTCCCGCGTATACAAATGGGGTGACTTTTTTATATCCAGGCAGCGGCAAGTCGGCGGCAGTCTTGAGATCAGTTATCGTATCGCCCACGCGAGCCTCAGCGGTGGATTTTAGGTTAGTAACAATGTAGCCGATTTGACCAGTTTCTAGCGATTCATCTTCTGTTTGAGCCGGATTCAAATGGCCGAGCTCGAGTGCCTGTGATTTGGCTCCAGAGCCCATCATCGCGATCCGGTCATTCTTTTTTAGCCGACCATCAACCACTCTGGTGTAGACAATCACTCCACGATATTCATCGTAAACAGAATCAAAGATTAACGCTCGAAGTGGCTCGTCGATTCGACCAGTTGGCGGTGCGGTGCGCTCGATGACTGCATCAAGCACTGCATCGACATTCTTGCCGGTCTTGGCACTGACCTCAATAATCTCTTCACGCTTGCAGCCAAGCAAATTCATAAGTTCTTTTGCACGGCGTTCCGGTTCGGCAGCTGGAAGGTCGATTTTATTTAGTACCGGGATTAACGATAAGTCTGCCTCAAGCGCTAGATACACATTCGATAGTGTCTGAGCCTGAATCCCCTGCGATGCATCGACCACCAACAGGGCGCTTTCACAGGCCTGAAGACTGCGACTAACTTCATAGCTAAAATCAACGTGGCCGGGCGTATCAATTAGGTTTAGTTCGTGATCTTTGTAATTCATACGAACCGGCTGCAGTTTGATTGTGATGCCCTTTTCTCGTTCTAAATCCATTTGGTCGAGCAGCTGCTCTTTCATATTGCGATCTGAGACAGTTGCCGTTATTTCTAGCAGTCGATCAGCTAGAGTACTCTTGCCGTGATCAATATGGGCAATAATGCAAAAATTTCGAATCGCCTGTTGGTCGCTCACCTATTCATCCTGACTGGTTTGAAAATAATTTTTGTTAGGGATTTTATGACTGGTTTAGCTTCAGATATTCGCAGCAGGTAACTGACACCAACATACGTCAGTAAAGTAACAGTCACTGTTATCAAGAATTTTGGAGCTAAGCTAAAGAAACCGATGTCGTCAGCCCGTAGCGGCAACACAAACCGTACAAACCAGTAGTTAACTGCACCAGCACCAACGGCAGCTGTTGCCATTTTCGCCATCTGAGTGAGGTCGCTCCAAGCGAATAATTTTCCATACCTTCTTCTAATGATTACGAGCAATGCCCACACTTCAAAGAATGCAACAATCGACTGGGCGGCAGCGATACCGTTCAATCCGATGACCTGAATAAACGTCAACGCCAGAACTACATTCATGACCAAAGCCGCAACCGACACCATCAGCGGTGTACGAGTGTCATGTTTAGCATAGAACGCCTTTGATATTACATGGAACAAAGCGCGCATGAGAATCGATACAGTGAACCAACCCAGCAAGCTTGCTGCGACAGCATCACCTTCGGCTTTGAGCATACGTACCAAATAGCCGCGCATGAAAAAAGCCACCACGACTGCACCGAGGCCAAGCCAGAGCACAACTCTCAGCAGTTCATTTAGTTCTTTTCGGAATAAATCCGTCCGAGTGCTGTCTGCCCTGCGACTGAGAGCGGGGAAAGCTGCAGTAGAAATTGCCACCCCGATAATCGTAATCGGCACATTCCTCAACGTCAGCGCTGCTTGATATGAGGTTGTAGCTCCAACAGCAAAGAATATAGTTGTCAAGTTGTTCTCAAACAGGGTGATAAAGTAATCAATTCCTTGGTCAAATGAGCGGGCCGGAAACAGCTTCAGTACCTTGCGAAAACCTTTGTTACGCCAACTGATGTTGAGTTTGTATTCAAACCCAAGACCAAACATCCCCAACAGCTGCACCAAAAGTTGTAGAATTGACCCCAACGCTACACCGAGCGCCACACCAAGGATGTTCGATTCACCGTCACTGCCTAGCGCAGGTGCTAACACTAAAATTCCGAAGATAATTCCTATGTTATAAATAATTGGTGCTAGCGAGTTAAAGAAGAAGCGACCAACTGCCTGCTGCATACTGGAGAGAATGCTAGAAATTGAAAATAGAAATGGATTAACGGCGATGATACGCATTAACGCAGCAGCAGTTTCTTTGGCTTCAGGGTTCAATCCAGCACCCGACAAGTTGATTAACGATGGTGCAAAAATAAACATTAGCACGCTCAGCACAAATGTAACCGCCGCCAGCAGGTTAATCATGCTTGAGCCTATTTCCCACGCTGAATCCTTCTGGCTACTACTATAGCGCTGCGCAAAAACAGGAATAAATGTCACCGACAGGGCGCCAGAGACTAAAAGCACGAACATGAAATCTGGAATCCTGAACGCAGTGAAGTAGGCGTCAGTTACAGCATCGGGGAAGTTGGCGAATAGCAATCTATCTCTGAGCAAACCAAGAACGGCGCTCACCATAAAACTGGCTGACAGCAGACTGGCCGCCCAACCGATACTTAGCTTCTTATTGGCGCGTGAAATTATATTTTTCATAGACTTATACAGTTAGTATAAAGTAGCGCGTGCCTGTTTTACAGGGGGAAACTAGTCAGTTTTTCGTGGAAATCGGTCTAAATCGCGAGTTTGAGCTTTATTGATAGCGTAAATGATTGCATTGTCCAGATTCATATCCAGAGAATTTGCGAGAGTCGCAACTGCAAACAGCAGGTCGCCGAGCTCATGTTCGAGTTCGGCATCTGTATCGCCAGCTTTTGGCGTTTTCGGCCCGTGCAGACGATTAATCAACCTCGCTATCTCACCCAGTTCTTCAACTAAATTAGTTGTAATCTCTGTGGGGCTCCAGTATTTCGGATCATAATTCTCGTTTTCTAAAAAGTCGTCTATTTGTTTTTGGTAATCAGTCAATGAAGGCATTTGATGCCCCTTTCATTTGATTAATTTGTACGTAAAAGTAGTCTAAAGTTTTGCGTCTTCAGGCAGGTCGGTGCCGTCGAGAATGCTGTTAACTTCGTCTTCGCCGACAGTTTCGATTACGAGTAGACGATCAGCCAGTTTCTTCAGATGTTCAGGGTTGGCCCGAAGGATTGATTCCGCTCGCCGGGCTGCCTCATGGACTAGCCATTCGACTTCGCGGTCAATTACTTTGGCTGTGTCCTCAGAGTACGGTCGGTCGTGAACCATGCGGTCGAACATCATGCCAGAGTTCTGATCGGCATTAAACACCATATGGCGTAAATCGTCGCGGCCCATTCCTTGTTCGATCACCATTTCACGGGCTAGTTCTGCCGCTTTCTTCAAGTCGTTTCCAGCACCAGTGGTGACATTATTTTCACCGTAGACGACCTTTTCGGCCATGCGACCGCCGAGGATACGCGCCAATACATCTTTGTACTCGTTAATCGAATGGTAGCTTTTGTCTTCAGGTGGCAGGGCCCAAGTAACTCCACCAGTTCCACCACGTGGAATAATCGTCACTTTGTGAATCGGGTCACCCAGCGGGGCGACATGACCGACCAGTGCGTGTCCAGCTTCATGATATGAAGTGATTTCTTTTTCATTATCATTCATGATCTTGTTTTTGCGCTCTGGACCGATTGCGACACGTTCAAATGCATCGGTGACATCCTGATTGCTAATCGACTTCGAATTGCGTCGTGCGGCTAAAATCGCAGATTCGTTAGCGATGTTCATCAAATCAGCGCCGCTGCTACCTGCAGTTTTCGCGGCCAGCTTATCGAGGTCTACATCGTCATCAGTTGGTTTATCTTTGAAATGAATCCCCAAAATAGCTTCACGGTCTTTGCGGTCGGGTAGTGGGATGTTAACCCGACGATCGAATCGTCCAGGTCGCAGCAGGGCAGGGTCGAGTACGTCCGCCCTGTTCGTTGCCGCCACCACGATTACATTCGTACCCTGTTCGAATCCATCCATTTCAACCAGAATCTGGTTCAGGGTTTGCTCACGCTCATCGTGACCGCCGCCCATACCGGAGCCGCGACGGCGACCAACAGCATCAAGCTCATCGATAAAGATAATGCACGGTGAGTTCTTCTTTGCTTTTGAGAATAGATCTCTGACTCGCGAAGCACCAACACCCACGAACATTTCTACAAACTCAGAACCACTAATACTGAAGAATGGCACCTCAGCCTGACCGGCTACTGCTCGCGCCATTAAGGTTTTACCAGTACCTGGCTGACCGACAAGTAGCACGCCTTTTGGTATCTTTGCGCCGACTTCATTAAATTTCTTTGGATATTTCAGGAATTCGACAATTTCTTGCAGCTCTTCTTTACTTTCGGCATTACCAGCTACGTCATCAAAATCAACATCCGCCTTGTCACCACCGAACACCTTTGCTCGTGATTTGCCGAAATTCATCGCTTGGTTGCCCTGACCTTGAGCTTGGCGCATAAAGTAGAACAAAATCACCACAAACAGTAAAATTGGCCCGAACGAAATCAGTATCGTAAATAGAACATTACCGTCATCAGCTGGCTGTGGGTCAATCACGATTTCGCCGTTGTTAATCTGCTCGCTTAGGATGTCAGACAAGTTTGAGTCAGTTTCTTTGAATGACGTAAACTGCGCTCCTTCTTCTTCGCCGTCTTGCGGCTCGACAGTAACAGTCAGTTTTTCACCCTGCGTTTCAATTTTCTCAATTTCACCAGCTTTAGCCCGAGTAATTACTTCAGAATACGGAATCTGTTCCGGCTCATCCGCTGGTGCGAATATCGCCAGCAAGACCAGCCCAATGATGAAAATACCAATAAATACTGCATTACGCTTTTGTTGCTTGTTCATTTTGTCCATTATTTAATCCTACCTTCAATAATAATCAGTCTATATGGCTAAAAGTATAACTAGTTCGTCAGCTATGCTCAATTCAGATTCTATGCAGCTCGAAATGTTCTCTATAAACTGTTAGTCTCATCCCGTTTGCAAGCTGGTACATGTTGCCTGTTTTATCGACAGCTACAGCCTTAACCATTCGCTTTAATTGTAACGAGTCTGGCGGCGGGCTATTTGTCAGCTGATACCACCAATTCGCAAACAACTCACGCTGCAGCTGTTCCGGCAGCTGGCTGAAATGTTTAGATTCTATGCGAAGCGAGGCGTTGTCAGTTGTCTGAACTAATTTCTGAGAGGCAACATCCAATGCCGAATCTAACTCTGCATTAACCCTGGTTAATTTGTTGTATATTTCTAGAAAATTACTGTACTGAGCTTCTGACAGCCGCGGAACCAAGTACTTTCTAATCCGATTTCGTAGATACTTGTCATCGCTGTTCGACTCATCTTGGACCCACTCTAGCTGATGTTCAAGCGCATACTCATAGATTTCTTGCTTCGTCATATTAAGCAGTGGACGCAGGATGTCATTAGTCTCCGACAAGCTGGTTAGACCTTTCCTGTTCGTGCCCCGTAGCAGATTGATTATCATCGTTTCGATTACATCGCCCTGGTGATGAGCCGTGGCAATAAAATCAGCAGAGTAGTTGTGTTTAACTAAGCGCAAAAACTCCCACCGCCCTGTTCGCGCCGACGCTTCACTGTCACTGTTTAATTGTAGTTGTGTCTGCTCAAATTCGAGGTTGTATTTTTCTGCCAGCGCTCGCACAAAGCGTGCGTCAGTCACACTATCCTCACGCAAACCATGATCAACGTGGGCGACAATCAGTTGATCTGTAACCTCAGAGGGTTGAAACCTGGATTCTTGATTATCCTGGCCAGCAACCAGTCTGTGCAACATCACGCACGAATCCACCCCGCCAGACACCGCCACAATTATCTTCATGTAGTTAATGATACCAATTCATTGACTGTCTGGCTCTGGGCTGTCTTCTATGATCTCCCTAAATGTTTTTTGCAGCTCAACCAACTCTTCCTGACTAATCCCATAAATCTCTGCTAGTACAAAGATTGCTGGACCGAACCCAGCATCAGCCGCACGAGCGATTCTCTTCAATCGCTCTGGATCAATTGATTCACCATTAAAGTCTGCTGCTTCTGGCCCATTCATAGTCGCCCTCTTTGCATTGTAATATTTCTACCTGTTGTAATAGTTTATACTGAAACGTTACAATATTGATTGTTCAGATTGTGTCAGGGTAGCTCAGTTGGTTAGAGCGCAGGACTCATAAGCCTGAGGTCGCGGGTTCGACCCCCGCCCCTGATACCAAATGAATTATAAAAAGAGAAAACCGCTCCTTATTGGAGCGGTTTCTTTTTGTGAGGATCTGAGCTCTATGGTTAACAGAAAGCGCAATCGCCGTTGTCTTCCTTGGCCTGCATTTCCTCGAGCAGTTTCTTCGCCTCGTCGGCTGCACCGTCATCAGATGACGTGTCCTGCTTAGTTTTGTCTGCAGGTTTGGCGTCTGCCGCCTGCTTATCTTTGCTGAGTCCGAAAACCATTTTGTTTTCCTTTCTGTTTGTTTTTGCTCAGTGTCTATAATTTAGCATAAGCTTTATATTATGTCAAGTATATTTTAGTAGATATTGTTTCGTATGCTTTAGCTGCGCGGCACATCCGGCATTAGTCGATTCAATATTGGATTGACAATCTTCATCGCAAAGAACAAGAACACTGACACTGCAAGGATAATCAGCCAGTCACGGAGTGGAATTTGAACCAGGTCGAACACCTCAGCAATTACCGGGACGTACATCACTATCCCTAGCAGCGCGAACGACCCAAGCATAGCCACACTCAACCACGGATTCGCAAACCAGCGAATATGATAGTCAGTTCGAATATCAATCAGTCGCACCATTTCATACACCACCATACCTGCAAATGCGACGGATTTAGCGAGCACGTCAGACTCTGCGCTGCCATCAAATATGTAGCCGAAATGAATTAACAGCGCAATCGACATCAACGCCCCGAAGATAATCATCTCCGTCCAGACTCGCTTGTCGATAATCTCTGCTTGGAAGCGAGCCGGTCTAAAACGCATGATGCCTTTTTCCGCAGGGTCAGAACCAAGCGCAACAGCAGGTAGCCCGTCAGTCACGATATTTATAAACAATAGCTGTGCAGCAGTAAGCAGTAAGTCTTGGAAAATCAACACACCTACGAATACAGCGATTACCTCTGCGATGTTGGCACTCAATAGGTAATTTACGAACTTGCGCATGTTGTCGAAGATGCCTCTACCTTCTTCGATCGCGTCAATAATAGTCAAGAACTGGTCGTCCAATAAAATCATATCCGATGCTTCTTTAGCAGCATCAGTACCGGTAATACCCATCGCAATACCAATATCAGCGGCTTTAATGGCCGGTGCATCGTTAACTCCATCACCTGTCATCGCCACCTGGTGACCATGTGATTTAAGCGCCTTAACAATTCTGATTTTATGTTCGGGATTTACGCGGGCGTAGACACTTATCTCTTTAACTCGACGCTCGAATTCTTCCTGATTCATTTTATCAAGTTCCACACCAGTCACTGTCTCGCCCTCGATTCCGATTTCTTCGGCTACTGCCGTCGCAGTCGCTCCGTGGTCGCCAGTTATCATCAGCACGCGCATACCTGCTTCTTTTGTAACTCGTCGGATAACCTCTACAACTTCTTCGCGCGGTGGGTCCATCATTCCCTGCAAGCCCACAAATGTCAGATCTGACTCGACATCATCATCGGTCTTTGGTCGTTCTCGCGCTTGTTTCAGGGCAAAACCTAGCACTCGCAGCGCCTGTGAGGCTAAATCGGCATTTGCCTGTTCGATCTGCTGACGATGTTTATCTGTTAATCTCTGTCGCTTGCCGTCTAGCAAGATATACTCACAACGCTCCAATACAACTTCTGGTGCACCCTTGGTAGCAACGAGATAGCCGGCCTTAATTTTATGGACTGTACTCATGCGCTTGCGGTCACTAGAGAACGGAATTTCATCGATTCGTTTTGCGTTTCTTAGTTCCTGTTCACGATTTAACTGTGCTTTTCGAGCACTCACGACCAATGCACCCTCCGTTGGGTCGCCCATTACTCGCTCGTCATGCAATTGAGAGTTATTGCACAATAGGCCCACTCTGAGCAGTGGCTCAACATCTGATAATGATTCAAGTGTTTTGTCGTCTTCTTTAAACTGTCCAACAGTGTTGTAGCCACTTCCGGTAACGCTAAAGTAACGATTGCCAGTAAACAGTGCCCGGACTGTCATTTCCCCTCGAGTCAGCGTGCCGGTTTTATCAGAACAGACAACATCAGTTGAGCCGAGCGCTTCGACTGCACTTAGCTTGCGCACTAGCGCATTTTTTGCCGCCATCCGGCGAGCACCGAGCGCCAGACTAATCCGTACCACAAACGCCAGTCCTTCAGGAATTGCTGCGACCGCCAAAGCTACAGCGGCAGTAAATGCAAACACGACTCGTGTCAGCAAGGTCGCATCCATGTCCACTTGACCAAAGAAATATATCGCTGCGAATACAATCAAACATACTCCGATAACACCGTAGCCAATCTGTTTACCGAGCTTATCGAGCTTCTGCTGCATCGGCGTCTGTTCTGTTTCAACTTCGCTGACCATCGTCGCGATCTTGCCAAGCTCGGTAGCATTGCCTGTTGCAATTACTACTCCCTCACCAGACCCGCTAGCAATGAAGGTACCCGAAAAAGCCATGTTCTTCTGATCGCCCAGAGCCTGCTCACCATCAATCGCATCAGTAATTTTCGACACTGGCTGGCTTTCGCCTGTCAGGCTTGCTTCGTCAATTCGTAGGTTATGGGATTCGACTATGCGCATGTCAGCAGTGACTTTTTGACCCTCTTCTAAAATCACGATGTCGCCCGGAACGAGTTGATCGGCCTCGATCTCTACGACCTGCCCACCACGACGAACTTTAGTGGTTTGCGTTACCAGCTTCCTTAGTGCCTCGACTGTTTTTTCAGCTTTATATTCATTAAGAAACCCGACGAACGCAATCGCCAACACGATTCCATATATAAGTAGCGCTTCGATTGGACCTTCGCTAGAGCCGCCCTCAACGTAGCTGAGTGCCAACGAAATCGTAGCAGCGACAATCAAAATGATAATCAATACGTCTTTAAACTGCGACAAGAATAGTTTTAAGGGATGAACACCACTCTTTGTTTCGAGACTATTTAATCCATATTTTTCTTGCCGTTTTGAAACTTCGCCAGACGATAAACCTTTTGCCGGCCAGGTTTCAAGACTATGTGTTACTGCATCCGACTCTTGTTGATATGGTCTCTGTGTCACTACCCCACCTATGTTGACTGTTAATTTTGGTTTACAACTAGTAAACAGTATATGCTATATTTAGCGTAAGCATCAAAAATATATGTACAAAATAATTGCACAAACAACTAGCGGTGGGCTGTTCTCAGACGGATATCAACCAGTAGAAGACCTTGAGACGGTAGTCTCAAACTTTTCAATGAATGCAGTTCTCTTTGGCAGTCTAATTTTAATTGTACTGCTAATTGTAGCTGCACTGACAAAAGAGCGCATCCCGAAACTAAAGATGCCCCTGTTCAGTGCAATCGCCCTGACAGTGACTTCTGTATCGCTGGCAATTATCGGTGGTACGATTTATCTAAATGTTAATAGCGAAAGCGGCGGCCCAGTCCATTGGCACGCTGATTTTGAGCTATGGGCCTGCGGTCAAGAGATGGAATTGCGCGATCCTATCGGACGACTTAATAATAAAATTGGCTCACCATCGCTCCACGAACACAACGACCGTCGTGTTCACCTCGAAGGTGTATTGGTAGAGGAACGTGACGCTAGCCTAGGCAAGTTCCTTTATGTATTGGATGGCGGAATAACTGATAGTGCAATCAAAATTCCACTCAACAGTGATGGACCATATTTTGACGACGAAGATGGCGACTACGCGGTAGACCCGGCTACTCGCGACTATATTACCCAGAACTATGTAGATCCCGGTCGTGAAGGTGACTATGCAACATTCGTTGACGGACAAACTTGTGAAGATGGCACAATCGCCGATGTTCAGCTGTTTGCCTACGAAGTTGTACGCGATAACAATGGCGACTATGTCGTAGAGGATGGCAAAAATATATTCATCCAACGTAAGATAGATGACCCCGTAAACTATGTTATTAATGACGATTCAATTGTTCCGCCAGGAGATTGTTTAATTTTCGAATTTGACCGCACCAAAGAATCAACCGATAAACTGTGTCGTCAATATGAAGTCCAGGGAACCGACTACACTGTGATTAACGAAGACGGTGAAGAAATTGAATCGCTTGGTAACTACAAATACGAAGGGGTCATTCAATAATGCTAGACTTGCCTACCATAACTATTGTTGTTGGCTCTGCGTTGATAGATTCTATTAACCCTTGTGCAATTGGCGTCCTTATTTTAATGATTTCGGTAATCTTAACAGGTAAGCACTCGACTCGACGACTACTGCTGCTTGGTTTCGCCTATATCTTTGCCATCTTTGCTACATACCTGATTGCTGGTCTAGGGCTAGTGGTGTTCCTAAGTGAAATCCCGATTGTTATTGCTGAGTACCTATCAATTGCGGTAGCGCTATTAGTACTAGTCGGAGGTATGCTCGAGATTAAAGATTTCTTCTGGTACGGAAAAGGACCCAGCCTACAAATCCCAGCCAAATATGCGAAGAAGATTCATGAATACTCAACCAGCAAAAAATCACTTGGTGGAGTTATGTTTCTTGGTGCGTTTGTGTCAGCAGTAGAGCTGCCATGCACCGGTGCTCCGTATCTGGCTATTATTACAATTCTAAAAGTTAACTTCGAACAAGGACTATTCACCCCTGACGCAATCGCAGCCACCGGCTTGTTGGTGCTGTATAACATCCTATTCGTGCTGCCATTAATCGTAATTCTGTTGATGGTTGCTGGCGGTACTCAGATAACCTCAGTCAAGAAATGGAAAGAAGAGTCTAAAGGTGTAATGCGACTGTTTATTGGTCTGACCTTAATCGCCCTCGGCTGGCTCCTAATTCTAATTGCTAATGGCACTATAAACTTCGGGTAAACCATGGCTAACAAGACAAAGCACATCGTAAAACGCGGCAAACACACAGAAGAATATGATCAGCGCAAACTCTACGCCAGTATCTACAACGCATGTATCGCGGTACGTTGCACTGACACTGAAGCTGAGTTAATCGCTGAACGAATCGTGCAGCTTGTCGAAGAATGGCTCGAACCCAAGCATGAAGTTACCAGCTACGATATTACCCGTATTGCATCCGAACACTTTCAGCAATATCATCCAGACGCCGGATACCTCTACGAACATCATCGGAGTATTAGCTAATGCCAAAGCACCCTGTCTACGACTACGACCTACTAGTAATTGGCTCCGGTTCAGGCGGAAACGTTGCAGCAAATACTGTCGCCAAAGCCGGTCAGAAAGTCGCAATTGTAGACGAAGCACCAAAACTTGGTGGAGAATGTCCAAACTGGGCGTGTGTGCCAACTAAAGCACTATTACGGGCCGCAGAACACTATCGTATGGCCAAAGCGGCTCCAGATTACGGAATCGACACCGGAACGCTTAAAGTCGACTACAAACGAGTTAAGGAGTACAAGGACTTAGTCGTGTCACGCACTGGAACCGACAAAGCTGAAGAATTCTTCAACAAAAATGGCATCGACGTCATCCGTGGTCACGCTCATTTTATCGACGAATACACCGTAAGCGTCGCTGGTAAGCGCTACACTGCCCATAAATTTCTAATCGCAACAGGCACAAGCAACTTCATTCCACCAATCAAAGATATCGAAGACATTGGCTATATCACCTATGAACAAGCGGTCGAAGTCGGGAAGCTACCAAAATCAATGGCAGTTATAGGCGGCGGTGCTGTTGGCTGTGAATTTGCGACTATTTTTAACACTTTTGATGTAAATGTCACTCTGTTTGAAGCGGCTTCTCGTCTGCTGTCTCGCGAGGAACCAGAAACAGCCGATCTGACCAAAGCCATCATGGAAAAACAAGGAGTTCGAGTTGAAACCGACACTATCGTCGAAAAAGTCGAAAAATCCGGTAAGCAAAAGGTGTTGCATTATCGAACGGGCAATAAAACCGGGAAGCTTACCGTCAGCGAAATTTTAATTGCTGCCGGCAAGCGACCGAATACTGAAATCGGCCTGGAGAACGCCGGTGTCGAATACGACAAGCACGGAATCACTACCAACGAATACATGCAAACCAGCGCCAAACATATCTTTGCTGCTGGAGATGTGGTCGGGCCGTATCAGTTTACTCACACCGCCAGCTACCAGAGCCGTATCGCCGGCAACAATATAACCAACCGCAAAGACAACTGGCAAGCAGCTGACTACCACTCTATTCCTCGCTGTGTATTCGTCGAACCAGAAGTTGCAAGTGTCGGTCTCACTGAGGCACAGGTCAGAGAACAAGGCATAACACCTCGAATCGGTACTGCTCCAATTAGCCAAGTTGGACGATCTAACACAGAGAACTTCAAAGACGGCATGGTAAAAGTTGTGACTAACCAAAAAGGTAACATCCTCGGTGCTTCAATCATCGCACCGCATGCTGGAGAAATGATTCACGAGCTAGCGGTCGCAATCAACTTTGACTTACATGCACACGAAATTTCCCACATGGTACATGCCTTCCCGACCTGGAGTGAAGCGATCAAAGTCGCCTGCGGCAACGTCAAATAATCTACGCTGTAGAGCGCAATACTTTTTTAGCGGCACCATCAAGCTTCGCGCCGTATTTCGGGTTTTCTGGGTCTGATTCATAGTTGTGAAGCTCCTGCTGTAGAGTTTCGACAGCAAATTCAAGTTTCTGGATTTGGTCTTCGATGCGAGACATTTCAGTTTCTGTGCGATCTATTTCTCGCTCTTTTTGAGATATGTTGCGGCGTGAGTTTGCAGCTGACAACTGGAACATTGCATCTTCTGACTGTTGTTGAGTCATGGCAGTTTGCTTAAGATTTTCGATCTCTGAGCGTAGTTCCTGGACTTGATTTTTAAGCTCTTGCTTTTCGCTTCTAAGGGACTTCAGCTCTTGATTGCCGTTTTTAAGAGCCGAGTTTGCATTTGTTACTGGATCCATACATCTATACCATATCAAACCGAGGTTAAGCTGTTGTTAATTAACTCTGCTTAATTGTTATGATTAAGCAAATACTTAAGCTATAATCCTACTTAATGAAGAAATCAACTACAACTATTATCGCTGTTACATCGATACTGGCAATTGGGTCTGGAATCGCATATTTCACCACTAACCAAAGCTACAACTCGAACCAAGTTGTCGAATCATCTGAAAATACAGAAAACATGGAGACTGCCGACGTTCGCGAACCTATATCGCAGACGGACCCAGGTGGCGAATATATTGATTACACTGAAGAGGCATTTACTGACGCATCTGGCACTCGTCTCCTGTTCTTTCACGCCAGCTGGTGTCCGCAATGTCGCGCGCTCGATTCAGACATCAAAGCTAATGGTGCGCCAGAAGGGACGACAGTCATTAAGGTCGACTATGATAATTCGCAAGAGCTCCGTCAGAAATATGGCGTAACAACCCAAACCACTGTAGTTCGAGTCGATGACAACGGTGACCTGATTGAGTCGTATGTTCCGTATGACGACCCAACAATCGCAAACGTCAGCGCAAACCTACTCTAGAGATTTTATTATGTCCCTACTCATCGCGTCATTCATCGCTGGACTACTGACTGTGGCGGCGCCCTGCATATTACCGCTATTGCCAATTGTCGTCGGTGGGTCAATCTCAGCAGACGACAACAATTCACATCGTCCTGGCTGGCAGCGACCAGTAGTCGTTGCACTAAGCCTTAGTTTGTCTGTCATTACCTTTACACTGCTACTAAAGGCATCGACTGCCCTTCTGGGCGTCTCGCCACAGGTCTGGCGCATAATTTCCGGTGTAATTGTCATCGGCCTGGCTATTTCTTATATTTTTCCACGAATCTACTCTAAAGCCAGTAGCAACCGTCTAATCGAAAAGGCAAATGAAACAATCGCTAGCAACCAAAGCAGCCGCAGTCTTAAACATGCTGCACTAACGGGTGTAGCGCTCGGACCGGTATTTAATAGCTGCAGTCCTACCTACTTGTTAATTGTCGCAGCTGTACTGCCGGTATCGCTCGGCGAAGGCATTGTTTATCTCGTATCATACGCAATCGGGCTTGGACTAGCGTTGCTCGCCATTGCCCTGCTCGGTCAGCGGCTACTGTCAAAAATTAGCTGGATCACGGACCGTCGATTTGAACTCGCATTGGGCGTCGTTTTCTTGCTGGTTGGAATCGCTGTACTGTTCGGGTTCGACCAACAACTGCAAACCTATATCCTCGATCAAGGATGGTATGCACCGATTAGTGGACTCGAAACGTCACTCAGAAATTAAAAAGCCGCCTGGGTTCAGGCGGCTTTAGATGAACAGGCGTCAGCTTGTGCTATTTATTCATCAGATTATTGATAAGTTCGCGACGAGTAACTAGCCACTTTTTGAAACCAATCCAGATACCAGTGGTGCCAAACACGCCAGCAGTTGCCGAGAAAACACCAGTCTTTACAATTTCTGGCTCTGGCTCTTCCTGTGGCTGTTCGTCAGCAGTAATCTCTACTTCACAGTCACTGACACGTTCAGTGTCGCCATCAGCGGTGTGAACTAATAGATAAACACTGTAGTCACCTGGCTGTTCGAATATGTAACTAAATTCGACTTCAGTCATATCGGTGTCGATCTTTTCGCGTTCAACCTCGGTGCCATTTTCGTCTAATATTACATATGTGTAGCCAGTAATTTCGATGTCAGTTACAGATGCGCTTCCCATAAAGTCAACTCGGCGTGGCACGATATTGTCGTGACTGCTGTTGTCGATTGTTAGGGTTTCACACTGGTATACAGGCTCTGACTGAGGTTCCGGTTCCTCTTCAACGATAATAGTTAGTTTGCAGCGTACGGGAATCTGACCGATCTCGTCTTCACCATCAACAGTAAAAGTAATCAGTACACTTACCTGATACTCGCCAGCTTCAGTGTAGCTATAATCGACTATATAATTTTCTACTGTCTGGGTATTACCGTCGCCAAAGTCGAATTTGTAATTTTTTACGTCGACATCTTCATTTCTGCCATCCTTAGTAAATGGGGTGGCAGTAAATGTAATTGACTCATTAACTTCTACTGCAAATCTGTCGGCTGTCAAAGATTCACAGCGGTATTCAGGCTGTGATACTTGAGTAGCCCAGGTTGGATTGCCACAGCTAGTTTGCACTGCAAACTGGAATACACCGTGTTCATCAAGCTGTATTAGCGCTTCGACGCTGTTTGTTCCTTCACTAAAACGCACATCTGTTGATTCATAGTATGCATCAGTATCACCAAGCTGTTTTGAGTTACGGAAGTTTTCGCGGCCAGTGCTAAATGCATCGGTTGCAACAACGTCGCCATTTACGCGCACGTCACCATTACGGTAAATATAGCCCTCGACCATCCCGTCAAACTCACTGGCACTGGTTACGCCAATTGCTTCTTCGAAAATTGCCTGAATATTTGCTGCAGTATTTCGACCATCGCCGTTGTTAAATTTCTGCTTCAGGTCCACAACCGAACTTACTCCGCCGTAGATAACATCGTTGTCTGATGCGGCAGCCACTGGACTAACACTAAAGCTTGCTAGTGCTAGCAAGGCAACAGTCAATACGGCTAAAAACCGACCGATTGTCTTGACTGATAAAGATGCGAGCATTAAAACCTCCCAGTTCAAAAAACTACTGTTTTAACCACCCGTGTTTGTTAAGACAATTATATTATAATTACCGATTTTCTGCAATTTGTTAGACAGTGTTAGCGCTAGGAGGTGGCGCCGAATCAATAGTTCGGATTTGTTTATTGCGCATTCGGCCCTGTTTATCGATAGTATAGATTAAAGCGGTACCAAAAATCATCTCGGTGTCTTCAATCTGCTCGTCACTAATAGTCTCAATATATTTCATCAATGATCGTATCGAGTTACCATGACCAACTAGCAGTACATTTTGACCCTCTTTTACTAGGGGGACAATCGTGTCCTTGTAGAATGGCACTGCTCGCTCATAAACTGTTTTGAGTGTCTCGCCGTCTTCGATTGGGTGATTCCAACCGCGACGAATACCATTAAACTCTTCTTCGCCCACTTTATCTCTTATGTCCCATTTATTCTTCCCTGTTAGCTTGCCGTAGTCACGCTCGTTAATCTCGCCTACCATAGTCAAATTTAATTTCTGACCAATTTGCTCTAACACCGCTTCGGCCGTTTCTTTAGTGCGAACCTGTTCAGAAATAAACACCTTATCAAACTCTACATCCCGAATAACATCGCCAACCATCTTCGCTTCGTCGATTCCCTTAGTGGTCAAATGAACGTCAGTAGTGCCTGTCCACTTACTCATCGCATTCCACTCAGACTCGGTGTGACGAACAATCACCAGCTTGCCGTGTGTTTTGCCAACTTGATTCGAAGTTTGACCGTTATAAAAATTATTAATGTTCTGTAGTGTGGTGTCATTAATCCGCGATACAGCCTCGATGGTGTTAAAGGCGTTGTGTTTAGTAACGATTACATTAGGCATTCGCTCTAACGTCGATATTTCTAGAGAATGCTGCAGTTTTTCATCATCGACATGATCTGCTCGCAGCAGCAACATTTCTTCACTGTGGTCCATCAACTGTTCGTCTTCGAGTACGTCTAGCCCGGCGGCGGCCAGTTGATTTTCCTGCAGCGCTAACACTAGTGCCTTAGTGTCAACTAGCTCGCCTCGGGCGGTGTTGATTAATATCGCTCCCGGTTTACAGCGAGCCAGAACTGACACATCAATCAGATGATGGTTCTCTTTACTGTACGGAGCATGTAACGAAATGACGTCAGAGTATTCGACTAGTTCTGTCAGGCTCGAATAAGTCAGTCCGAGCTTATTCGCCTGGGCATGGTTTGGGTAGGGATCGTACCCTCGTAACTTCATGCCAAAGCCTTTGGCGATTTCGGCCATCTTTAGTCCGATTTTTCCGGTACCGATAATACCGAGTGTTTTGCCGGCGAGATCAGTCCCCCGTAAATCCTCGTGCCGTAAATGACCAGCCCGGGTTTGCTCCATGACTTGCGGCAGCTTTCGACTTAACGTCAGTAGCATTGCAAATGCGTATTCTGCAACTGTGTTGCTGCCGTAGTTTGGCACGTTGACAACTGCTATACCGTGTTCGAATGCGGCATCAAGATCAATATTGTTAAATCCAGTTGAGCGACAGGCCAATAATTGTAGGTTCGGCATTTGCTCGATCATCTCTTTGGTCACGTGAGAGTCAGCAAACACGCTAACTACCTCGACGTCAGGGTCGATATTATCTGTCGATATATTAGCGGCTGTTAACGTCGCGCTGTAGTGTTTACTGTCCAGGTGTGGTTCGATTTGTTCACGATCCATCGGTGTGACGTCATAAAAAATGATGTTTATCTTCTTCATCCGCCCCCCTTAATAGTTGCCGTTTGCTTACGTCTATGTAACCATATTGCTAATGGATATTAAAACTGTTAATTGTCGCTGGATACTCGATTCGCGCGGGAACCCGACCGTTGAAGTCGAAATTACGACTGCAAATGGCGCAATTGGCCGCGCTGCGGTGCCGTCTGGAGCCTCGACCGGCGAGCATGAAGCACTTGAACTGCGCGACAACCAGCAAGCATTCAATGGCAAAGGTGTAAACCGAGCGCTAAAAAATATTACTGACAAAATTTCACCTATAATTATCGGCCTTGACGCCAGTGATCAACACAGCTTAGATCAAAAGCTAATTGAACTCGACGGCACCGACAATAAATCAAACCTAGGCGCCAACGCCACGCTCGGCATATCTCTAGCTGTTGCACATGCTGCAGCGGCAGCGAAAGCCGTACCGCTATACCAACATATAGGTATGCTTCACGGAACAAACGAATTTAGCCTACCGCGACCGATGGTGAATATTATTAACGGCGGCCAGCACGCAACTGGGGGTACCGAAATCCAAGAATTTATGATCTACCCTCGTACTACTACCAGCTTTCAGCGCACCGTACAATTAGCAGCGGAGGTGTTTGCCTCGTTGAAGAAGCTACTGTTAGAACATAACTTGCCGACCACTGTTGGCGACGAAGGTGGTTTTGCGCCCGCTATCGCTAACAGTGAGCATGTACTACAGCTGCTAGTTGATGCCATTGAGATAGCCGGCTACACTCCTGGCGAAGACGTAGAGCTCGCTCTCGATGTTGCCGCCAGTGAATTCTACACAGACAACCAGTATCATCTCAGTACTACACCCGAGGCGGTAGATCGATCCGGCATGATTGACTGGCTTAAACAGCTGACAACTAGCTTTCCAATTAGCTCGATAGAAGACGGCTTAGACGAAGACGACTGGGACGGCTGGACAGAAATGACCGACCAACTCGGCAGCAACATACAGATTGTCGGTGACGACTTTCTGGTTACTGATCAAAAACGTCTACAACAAGCAATTGACAATAACGCCTGCAACGCCATCCTGATAAAACCGAATCAAATTGGCACCCTTAGCGAAACGCTGCAAGCTATCAAATTGGCCCAAGAATATAACTTCGGAACTATAATCTCTCACCGCTCCGGAGAAACCGAAGACACTACAATCGCTCACCTTGCGGTCGGCGTCAATGCTGGTCAAATTAAAACTGGCTCCGTATCACGCTCCGAACGAACTGCAAAGTATAATGAATTATTACGTATTGAGGAGCAACTTGGCTAAGAACAGTTCTAATTATTTAGTCCTACTGCAACCCTAAAGTCTTCTTGACCCCACTTCGCAAACATAGCTCACTGTAAGACCCGCTAAAAACTCATCATTTTTACACTAAAATTGGACGGTTTAACGATAAATAAAATTTGGTAGCCCAGGTAACATCACGGAGAATGAACTACTTACAGAGTCGGATCGGCTGAAGCAGATTAAGGCAGTGTCAGTGAAGATTAGTTGACTTATTACTACAAATATAATATAGTATATACTATAGTAGATAAAATAAAAATATGACAAAACCTATAAAAACTACAACTGAAGTAACTCCTGCAGAATTAATTGATTCAAGGCTTCCCGACACAGCACCTGTAATGGGGAAGGTGGCTCTAGAGAGTGTAGGCGGTAATAGCGAATTTTACGACGATATAGTTAGTGAACACACAATGCTTACTCCAAGTGGTGAACCGATTATTAGCGGAGAACAATTTGTAAATAGAGCTACTGAGCTAGGCTTCGGTAACGGTAAAAGAGGAACCTACCACAATAAAGACAGCTTTCTGTACATAAAAAGCTGTCATGAAATTAATGATGTTGATAATGTTGATGCAGCTTTATTGGTTGCGCGCCAGCTCACAGAGAAAGGCGCAATACACCCTGATTCATCCTGGGGGGTAATACAAAATGAACGTGGCTATCAACTTTTCGTGATCTCTCCTAGATTAGAACCCTGGACATTAGAAGGGGCAATTAGCGGTCAGTACGAAGACAGGCCGCTTGTACCAGAAGATAGGCCATTTGTACCAGACGGGGGGAAGCATATAGATGCATGGATAAAATCAATAGACGAAAGATATGAGCCAGGCCAAGAATTGCCCGGAGATTCGCTTGCTAAATACTTAAATCTACATGAAGCATCACATTCTGATAACTGGGGATGGGATAATGATGGCGCCCTATATCCAGTAGATGTTGAAGTCATAAACCTAAGAGCTATAAACCACGAGTAAACATTAAGATAAGAGCCATCAACTCTTCTCTTCAGGCATTAGTACAACGGCAAATCCTCATTTGGTCGAAGGGATGATAATAAGTAAGAGGTATACAAATATATTTAAAAAGGCTCCGAAGAGCCTTCTGAATCTCACTTGGTAGAGCATGACGGTCTGGAACCCCTAGAACGGGTACATAGTGGTAGAAAACGAGACAAATGAGACACTATAAAAAAGAAATATCAGCTAGAGTATAATTTCCTTCCAATCCTTGGTTTTTGAGTTCTAGTGGACTGGTTCGAGGTTCCTAGGTTCTAGAGCTATAGACGGCTGACCTCTAAAAGAGCAAACTCGTGTCAGTTTGCTAGCGGGGCCGCCAGCTGACGTCAGGACTCAGTCACTTTCAGCGATCCCAAAATTACATTTTCAGAACATAGTTTTGATTTAATTTGCATCACTCAATAACGTTAACTACTCCACCATATGTGGGTTGGGTATGATTGTGGTAGGCCCAGCTCCCCACATTTTCAAATACAAATTCATACCCCTCGCCAGGGCTAGGTAGGGCATCAAGAATACGAGCAGCGTCAAATTCCTGATAGTCAGTGTGTGCGGGGTGCGGGTCGGAAGCAACCCATACTGGAATTTCTGCATCGGCTGGAACCTTAAACCTAACGGCTTGATTTCTTTTGATTGTGACTTCTCTGGGCTGGAATCCACCTTCTTCAGTAAACTCGACCTCAACAACGCCCTTGCTTATTTCAGTTGTTGTGGCAGATGAAGCAGGATTCTCAGCCTGCTGTTCAGTAGACTGTTCAACTTGTGGATTATTGTAGTCTGTACTAAATAGCCAATATATACCTGAGGCAACCAGTATAACAGTCAAGGTGATCAGGATATATTTAGGAACTTTCATGCAATATTTTGTCCAATGTAATCATTGTACGGATCAACAAGATTATTTGCAGAGTAATCATCGATGATTTTGTTCAACACGATAAAAATCCATTGCCATCTAATTTCTACGTATAATTTGCTGGCGAATTAATTATATCCAATAAATTCTTCAATTTGTATTTTAAGGCTAGGAACACCAAGTGATTCAAGGGTTAATTTAACCTCGGCAACCATTTTGGGCATTCCTACAATCCACCAGTTGAAACTTGATGCGTCTTTAACATACTTATGTATTGCTTTAGTATCGACTGGCCCGCTAATAGAATGCATTTGGAAATGTTTAGATTCTGAACTTAGCTCATTTAACTCTTCTAAGTAAGCAGCCCTGCTTTTATTTTTATTTGCGTAAAGAAGCTTAATGTTTACGCCCGGTTCTTTGTTAACAGCAGTCTTGATCATGCTGAGAAACGGGGTTATGCCAATTCCTGCCGCTACAAACGCATGATTCCCGCCATTTGGTAGAGTAAAGCGCCCAAACGGACCCCCAACTATGACTTTCGATCCCTCTTGAAGCTCTATTAAAGTTTTTTTAAATCCACTATTTGTATTTCTAAATGCTACTGATATTTCGTTTTTATTATAGGGAGGAGAGCAGATTGAAAGCTCCCTGGAATCACCCTTACTGTCAGGGTATTTAAGGTTTGGTAGCGTTAATTGTATGTACTGACCGGACAAAAACGTAAAATTGGAAGGTCGTTTGAAAGTAACTTCGTACGTATCAGCTGCTACTAGTTTTTGAGTTTTAATTTCAATTTCTATCTTTTTCAAGATTTGCCACCTTGATAATTATTCATTAATCCCAGTCTGACTTTCTTTGTGTACGTACCGTTTTGAAATAGGCTGCAACTTGGGCTACAAACACCGAGACGATTGCCCCTAAGTAGAAATAACGAAGTGGATTAACGGCATATTCTGTAGGAAGCCCAGCGATGACTCGGTATGGCGACGGTGAAAAATGAATAAATGCGAAGTAAACAACGTGTATGGCACTTAAATAAAAGATTGAGTAAGCTAGCATATGAAGCCATTTCCATGAACTGACGCCAAGAAAGTTTACAGCCTTGTTTAGTGAAGTTGCAGCCAGCAAAAGCGCAAAAATAAGGGCTACTAGACCCATGAGATTCGCTAGCCCAAAACCAGGCTCAAACCGTAGGTAAGTATCTAGTTCTGCTACATATTGATAGCCAAAGAACTCCAGAAAACCCCACCTAACCCATCCATTTAAAATTAAGAATCCGTGCACCAAAGCTATGACAGCAAGCCATATTCCAGATTCACGACGCCAGCTAACCAGGCGAATTAACCAGCTCCACAGCTTAGCGACTGGACCAATAAACATTGTAAACCATAGTAGCGCGAATGATGCGCCGCCGAAGGCCTTCCACAGTCGCATGTCCGGGCTCCACGTTGAATTTAAGCGCCAAACTATAAAAACTAGTAAGGCTGAAATTATCAGCATGACTATGTGTCTAATCGATGCCTCTTTAATATTTTTGGAATTTGATAACATCTTGGCTATTATACCTTATTTGCGGCTACTGAATAAATAATCAGTAATGAAATTAAGCTATAAATTGCAATGCATAAATGCAGTATATTGAATCCAAGTTTGCGGACTCCTGAGTCGGATCGTACAATTATCTGAACCTACTTTGCAAACCAATTTTTTAGTAAATACTTATTGAGCAACCAAGCGGTAGCTACTAGCAAAACGGCAGTGATAACTGTAAATAAGTACCAAGTAAACTCAATTTTCGATTCTGTGTTTTGGGTACCTTGCTGGGTAGTAGTTTCTGCCTTTTGTTCAGTCGGAATATTATTGGGAGGTTCAGCGTTTACTATTAGTTCATCAAGCTTTTTATTCATTGTCGCTACATCAGCTGGATCTCTGTCGGTTGCTTCAACAGCCAAATCCACCATTCTGCCCGCAACATAACCACGTCTTGCAGCTAGTGTGTCCATCGACCCATATAATTCTAGGTACTTCTCTTTAAACGACGGGTCTTTATAGATAAACAATGACTTAGTATCATGAAGCTGAGTCATCTCATAAAAATACAGGGAATCGCTTAGCGTAACATCTTGATTGTTTTGTAAAGATATCAAAAAACTATTTGATCCCACTAAAGACCTATGAGCAAAAGCTAAATTTTCAGCCTCTAGATCGACGATAACTATAGCAGCATCCATAACCGTTTCAATTGCATCTACAGTTAATTTCTCTTGGGCTTCCTCAATATCCGCAATGTTGATTTTTACGTCTAAACCACCAAGATGATCACCACCTTCTTCTCCAGTTGGATGACTAATGTCAGGGGATTCGTTAACGGAGAGCTGAAAACCATTTAAAAACTCCTGCCTAGTTGAGTCCGTATATGACGGATCGATAATTATACCCAAGCTAAACTCATCTGCATAAACAATGTTACTGCTAAAAAATACAATGAAGATTGTCAGAGTGCTCCAATAAAATATGAATTTAAAAATAGTATTCATGGTATAAAATTTAACAGATTACCATCTGTAGTATTCAGGTATTTATGACCATCATGGTGCATATAGTCTTTGCTTACGACTTTTACATCTTCGGCGAGTATATCTACATTAAAACTACCAACGTTAACCTCGGTCTGGGGGTTAAGGAGGTCCATTCCTATTTCTTCTGCAAGCAGATCCAGATTTTCTTGCATCGCTAACCACTGGGTGAAGTCGATAGCTTCATGTTTCCAGATTTCTCTTAGCGGAACACTAACTAATTTGTCTAATTTATTATTCATAACTACATGATATCAGAGGTGCAGGTTACGGTCATGGAACACGGTCGCATAAATTTCCGCCGAGCTACTCAGATAGGGGCAGGTCGCAACAGAGGTAAGAGCATCTTTAACAGAGGTAATTTTAAAACAACAAGACCGGGTCATAGAACCCGGTCTTTATCTCTTGGTGTACTGCTTGGTAGCGGGGGCAGGACTCGAACCTGCGACCTTTTGGTTATGAGCCAAACGAGCTGCCGCTGCTCCACCCCGCGTCAATAGCACCCATGGTAACAACACCTATAGGTATCAGTCAACGGGGAAACTCCTTCGAGGCGTTCTAGCTTCGAGCAGCTTTCAGGGCACCGACCCACCATTTGAGGTCGGTTAGTTGGTCATTGACGTTGGCGTCTAGCTTAGATTCGTCAATCGACCCATCTTCCTGTAAGGTGCCGTCAAACAGATTGATACCGATTTGATATCGAATCGATGCCATCTTCAGCTCCGCTGCAATTTGTCTTAGGTGTTCTGCTGCGCGATAACCACGACCGCTGCCACCGTAGCTAACTATCGCTACTGCCTTACGATGCCATTCCTGGCCGACATAGTCTATGGCGTTTTTAAGCGCCGCAGACGTGCTGTGGTTGTATTCTGGCGTGATAAACACGTAGCCGTCTGCTTCGTCGACCTTGGCTGCCCAAGCTTTCGTGTGGTCGTGCTGATAATCGTGCATCGCCGGTGGTTTTGGCTCGTCTAACAACGGTAAATCTCGTTCAGCTAGGTCTACCATCTCTACGTCTAGGCCTTCGAAGTCTTTAGCGTGAGACATGTACCAATCTGCGACATACTTTCCGTTTCGCCCAGGACGTGTCGATCCGAGAATTACTAATATTTTTGCCATGTACCCTCCTTGTTTAAGTATTTGCTTAAGTATAGCAAACATTTCAGAGATTGTTTACAACAATTCAGCTAATTTTGTCGGCCGAGCAAGAAGTCAGTCCACTTTTGTATATTTGAACGTTTATCTTCAGTGTTTTGCTGCTGGGATTCAGTCTGTGGCGGAAATGGAGCATTCCTCGTCAACGGCGTAATCGTTACATTTTCTTCCGGACGCTTCAATAGTAGATTCTCCTTTGCTGAGCGTTCTAAAAACTCATCAGTCTTGTAGTACTCTACTCCAAACTCGATAGATTGGTTGTTTAGCTCTAACAACGCCACTTCTTCACGTCGCCGAGCGATATCAGCCTGTAGTCGATTATTCTCTAGTACTACTCCAACTGTCTGCCAAGCCACCCAGGCCGCAAACAAACCAATCAAAATCACTGACAGATTCTCGCGTTTGACGTGTTCTCTGATGTCGAATTGTTTTAGTTTTTCTATCACATTACTATTATAACAACATGGACAATTTAAACAGCTTCGAAAGCATAGAGAGAAAAGAGATTGATAACGTAACTTCTGGCATTCATCAGTTCAAAACACTTGAACGCTTCGGCTATAACCTAAACCTACCCTCTACCACCGGGCTGGGTGTTCTTATGTTTTTTATTTTGACGGTTTTATTCGTCTTTAGCCCGACAGTCGCCGGGTGGACCACAATAGCGACGATTGTAATTGGGCTGTTAATTATGCTGCTGAATTTCCGACGCAATCACATGCTGAGCGAGGTATTGCTACAAACTGCAAAAGCTCATAACTGGAGCTATCGGCCAAAAATGAATGTTAATACTCGCGGGGATATGGGCATTATGTTTGGCAGGAGTACTAACGAAAAGTTCCTGCACTACATCGATCAAGCAACTATTCGTGACTACCAGGCGTGTTTCTACCTCTACAAGTACACTATAACCGTCAACAGAGGTATCGAATACAGACAGCATGCAATTCTAGAGATAGAAACAGACATAAAGACACCTTATATCTTGCTAGATAGTATCAACAATGAAGAGCTTGATAACACAATGTACATTTCCGAAGAGAACCAAATCGAACTTGAGGGAGATTTTTCACATCATTTTCGACTGTTCGTACAAAACAACTCAGGCTCTACTGCGCTCGCAATTATTACACCTGACGTAATGCATACACTAATCGACGCAAGTGCAGACTACGAAGTTGAGATTATTGACGGTGTTATTCGCTTCATTGCTCCTGACGGAGACTACGCAACAACGCTAATTGAGAGCATAGATATCGCCTGCAGGGTTATGGACTCGATTGAACGCAACTTAGAAGTACACCAGCTTGAAAAAGACCAGCATACTGTTGCTCAGTGGAGTTACAAGCGCGGCAACATCCCTTTGACCGCTGATTTTGACTACACGGAAACTATAAAAGCATTTGGCATAGGTGCGTTGATAGTTGGTATATTTATATTTAACCCATTCTTAGGTTTAGTTGCCCTTACGGTAGTAGTTATCTGGATATTTATTAGAGACTTCTAGCTGTCAGCAGGCGGCTACGATACAATAAACAACATGGGGCCGTAGCTCAGGGGTTAGAGCAGTTCGCTCATAACGAATTGGCCGCTGGTTCAAATCCAGCCGGCCCCACCACTCGATTACAAACTTAGCTTAAGAACAGGGAAAGACTCCTACCATAGCTTTTATAGAATCAAACAGCGTCCAATCATTTTTTGGAATTTCAGTTGCAATAATTGCTTTACTGCTAATCGCTTTCTTAT
>Ga0306912_1000022_pt1 | contig 91259 bp, 85 predicted proteins | sample AntRauFillE10628_FD_190443 | JGI IMG/M metagenome (GOLD analysis project Ga0306912, IMG submission 190443) | Saline lake microbial communities from Rauer Islands, Antarctica - Metagenome Filla E10 #628 (v2) (version 2) | ecosystem: Environmental > Aquatic > Non-marine Saline and Alkaline >...
GAGTAGAGGAGAATACCACCTTTGGTCCTTCGATGCGCTTAAATGATATTGAGAGTTTTCAGTTCTATATTATGAATCGTTGGGGTACGAAAGTATTTGAGACCAGTGATCCGCAAGGACGCTGGGACGGAACAGATGCGGGAAATAATGCTCCGGCAGGCGTTTATGTTTACTTTATAAAATACGCAACACCAGGTGACGCACCGGTAGAAGAGCGTGGCAACTTTACCCTCTTGCGCTAATAACCTATGGCTATGATTTATAGCCGAAGGTAGGTTAAGAGAACTTTATCAACTGTTTGTTTGAGTAAAAGGCTAGGCTTTAGGGTCTAGTCTTTTTTATTTTCCTTAATTATCATCGACTCTAACTATATAGCCGTATAAATACATAAACACTCGTTTTTAATTCTTAATTTTGCGCGCAATTCAATTTAAAATTGCAAGCGCTCTATGTCAACTTTTAGCGATAAATTCATAAGTGAAGGATTAACTTATGACGACGTACTTTTAGTACCAGCCTTTTCGGAAATCTTACCCCGCGAAGTTGATCTCACCACACGCTTTACCCGCAACATCAGTTTAAAGGCACCGATTATTTCTGCGGCCATGGACACCGTTACGGAAGCACGCATGGCAATAGCTATTGCTCAAGATGGCGGTATTGGTGTTTTACATAAAAACATGACTATCGAGCAACAAGCGGTAGAAGTGCGAAATGTTAAAAGAGCGGAGAGTGGGATGATTTTAGATCCTGTAACCCTTCAAGAAAGCGCCTTAGTAAAAGACGCAAAGAAGATGATGGCTGATTTTAAAATTGGCGGAATTCCCATTGTTAACGAGCAAAAAACCTTATTAGGCATTATTACTAATCGCGATTTACGTTTCGAAAAACGTGATGACCGACCGTTAAAGGAGATAATGACCAGTAAAGGCTTGGTAACGACATCAGAGAATACCAGTCTTGCGGAAGCAGAAGTGATATTACAGAAGTACAAAATTGAAAAGTTACCAGTAGTAGACTCCGAGAATAAATTAATCGGTCTAATTACTTATCGCGATATTACCAAATCACATATTAAGCCTAATGCTAATAAGGACGACTACGGTCGTTTACGTGTTGCTGCTGCAGTAGGAGTTACCGCAGATGTAATTGAAAGAGTTACCGCATTAGTGGAGTCTCACGTTGATGCGATTATTATAGATACCGCCCACGGTCACTCAGCGGGTGTGGTAAAAGCCCTGAAAGCAGTAAAGGCTAAATTTCCCAAGCTAGATGTAGTGGTTGGTAATATAGCTACAGCCGAGGCAGCAAAGTATTTAGCAGACGCTGGTGCAGATGCGATAAAAGTGGGAATCGGTCCTGGCTCTATTTGTACTACCAGAATTGTTGCCGGTGTGGGTGTACCTCAATTAACCGCCATTATGGAGGTTAAAAAGGGTCTTGCAGGCACAGATATACCCATCATTGCCGATGGTGGTATTCGCTTTACAGGAGATATTGTAAAGGCAGTAGCAGCAGGGGCAGACACCGTAATGTTAGGTTCATTGCTAGCAGGTACCAAAGAAGCACCTGGGGAAACAATAATATACGAAGGAAGACGCTACAAGACTTACCGAGGTATGGGTTCTATCGAGGCGATGGAGCAAGGTTCTAAAGATCGCTACTTCCAAGATGTAGAAGATGATATTAAAAAACTGGTTCCGGAAGGAATCGTAGGGCGTGTAGCTTATAAGGGCGAGGTTGGCGAAGTAATGTACCAGTTTATTGGCGGATTAAGAGCCGGAATGGGATATTGTGGCGCCCAGAATGTAAAAGCCTTGCAAGAAAAAGGTAAATTCGTGCGCATTACCAGTGCTGGAGTGGTTGAAAGCCATCCACATGACGTACAAATAACAAGAGAATCACCTAATTACAGTAGACACTAATTGTTAATTAAAGAGAGTATTTCCCTATGAAGAAAGTATTTGCTAGCATCTTTTGCGGTCTTTTATTTATATCTGCGCAAGCTCAAGAAAAATGGGCTGACCAAGTATTATTTACCGTAGCTGATGATACCGTAAAAGCCGATGAGTACATGGCTGTTTACAATAAAAACCGAGACATTGGTGAAGATATTGACCCTAAGACTCCCTTGGAGTACCTAGATTTATACATTAATTTCAAACTTAAGGTGCACAATGCTAAAGAATTAGGTAAAGATACTATGCCTAACTTCTTGCGTGAGTTTAGAAATTACCGTGAGCAGCTAGTTAAGCCTTACTTATCTGATAAAGACGTAACGAACGAATTAGTACGTGAAGCTTATACCCGCATGAAGTATGACATTCGTGCATCTCACATTATGGTTAAGCTTGAAAAAAATGCGAGTCCTCAAGATACTTTGGAGGCGTATAATAAAGCTTTATCAATTCGCAATAAAATCGTAAAAGATGGCATGTCATTCGAAAGCATGGCTGCTGGTTCAGACGATACTTACAGTGCCAAGCGTGAAGGAGATTTAGGCTTTTTTACAGTCTTTGATATGGTTTATCCCTTCGAGACGGCTGCTTATACTACTCGAATCGGTGAAATTTCAATGCCAGTTCGCAGTCAATATGGTTACCACTTGGTTAAGCCAACTGACAAACGCGATGCTAGAGGTAAAGTAACGGTTTCTCATATCATGTTAATTGATAATGATAAGACTACCGATGAGCAACGTGCTAATGTTAAAACAAAGATCGATGAAATCTACAGTAAACTAGAGGCTGGCGAAGAGTTTGAAACCTTGGTACGTCAGTATAGTGAAGATAAGACTTCTATTCCCAGAGGTGGTCAACTAGATCCTTTTGGTATTAATAAGATGTATCCAGAATTTGAGGACGCTGCTTTCGCCATTACTGAAATTGGCACGTACTCTAAGCCCATTAAGACTCCTGTAGGTTGGCACATTATTAAATTAGTTAAGAAAGACGAAGAGCTTGCTTTTGAAAAGGTTCAGACCGAATTAAAGGCTAAGGTAGAAAGAGATATTCGTGCGCAACAAAGTGAGGTTAGCGTAATGAAGCGTATTAAACAAGATTATAACTTCAAGGAATACCCACAACGCTACAAAAAGGCTTTTGCGCAAGTAGATGAAGAAAGCTACAATAAAGGCGAATGGGAGATTAAGAATTTGAAGAATGGTGACTTGGTTTTATTCAGTTTTGATGGTAAGGACTACACCCTTAAGGATTTCTTAAGCTTTTTAGAAAGTAGTCAGACTAAATTTCGCCGTGGTAGTACCTTAGATTCTAAACTGTACAAGGCGATAAAAGAGTATGCTGATAATGAGTTGCTGAATTACGAAAAAAGCCGTTTAGCTGAGAAATATCCCGAGTTCCGCTTATTAGAGCGCGAATACTTTGAAGGAATTTTACTTTTCGACCTTACGGAAGAAATGGTATGGCGTAAAGCAATGTCTGACACCAGTGGTCTAAAAGCATTTTTTGCCATGAACGCGGAAAATTACCAATGGCCTACTCGTTATCAAGCTTATCAGGTAGATGCTTCTTCTAAGAAAATTTGCAAGAAAGCCACCAAACTCCTGAAAAAGGACAAATTGATGTCTGAAATTTTAATCGAGCTTAATGAAGACTCTAAATTAGATCTTGCTATTGACAGCGGTTTGTATACCGCCCAAGAAATGGACCTAGAATCAATTAGTGAAATGGATGAGCCAGGCAAATCTGACATTGAGGTAAAAAATGACCGTTATATCCAAGCATACGTGCTAAACATTGAGGCACCGCGTGCTAAAACTTTTGAGGAAGCAAAAGGAAAAGTAATTAGCGATTACCAAGAATTTTTAGAGGAGCAGTGGTTGGAAGATTTAAAACTGAAGTATTCAGTTGATGTGAATCAAGCGGTACTTGATAAAGTGGTAAGCGAGCTTGAATAAACTCTTTAAACATAGCATATTCTTACTTTTACTCACTCTTTTAGGTTCCTGCGATAGTATCTTTAATAAGGGAACCGAGGAGGATGGAGAGATGGTGGCTAGAGTTTATGAGTCTAAGCTTTACGAACACGATATTGAAGCAGTTCTACCGGAAGGTTTAAGCTCCGAGGACAGTGCTACATTTGTACAAAACTTTATAAATGTTTGGGCTAAGAATGAATTGATGGTCTACAAAGCTGAGTTCAATTTAACCGATGAACAAAAGCAATTTGAAGAGCAGATTCGTAATTATCGCAACGATCTTTTAAAATACGCGTACTTGCAGAAATACGTGGATGATCGATTGGATACCACCATCTCAGAAACCCAGATTAAAGATTACTATCAGACAAATATTCAGAACTTTCTACTGAAGGAGAATATTCTTAAAATCCGCTATATCGTGGTTCCCCAAGATGCACCACAACTAGAAGAGCTAAAAAAGTGGTTTAAGTCTGGCGAAGCAAAAGATTTAGAGTCCTTGGTAGACTATAGTCTTAGCTTTGCCCGTTCTTTCTCTTTGGAAGATACGGCATGGATTAGTTTTAATGACTTTCGTAAGCTTATCCCCATTCGCACTTATAACCAACAAGATTTTTTATCGCGGAACGAGTGGATTGAATTGGAAGATGCAGGCTTAATCTATTTTGCCCAAATTAAAGAGTTTAAGATTAAAGAGAATGCGGCGCCGCTCTTTTACGTAAAAGATATTATTCGCAATATCCTATTGAATAAGAAACGATTAAATCTTATTGCAGATTTAGAGAAAAACTTAGTTAATGATGCTCTTAAAAAGAAGGAATTTGAAACATACCCCTAAAATACTCGGCCTAGCCTTGCTCTTTATTTCTCTCCTTGGCTACAGTGCAGCAGCTCAAGGTGTATTGGTAGATGGCGTTTTAGCAGTAGTTGGTAAAAATATAGTCTTAAAAAGCGATTTGAATCAAGCCCTCGAGGCTCAGCAAAAGCAAAATCCGCAAATTGAGATTGATCAGTGCAATGTGTTTGAGGAATTACTCTTAGAAAAACTTCTCTTGCACCAAGCCGACTTAGATAGTGTGGAAGTATCGGAAGAAGAAGTGCAGGCTAATATCGACCGTAGAATAGAAGTATTTATTCAGCAAATTGGCAGCAGCCAACGCCTAGAGCAGTATTATGGCAAGTCTATCTTAGAAATTAAAGAGGAGATGAGTGAGCTTATTCGTAATCAGATGACGGCTCAGCGTATGCTTCAAACCATTAATGGTGATATTGAAATTACTCCTTCCGAGGTGCGTACGTTTTATAATAACATCCCTAAAGACAGCTTACCCTTAATTAACGCTGAAGTTAAATATGCGCAAATCGTTAAATTCCCAAAGGTAAGTGCAGAAGCAAAACTAGAGGCTATCGCGCAATTGAAAAACATTAAAGAGCGCATTCAGAACGGTTCTTCCTTTAGCACCATGGCGGTTTTGTATTCAGATGACGAAGGAAGCTCCAAAAACGGAGGGGAATACAAAGGCATCAAACGTGGACAGTTTGTTAAAGAGTTTGAAGCGGTAGCATTTAACCTTTCACTCAATGAAATTAGTGATCCTTTTAAAACCGAGTATGGCTACCACATCGTGCAATTACAAGCCAAACGTGGACAAGAGCTAGATTTACGTCATGTTCTCATTAAGCCCGACATTTCGGCTGAAAACCTTGAGGCAGCAAAATTATTCTTGGATAGCCTTAGAAATAAAATTAACAGTGGGGAAATTAGCTTTGAAGAAGCAGCTAAGAAGCACTCTGACGAAGAAACTTCTCGTTTAAACGGTGGTTTAGCGGTTAATCCTCAAACCGGCGAATCTAATTGGGAGACGGGGCAATTGGATAAAACAATATTTTATGCCTTAGAAAAGATTGAAGAAGGTACGATGACAGAGGCTACATTCTTTCGCACGAGAGAGGAAAAGGAAGGCTATAAATTAATTAAATTAATAGATCGTACAGCAGCTCATACTACAGACCTTAAGGTCGATTATCGGCGAATCCAGCAAGTAGCTAAAGCGCAAAAGCAGCAAGAAGCTTTGGAGGAGTGGGTAAACGATAAAATTGGAGACACTTATGTACGGGTTAATAATGAATATTTGTCCTGTACTTTTAAAAGACAATGGCTAAACGCTTCGCAATATGCAGAATAATTCAAACGATGTAGCCGCAGTTCAACAGTTGGGTGAAAAATACCAGCAGTTAAAATCAGAAATTGGGAAGGTGATAATTGGCCAAGATGATGTGATTCATCTTTTACTGATGTCTATCTTCTGCAAAGGACACTCACTCTTAGTGGGGGTTCCCGGTTTAGCTAAAACCCTTTTAGTAAACACCGTATCAGAGGCTTTAGGTTTAAGCTTTCGCAGAATACAGTTTACACCAGATTTAATGCCTTCGGATATCGTAGGTTCTGAGATTTTAGATGAAAACCGTCAATTTAAGTTTATAAAAGGGCCTCTTTTTGCCAATATCATTTTGGCAGATGAGATTAACCGTACCCCTCCAAAAACGCAGTCAGCTTTATTAGAGGCTATGCAAGAAAGGTCGGTAACCGCTGCCGGACATACCTATGCGATGGCCAAGCCCTTCTTTGTATTGGCAACCCAAAACCCAATTGAGCAGGAGGGAACCTATCCCTTACCGGAAGCGCAATTAGATCGCTTCATGTTTAATATTGAGGTGGGGTACCCTAGTTTTGAAGAAGAAATAAGTATTGTTAAAAACACCACAGCAGGGGTTAATGCCGCTGTTAGTGAAGTGCTTAATGGCGAGGAGATCATCTACTTTCAAAATTTAGTACGTAAAATTCCCGTACCAGATAATGTGTATGAATTTGCAATTAAACTAGTGCAAGCTAGTAGACCGAACACCCCCAATGCAGCGGATATTACTAAAAAATACATTTCTTGGGGTGCGGGACCACGCGCTTCACAAAATTTAATTTTAGGAGCAAAAGCTCACGCTGCTTTAAAAGGTAAATTTAGTCCTGACAAAGAGGATGTTATCGCGGTAGCCAAGCCAATTCTGCGTCACCGCTTGGTGAAAAACTATAAAGCAGAGGCAGAAGGAATCAGTATTGAAGAAATCATTGAGAGCTTGTTTTGATTTCTCCCCCTTATACTATCATTAATTACTAGCTTTGCGCCGTCTTTAGCCAATTCAGCTAATATAATATGCCTTCAACAAAATACATTTTCGTAACCGGTGGGGTTACCTCTTCTTTAGGGAAAGGTATTATCTCCGCCTCGCTAGCTACATTGCTACAATCACGCGGTTACAGCGTGACTATTCAAAAGCTAGATCCTTACATTAACATCGACCCTGGTACTTTAAATCCTTACGAACACGGGGAGTGTTTTGTAACCGATGATGGTGCCGAAACAGATTTAGATTTAGGGCATTACGAGCGATTTTTAAATCGTCCGACCTCACAAGCCAATAACGTAACCACCGGTAGAGTATATCAAACGGTTATTAATAAAGAACGTCGCGGCGATTATCTAGGAAAAACCGTTCAGGTTATTCCGCATATCACGGATGAAATTAAACGTCGTATTCAACTTCTGGGTAATACCGGAGAGTTTGAAATAATCATCACCGAAATTGGTGGCACGGTAGGGGATATCGAGGCTCTACCTTATATTGAAGCAGTGCGTCAATTGCGCTGGGAACTGGGAGAAGATAGTTTAGTGGTGCATCTAACCTTAATACCTTATCTGGCCGCGACCGGGGAATTAAAGACAAAGCCTACCCAGCACTCGGTACAAAAATTACAGGAATCAGGTATTCAACCTGATATTCTAGTTTGTAGAACAGAACATGACTTAGGTGAAGATATTCGCCGTAAACTAGCACAGTTCTGCAATGTTAAAAAAGAGGCGGTAGTACAAAGCATTGATGCAGAGACCATTTATGCAGTGCCCATTCTAATGCGCAATCAGCACCTCGACGAAGTAGTATTAAAGCGTTTAAACTTACCCATTGACGATAATCTTGACCTAGTTAATTGGAAAGATTTTCTCTACAAATTACGCTATCCTAAAGTGGAAGTAGAGATTGGTCTAATTGGTAAATATGTAGAGCTACACGATAGCTATAAGTCTATAGTTGAATCTTTTATACACGCTGGCGCCTCTAATGAGTGTCGCGTGAAGATTAGATGGATCCATTCGGAAAATCTTTCTTTAGATAATATTTCTAAAACCTTAGATGGACTAGACGGTATTTTAGTTGCACCTGGTTTTGGAGAACGTGGTTTTGACGGAAAACTGGAAGCAATACGCCATGCACGCGAGTCTAAAATACCTTTCTTAGGTATCTGCTTGGGTATGCAAGCAGCGGTTATTGAATATGCTCGTAATGTTTTAGGCTGGAAGGATGCCAATAGCACCGAAATGAATCCTAACACAAAGCATCCCGTAATTGATATTATGGAGGAGCAAAAGAAAGTGACAGAGAAAGGTGGTACGATGCGTTTAGGAGCTTGTGCCTGCGACCTTAAGGAAGGCTCAAAAGCTTTTGCCGTTTATCGTCGCAAAGGAATAAGTGAAAGACACCGTCACCGTTACGAGTTTAATAATAAGTATTTGAGTGAATTTGAAGCTAAAGGCATGGTGGCAACGGGTATAAACCCAGATATGTCTTTGGTGGAGATAGTTGAAGTTAATGACCATCCTTGGTTTATGGGGGTACAATTCCACCCAGAGTATAAAAGTACCGTGGCAAATCCCCACCCACTTTTCGTTAAGTTTATTGAAGCCGCCGTTAAGTATAGCGAAAGTTTAAAAGCATAAGATGAAGTCAAAGTTTGATATAAATACCGTTCTAGGTTTTCTCTTAATTGGAGGTATTTTTCTCTATTTCGGGTATTTTTCGCCTACTAGTCCAGCAGCGACCGATGAAGCTACCACCGCTAGTGATAGCACTAGTACAGAGGTTGTAGTTGATGAGAAAAGTCTAACCGAGCCGGTAAATACTAAAGGAGCCATCGATCCGATTAAAAAGGATAGTCTGGCATTAGCTACGGATACTCTAAAATACCTAAAGTATCAGCTAGAATACGGTCCCTTCGCTCAAGCTATGCTAGCGAACCAAGAGGCGCAAGTATATACTTTAGAAAATGAGCTTTTAAAACTTACTTTTTCTAGTAAGGGAGCGCAGATGATTAAAGCGGAGTTGAAGAATTTTAAAACTTACGACTCTTTAGCTCTAAATCTTATTGATTCTAACTCTAACTTCAGCTTACTTTTAAAAGATGAACGGACTTATAATACAGCCGATCTAAACTTTAAGCTTATTGGACAAAGTGCCAATACCTTGCAATTTGCTTTAGAAAGTGACGCTGGGGCAAGCTTAGTTTATGAGTATAGCCTAGCAGATGACACTTATATGTTGGATTGGTCGGTAGAGACCAACGGTATGTCTTCTTTATTGAAACACGATCAGTCAGAACTTATCTGGGAGCTAAGAGCGAACCGACACGAGAAAAACCGCGAAAACGAGGTTACCCGCACCGAGATGCAATATCAATTAGTTGAGGATGCAGATGTGGATGATTTTAATAGTAGCAGCGCCGACGAGGAATTGGTTGAAGAGTCTTTAAACTGGGTGGGCTATCGTCAGCAGTTTTTCACTACCATTCTACAATTAAAAGGCGCGAGCTTTTCTAAAGCAGCCTTAGCTATTCGTCCGCTTGAGGATGAGAAATACACGAAGTACATGGCTAGTAGCATTAGCTACCCTAGCACTGCTGCCGGTGAATTAGACCTTAATATGGGCCTATACCTAGGACCAAATAAGTATGATATTTTAAAGTCTTATGATTCTGGTTTTGAGGAGTTAATTCCTCTGGGTTGGGGTATTTTAGGCTGGATTAACCGTGGTATTGTGTTAAATATCTTTAACTGGCTAGAACAGTACGGCTTAAATTATGGTCTTATTATCTTAATTATCGCATTGATAATCAAGATGATACTTTTCCCACTTACCTATAGCTCTTACCGCTCTATGGCTAAGATGAGAGTTTTAAAGCCTGAGATAGACGCTTTGGCCGAAAAACACCCGGATGCCATGAAGAAGCAGCAGGCTACCATGGAATTGTACCGAAAGGCCGGAGTAAGTCCCTTAGGAGGCTGTTTACCGATGCTCTTGCAGTTCCCTATCCTTATTGCTCTCTTTCAGTTTTTCCCGGCTTCGATTGAATTACGTCAGCAGTCCTTTTTATGGGCCACAGATTTATCTACTTACGATTCCATTTACAACTTACCCTTTGAAATCCCATTTTATGGTGATCACGTAAGTTTATTTACCCTATTAATGACGGTTTCTACCCTCATTTACACTTATATGAACCAGCAACTAACCGGTTCAGCGCAAAATCAGCAGTTCCCGCAGATGAAGTATATCATCTACTTAATGCCTATTATGTTCCTTGGGGTATTTAATAACTACGCATCGGGCTTAAGCTACTATTACTTTGTTGCCAACGTAATTACTTTTAGTCAGCAGTTTGCTATCCGTTCGTTTATCGATGAAGATAAAATTAAAGCTAAAATTGCCGAACGTAAAGAGAAGCCTAAGAAAGAAAATCGTTTAATGCGCAGAATGCGTGAAGTGCAGGATCAACAGAATCGTCAGCAAAGACGCACTAAATAGCTTAACTTGAAGTATAGTCTTCAAATAGTAATCGCCCTAAGTTTAAGTTTAGGTGCTTGTAAGTATAATGCGGCTGAAACTTTAGCTAAAGTAGAGACCAATTATATTTTAGAAGCAGAAAGCGACGCATGTTTAGGCACTTGTGCGGTTTATTCTTTGAAAATTAATGAGAAGCGTAATTTGTTATTTAAGGGAGAGCGTTTTTGCGCTTTTCAAGGTGACACAGTTTTAAATATTAGCAATGCCGATTATTTGAAATTAAAGGGTCAAATAGTAATGCAGGGCTTTTTTGCTATGGATTCGGTTTACGACAATCCCGATATGATGGATGCCCCGAATTATATTATTAAGGTCTCAGATCCTCAAAATAGGTTTGAGACACATCAAGTGAGAGCTAGAGTGGGAGCGCCAGAGTCTTTCAGAGATTTAAAAAGAGAGATTGGGGAGCTATTAGTGAAATACGGCCTACTTCCCGCTTAAAATCTGATATTATAAAATTACAAAGCTTAGACATCAAATGGAGTCTAGGCTTTTTCTATGAGGGCCATTTCTAAGCCTAACAGGCTTTTATTTTTAGAGACCTAGCCAAAAATTGCAGTAAAACTCATTGCAATTTGGTTTTACCATGCGCCAATTTATTTTTTTCATTGGTACCGCTATAATACCTTAGAACTGAGAATAATTCCCAAGCCTAAGGTTTACCCATATCTCGTAGCATGCTAATGGCAAAATAAATGACTAATATTCCACCCACTCCCGCAGCCACCCACATAAATAACTTGGTTTCCCAGAAAGATTTAACCCTCTTTTCATCATCTACATCAGTGCTTTTGTTTTTAACTTCCTTTAGATTAAGTATTTGTGCTTCTTTTAGGTTCTCAATATTCTTAGCTACAAAATATGCCAAATCATAGCGGGGGTGATTTAAAGTCTCGTTAATGATTAACTTATTGTCTACTGCTACTTTTACCTATATTTTTTCTTCCCCTTAAAGAGTAAGTATGAATAGAGGTGAATCCATTTATAAGTAAGGCTATATTTGGAAAGCTCAAAAAATTTACCTATCTTCTGAAGCACAATACATTAATCAAATAAAATTATTTAATGAAGCTTTTCAAGACAATATTTCTTTTGATGGCAATTTCAGCCACCTCATTTTTAAACGCACAACAACTGATCAATATTAAGGATGGTAGCATCGATTTTGATGGCAAGCAACGTCCTTGTATCCAAGTTAACGTAGATCCAGAGCCCGATTTATTGAAAAAAGCTTGGAAAGATTATCTCGACGATAACTACGATATTGACTTAAAAGGTATTGGCTTTTTAAGTAATAAAGATCTCTTATCAGCAAAAGAAATTGAGGTTGAGGAGTTATCCTCTAGACAAATCGACTTTTTTACTCGAGTAGTGGAAGACGAGAACGGTTCAGAAATGAAAGTATTCGTTCGTTTTGGCTACGATATTTACCTGTCTAGATCTGAAAATCCTAGTGAGTACAATACTTTGAGTATGATGGTAGAAGGATTTCTAAAAGAATACCTGCCGGCACACTATGCGGAGCAAATTGAGGAAACTGAAGACCGCATTGATGATTTGAATGACGAAACTGAAGATTTAGAAGATGATATCAGTGACGACACAGCAGAAATAGCTAGTCTAAAAGATAAGATTAAGGAATTAGAGAATAACCTAAAGTCTAATAACAAGAAGTTGACTGAGGCTAAAAGTAAATTGTCTAGTCGTCAAGTTAAATTAAAACGCATTAAGGCGCAAGCTGGAAAGTTGTAAACCTAATGAGGCGTGAAGTCTCTTTAATTTAAGGTTTAAAAACCTTTTATAGGCGCATAGAATATTGAAATTCAATATTTTGTACGCCTATTTAAATTTAGGCCCTGTTGCTCCAAACGTTTATAAACCTTATTCCAACTGCCTGGGATAGCCTCTTTATTTTGGTTAAGCTCATCGCGAAGATGCTGATGGGCGTTTTCCTCAAGCAGATTAAATAACTGGAAAAGACTAACAAAGCCCTTAATTTTTTCTATCCTCCAACTGTTACTTTCGGCGCTTTCAGTGCTTAATAAATCAGACTTTCCAGCTTCATCAAAAATTTCTAGTATTAACTCTTTTAACTAAGCTAAGTCCTTCACAATCTGCACTGGATTTAGGTATACTTCCGCAGTATAGATGTATCAACTTAATTAGCTTCGAAATTAACTGCCCTTACTTTTACATCCTAATCAGTACTTAAGTATTTATTTTTTAGCTTGTGAATATACTTTGGGCCTTACCCTAAGGGGTCGGGCTATAAGCTGCAAGTCCTCACTCGTTCCTCGCTGTGGGCTTTTCGCTGCTATCCCTAAGGCGGGTTTAGCGTCTAGGAACTACCTTCCAGTTAAATTAATAATGTAAGCGTATCATGGCAGACCGTCAGTGGCTAAATCATTAATCTAAACCATTCCATAATTTTTATTCCACTTTATGTCAGACTTCCATTAAATCATCCCATTTTGTATCTTAAGGGCATAAAAGAAAGAAGATGAAAACTAAGAATGATATTGTTGATAACTGGCTACCGCGTTATACCGGTTTAAGCCTGGAGGAATTTGGATCATATATTCTACTCACCAACTTTCAACATTATTTAGAGCTTTTTAGCGAACAAACCGATGCTGAAATTAAGGGTCTGGATAAAACTATGCCCAATGCTACCTTTGGAGACATTACCATTATTAACTTCGGTATGGGTTCGCCTAATGCCGCTACAATTATGGACTTACTAGGTGCAATTAAACCCAAGGGAGTACTTTTCTTAGGTAAATGTGGCGGCTTGAAGAAGCGTAATAAAATTGGCGATATGATTTTGCCAATTGGAGCGATAAGGGGAGAAGGAACGTCCAATGATTACTTTCCACCCGAAGTGCCTGCCATGCCTTCCTTTGCTCTACAAAAGGCAATTAGTACTACCATACGCGACAATAAAATTAATTATTGGACTGGCACGGTATATACTACCAACCGCAGGGTGTGGGAGTTTGATAAAGATTTTAAAAAGTACTTACGTAAGATTCGGGCTTATGCCATTGATATGGAAACGGCTACCTTGTTTTCGGTGGGCTTTTATAATAAGATACCTACTGGGGCTTTGCTACTAGTGAGTGACCAGCCTATGGTACCAGATGGCGTGAAAACCATGGAAAAGGACGCCAAGAACTCTAAAAACTTTGATCATAACCATGTTCAAATCGGCATAGCCTCACTACAACAGTTAATTAATAATGGCGATACTATTCGACACCTGAAGTTCGATGATTGGTAATGCAGCCCCTTGATCTTTAGCCTTAATTTGCAGATCTGAAATAATGCCTTTATAAATTTTGAGTCTATGTCTTACCAAGAGGTATTTGTTCTTTTTTGGGAACAAGTAAAAGAAAGTGTCAAAGAAGAACGTTTTGCTAAACTAACCATGGCAAAGACTATTGGTAAACCTAACTTGAGAAATATATTTCTCAGGCCCGTCTATTCTGAAAATGACTTTAAAGTCTTGCTGAAGTTACGTTACAGGTCTAAAGAGACAGAGGATGAGGAGGAAGAACTAAGTTTGGAAGAGGCTTTTGTGGTCTTGCAATCACATCTCAGAAAGTCTTTCTCATCCGTACTCTTATTCACCACGACTAAGGACGTTACCTTTAAAATCAATAAAAAGGGTGCAGGCAGTATTACCGAGAATATACCCACATTTAGTGAGGTAACAGAGGCTCAGATTGATGTAAAAAATGAGGAACCATAGCCATATAGCAAGCTTGATAACTAATGTTTAAACTCCTGTAAATATTGCATTCTCTGTTCCCTGTATCTATTGCGGGACTTAATTTCAATGGCCCTAGGTTAAGATCTAAGGAATGTTTGCAAAAACCTTAAAATGCTCCTATTTATTGGAAGGAGAATTCACACAGCCTTCTAATGAATCGATGCGCTGTTTAAATCAGGTACTATATCGATAAAAAGAATTGTAATTACCTAAACAGGTAATAGCCCTCCATCAATTCAAATCGCCATAAAGGCAGTCCTTGAGAGCGGGCTTTTTGATGGAGAGCAATATTCTATTTTATTTTGGGCCAAATAATGGTATCCTCATCTAAAAACAAGGGTGACCACTGAATTTCGCTTAATGTATCATCATCAAACCAAAAGTTGATTCCTAGCGATTCAGAAGCCATTAATTCGTGTATGGGATTTTCTTCGGGTGACCAATCATCATATTCAAGATCATCTACTCCTTGGGCCTTTAATTTGGTTTCTAACTCATCTTTACTAAGACCGATAGGACTAAAGCCTTTAATTAAATATTGACCAGAGGTAACCGAAATGGTACCCAAGCGCCAATCATCGCTTTCGTCGAAGTTTAGGGATAAATCTAAAGCATCATAATGCCAGTTTTCGGTCATGTCATCCTCTTCTTCTGAAAAGGAAAAAGATTCTTTTTCATTGGGTGCGCCGAGAAGTAACTCAACCTCTTTCCTTTCCAGACCAAATTTCAAGTCTCCTAGACCTTGACCTTCTTCTATAGTACTAATATTGGGCATTTTCTTAATCATAATATTAACAAGCTCAGATTTTTAAATATTAGGCGCGATTGTTCTTATAACGCTGGAAAACCGCAATGAAAGAGCCGATAACCATTAAAATAGATCCTATCCACAGTAAGTTGATTAGCGGGAAAACAATGGCTTTCATAACAATAAAAGGTTTTTGATCTTCATCTAATTTAGACCAAGCTTTCATCACAATATCGTTTGTTTCCATGTTTACCTCTTCAAAGCGAAAGCGTAAACCTGCTTCGTATAGAGTTTCATCAGTATGTCCTAAAACTTCGCCTTGTAACTCATAAGTAGGACGAATCTTAAACTCCTGTCCTAAAACATTTATTACCCGCGCTACGGCTGTAAGAGTGAGGCTTTCCATTTCGCCCGTCTCATCATTAATGCCCGCATTAACTTTAAGACTATCCATTACAATAAAGTGTTCGCGGTAGAGTGCTGTATCACCTTCACCGAGTTCTACCAAAGCTTCTTTGCCAAAACCATCCCCGGTTTTAGGCTCTAAATAAGAAGAGTAAGTAACATGGGTGTAAATATCTTTATGCCAAAAATGTTCTGTATCGGGGTTAGGAGTAGGGCCCATCTGATCGCTCATAAGCAGAAAGGGGCGCAATTGGAAAGCGTACTTATTATCACCTGGTTTATTGAAATAACTCACTACGTAGTTCTGCTCGTTACCAATCTCTTCCATCTCTTCAAAAACGGCGAAATACTGACCCAAAGTAATACTATCCTTCTGCTCTAAGAGTGCATTTTCATTGGCAGGTAAATCTTCCGAAAGGAAAACCTCACTCTGACTTATGACATCTTTTTTAGCATTAGAAATAAGCGAACCCAACATAATTAGCGCAAAGCCAATATGGGCTACCGAACTGCCAGAAAAGCCTAGCTTTCCTTTACCCAAGAAAAGCCAATAGTACAAATTGCTAATAATGGCGTACACCGCAACAAACAAGAAGCTTAAGTAAAGCCCTTGAGACCAAAAATTATAGAGCTGGGCCAATAATGCGGTAAATACTAAAGCAACAGCGATAGAAATCGAGCTGTTTTTCCAGAAGCGTTTAGCATTAGTTTTTCCATAAGCTAGAAATTGCCCAATACCCAATAAGAGGGTAATCACCAATGCAAAAGGTACTTGGAAGCTATTATAATGCTTTATCGCATCTAAAGGTGGTGCCATGGCGTCAGTTAATAGCGGTAAGGCACCTTCCGGACCAAAAAGCTTATTAATGACGGGAATGGAAGTACTAAAAATTATTTGAAAAGCCGCGATTAGAAGGACTAAGCTGCCTATGAACATCCAAAACTCACGCGAGGTAAGATCATCCTCTTTCTTGCTTTTAGGAATATCCTTGTAACGGAAAATGAGCAAGCCAAAGGCAATAAGGGTAAAGAAGCCTAGATATACTAAAAGCTGTCCACTTAAGCCTAAATCTACAAAAGCATGTACTGAAGAGTCACCTAAAACGCCACTGCGCGTAAGGAAAGTAGAGTAGAGGATAAGTATAAAAGATAGTATGCTTAATAAAAAGGCGGCGGTTAAAGCCGTTTTCTTGTTGCGATATATAAGCATTAGGTGAGCGGCACCCACCATTACAATCCAGGGTACCAAACTTGAGTTCTCTACTGGATCCCAAGCCCAAAAGCCACCAAAGCTCAAAGCTTCGTAAGCCCAAGCACCTCCCATAAGAATTCCCAGTCCTAGAATTCCTACACTAAAGAAAGCCCAAGGTAAAGCGGGCTTCACCCACGATTTATAATCGCGGTTAAACAAGGCTGCTAAGGCAAAAGCAAAGGGCACTAAAGTAGATGCAAAACCTAAAAACAGAGTAGGGGGATGAATAGTCATCCAGTAATTCTGTAATAATGGGTTTAAGCCAGTGCCATCCATAAAGGAAGGAAAGCGCTCTAAGTAATCGGGTATTTTAGTCCAAGGCAAACCAATATTATCGGCGGTATTACGCATTAATATAAAAGGACTACTGCCAATGCGGAGTCCAAAAGGGAATACACCTAAAACCATTGAACTGAGAAAGGCCTGCACCGCACTAAAGACAATCATAGCCGGAGCCTCCCACTTTTTAGCGGTGAATTGTAAAATCACTCCTAAAATGGCGTGCCAGAATAACCAAAGGATGAAACTTCCTTCTTGCCCTTCCCAAAATGCGCTAAAAACGTACTGTGACTCTAGGCTTAAGGAAGAGTGCTTCCAAACATAATCGTATTCAAAATAATGACTAAGAAGTAAATAGAATAAGGTTCCAACAATGCCCATTACTGCTGCAGCATGGGCTAAAAACAATCCACGGGCTACTTTTTTATAGCTTTGGTTTTGTGATTTAATGTATAGGAAATAGGCGATTGCAGAAATTAATGCCGCGCCAAAAGATAAGCTTACAAAAAAACGGCCTAGTTGACCAGGCAGGAGGTGCTCCCCAATGTATTCCATTCTTAAATATTGAATAGGTTAAAAAAACCTAGTAAGTATCGTAACCAGCAACTTCGTTTTGCTCGTTGTATTTACTAGGACATTTCATTAAGATTTCGCTGGCAACAAAAGCACTATCAGTGGCAAAACCTTTCATAGTGATCTCTTCGCTTCTTTCGAAATCTTGGGGCTTGGGTTGATTATAAAAAACTTTTTGCTTGTTACCTTCTTTATCGATGGCGGTGAAATTAAAACGGTTGGCACGGGCATTATAGTCCATGGGTGCGTCTTTGTCTAAATAGCCAATAACGGTGTATTTAGTTCCGGGGTTTTCACTGGCTCTATTAAAGCCAACGTAGGTAGAAGCATCATTAATAGTAACCATAATGGCTCCGATGGCCAAGGCGATAAAAACGATTATAGCAATGTGAGTCCTTTTCATTAGTCTTTCTTTTCTAGTTTACTAATCTTACGGTCTAAATTTATTAAATAGCCCGCTAAACCAATAAATACAATGGCAATGATAACCACTACCACGTAAATTTTCCCGTTTTCCCTCAGAGCATCAGCCATTTCTACTTCCGGTATTTGGGCCGAAGCATTGCTTAACGCGATTAGAATAAAAAACAAGGCGAGTTTATACTTGTTCATGCTTTTCTTTTAAGTTTTTATAGCGCACTCTTAAATTGGTGATCCAAAGGCCGATGAGAATCCAACCTACAACGGCACTGTAAAAAACAGGGCGCATATCGCTATTTAAATCGTACTTATTAAAACCAGGATTACCACCATTACCAGGATGCAAACTATCGGTTAAACGGGGTAAGATGCCGATAAAAACGATCATCATTACGAAAGCGAAAATATTGTAAACGCCAGCAAGGCGTATTTTTTTGAAAGGGTCTTCTACCGAATTGCGCAGAACAAAATAAGCGAGATAGATGAGCATGGTAACGGCGGTTCCGTTCAATTTTGGATCGTTTACCCAAAAGGCGCCCCAAGTAAATCGAGCCCAAACCATGCCGGTTGCTAGACCAATACTGGCTAAGAAAAAGCCCGTACGTGCCGCTTCAAAGGCATAAAGGTCGTCTGATAATTTGTTTGTATTAAGTGCTTTAAGGCTATAAATGAGACTAGTAAGCATTAAAGCCACCATAGAAAACCACATAGGGACGTGGTAATAGAGAACGCGAATAGTTTCGTTTAAAATGGGTAAACGCTGCACGGGCCCTAACATTCCATATACTAAGGAAAACAAGACTAAAAGGAGCCCTAAAAGCTTCCACCACATACCCTTCATCAGCTAATTATTAATCTCGCCAAAGGTAAGGAAATAAGAGGAAGGATAATAGCAAACTTACCAATGATAGTAAGGCCAAAACTATTAAGAGTGGGGCATTAATTTCCCAAGAAAAACCGGTTAAACTGCGCAAACTAACTCGGCTTAAACTAATTAGTTGTGGATAAAGGAGCGGAATACTTAAAATTGCTGGCAGGGCGGGGTTATTGGATGCTTTCGCGGAAATACCCGCTACAAAAGTAAGAATTGCACTAAAGCCTAGGCTAGCTAAGAGAAGTATGAAAAGAAAAGCGCCCAAACTATTAATTTCATTACCCATCAAAAAAGTAAAAACTAAAGCGGTAAAAAGCCCCGTAGCATAGAGGTAAAGAAAGTTATAGATAATTTTCCCCAAGACTAAGTTCTCAGGCTTTACCATGCCGTAGTAGAGCAGGAAGCGTTGATCAGCTTCAAAATGAAAGCTGCGGTAGGCAGCCTGTACTGCAGAAAATATGAAGATTACCCAAAAGAAAGCATTCCAGGTTTCCGCACTAATTGCCTCACTAAAAACCAAATAGGAGAGGTAAACACTACTTAAAATATAGATCAAAATGGAAAAGTAAGATTGCCTTTCTTGCCACTCTAAACGAAAGTTCAGTTTTACTATTTGGTAGATTTGTCCTAACACGGCGCAAAAGTACCGATTAATATGGATTGAGGGTAGATATTAGATTTAAGAGCGCTGCGCTATTGGATTTGAGATGGTTTCCTACAATTAAGGAATTATCGCTGTTGAGATAGAAAAACATCAATATCCACTAAAACTTAAAGGCCAAAGCAGCCAGCGCATCTATAGCAATAAAGCTATAAAAAAACAGCCAGCTTAAACCAATAGCCTAATTTTGGGTTATCCTTAAAAACACGAAAGATGAAAAGAACACTTTTAGCAATGAGCCTTGGCTTTTTTTTAGCCGCCTGTAATCAAAACTCAGTAGCGCAAGACGCCATGGAGCAAAAAGTAGAAATAAACCAAGAAGAAACTAGCATGACTCAGTCTTTTTATGACTTTAAAGTAAAAGATATCAATGGCGAAGATTTTGACATGACTAGCCTGAAAGGTAAGCGTGTACTAATTGTAAACACTGCTTCTAAATGTGGATATACCCCTCAATACGAGTCTTTACAAGAACTTTACGAAAAGCACGGCGGTGATAATTTTGTAATTATTGGATTTCCTTGCAATCAGTTTGGGGGCCAAGAGCCAGGTACCAATGAGGAAATTAAAACCTTCTGTAAGAAAAACTATGGCGTAAGCTTTCCCATGATGGATAAGGTAGATGTAAAAGGTGACGAAGTACACCCGCTTTACGAATGGTTAACGGAAGAAGAACTCAATGGAGTAGACGGAGCACGCGTGAGCTGGAATTTCAATAAATTCTTAATCGATGAAAATGGTAATTGGGTAGAGCATTATGGCAGCAGTACCAGCCCGATGTTTGAAGAGATAATTGCTTTTGCCTCTGGTCAATAAGCTTATTTACACTCCTTTTTAAAAGCGTCATTGTATCAAGCAATTGGCGCTTTTTCCTTTTCTACGAAATACTAGGAGAACCTTCCTGTTTTACACCGAACTCACCTTATTTACTTAGTTTTGCAGCATGGAATTGAATGGAAAAAAAGTTGCTTTTCATACGCTTGGTTGTAAACTGAATTTTTCAGAAACATCAACCATAGCACGCGATTTTAAAGATAATGGCTTTAGTCAGGTTAATTTTGAGGAAGAAGCAGAGGTCTATGTAATCAATACCTGCTCGGTTACTCATAATGCTGACAAAGAGTGTAAATACTGGGTTAAAAAGGCTAATGCGGCCAATCCAGATGGTTTAGTAGTAGTGGTTGGTTGTTACGCACAGCTACAGCCCGAAGAAATAGCGGCCTTTGAAGGAGTAGACCTAGTTTTAGGGGCCACCGAAAAATTTAAGATTACCGACTATCTCGATTCGCTTACAAAAAGCGATAAAGGCGAGGTACACTCTTGTGAAATAAATGAAGCTGATTTTTACGTTGGCGCTTATTCTTTTGGTGATCGCACGCGTGCTTTTTTAAAGGTGCAAGACGGCTGTGATTACAAATGTACCTATTGTACGATTCCTTTAGCACGCGGTATTTCGCGCAGCGATAAGCTAGAAAATGTACTGCAAAACGCGCGGGAAATTGTGGACGCCGGAGCCAAAGAAATTGTGCTCACGGGCGTAAATATTGGTGACTACGGCAAAGGTGAGTTTGGTAATAAAAAACACGAGCATACCTTTTTAGATCTCGTGCAAGCTTTAGATAAAGTAGAAGGCATTGATCGTTTCCGAATTTCTTCAATCGAGCCCAACCTTTTAAAAGACGAAACTATTGCTTTTGTAGCGCAGTCAGATCGTTTTGTGCCTCACTTCCACATTCCCTTGCAAAGTGGTAGTAATAAAATCTTAGGCATGATGAAGCGCCGTTACCAACGCGAGCTTTATGCGGAAAGGGTAGGGCGTATAAGAGAACTAATGCCACATGCTGCTATAGGTGTAGATGTTATCTGTGGTTTTCCTGGTGAAAGCGAGGAAGACTTTTTAGAGACTTATAACTTCCTTAACGGGATGGATATTAGTTATTTACACGTATTTACTTATAGTCAACGTCCCAATACGGAAGCCGATGAAATGGCCGAGCAAATACCTTATAATATCCGTAAAAAGCGTTCGAAAATGCTAAGGGTACTCAGTGCTAAAAAGCGTCGTGCTTTCTACGAAGCACAATTAAACACTACTCGTTCGGTACTTTTTGAAGATAATATGAAGGCAGGCTATATCACTGGTTTTACCGAGAATTATGTGAAAGTAAAGAGCCCATGGAATCCTCATTTAGTGAATCAGAAGGCAAAAGTAAAATTGAAGAATATCGATGAAGACGGCTTTGTTCGTTTTGATTATTTAGAGGACCTGGCCGTTTTGGCATAAAGCCGGGAGCCTTTTAGGTTTTACCAAGAAAAAATTAAAATTGACCAGATGAATAAAGATGAATTAGCGAAAATTCTCACTGCGGTAGAAGCAATTGCTTTAAGAGCAGGTCGTTTTATTTTAGAACAAAGGCAAGCGGTAAGCAGTGATATGATTGAGACGAAGAGTCTTAATAGTTTAGTATCCTATGTAGACAAGGAAGCGGAAAAGATGATTATTGCGGCATTAAAGGACTTAGTTCCCGGAGCAGGCTTTATTGCCGAAGAAGGCACGGTTGAAAAGAAAGGCGAAAAGTATAATTGGATTATCGATCCTTTAGATGGTACCACCAATTTCCTTTACGATGTGCCCGTTTTTGCGGTAAGTATTGCACTAGCTTCCGCAGATGCGATAGAGGTAGGCGTAGTATATGAATGCGGTCGCAATGAATTATTTAGTGCTTACAGAGGGGGCGGGGCCACCTTGAATGGTAAGCCTATAAAAGTAGCCAGTCAAAATACACTTAAAGAATCTCTTTTAGCGACAGGTTTTCCCTATTACGATTTTGATCGTATGCAAGAGTTTAATGCTCTGTTAGCAAAGTTATATCCGAGCACGCGTGGTTTGCGCCGTATGGGCTCTGCCGCAACAGATTTAGCCTACGTAGCTTGTGGTAGGTTTAACGCTTATTTTGAATATGGCTTAAGTCCTTGGGATGTTGCCGCGGGTATTCTACTAGTGCAAGAAGCAGGAGGAAAGGTATCAGACTTTAAAGGAGGAGACAATTACCTCTTTAGTGCTGAGATAATCGCATCCTCCTCTAAAATTTACGATGAGTTTTTAGCTCTTTTAAGCGAATATATGCCCAGTGAAGCTTAGGCGATAGGTAGCCACTGCTTATGCCAACTATTGGCTAACATAGTTTCCCACTGACGTTTTAATTGTCCTTTTTTCTCAATGAGATTATTGAAGACTACCGTGCTTTCGTCAATTTCCCCTGCTTCTAAAGCCGCTCTAAAGTCCATCATGTGCACGATTTCAATCAACTGATTTTCATCGCGAAAAGCAATTTGCGTGCGGTCTAACAGTGAAATGGATAATTCTTTTTCTAGAGCCTGAATAAAGTGGGTTAATTTATCAATGCTGCAACCAGTAGCTTGATAACTAGCCTCATCTAGGGCCACTACAATAAAGCGATCGTGAATAATGGTAAAGCTGGCATTTAACTCTTGTCCATGCGCTTGCCAATCATTTAGGAAGTTCATTAAACGAGCGGAGATACGTTCTACCTTTTCAAATTCTAGGTAATGGGTGCTTTGAAAAATCCAAATCCGAGAATCGTCGTTTAGAGATTCGAATGAAAAATACATAGTAAAGTTTTATAGATCTTTTGCTTGGGCAATCATTTCTGCTAAATCTAGCACAGGAAGATCGCCTTCTCTTTCGCTATTCTTAACGCCGTCAGTCATCATTGTATTGCAGAAGGGGCATGCCGCGGCAATAAAGTCGGGCTTGGTTTCTAAGGCTTCTTCTGTTCTTTCAATATTGATATCTTTTTTACCGGCTTCAGGTTCTTTAAACATTTGGGCTCCGCCAGCACCACAGCATAAGGCATTGCTCTTACAACGGCGCATTTCTACTAGCTCGGCATCTAATTTTTTAATTAGCTCACGCGGAGCTTCATAAATACCATTAGCACGTCCTAAATAGCAAGGATCGTGAAAAGTAATTTTTTTACCCTTAAATGATCCACCTTCAATACTAATTCGATCTTCCTTAAGAAGTTGATTAATAAAAGTAGTGTGGTGAACCACTTCGAAATCACCCCCTAATTCGGGATACTCGTTGGCCAAGGTGTTAAAGCAATGGGGACAAGTGGTAACAATTTTCTTAATTTTGTAGGCCTTTAAAACCTCAATATTTTGCATGGCTTGCATCATAAAAACAAACTCATTACCCGCTCTTTTAGCGGGATCGCCGGTACAGCTTTCTTCGGTACCTAATACCGCAAAAGAAACATCTGCGTGATGTAATATCTTAACAAAAGCTTTGGTTATTTTTTTGGCTCTATCATCGAAACTTCCCGCACATCCTACCCAGAATAATACTTCGGGTAATTTGTTTTCCGCCGTCATCTCTGCCATAGTTGGCACCTTGATCGTTGTTTCCATTAATTAATTATTTGAAATGTTCTATTGGTACTGGTAGTAAAACCTATCAGTCCGAAACTATTTATATAAACGGCCATACCATTGCTGGCTTGGCTTGCAACCACACTGTAAAAATACTTATCGTCGATAATAAGTGAGTCTGTATAAAAACTATTATTTAGTAAGGCAATACTAGTATCACCATCAAACCGTAGACTTAAACTAGGATCCATAGCCGCTAGACTATCTTTAAAGTTTAAAAAGAGAAAGTCATTTTTAAGACTGGCTGCCTCTTCTTGGTAGGCACAACGAAACTGATAATTAAAGCGAAACCCAAGACTATCTGAGCCAATTATATATTCTTCCTGCTCCAATAATAGTTTATCAACGCCATCATAAGGGCCATAATTACCACTTAAAGCCCCATTCTCTGTAAAGGACCTAGAACTACCCAATAGTTCCAGCATTACCGTATCGCCGTTAGAGCTAAAAGACTTAGGATTAGTATAGTTTGGTTTAAAGCTAAGTATTTGACTACTAAGCTCTAATTTCAACTCACTTTCCTTAGTGCAGGCCCAGAGAGAGAAGATAAGGATGATATAGATGAATTTATTTTTCAAATACTTGAATCTTCACATCGCGTTCTACCAATTCTGTAAACCTACCCTTGTAACGAGTAGCACGAACAAGGTGATTATCAATCCAATGGTAATTGCCTCCACGAGGTTTACCCATTAACATACCGTGGTACTGGAAGCCTTTTTCATTCAGCCATTGTTCCGTTATTTGGCGGTGTTGCTCTTCTCGTGAAGTGAAAAAGAAAATAATATGTCCTTCTTCAAACCAACCGTTTAAGGTTTTTAATGCGTCGGGATAATGCTCGGCGGTGGCCATGCGTCCCGGTTCTTCGTTGGGAATATCATCGCAAATAGTGCCATCAATATCAATCAGGTAATTTTTTATTCCCTCTGTTAGAGTGGGGCTTAAGAACTCACCGTTTACTTTTAATTCTTCGAGCTTTGGTAGCTTTTTATCTGCCATATCTTATTCATTAATCCAGTTCGCACGATCTGCCTGAGCATAAGCCCACGGAGCGGCGTTATTCTCAATATTGGTCATCATTGTATTTAATGATGGGTTAGCAGCAGATTCTTCCATTACTAAGTAACGGCGCATCTCAACTATAATAGACATTGGATCAATATTTACTGGACAAGCCTCAGTACAGGCATTACAAGTAGTACAAGCCCAAAGCTCTTCTCTTGTAATAAAATCATCTAGTAAACTGCGACCATCATCCTGAAATTCACCGTTTTTATCTACTACTGCGCTTACTTCATGCAGACGATCGCGCGTGTCCATCATAATTTTACGAGGCGAAAGCTTCTTACCGGTTTTATTTGCCGGGCAAGCATCGGTGCAACGGCCGCATTCGGTACAGGAATAGGCATTCATCAGATGAATACGATTCAAGTCCATTACATCTTTGGCGCCAAAGCGAGATGGCTCTTCCACGGGAGCGTCTGGATCAGGAGCGGCAAAAGGATCAGCACTTGGGTCCATCATCATTTCCACTTCTTTCTTTACACTCTCCATATTAGAAAACTGTCCAGCAGGCTCTAGCTTGCTATGCCATACATTGGGGAAAGCCATGATAATGTGGAAGTGTTTGGAAAAAGGAAGATAGTTTAGGAATAGTAATATACCAATGATGTGAAACCACCAAGCTCCTCTTTCTACTAGGTGCAGGGTTGATTGATCTAATCCTGCCATAAGCGGTGCTAGCTGAGAACTAACCAGCCAACCATCAACGCCATTGCCTTCAATATTTGCTTCGGCCGCCCCTAAAAATAGGAGAGCAAGCATCAACACAACTTCTATAACGAGGATATTATTTCCGTCATTTTTAGACCAACCTTTCAAGTCCTTAAAGCGATCTACCGTGTTTAGGTTTCTTCTGTAAAGGAAAACCACACAAGATAAAAGTACTAATACTGCTAGAATTTCGAAGAAGTGAATGGCAATGTCGTAAACAGGGCCTAAAAGAGGCATAAAAATACGGTGACTACCAAAAATTCCGTCGATTATAATTTCTAACACTTCTATATTAATGAGAATAAAGCCGAGGTAAATTACGACGTGGAAGAAGCCCGCCACTTTTTTCCGTTTTACCATTTTACTCTGACCCAGAGCAACTTTAGCCATAAGATTCCAACGCTCTTTGGGGCGATCGCTGCGGTTGATATCCTTTCCCAGGTTAATATTACGCCAGATCTTCAAAAAGTTTTTAGCGAAAAAATAGCCTGCTGCAGCTAAACTTAGGATAAATAGAATGTTCGCTACTCCAAAGTGCATTTCCATGGCTTAGGGTTTTAAATTATTTTCCTCGCGCTTCTTTTTAGTTTCCTTTTCCTTTTCAAGGAGTTCCTCTTCATCGTGCTTATCTGATCCGCCAAACAGAGAGATGTTGACATATCGTTTAGGATTGTACTTTAGGTCAAGGAGAATAAGATTTAACTGCTCAGTGGCATTTACTAAATTTTCATATAAGCGTGGATCGTTAATCAATTGCGAAGCAGTGCCGTCGCCGCTATCGACCTTGGCCATGATAGAGTTAGTGCGCTGCAAAGTTGCATTAAGGTTATTGGCCAATCGGTTAAACTCTACCGCACTTAAAGTGTCGCTAATAGATTCAAGATTAGCGAAAATGGAATTTAATTTATCATCGTTACTTTGGATGGTAGAAGTGATTTTTGCGAAATTATCGATGGAATGCACCAGGTCGTCTTCACTTTGGCCCATGGCACGATCTAGCTTGGTAATCGTCTTCTCTAATGTTTCAAAACTTCTTTGGATACTCTGAAAGGTCTGGGTAAAACTTTGCTTGGTTTGCTGATTTAAAAAGCCTGAAACTAGCGTAAGAACAGTATCAATAGAGCCCAATAACTTCTCAGCTTTTTCTTTAATGGGTTTTACTTGCTCATTTACTTCTTCGGTAAGGCTTCGCTGAATTCTACTGGACAAGGTATCACCATTCTGGGCATACTGTTGGGAACTACCCATCACTAACTCCACGGCCTTACTACCAATAAGGTCGGAACTGTAAATCCTTGCAACAGTATTTGCAGGGATTTTAATATCGTTGGTGATATTTAAGGCGACCACTAAACGACCAGACCCATCAGGCATAAAGCCAATTTGGTCTACGTGACCAACTTTAAAGCCATTGATGTTAACCGGCCGCGCCTTAGTTAACTCATCAACTTGATCGTAAACGGCATACATAAGTCGTTTGCTTTTTAAAAGGTCGCTGCCTTTCAAAAAAGCAATTCCCCAATAGAGGCTACCTAAGGCAACAATGGCTACGGCGCCTACTTTAAACTCTCGTGATATATTCACTAAATAATTTTTTTTATCTGACTCGCAAAGATGAAAAATTTATGGCAGTTTTCGGCGTGCTTCGCTGGCACTTATTTTTTTACCATTGTCTAAACCAATTACAAAGGCCCCTTTAAAACCCATAGATTGCATTTTTTGAGCAGATTTTTGTGCTTCCTTAATTTCTTTGGTCGGCGCTGCAAGATATTTGAAGAGACCCTTTTCCTCAATTTTCATAACATCGCTAAGCCCTTTAAACACAGGGTCATCGGTAGCTCTATTGCTAGAACTGGTAAGGATTTGAACGGCGAAAAAGGTTCCGCTTTTAAAATCACTTTGAGATCTTTCAACTTTTTGGTCTAGTGGCTCAATTTTAAGAGAAACTTCTTCTTTCGGTTTCGGACTGGGGCTAATAACTGCTGTATTTTCTTTTGGTCCTAATTTTTGTTTATCCAAAGCATCAGCTAAAAGTAAGTCTTGATTAGCCTTAAAGTCACGAATTGCACGATAAATAGCCGAGGCTAAATAAGATTGCCCTTTTTCAGAGTTTAGAAAGTCTTCTTCCGTAGGGTTCGTTAGGAATCCTAATTCTACTAAAACCGCCGGCATAGCTGTTCTGCTAGTTACATAAAGCGGTTGTTGTTTTACGCCACGGTCTTTTCGCATAACCCTTTCTCTAAACTGATTTTGGATTAAGCTGGCAATTTCTATGCTTTCATTAAGGTAAGTTTGCTGCATTAAATTAATTCCGATGGTACTTGCCGGGTTATTTGGATCAAAGCCATCATAACGCGTTTCATAATCATCCTCTAACATAATAACGGCGTTCTCTTGCAGGGCAATGCGGTTTTCGTCTCCGTGGTTTTTTCCCAATACAATAGAGCTGCAGCCGAGCACAGAGCTTTTTTGAAAGGAATCACAGTGAATTGAAATAAAAAGGTCGCCTTCAGCTTCATTAGCAATCTCCGCCCTCCGTTCTAGGGTTACGGTAGTATTATCGCGACGGGTATAAACGACTTTTACTCCGGGTAAATACTCTTCAATATATTCACCTAAACGCAAGGTGACAGCTAGGGCTATATCTCGCTCAACCGTCTTGTAGCGCTGCGTTCCCAAGTTACCAGGGTCACGACCGCCATGACCTGCATCGAGCACCACGGTTTTAATTCCATCGAAGGAAGGCGTATTTTGCGCCCAGACCGAAGTACTAGAAAAAAGTAAAGACGTTATTAATACGAGTTGTTTTAGCTTCAATAGTTTGAATTTTGATTAGTTTTGGCCGCTATTTTGCATTGCCATTATTATAACAAGCAAAGTTATCTTCATATTGCGTCAATCGAGCTTTCAGATTATCATTTTATTAACTGTCATTGTTGGCTTTGCTAACAGGGCTCGTGCTCAAGTGCAAGATAGTGCTAGTTCGCTACTAGACAGTGTTTCTGGAGCAATTAGTTCACCAAAGGACTCATTAAATGGCCTTGATAGTCTTAATGTTTACAATCCTTTGGACTCAACAAGAGACGCACAGCCTAAAAAATCGAAGTCTTTTATAGATTATGATATCATCTATACTGCTGAAGATAGTATTCCCAAATCCATTGATGGAAGTATTATTGAGCTCTATAATAAAGCGGTTATAGAGTACGGCGAAATGAAAATTGAGGCAGGTTACATTCGTATAGAGTTTGATAAGAGTGAAATATATGCCACCGGTCTGGCAGATTCAACCGGGAAAATAGAGCAAAAACCTTTATTTACCGAAAAAGGTAAGACCTATCGCTCGGACGATATGCGCTATAATTTCAATACTGGCAAAGCGCGAATTAATAAGATGATCACCCAAGAGGGGGAAGGCTTTTTACACGGCGAAAAGATTAAAAAGACGGGCTCAGCGGCCTTTTATGTTAAGGATGCTTCTTATACCACTTGTAGCCACGAACATCCGCACTTTGCAATACATACTCCTAAGGCCAAGGTTATACCTGGTGAAAAAGTTGTTACGCAATTCGCGTACCTTGAATTACTAGGCGTTCCCACCCCTTTAATGCTTCCTTTTGGCTTTTTTCCCACTACCGATAAGCGTAAGTCGGGAATTCTAATTCCTAGCTATGGTAGTTCTCAGTTTAGGGGTTATTTTTTGCAGAACGGAGGTTTTTACTGGGCGGCAAATGACTACTTCGACCTTAGCCTTACGGGAGATATCTATACCAAGGGCGGTTTCGGTTTGCAGACGGCAAGCAGCTACAAAAAACGCTATAGGTATTCGGGTAGCTTAAGCGCTCGTTATAATTTACTGCGTTTCGGCGAAGAAGAGTTTAGACCATTTGTAAATGGTGCTTATGATAATCGCAGCGACTTTAATGTCAGCTGGAACCACCAACAAGATCCTAAAGCTAATCCGTTTTATCGTTTTAGTGCTAATGTAAATATTGCCACTACCCAATTTTATCAGGTAACTAGTATCAACCCCGATCTAGTATTGCAAAACCGTTTAAACTCATCTATTAGCTTTTCTCGCCGTTGGGCGAATAAGCCTTATAACTTAAACGTAGCTTTAAACCACAGCCAAAACAACCAAAGCAAAGAATTGACTCTAACTCTTCCGCAGGTTAACTTTGCCGTAAACCGTTTCTTTCCTTTTAAATCGGAAGGCGGTATTAGTGGAAAGAAGAATTGGTACGAAGAAATAGGTATTTCCTATACTACTAATGCTAAAAATCAGATTCAAACGCGAATGGATAAGCCCATTTTTACTGAAACCGTTTTTAGAGATAGCAGTCGCATGGGAATTCAACATAATATTCCTATCGCGGCAAATTATAAAGTTTTTAAATTCTTCGTGCTTAATCCCAGTATCAATTTTACGGAGCGCTGGTATCCTAATAAATTAAAATACGGTTTTAACGAAGAAACTAACCGCCAAGAAATTGTCGATACGGTTTCGGGATTTTTTGCAAACCGTGACTTCAATGCAAGCGCCAACTTATCGACTAAAGTTTATGGTTTATGGCGTTATCAGGGCTTTATAAAAGCAGTTCGTCATGTTATGACCCCGAGAATCGGTTTAAGTTATAGACCAGATTTCTCTGATCCTTTTTGGGGCTACTTTGAAGAAGTACAAAGCGATACTTTAGGAAATACCACTTTGGTGAATCCTTATGCTCGTGGTGTTTATGGCTCCGCATCTGCCGGAAGGCAAGGAAATATAAACTTTGGTGTACAAAACACACTCGAGGCAAAAATCCGCTCTGATAAAGACTCTACTGGAGTCCAAAAGGTGAAAATATTGGAGCGTTTAAGTTTAAATGGCTCCTATAATATGGCCGCGGAAGAATTTCAAATGAGCACTATTAGTGTAGCTGCTTCATCTACCATCTTTAATAATTTTGTTAATATTAACTACAATGCCACTTTAGATCCCTATGCTTTTGATGGTGAGTCGAATAGAAGGATTAATGAGTTTAATATCGATAATGGCAGCGGTCTTTTTAGGGTTACTAGCCAACGTTTTACTCTAGGTTCCCGCTTAGATGCAAACCGTTTTAAAAAGGATAAAAAGAAAGATAAGGAGGGGGAAACAGTTACGGAGGAAGAGAAGTCGAGGCAAGCGCAACAAGCGTCTGCTTTAGGCATTACCGAAGGGGATGTTGATTATTACCGTTTACCGGGATACGTAGATTTTACGGTGCCTTGGTCTCTTAATCTAAATTATAACCTCAGTTTTAGTAAGCCAGGGGTGGAGGAGGCTACAATTAATCAGTCGGTTAGCCTTTCGGCAGATTTAGATCTCAGTAAAGGCTGGAAAATAGGTTTCAGAACGGGTTATGATTTAAAAGCCAATGATTTTACTTTTACCACTTTTGATTTTCACCGCGATTTACACTGTTGGGATTTAAGCTGTACCTGGGTTCCATTTGGCTTCCAACAATCTTACATGCTTACTATTCGGGTTAAATCGTCTATCCTGCAAGATCTTAAATTACAGCGTAATAGAGGCGTGGGTGACTTCCGTCGTTAAGCCGATTTATTCTTTCGCGGATTGATTACCTTAGTCAAAATCTTAACAAAATAGGTAGTTTTCAACTAGGTTTTCCTTGGAGGAAGAAATTCTATTTAATATAAAATATTATTGATTAAAATTATTCAAGTTATTAAGTGGTAATCATTTAATTTCGCGGAAATTCATAAGCTTTCGATTTTGAAAAAGTTCATCGGTTATCTTCTTATCATTATTTCAATTGTAATATTAATTGACCTAGCCTTAGAGGCCGAGTTCATTTATAATGAGCTTCCTAAGATGTGGAAAAGGTATCAGTCAGAAACTGATGAACTTGAGATGAAAGGTCATATGGATGTATTACTTGTTTGGGTATTACACTTAGTGATTCCTGCAATTCTAATTGGCACAGGACGCTATATGATTCGGGCTTCTAAAAATCGCTGAATTCTAAATAAGGGTTGATCTGCTGTTTACTGCTGTTTTTCGGCTTGCTTTGAGTTGGATGCAAGTCTAATAATTTAACAGCCAGTTGCTTAGCAGTATAAAATCGCTGGGCAGAGATTCTATAAGATAACATCTGAATTAGTATTGAAGCCGAGAAGCAATAAAGGCTGCTTTAAGCCAAATATTCTATCGCTTCAGGTCTCCTAATTGATGACATTATTGATTTATTGGCTGATAAAAGAGGGCAAAACCGTTTTTTTTATCCTATTTTAAAATAGATTTTGACCTTTTAAGAGAGTTTTACCTTTCAATAAAGGTCATAGATTACTCAATATTTTGAAAAGGAGCATAGGTTCTGAAGCGGCAAAAGCGCAGCTTAATTCTGGTGATTTATATAGAAATAAGTATCATTCGTGCCCCCTTCTTTAGGGCAGTAAGTTTTGAGTCTTGTTTTTGAAAATTGAATTGAGGAAAGGTCACTTTTGTGTTTAGGTGCTGTATGCGAGTCCTTTAAAAATTGGAGGAAGTTCTTTTCTTCTTTTTTAGCCACCTTTTAGAAAAATATAAGCACAAAAAAAAGAGACAATCATTTAAGATTATCTCTTTTTGTAGCGAGAGCGAGAATTGAACTCGCGACCTCCGGGTTATGAATCCGACGCTCTAACCATCTGAGCTACCTCGCCGTTTCGGGCGGCAAATATAAACACAAATCTATTTCAGCAAAGAGAAATTTACTAGTTTTTCACTTTTAGTTTTTTATATATTGCGAGAACTAAAAGCAATGTTATACAAAGCAAATGTCAGATAGAGTAAAGTTCGAATTAGAGTTTCCAGTTAAGGCCTCACCGGCCATGTTATTTCCCTATTTATCAACTCCAAGTGGCTTGTCCGAGTGGTTTTCTGACGATGTTAATTCCCGTGGTGATAAATTCACCTTTATTTGGGATGGCGACGAAAAAGACGCATACCGTATCGCTAAAAAGAAAGACCAATTTATTCGCTTCCGCTGGGACGATGATGAAGAAGCAGGAAATAAATACTTTTTCGAATTTCGAATTGAAGTAGACGAGCTAACTAATGATACCTCTATTATTATTGTGGATCACAGTGAAGAGGACGAAGTAGAGGAAGATAAACTCCTTTGGGACAGTCAAATTCATCAACTACTCCACACTATAGGTTCCTAAAATGAGCTTGACGGCATATTTTCGTCAACATAGAATATATTTAGCCCTAGTAGCACTTTGTGTAATTGGGGCTGCTTATTTTTTGGCTTACTTTTCCAAAGCCGAAATTCATACTTTCATAAATGCTTGGAACTCCGCTGAAGCCGATCAGTTTTTCCCAATATTCACGTATCTGGGAGACGGAATTATATTCCCCATTTTATTGTTGCCTGCTCTTTTTGTGAAAAGGCAATTTAGTTTCGCTATTCTAATGTCAGCTTTACTCACCCTTATTCTCAGTGGTGCATTGAAAGAGCTTTATAAGGATGAGCCCCGGCCAATTAAGTACTTTGAATTAATGGATCAGGATTTAAGGCAAATTCCGGGTGTAAAGCCCCATTATTATCGTTCTTTTCCCAGTGGACACACAACAGCGGCATTTGCAGCCTGGGGTCTTCTGGCTTTAAGTACTACTAGGTGGTTCTTTAAAATAGCCTTTTTACTAATAGCTTTGGGAGTGGCTTACTCCAGAATGTATCTATCTCTACACTTTTTACGAGATGTAACAGCGGGAGCCTTATTAGGCACATTCATAGCATTTTTTGCCGGCTATTGGTCACAGCGCTTGAAAGCCGAATTTTGGAATAAGAAATGGATTGATATATCATGAAGTACTTTGATAAAAACACTTGGTTTTGGGCGTTTATAGCGACTATCTTCTTTCTTCCATTTATAGGTGGGGTACATCTTTTTGATTGGGATGAGATAAACTTTGCCGAATTATCGCGTGAAATAGTAGTATCTGGCGACTGGTTGCAACTGCAAATCAATTATGAACGCTTTACCGAAAAGCCACCCTTGTTCTTCTGGCTACAAGCTATATTCATGTCAATTTTTGGTGTAGGTGAATTCGCGGCACGCCTCCCCAATGCTCTTTTAGGAATCGTTGTTTTACCTTTTCTTTACATCAGTGGAAAGTTCTTAGTAGACCGTAAATTCGGTTACCTGTGGGCCTTAACTTGGTTTGGCAGTATTCTCCCTTTCTTATACTTTAAAAGTGGAATTATAGATCCATTTTTTAACTTTTTCATTTTTAATGGATTATTCTTTTTAATCCATTTTCTGTGGAAGACAAATAATATTAATCGCGTTTTTCTTTCGAAGCCTGCCCTCTATTACCTAATAATTGGAGGAATATCGGTGGGCTTGGCCATTTTAACCAAAGGCCCAGTAGCCTATCTTATCATACTACTAACGGTTTTGATATATGCCGCTCTGCATTCTTTCCGTTTTGGTTTAAGTCTTAAAAATTTTATCCTCTACTCTGCCACTGCGCTTATTGTCTTTTTACTTTGGTTTGGAGTAGATGCGGCTTTAAACGGTCCAGACTTCCTCATTGAGTTTACTATTAGGCAATGGGAGCTTTTAACTACTAGTGACGCCGGGCATGGGGGCTTCCCGGGTTATCACTTTGTTGTGTTGCTTTTAGGTTGCTTTCCTGCTAGTGTTTTCGCTTTACGCGGATTGGGTCGAATAAAAGGCATTCACACCCAAATAGCTGATTTTCAGAAATGGATGATTATCCTATTGGTGGTAATTTTGGTATTGTTCTCCTTAGTAGGCACAAAAATCATTCACTATAGTTCAATGGCTTATTATCCGATAAGCTTTTTAGCCGCACTTAGTCTCTGGCAAATGAGTGAGTTTCCACGTAAAAATCCACGCTGGATGCTGGTGCTGCTTTTAGTTATTGGGCTAATCATCACCCTCGTTTCGGCTCTTTTGCCTTGGGCAGGCTTAAACTTAGAAGACATTAAGTTTCTCTTTGAAAAAGATGCTTTTGCCAAGGCCAACCTAGCGGCCGATGTACCTTGGTCGTGGTTAGACTTTATACCAGCAGTTATAATGCTGACAATCTTATTGGTTTACACCCTTTATCACCAGAAACATCCTATTTTTTCCTCCAGAGTGCTATTTTTTGGAACGGCGATTTGGACTTTTGCGGGTTTGATTTTTTTCATTGCCAAAATAGAACGCATCAGCCAAAGAGCGGCGGTGGAATTTTTTGAAGCACAAGAAGGGAAAGAGGTCTATGTAAGTACTTATGGCTATAAAAGCTACGTTCCTTGGTTTTACGCTCGCATTGAAGACTATGATCAGCCCGAAGCGACTAACCGAGAGTGGTTATTTCACGGAGATGTAGATCGTGATGTCTATATTTCTACCAAAATAACTAAAGTAGAAGCGCTACAAAAGGAAATTCCTGATGCAGAGCTTCTGTATACTAAAAACGGTTTCTACTTTTTCCGGCGAGTGGCTCAGGATAAATAAGCAGGCTTAATAAGCCCCATTTTTGCAAAACGATATTGTAAGGAAACTTTTAAAACGCCGAGTCCGTATATGGCACTGCGCTTAAAGTTAATGGAACTTGCTTCTTCAAAGTATTTAGTAGGACAGGTAATTTCAGCGATATCAAAGCCCGCGTAGAAAATCTGAGCTAACATTTGATTGTCAAAAACGAAATCATCAGAATTTACATTGAAATCTGTTCTTTCCAATACTTCTTTAGAAAACGCACGGTAACCAGTATGGTATTCCGAAAGCTTTTGGTTCATTAGTATATTTTGAGTAAGCGTAAGAAAACGATTAGCCAGATATTTATACCAAGGCATACCACCTTTTAAAGCACCCTTTCCTAAAATACGCGAACCTAATACTACTGGGTAAACCTCATTAGCAATTAAGTAAGACATGGATTCAATCAATTTTGGAGTATACTGATAATCGGGGTGAAGCATAATTACAATATCACCTCCTAAAGCTAATGCTTTATTATAGCAAGATTTTTGATTACCGCCGTATCCCTTATTTTTTTCATGCGGAATGATATGCTTAATACCAAGACGGTTTCCCTCACCAATAGTGTCGTCAGTCGAATTATCATCTACTAAAACTACCTCGTCAACAATATCAAAAGGTATTTCTTTATAGGTGCGCTCAAGGGTTTTCTCTGCATTATAGGCAGGGAGAACAACCACAATTTTTTTCCCGTTTATCATGTGGGCAAAAATAGAAATATGCGGCTATATCTGAGGTCATTATTAAATAAGAATTGCTTAGTTTGGAGCTTGATAACCATTTTGAAGGAACTTGAAGAATACATTCATTTTTTTAGCCTTGATTCTTGTAGGGCATTATTCTGTCGCTCAAGAGATTAAGGGTAGGGTAGTAGACGAACATACAGGGGAGGCAGTAATCATGGCAAACGTCATATTTAAGGGCACCACCACCGGTACTTCGACCGATTTCGACGGAAATTTTACGCTGGCCCTTGGGAAAAACACCTTACCCTTAACCCTTGAAGTAACTTTTATAGGGTATCAAAAGCAAGAAGTGGTGGTCAAAAGCTTAAAAGACCCGGTCAAAATTGAGCTTATTGAAGATAGTGAAATGCTTGCCGCAGTTGATGTTGTGGAGCAAAGACTAAGTGCCAAACAACGCGAGTCTGCACTTACTGTAGTCGCCTTAGACAATTTGGCCATTAAGGAAACTCCTGCCGTCAATTTTTACGAAGCATTAGGAAATTTAAAGGGGGTAGATCTTACTTCGGCTAGTATAGGCTTTAAGATTATTAATACACGCGGATTTAATTCCACTTCGCCTGTGCGTTCCTTACAATTAATTGATGGGGTAGATAATCAAGCTCCGGGTTTAAACTTCTCTTTAGGTAACTTTCTAGGAGCAAATGAATTAGATATTATCAATGTCGATATAATTGCGGGCGCTTCTACTGCCTTTTATGGTCCAGGTGCCTTTAACGGCGTTATATCTATGACGACCAAAGATCCATTTCGTTTTCAAGGTCTTTCCGCCAGCGTTAAAGTAGGGGAGCGAGCCCTAACGGAAACATCGGTGCGTTATGCAGAAGCCTTCAAGTTATTTAATAAGGAGCGTGAGGACTTTGCCTTTAAAATAAACCTCTTTTATTTAAGAGCAAACGATTGGGAAGCAAATAATTACGATCCAATTGACGATTCTGAAGTTGCGGCTGACAACCCGGGTCGTTATGATGCCGTAAACATTTATGGCGATGAAAGTTTGGCTTCTAATAATGAACGGGGCGGTTTTTCGGATGTTAAGTTTAACAATGTACCTGGTTTAGGAACCTTTTATCGTCCTGGTTTTAAAGAGCCCGATTTAGTAAACTATAATACTCGCAACTTTAAAGGAAATATTGGCCTTTTTTACCGTACAGAAAAAGATGTTCAGTTTAGCTATACTTTAAATTATGGTACTGGTACAACGGTTTATCAGGGGGAAAACCGTTTTAGTTTAAACGGTATTCGCTTCATGCAGAATATTGCCGAGGTAAAAAAGAAAGATAAATTTTTTATCAGAGCCTATGCTACGCATGAAAATGCGGGCGATAGTTATGATGCCGTACTTACTGCTTTTAAGATGAACGATGTTATGCTCGGAGACGAGGGTACTTGGAATCAGAATTATGCCGCTGCTTGGAAGAGACCTTTTCGTTTTAATCAAGCATTTCAAAGTGCTGCGGGCTTTGATGTTGGCTCCCCAAACTTCGATTCGGCCTTCTATTATAATGAGTACCAAGATATATTACGTGACTATAATGAACTGCTAGCCGATTTTCACGATAGCCTATTAGACATTGTTTCTGCGGGTCGTTTTGCTCCTGGTACAGCTCAATATGACTCCTTATTTAATGATATAACCGGTAGAACTTTTACCGAAGGCGGCTCTCGCTTTTACGACCGCTCAGCTCTATATCACATCATGGGCGAATATCAATTAACTGTAGCTGAAAGGGTAAAGATGCGTATGGGAGGTAATTTTAGGATGTATACCCCTAATTCACGCGGTAATATATTTGATGAAATTATCCCTTCTTCCATCGTAACCGACAGCGTAGGTAATGTGATTAGTCAGGAATACCGCACCATTACCAATCAAGAGTTTGGCGTTTATTATGGGGCTGAAACTAATTTTTTCGGTGAAGTTTTAAAAGCCAGTGCCACTATTAGAATGGATAAAAATCAAAACTTTGATTATCTATTTTCTCCCGCCTTTTCTTTAGTGTATAATGTAAACCCCAAGCATACCTTTAGAACCAGTCTGGGAAGAGCCATTCGTAATCCTACTTTACAGGACCAGTATTTGCGTTATGATGTAGGTCGAGCAGTTCTTTTAGGTAATATAAATGGATTTAATAATTTAGTTTCAATCGAGTCTTTTGATTTTTACCGCTCACAATCGCAGTTGAATCGCGATAACCTTACCTTTTTCGATGTTGCGCCAATTGAGCCAGAGCGAGTGACTACGGCTGAAATAGGCTACCGTGGTTCGTGGTTTAAAAGAGTTTTTGTGGATGTTAACTATTTCCATTCTTGGTATACCAGCTTTATTGGCTTTCAGTTTGGCTTAGATCTTAAATTTGACCAAAATGTACCGGACTTCGTGCGGTCGGTGCGAGCCTATCGTGTAGCAGCTAATGCGCAAAGCTTGGTAACGACGCAAGGATTTAATGCGGGTATCAACTATTACATAAATGATCATCTTTCCTTAGGAGGGAACTATTCCTATAACAGCATTAATCTTAATCCGGGTAGAAATTTTATTACCGAGACCTTTTACGAAGATCAACTTGTAGAAGCCGGCGAAGAGGACGAGATTATCCCGGCTTTTAATACGCCTGAAAACAAGTATAACTTAAGTTTTAGTGGGAGAAACTACCGTTTAAAGAAGGGTTCTAAGAATAAATTTGGCTTCGCAGTAACCTATAAATGGATTGAAGGCTTCCGTTTTGAAGGCTCTCCGCAGTTCACAGGATTTATTAATAGTTACGATCTTTTAGATGCACAGATGAGCTATGATGTTGACACTTGGCACACTACCTTTAAGTTAGGTGCGTCTAATTTACTCAATAATAAAGTCTTTCAAGTATACGGTGGACCGCGTGTTGGTCGCCTAGCTTATTTTTCGATAGTTTATGAGTTTGATCATAAACGTTGATTTTTTCCTTAAATTCGAACCATTAATTTAATTAGCAGATGAAAAAAACACTATTCTTTCTATTAGCCTTTTCAGGAGTGGCCATGGCTCAGAGATACACTACTGAGGTATTCAGCCAGGTTAATGTAAATGCCAACGTATCTTACGCGCAAAACATTGACTTTCTAACTTCTGATTTCTCCAATCCAGCACAAGTTGCTGCAGATGTAACGCAGATAAAAACTGCTCTGGCCACTGGTCAAGCAATTCCCGCGAAATTCTTTAATCCGGCTGATCCAGCTTCGGATGTAAAGGTGAAGGACCTTAAAATGGATGTTTATAGCCCAGTAGGCGATAATGCAACCGATCGTCCTTTAGCAATTTACATTCACACGGGTAACTTTTTACCTCCCGGTATTAACGGTGGTATCAATGGTTCTAAAAATGATAGCTCTGCTATTGTTATGTGTGAAAAATTAGCCAAACGCGGCTTCGTTGCCATTGCAGCAAACTATCGTTTAGGTTGGAATCCATTAGACCCGAATCAATTTGTACGTCGTGCGCAATTATTAAATGCTGTATACCGTGCCATTCACGATATGAAGGAACTGGTGCGTGTTGCTAAAGCAGACGCAGCTAACTTAGGTATTGATAAAAACCGCGTAATCATTTTCGGAGAAGGTTCTGGAGGTTATGTAGCTCTTGCTTATGCTACTCTAGACAAATGGGCGGAAGTTGAAATCGCAAAATTCATCAATCCTGCTACGGGTAATTCATTCGTAGATTCAAACCAAGTAGGTAACATTGAAGGTTTAAACGGTTTACTAAACCTTTATGCTGATAATGGCGAGTCTACTGATATTTCAATGTGCGTAAATATGGGCGGTGCTTTAGCTGATATCTCTTGGTTAGAAGCGGGTGATGCTCCAATGATTTCTTTCCATTGTGTACGTGATCCATTTGCTCCATTCGGAGAAGGAACAGTAGTAGTTCCAACCACGCAAGATGATGTGGTTGATGTTTCTGGTGCTAATAATTTTATGGTTAAAGCGAATACTTTAGGTAATAATAACTCTTATACCAGCCAGAATTATAATGACCCTATCACTTTAGCAGCACGTGCTCGCTACGGTGTAACTTACAATTATATCTTCCCGGCTCCTTTTGATACAATTACTGTAAATACAGCAGAAGGCTTATTCCCAGTTATTAAGCCGATAGCAGGTAGCTTGTTTACTAATGTTAGTGCTCCATGGCAATGGTGGGATCCAGCGGGTCCAATTGCTACGGATACTTTCTCAGCAGGTCCTCCGGTAATTACTTATCATATGGCAGGATTAGCGGGTAACCCTAGCATGTCTCCAAGCTATGGTCGTACTTACCAAGATACTATTTTAGGTTACGTAACACCAAGAATGGTTAACAGTATGAACATTATGAGCAAGGAAGAATTTGCTCTAAATGCGAGTATCGATCTTTATCCTAACCCTGCTACTGAAAGTATCATCTTAAACCTTAGTGATGCCTCTTTAAGCTTACAGAGTTACCAAATTATTGATGCTACTGCTAGAGTAGTATTGAATGGTACCTTAAAAAAGGGTAACAATGAGCTAAATGTAGAAGCTTTAAATTCGGGAGTTTACTTTATTAAAGTACAGACTAACGAAGGTGAAGCAGTTCAGCGCTTTGTTAAGAAATAGAAATAGAATTTTCTAAATAAAAACCCCGTTCCGCAAGGAGCGGGGTTTTTTGCTTTATACCTTTGCCACCTTGAAATAATGAAGATGGACTACAACCTAAACGGTTTTATAATACGCAATAAGCACCTAGGCATTCAGGTAAATAATAGGGGCCTTAATTATGGCGATGGAATTTTTGAAACTATAAAGTTTGCCAATAATCGTTTAAACTTTTGGGAGGATCATTATTTCCGTTTAATGGCCTCTATGCGTATTGTCCGTATGGAGATACCAATGAGTTTCAGTCCTGAGTATTTAGAGGAAGAGATTCGTAAAACGCTTAGCGTAAATCAACTTCCTGAGAAGTCGGCCCGAGTTAAGCTACTAATAGTACGTAAAGCAGGCGGCCTTTATAGCCCAGAAACCAATGAGGTTGACTTTTTAATTACTACCGAAGAAATTGAATCCAATACTTACCAGCTTAATGAGCACGGGCTAAATATTGAATTATTCAAGGATTTTTATAAAAATAGCGGCTTACTGAGTACGATAAAAACTACTTCAGCACAATTTTATACCATAGCCAGCATTTTTAGAAAAGAGAATGATTACGATGAGTGCTTATTAATTAACGAACGCAAAGAAGTAGTAGAGGCGATTAGCTCTAATCTCTTTATCCTTAAAGGAGATGACCTAATTACTCCTCCGCTGGAAAGCGGCTGTTTAAAAGGTATAATGCGAAAGAAGGTAATTGAATTTGCCCCCCAATTAAATCTAAACATTAAGGAAGAAAGCTTTTCTCCCTTTGCTCTGCAAAAAGCAGATGAAGTTTGGCTGACTAATAGCATTAAAGGATTGCAGTGGGTAGGGCAGTATCGAAAAAAGAGCTACGCCAACGAAAAAGCTGCTGCTATGGTGAAAAAGATTAATGTTAACCTCGCTCTTAGTTTAGGTTAGGATCTAGCGGTGTATTTTGCCAGAGAGGATATTCGCCTCCTAAGCTAGCGATAACTTTAGGCCAAATACGTTCTGGTTCTTTATTAAAGATTAGCTCTGGTTCAGCCGGACCTATTTGCCATGCTTTTTGATCCAATTCAGCCTCTAATTGTCCTGCGCTCCAACCACTATAACCTAAGAAAAAGCGAATGTCGTAAGAGCCGATAAGTTCCATACTTATAAGCTCTTTGAGGATATTGAAATCACCGCCCCAATAAATACCAGGAATAATTTCTTCACTGCCCGGGAGCAAATCCCCCTTAGAGTGCAGAAAAAACATATTATCCTGCTGCACCGGTCCACCTTCACCAATATTGGTTTTAAAAGAAGGGAAGTCTAAAACCAAATCGTCAAAAGACAAATCAACCATGCGATTTAGGATGAAACCTACCGACCCTTCTGAATTATGATCGGTCAGGAATACTACCGTTCTATCAAAGTTTGGATCTCCCATTAAGGGTTCGGCAATAAGAATTTTACCTTTTGCAGCTGTTAGATTATTGTCACTCATATTAATTCGAAGATACTAAGCTTATCGGTAACTTTGTAATGAAAAAGAATATTTCAAAGCTATTAATTTACCGCTGTTATGAAAGAAAAACTGCAAGATGAAAGAACCGATTACAAGGCTGGTGAACTCAATAAATCTGATTTAGAGCTTGATCCTATAAAACAATTCTTAAAGTGGTATGAGGCCTATAACGATACGCGAGCCAAAGATCCTAATGCTTTTACTTTATCTACGGTAAGTCGTGAAGGGCAGCCTAGTGCCCGGGTTTTACTATTGAAAGGGGTGGATAAAGGCGGTTTTGAATTTTACACGAATTACGAAAGCGATAAAGGGCAAGAAATGGCTAATAATCCCAAGGTGGCGCTAAGTTTCTTTTGGCCTTCTCTGGAACGTCAGGTTAGGGTAGAGGGAGTAGCGGAAAAACTAAGCGAATCCGAATCTACCGCGTATTTTAAAAGCCGTCCACACGGATCTCAAGTGGGAGCATGGGTTTCACCGCAGAGTACCGTTATAGAGTCGCGTGAATACTTAGAAAAGAGAGCGGAGGATTTTAGCGCTAAATATCCCAATGATGTTCCCAAGCCCCCGCATTGGGGAGGTTACCGCGTTGTGCCAAGAAAAATTGAATTTTGGCAGGGGAGGTCTTCTCGTCTGCACGATCGTTTTTCTTTTGTTTTGGAAGAAGGCGGGGAAGATTGGACGCTAATGCGCTTAGCTCCTTAAGAATTTGAACCCGATATTTTGTCTAATCAGATTACTTAAAGCATAAAAAAGGCGGCTTGATTCAAATCAAGCCGCCTTTTTTCATTTTGTATTTTTAGAACTGCACTAAAGCGCTGCCCCAGGTAAAGCCGCTACCAAAAGCTGCTAAACATAAAAGGTCTCCTTTTTTCAGGCGTCCTTCTGCTTTAGCTTCGCTTAATGCGATAGGGATAGAAGCGGCGGTAGTATTACCATACTTCATAATATTATTAAAAACCTTTTCTGGGGCTAGACCCATCTTGGCTTGAACATACTGGCTAATACGTAAATTTGCCTGATGAGGAATGAGCAAATCAAGATCGCTGATTTCCTTACCTGCATCGGCTAAAGATTCATGAATTACCTCTTGAAAGCGCGTTACGGCATGTTTGAAAACAAAGTTTCCGTTCATATGGGGAAAGTACGAAAGGTCAGTAGGGTCATTCTCTTCAATAATAGCGTCGACCCAATGGGTGGTTGCCGGACCCATTAAGGCTAGCTCGCGTGCGTGCTTACCTTCCGAATGTAGCTTTGTGTTTAAGACGCCTTTACCCGCTTCATCACTGGCTTGTAAAACTACTGCTCCGGCGCCATCGCCAAAAATTACCGATACGCCACGCCCGCGGGTAGTTTTATCTAATCCGCCACTGTGCAACTCACTACCTATTAAAAGGATGTTTTTGTACTGTCCGGTTTTAATAAACTGATCCGCTACTGATAGTCCGTAAATAAAACCAGAGCACTGGTTGCGAATATCAAGCGCACCAATGGTATCAAGGCCAAGTTGCTCTTGTACCATTACCCCTGGTCCGGGGAAATAATAATCAGGTGAAAGAGTGGCAAAAACAATAAAGTCAATATCACTCGGTTCTAAGCCTGCATCCTCAATAGCCTTTCTCGCCGCTTTGGTTCCCATAGTTGAAGTAGTATCACCACTTCCCGTAGCTACCCATCTGCGTTTTTCAATACCCGTACGCTCTTGAATCCACTCATCCGAAGTTTCCATGATAAGTTGTAAGTCGCTATTTTTTACGACGTTATCGGGAACGTAATGGCCTACGCCAGCTATAATCGTATTTTTCATTTATCCTGTCTCTTTAGATTGGCAAATATAAAGCCCTAATATAAGACCAAGAACTTTAAAATTGTAATACTGACATTTCTAATTTCGATCGAGACTCATCAATTTAACTATTAATCGCGTCGAAAAACTCTTTTAGAATATTCTCTCTATGATCGGGATGCGCAATACTGGCTAAGGCGAATGCTCTTTGTTTGATGGTTTTTCCGTAAAGATCAGCAATACCATATTCGGTTACGATGTAGCGAACATGCGCTCTAGTAGTTACTACGCCTGCACCAGTTTTAAGGAATGGTACAATTCTGCTTTCCCCTCTACGAGTAACACTCGGAAGCGCTATTATAGGTTTACCACCTTTCGATAACATGGCCCCGCGAATAAAGTCCATTTGGCCGCCTACGCCGCTGTATAGCCGGGTGCCAATACTATCCGCACATACTTGTCCGGTTAAATCAATTTCCACGGCCGAATTAATACTTACTGCTTTATCATTTTTACGAATTACGGAGGTATCATTTACGTAGGCAATATCCAGCATATTCACCAAGGGGTTATCGTCTATAAAGTCATACAGGCGCTGCGATCCCATTACAAAGCCGGTAACAATTTTTCCGGGATGGACGCGCTTTTTAGAGCCATTAATTATACCTTTTTCTACTAGGTTTAAGATGCCGTCGGAAAACATTTCGGTGTGAATGCCCAAATCTTTTAAGTGATGCATCTGGCTTAAAGCCGCGTTTGGAATGGCACCAATACCCATTTGCAAACAAGAGCCATCTTCGATCAAAGAGGCGACGTTTTTACCAATTGCCATTTCTACTTCAGTAGGGGTGGGCAAATTTACCGAGGGCAGGGGAGTATTCACTTCTACTAAAGAGTGAAACTTACTGAGGTGAATTAGGCCATCACCATGGGTGCGTGGTACCTGTGGGTTTACTTGAGCAATTACGTGTTGAGCAGATTGAGCAGCGGCTAAACTACTATCTACGCTAGTGCCTAAAGAACAGTAACCATGCTGATCGGGAGGCGATACTTGCATTAAGGCTACGTCGATGGATAAAATATTTTGTCTGAATAAATTAGGGATTTCACTCAGGAAAACAGGCGTATAGGAACCATTACCGTCCGCAATAGTGTTGCGAACATTAGCACCAATAAACAAGGAGTTTACGTGAAATGACTCGGCATATTTAGGATTGGCATAAGGCGCTTCCCCTTCGATATGGAGGTGAACCATTTCTACATCTCTTAATTCGTCTGCCCGATTAGTGAGAGCATTGATAAGTTGCTGGGGAGCCATGGATACGGAATGTACAAATACACGATCACCGCTTTTTACCACTTTTACGGCCTCCTCGGCGCTACAATATTTCATAGTATTTAGTTCTAATTTTTATGCAATATTAAGGGCTAAGTCAGCTACGAACTATGACCTTTATCAGTGATTTGGATAAAATGAAGAATTTTTCTGGGGCTGAAATCTTGTCAGTTTTTAAGCTCTGGTATAAGCTTTGACTTTTCGGGGTTAATAACAAAAACAATGGTACTATGAGTTCAGGTAAGATTAATGTTACCGCGGATAATATTTTTCCGATTATAAAGAAATTCCTCTATTCAGATCACGAGATCTTTTTACGGGAGTTGGTTTCCAATGCAGTTGATGCGAGTCAAAAATTAAAGACCCTTTCTAGAATTGGTGAGTCTAAGGCCGAGCTAGGAGACATGACCATTCAAATTAAGCTAGATAAGAAGGCTAAGAAAATTACTATTTCTGATCGAGGCGTTGGTATGACCACCGAGGAGATTGATAAATACATAAACGAACTAGCCTTTTCTGGCGCAGAAGAGTTTGTTAAGAAATATGAAGATAAGACAGACGGGGCTGCCATTATAGGTCATTTTGGTTTAGGCTTTTACTCTTCGTTTATGGTAGCAGGAAAGGTGGAAATCTTTTCGCGTTCGCATAAAGAAGATGTAAAAGGAGCTTACTGGTCTTGCGACGGTACCCCCGAGTTTACCTTAGAGGAAGATGATACCAAAAAGGAGCGCGGCACGGATATCGTACTGCACGTAAATGAGGATGGCGAAGAGTTTTTAGAAGAAAGCCGTTTAAGCGAGCTACTAACCAAATACTGTAAGTTTTTACCCGTTCCCATTCAGTTTGGCGAGAAAGAAATTACCGAAACTACTGGTGAAGGAGAGGATAAAAAGGAGACCAAGAAAAAGGTTGCCGACATTATAAATACTACCAACCCTGCTTGGACTAAGGCTCCAGCAGACTTGAGTGATGAGGACTACCGTGAATTTTACAAGCAAATGTATCCTTCGACTTTCGAAGAGCCTTTGTTTCATATTCACTTAAATGTAGATTACCCTTTCGACTTAAACGGAATTTTATTCTTCCCGCGTATTAAGCCGAATATGGACTTACAGCGTAATAAGATTCAGTTGTACCAAAATCAGGTATATGTTACTGATAATTTAGAAGGTATTGTACCCGACTTTTTAACCTTATTACACGGGGTAATTGATTCCAAAGATATTCCGCTAAACGTTTCTAGATCGTATCTACAAGCCGACGGCGCAGTGAAAAAAATTAGCGGTCACATTACTAAAAAGGTAGCCGACAAATTAAGCTCACTATTTAAGAAAGACCGTGAAGACTTCCAGAGCAAATGGAACGATATCAAGATGATTATCGAGTACGGGATGTTAAGTGATGACAAGTTCTTTGATAAGGCTAAGAAGTTCGCACTATACCAAAATGTGGATGATGCTTATTTCACTTTTGAAGAGTACATCGAGAAAATTAAGCCTAGCCAAACCGATAAGGAAGGTAATTTAGTGGTGCTCTATGCAGCCGATAAGCAGGCGCAGCATAGCTTTATTAAGAAGGCTAAGAATAAAGATTACGATGTTTTAATTTTGGATGGTCCTTTAGTAAGCCACTTGATGCAAAAGCTGGAAGGCGGTGAAGACAAGGTGCGTTTTGCCCGTGTTGACTCGGAAGCCATCGATAAATTAATTCCTAAAGAAGAGGAGCAAGTTTCTTTATTAAGCGATGAGCAAAAAGAAAAGTTGAAGCCTATTATTGAAGAGAATGTAGAGAAGTCGAGCTACACCGTAATGTTGGAGCCACTAGACTCTGCGGAATCTCCTTTTACTATTACCGTTCCCGAATTTATGCGTCGCATGAAGGAAATGAGTGCTACCGGCGGCGGTGGTATGATGGGAATGGGCAATATGCCAGATATGTATAACCTAATCGTGAATACTAATCACCCTTTAATTTCTCGCATTTTAGACGAAAGTGATGCGGCCAAGCAAAAGGATATGATTAATGAAGCGAAGAACTTAGCTATGCTAGCGCAAAACCTTCTGCACGGTGAAGCACTCACCAACTTTGTGGAAGCCAAGTTTGCGAACCTGAATAATTAGGAATTAGCTTGAAAATGTTAAAAAGGCTAAGGTGAAAACCTTGGCCTTTTTTTATATCTACAACTTTTAGGGATAAGAAATTTATCTCGCTAGAAATCTAGCATAGCGGCTGATTATTCCTAATTTAGTGGCAAATTAAAAACCATGAAAGCAATCCTTAGTATTCTTCTTTTGGCATTTAGTCTAAGCTCCTGTATGATAGGTGTTTCGGGCAACGGCGAAGTAAAAGAGGTAGAGCGACAGATCACGGCCTTTAATGAGATAGAAGCGAGTGGTATGCTCGAAATTATCCTTATGCACGGAGAACCAGGGCTTAGGGTTGTGGCGGATGAGAACTTGCATGAGTTGATTGAAACGGTGGTGAAAAATGACCGCCTTATGATTCGCACTACCAAGAATATTAAACAATATAAAAAGCTAGAAATCTACATTAGTAGTGCAGAGTTTGAAGAAATTGAAGTATCTGGTGCCGTAAGCATTCGTAGTGAAGGGATTTTAAGAGGCGATGACATGGAGCTGGAGTCCAGTGGTGCTGCAGATGTAAAGATGTCCTTAGATTATGATGACCTTAGTTGTGAACTAAGCGGTGCTTCGGAGATAGAACTGAAAGGTTCGGCTCGAACGGTCAGTGTACGCTCATCTGGCGCAAGCAACTTAAAACTATTTGACTTGGAAGTGCGCAGTATGCGTCTCAATTTAAGTGGCGCTACGGAAGCACGCATTAATGTTAGTCATGAATTATCGGTGGAAGCTTCTGGTGCTTCTGAGATTCGCTATAAAGGCAGTCCAAAAATTACCAAAACTGAATTATCTGGTGCTTCGAGCATCAACCCCGAAACCAATTAAGAAAACAAATAAATGAAAAACGCTTTGAAAAGGTCAGAGGCTTGGTTAAAAGCTCCCTACGATGCTGAGACACAAGCTGAAACACAAAAGCTAATAGATATAGGTGGTGACGCTCTAATGGATGCATTTTACCAAGATTTAGATTTTGGTACGGGTGGTCTACGCGGAATAATGGGCGTAGGGACCAATCGCATCAATAAATATACTCTGGGAGCGGCCACGCAAGGATTAGCTAATTATCTTAAAAAACAATTTCCGAGCGAGCCTATTAAAGTAGCAATAGCTTACGATAGCCGGCACAACTCAAAAAGCTTTGCTCGTCAGGTATCGGAAGTTTTCTCGGCCAACGATATAAAAGTATATCTCTATGAAGATTTAAGACCTACTCCGGCTTTGTCTTTTGCTATTCGCCATTTGGGCTGCCAAAGTGGTATTGTGCTAACGGCATCGCATAACCCGCCGGCCTACAATGGTTATAAGGTATATTGGGACGATGGCGGACAATTAGTTCCGCCGCATGATAAAGGGGTAATTAACGAAGTGCGTGCCGTACAAGCTAGTGAAGTAAAATATGATTTTCAAGAAGATCTTATTGAAGTAATAGGCGATGCAGTCGATCAAGCTTATCTAGCGGAAGTAAAAAAGCTAAGCCTCACTTTTGAGGGCAAAAAAGATTTATCGGTGGTTTTTACCAGTATTCACGGTACCAGTATCACGCTGGTTCCTCCCGCTATGAAAAATGCCGGTTTTGAAAAGCTTTCTATCGTAGAAGAACAAGCGAAACCAGACGGAGATTTCCCCACGGTTGTTTCGCCGAACCCCGAAGAGTCAGAAGCTTTAAGCATGGCTCTGGCGCAAGCGGAAAGAGAAAATGCCGATATGGTTATTGGTACCGATCCAGATGCAGATAGAGTAGGTATTGCGGTAAGAAACTTGGAGGGTGAATTGGAGCTCCTTAATGGAAACCAAGCAGCCAGTGTGCTGATCTATTACCTATTGAGCCAGTGGCAGAAAGCAGATAAGTTTACCGGTAAAGAATATGTGGCCAAGACGATTGTGACCACCGATCTTATTTCTAAAATCGCAGAAGGCTTTAAAGTAGCCTGTCCTGAATGTCTTACCGGTTTTAAATGGATTGCGGATATTATCCGTAAGCACGAAGGTGAGTATACCTTTATCGGTGGCGGGGAAGAAAGCTACGGCTATATGATTGGTGAGTTTGTACGCGATAAAGATGCGGTAGCCTCGGCCATGATGTTAGCGGAAGCCGCTGCTTATGCGAAGTCGCAGGGTTCTAGTTTCTATGAGAGCTTAGTAGAAATCTACGTGAAGTTCGGTTTTTACCTAGAGACCTTAGTTTCTCTTAAACGTGATGGTATTAAAGGTCAAGCCGAAATTGCGCAAATGATGGAAGATTTCCGTCATAAAACGCCCGAAAGTATTGCCGGAGAGCGCATTGTGAAAGTATTAGATTACCAAAGTAGTGAGTCTAAAGAAATGGCCACGGGAAAGCTTAGCCCTATTGATTTACCAAAAAGTAATGTAGTGCAGTTTGTTACCGATAGGGGCACCAAAATTACCGCCAGACCAAGCGGCACCGAACCAAAAATTAAATTTTACGTTAGCGTTAACGATCAGCTTGCTTCTGCAGATGCCTTTAAGGCTAAGAAAGCAGAGCTAGAAGCAAGATTAGCTAGCATAACCAAAGAATTAGGACTCTAAATGATCAAATATATTTTTAAAGTTTTATTGGGTTTAAGTATCCTCTCGTCTTGTGCTCCCGCCCCTCAGGAAGAGGGAGTGAAAAAAGTTGAAATAACTGAAGGTCAATGGTTGGGGACAATTACCTTAAGTGATTCTATTCCTCTTAATTTTAACTTCACTATCGCTTCTACCGATTCAGCCTCCTATAACTTTGTTATTAATAATGCGGGTAATGTTGTAGAAGCGAAGCTGATAACCTTAAGTCCGGATAGCTTTAAGGTAGAAATGCCTGTTTTTGCTAATTACTTGGTTTTTAGCTTAAAAACTGGAAAAATGGAAGGGCTATATATTAACCCTGATGCGGAAGATTACCGTTTACCCTTTCACGCTGAACTAAGCATTGAAAACCGTTATCCTTTAGCCAAATTAAACCCTGGTTTAGTGGGTAACTATCGTCTTGATTTTAATCCCGATACGGATGAGCAAAACTCAGCGCTAGCCAATTTTAGAATTGATGGCGAAAAAGTATATGCGTCGGTAATGACTGAAACGGGCGATTATCGCTTTCTAGAAGGAGGCATCAGTAATGGTTTAGCGCAAGTTTCTACCTTCGACGGAGGCTTCCTGTACTACTTTACTTTTAACACGGGCGATACGCTAGAAGGGCGCTTTTACTCGGGTAGAAACTACAGTGCGCCTTTTAAAGCTTACCGCGACTCTAGTTTTACTTTGCGCAATGCCGATAGCCTCACCTTTATGAAGGAAGGCTACGAAAGTTTTGCTTTTAGCTTCCCTAATTTACAAGGCGATACGCTTAGTTTAGGTGATCCTCGCTTTACGGGAAAACCAGTGATAGTTCAAATTATGGGTAGTTGGTGCCCCAATTGCTTAGATGAGTCTTTGTACCTAAAAGAGCAATCCAACAAGTACCATGAAGAGGGCTTGGAAGTAGTAGGCCTCACTTTTGAAAGAGCGCGTGATTACGAAACGGCCTTGAAAAGAGCTACTAAAATGGAACGTGACTTGGAATTACCTTACCCTATTTTATTAGCGGGTGCCACACGCACAGACAAGGCGGCAGAGCTCTTGCCTATGTTAAATCATGTGATGAGTTATCCTACTGCCATTTATTTAAACCGTCAGCATAAAGTGGTGAAAATACACACCGGTTTTGCTGGCCCTGGCACGCCTACTTACAAGGATTTTGTAGCCAAAAACGACAAGTTTATTAAGACACTTATCAATTAATATTTTTAACTCTCAAATATAGATACATGCAGAATATTGCTGTAATAGGAGCAGGAACAATGGGAAATGGCATTGCCCATGTTTTTGCGCAAAACGGTTTTAAAGTTAGTCTTGTGGATATTTCCCAAGAATCATTAGACAAGGGTATTGCGACTATTGAAAAGAATCTTGGTCGCCAAGTTAGTAAAGGTGCCATTGAGGAAAGCATTAAGACGGAAACTCTAGCGAATATTAGTACTTCTACCGATTTAAAAACGGGTTTAGCCGAGGCTGACCTGATAGTAGAAGCGGCTACAGAAAATGTAGATCTTAAGCTTAAGATTTTCCGCGACATGGACGCCTTCTGTAAGCCCGAAGCGATTCTTGCTTCAAATACTTCATCTATCTCGCTTACGCTGATTGCAGCGGCTACTAAGCGCCCTGAGCAGGTTATTGGCATGCACTTTATGAATCCGGTACCGGTTATGAAGTTGGTAGAGATTATTCGTGGTTATGCAACCAGTAATGAAACTACCGCCGCCGTGGCAGAAATGAGTAAAAAGCTTTCTAAAGTACCAGTAGAATGTAACGATTACCCAGGCTTTGTGGCTAATCGCATTCTTATGCCAATGATTAATGAAGCGATTATTTCCCTTTTTGAAGGCGTAGCCGGCGTGAAAGAAATTGACACCATTATGAAACTGGGAATGGCTCATCCGATGGGCCCATTAAAGTTGGCCGATTTTATTGGCTTAGACGTATGTCTTTCAATAATGAAAGTATTACACGAAGGCTTTGGTAAATCTAAGTACGCGCCTTGTCCTTTATTAGTAAATATGGTGCGCGCCGGTAAGCTAGGAGCGAAGTCGGGTGAAGGTTTTTACGATTACAGTGAAGGACCTAAAAGTGAAACGGTATCACCGCAGTTTAGCTAATTAATCGAGTCTCAGTGAGACGAATCACATAAGAGAAAGCTTGTTGGGTATAATAGCCTAACAAGCTTTTTTGCTTTGTAAATTTGTATGAAATAATTCTTGTCAGGAATTGTTAATGATAACGACTATTTCTAAAATATCGAATATGGATACTATAATGCAAAATAAAAACATAGAGTTGGCTTTAAAAAATAGCCACGATTACAAACAATACCGTCAGCTGATTGCTGATTTACGTGCCCAAAATAAAGCCACCGGTGACAATCATTCGGATGCCTTTTTGAACTATACCGACTTAAACATTGGCCGGATGGACAAATGGGACAAGCGCTTCTTACTGAGTGACGAACAGCTAGCAAAATTGGTGAGATTAGAGAATAAACAAACTTGGTTGGTAATAACCGAAGGTTGGTGTGGCGATGCTGCACATGTTGTTCCGGTTCTAGCTAAAATAGCTGAGGCTTCGCAAGGGAAAATAGATTTACGCTTGGTGCTGCGTGATGAAAATTTGGACTTAATGGACGATTACCTGACCAATGGCGGGAGAAGTATTCCCAAGCTCATCATTTTAAATGAAGAACAAGAAGGAATTGGCATGTGGGGCCCACGTCCGGAAGATGCCCAACGGATAATGGTAGAGGGGAAGGCTGCCGGTAAAGAAAAGGCGGAAATTACAATTGACTTGCAAAAATGGTACGCTCGTAATCGCGGGGTCCAGATTGCCGAAGAGATAATGGATTTAGTTTAATGAGAAAGGGCTGTTAAAAATTAACAGCCCTTTCTTTATTTCTAAAATTATTGTTCTCACAAAGGACTGATTCCTACACAGGTAATCTCCAACTCAACCGCATTCCCAATGGTGAAAGTATTATAGTCTTCACCTACCTTAAAGTCTAAGCGCTTAATGCTAAAGTGACCGCTAAAAACGCCGTTTTTCAATTGAAAAGGAATGCTAACTTCTTTACTAATACCGCGGATACTTAGCAGCCCTTTTACGAGATAGCCCTCCTTGGTTTTGTTAAAGCTACTGGAATTGAAGCAAATCTGGGGATAGGTATCAGTGGCAAAAAACTCATCTTTTAGGAGGTGTTCATCTCGGGTAGAGTTACCGGTGTTAACCGTGCTTACCTTTAGACAGGCTTTGATCGAGCTTTCGGCCAAGTTTTGATCATTGATATATACTTCACCGTTCAGCCCTTTAAAAGTACCCTCAACGGTGTTAAAGCCCAAATTACTCACCTTGAAATATACCACCGACTTTTCGCTGTCTATTTTTTGTGCTTGCGCAGGAATTGCAAAAAGCAGAAGGCTCAAGCCAAGATAGTGTATCAAGTTTTTCATAGTATTTATACTAACGACGGGAAATGCAATAAGTTTGAAGATTACCGCTGAGACCTATAATCTCATCATTCCTCAATGCTAATGCTGTACTGGGCTTTATATTCTGCCCCAGTAGCTAAGGTGATTAAACCTTTTTTACTTTTAAAGTCACCATCGGTATCAGCGCGGTCCGTTAGGCCCTGCCATGGTTCGATGCAAATAAAATTGGCATTGGCTTTTGCCCAGAGACCGAGATAAGGGAAGTCAGCAAAAGATACCCTAATGCTCTGTTTGGATTTATCAGACTTAAGGCTTACATCCTTTGATTTCAAGTCGGTAAATACCAAGGCATCATCCTGAAACATGTCGCTTTGCAGATTTAGTCGCTCGGTATTCTTAAGATAAGGAACTTTCTCACCGCTTAATAATCCTTTATCATCCAGCATCCAGCGGGAAGATGTTTCTGTTTGACTAAATTCGAGATAGTAATCCTCGTATTTCTCTCCGGTATTAAAAGGACAAGCAAAAGCAGGGTGTGCGCCTAAGGCAAAATAAATGTCTTTATCGTCGGTGTTTTGCACCAGATGCGAAACAATAAGCTTATTTGCTTCTAATTGATATTTAATCCTGAAAGTAAATTTATAAGGATAAAGCTTCAATGATTCTGGACTAGCTTTTAATTCAAACTCCAAGCTATTTTTAGTTTTCGAAATTAACTCTAAGCCTTCATTATGTCTTATTATGCCATGTTTGGGAATGGCGTATGCTTCATTATCAATTTTGCACTCTCCCTCTTTTAAAGCACCAATAATAGGGAAGAGCACCGGGGCGTGACTGCCCCAAATATTAGGATCAGCATTCCAAATATATTCTGTGCCGGTTTGAAGCGATTTCAGACTGGATATTTCTACTCCCTTTCGTTGCACCGATAGGGAAAGGAGCTCATTAGCGATGGAATGAATCATTGGATTTATTTGTCAGCAATTTAAGAAGAGTGAGGTATTATGGAGTTTATTGTTTTGGTTTTTTAGACTAAGATTTATGAGATGATTAAAAGATTCTGAAACGAGTTCAGAATGACTGAGAGCAGGAATGCTAAGGAGCTTTCAATTTAATAAAGAACAAATCCGCGCTCATCTGCATCATCCGTCCCATCCACGCTTTAAAGGAGGCTTCCTATTAGGGAAATATAAATTTTAACCCAAAATCCATGCTTGGCATTGTCCTGATCTCACATTATTAGCGGTCTCAAATCTTCTTAGAATTAAATCTTAATACCAAAGCCTAAATAAAAGCTACGTGGGTCGGAGGGGATTATACCCGGGCCAGGATAGCCCGTGGCGCGGCGAGTGAAATAGCTTTCGTTAGCGAGATTATTACAGCCAGCTTCTAGACTGTAGCGTTTGTATTGGTGACTGAAGGATAAATCTAAAATTTGATAGGCGGGTATCACACCGATAATGCCTTCCCTTAAATCGCCCGCAGCGGGAACAGCCGAATTTTCTACGTCGGTAAATTGTTCGCTGATATACGTATACTGCAGGCTAGCGCTAAACTTTTTGTAAGCACCTTTGAGACCTATTTTTAAATTGGTTTGGGGAATAAATTCAACTGATTTTCCCTCCACATTATTCTCTTCACTAGAAAGGTAGAGTGATTGCGTAAAAGCTGCATTGACAAAAGTGCTCAGTCGGTAAGGACTATTCATTTTGCCCATTGTTTTAAGCCAATTTACTTCAACGAAAGTCTCGGCTCCGTAAATTAAAGCATTGCCAATATTTTTACGCACTCGCTGAGCGCGATTATTGAGGATAATGCCGATGCGATTATTGTAAAGCATGCTAAAGAGGCTTATGTCATAATTAAGCTTTTCCTGCAATTTTCCGCGCGTTCCAAGATCAGCGGTAAAACCGGTTTCATCGGAAATATTAGGATCAATGATAAAAGTAGGGTTTACGGTGCGGATATCGCTAAAGGTAACCGAGCGGTAGTTTTGCGAGAAGTTAGCATAGATTTCAACTTCCTTTTTGGGCTTATAGGAAGCACCTAAACCAAAGAGGACAAAAGACCTTTCGAAAGAGCGATTATCACTTAAAGTATCGCGGAAAATAGGATTACCGGCATTGTCGAAATTCACTAATTGATATTGGCCTTCACTGGTTGTTTTGATGTACTCGAAACGTAGGCCAGGACTCAACGAAAAGCTAGGACTGAGGTAAAATATGTTTTCAGTAAAAAAAGCCAAATTGCGATTGGGGAATGCAAAACTACTCTGACTGGCATAATCCGGATAAGCTTCAGTAGCTAGATTAAAGTCAGCGTCAACTCCGCTAGAACCAGGACCTTGTAAGCTTGAGTTTTCTGCGTGATAATATTTTGAGCCAATTAGAAATACACTTTGCTTGCCGAGCACCTTATAGCGTTGTAAATAACGTACTTCAGCGCCTGCATTGGCAAAGGTTCCTGCTATTAAATCACGTGGATTAAGAAAGGTGCCCGCGCTATTTTGTTCGTCAATTTCCGTGATGGGGTTAGCATTTAGGTTATTAGGACTGCCCCTAAAACCAACTGCATTTCTTTGCGCACTTAAGGCAAAGAGGTTGATGCTGAAATTAGCTTTATTGGAAAACTGATGTTTAAATTTAAGCGCGTACAGCTGCCAGTTTACTTGAAACCAGTTACGGCTGCGGTTACTAAAACGTGGATTTTCTTCAAACTGACTGTCGGTTAATCCACCAGCTTGTTTTGCCAAATAATTTAGGAGCGTATACTCACCCGCTAGTTGGGTTTTATCGCTAAAGTTATACTCTAAGTGGGCATAAACATTGCGCGAATTAAACTGTGAGTTTGGCCGCCAGCCATTGCCTTCTTTGTAATTGAAAAAGGTATAATAGCCCCATTTCCCTTTAGTGCCACTCAAACTGGTGAAATTGGTAAAAAGACCGAAACTGCCCACCGTATTTCTTTGTACTATCTCCAAAGCGGTGTCTTGGGCGGGCCCTTTCATTTTGAAGTTTAAGAAGCCACCAAACTGGGTGCCGTACTGAAGTGATGCAGCGCCGCGTACTACCTGTATTTCTAGCAGCGCCTCGGCGGTAGGCGTATAATAGCTTTCAGGATAGCCCAGCACATCTGCGCTAATATCGTAACTATTTTGCCTTACGTTAAAGTTGCTACTGCGATTAGGGTCCAAACCACGGCCGCCAATATTTAGTTGTAAGCCAGCATCATTATTTTCATAGATATTTAAACCGACTATCTGGGCAAAAACCTGACGCGCATTATTAGCAGCTAAGTTGGCCACGGTGTTTTCCAAGACAATTACTTCCGACTTTTTCCCAGCATAAACGGCCGTTCCTTCTACTTCATTTAAGCGTCCGCCCCGAAAAGCCTCGGCGCGTTTTTCTTGGATCAATACTTCATCGAGTTCTTCCCCTAAGGGATAAAGGTAAAAGCTAATACTACTGTCTTTTTGTAGTTTGAGCGAGATACTTTGGCTCTGATACTGGTAGCTGAAAAAAACCAGATCTTGTGACCTATCTGCCGGCAGGCGCATCGTGAAAAGCCCATTTTGATCGGTTATTTTAAGGTCTTGGCTCTGGCGATGGAAAACCTCCACTGCTGCTAAAGCGCTACTATCTATAGCGGAAAGCACCCGTCCCTGCAGCTTATATTGAGCCTGCAAGGTAAAAGTGGAAAAGAGAAGAAGGCTATAAACCGTAAATCGTATCATTGAAAGGAAGAATCCAGGTTTTATTGGCCCAGCCAGGTTTTACTTGGCTGAGATCGACAGTGGGGTTTATAAAAACTTGACTAGAGCGACCGTTAAGGGCGACATAGCTTTCGGCGTAAATTTCTAAATCGCCTCTTTGTTGAGTCTTTTGAAAATGTCTTTCTAAAAAGTGAGCATATTCTAAAATAAAATCGGGCTGAAAGCTCATTTGCTTTTCTTGAAAACTGCTTAAAAAGTCTTGATTATCAACTTCAAAGCGCTCCTTTTTTTGTGGGTCGTAAACGGTGAAGTTCGTATAGCCCGCTTTCTCCATTAGCATTACGCGCCAGCTAAAGCGAAAGCCTTGCTCATGCCAAAAGAGTTCACCGGGGTAAAATAGGTGGCGCCAGGGAATAAGTACTTGACTTAAAAGCAAAACAGCGATAAAACCAATCTGCACTCGCTGGCCTAGCTTTAGATCAAACTTAGCCTTGCCTATGGGGCTAAGGAAGGTTTTAGGAAGACGCAGTAATTTTTGCAAAGCCAATAAAATACGCTGATGAAAGCCTGCATCGAAGAAGATAAAAGCGCTAACAATCATTATATAGGGAAACATGCCAATAGGGAAGAGGATGCGCGTAAGCACGTGGAATATTACCACTAAAGTAAAGGCAAAGCTCCGAGTAGGGCGATAAAGCAATAAAAAGGGAATGCTTAGATCGTATAACATACCCGCCCAGCTGAAAGTATAATGCAGCCAGCGTTCTTCCAGCAGCGAACCAATAAAAGGCAGGTCGTATTTACCAGGTAGCCAAGTGGCTAGCGGTTGAGCGTGGATTAGCCAGTCGGAGTTGATTTTGGCCAGACCCGCATAGAAGTAGACGATAAAGAGCAAGGCTTTAATGGCATCTATAGAGTAACGCGGAAGGTGCTTAGTGGCTAATTTAGGTAAGCGATAAGCATCCACTGAGAAATAGCGATGGGCTGGTAAAAAGACCAGTAGAAGGGCTAGCACGGAAATAAAATAATAGTGATTGAGATAAGTGGTTTTGTCCATTAACTCAATGTAAGTGAAGCTAAGCCAAAAGGTGCTGATGGCGATGCGGTACCATAATCCGATAGTGACGAGAAGCGCTGCCAAAGCGCAGACCATGAATATTAGATAGGTGTAATTGCCCAAAGGTTTCACCCATTCGAAACCATAGAAGCTGAAATGAAAATTCGGTTCTAAATAGAGTTTTTCAATCCAACCCATGGCCCAAAAGCGCAGCAGACTAATGAACATCATTAATCCAAATAAAATACGAAAGACCGCTAATGGTGCGGCCTCCGTATGTTGTTTAAGGTAATATTTTAGGCTATCAAGCATTAATCGCCGTCGGCGTCTATATAGTCGACCCGAACATTCAAGGCCTGCATCATATCTACTTTTAATAAGACTACCGTTTTCTGCAATTCGTCGTAAAGACTTAATAAATCACTATTTGAATTTTGCACCACTCTGGCAAAACTGTCGTCTAAGGTAGTGGCTTGTAGACGTGCTGTTTCTAAGCGAGCATTAATTTTCGTGCTAAGAGCTTCTCCTTGATACTCAATATTAAGATAGTCGAGATATTGCTCTAAGCTACTGCCAGATTGTAAACCTTTAAAGCCAGTTCCTTTATAAAATGCGCTATGCGCTAGGAGAGATTCTAGAAAGAGTGCGCGGCTAAGCGTATCGCTGTAATAGGCTTCCACGTTTTGGGGCAGCGTATTACCAGAAAATACCCCGGCAGGGATACCCACTTTACCCGCGCGTAATTCCTTTTCGAGGTGAAAAACAAAATCGTTGATAAGCTTATTGGTTGATGCGGTGGCCGAGGAACCAGTATTGGCGATAAACTCTGCACGAAAGCTGCTTTGCCAATCATTTACAACCTGAGTAGCCATATCTGCTAAGCGCTGACTGAGGGCCAAGAGATAAGCACCGTAATCGCTATTGCTAGTAAAAAGACTAACGGTGTTAGCTGGATCACCCAAGCCACTGAGCAAATAATCGAGAGCGGGAAAGCCTTGTTCGTTAAAAGTAGAAGGAAGGCTGAGATTATAGCTAGCATTAGGCAAAGCCTGATTGATTTCGATAGCGCTAGTAGGATAAATATTAGTGAAGTTTCTTAAAGTGTTCGCCTCAGCAGGACCAATTTCTAAAAAGCTAACCCATTGCCAAGCTTTATAAGCCGCAACAAAATCTGTGTGTAATGTACTGTGCAGAACAGTGCTGGGCGCATTAGCAAAAGCTTGGGCAGAGCTATTAAGAGCCACTACTTTTTGCTGGTAGTCTTGATAAGCAGGCATAATATAATCATCAGCCCAGTGCACCAACATGGCCGAACGATCAAAATTATCGGCATTTTGGCTATCGTCGGACTCTTCGTTAGTACAAGCAAAAGTTACCGTTATTAGTAGCGCTAAAACCACTCTCTCCATCATTCTTCTCTTCATTGGGTGCATTTTTTGTAGCTAATTAATTGGCGGCTTGGTTTAAGCTAAAGCTGAAGCGGGTAGCGATTTGATTGGATAAATCATCCAAGGTACTTGCTTCTAGATCCCAAAAACCGTTGGGGCCATCATTCACTAAATCGCTAAGAATATTATTTACCTCATTGTAAGTGAAATAAGGTTGACCAGTGTTCGGGTTTTGAGTAAACATTAAGCTATAAATAAAACCATAGGCTTCCGATAAGTCGTGAAAGGCGGTGCCATATTCATTTGCGGCAAAGGCCAACTTGGCAGACTGCAAATAGTAAACTGAGCGAATGCCGATTATGTTTGATATTTTCTCCTTGATAATGCCAATTTGCTCATCGCGTACATCATATTCACCGGCTACAATAGCGGCACGACCGAGTTTAAAGGCATTAAAGATGTCACTGGCATAAGAACTAAAGTCACTATCGCTGTTTACACGGGCTAGATATTTATTAAGGAACTGGTCGTTATTTCCCAGGCTAGCTAAAGGATCACTTCCATCGGCCGCCATACCAAAAAGGTAGCCATAAGCTTCATCCCACTTATGTTCCATATTGGTGTAATTAGTCCCTTCTAAAAGGACAGCTTCATTATTATTGATACGGTTAGCACCTTCGTCTAAAACCGCCGAGCTGAGATAATTATTGAGTATTTGATCGGTACAAAGAGCACCGATTAGGGATTTGATAAGAAATTGATTGTATTCAAAACCGTGGCTATTTACATAGCGAACGGAAGAGCCATCGGCAATTTGTCCGGCTTGACCAGCCGCTGCTGCAGCGCTTTGGGCGCTGAAAACTTCGCTTACCTGTTTTAGGATAAAGCTATCTAAATCGGCTTTAATTTGCGCACTTAAAGCGGTATTAGCGCTAAAAAGATCGTAAGAAGCCGCTACTTTAGAGCGTATACTTTTAGTAGATGCGTTTAAAACGGGATCGGTGTAGGGATCGACATTATTGCCATTAGCATCGGCATTAGCGAAGATTTCTTGCAATTGCGGAGCAGACTTACCAAAGTCGAGCAGGGCAGCGCTTAATTCATTACCCATGGCTAATCTTTGGCTTTGGCCCGAGTAGTTTACCGTGCTTGCCCCGTTTCTTTCGAAACTATACTGCAAAGGAGCAGTGACAGTAGGATTATTAATGGGGGTATTTTGTTCTTTCTCACAGCTAGAAAAAAGGACCAGTCCGAGAGAAATGCTAGATAGAAGGAGCAGAGAATAACGCATTAATCTTATTTAGATTAGTTAAAAATAGATTGATAGCGCAAAGCTAAAAACCCTCCCTAAAATAGGCAAGGCTTATTTAAAAACTTTCTAAATAAGCTTTGTTAGTAACTGGAAATGAAGGATATAAATTTTCCGATTAGCCGGATTTTGCGCCAACAGAGCTTGAAAGCGAGAATTGAATTTTACCGAAAGATCCGCCTTAGCGATTGTAGCGGAAATCCTTTTTCGGTATCAGCCGCAAAAGATTGCAGCGAAAAGCGCGACCCAGCGGGGAAGGCCCAAAAAAAATGCATCCCGAAATGAGATGCATTTAATTATGTTTTGCAGAAAGAAGCTAGATAACTTTTTCGTCGATTAAAACTTGAAAAGACTCTTCCATGGTGGTTTTCAGAGGGCGGAAAGAGATGTCTAATTCGTTCTTAATTTTGGAGTTATCGGCTTTCCATTCGATGTTTACGTTACGACGTAAAAACTTGCGATTGAGAGATTTATCAATGAAGGGGCCGATTAAAACGATGAGCCATTTAGGAATGGCCGACTTGGCGGTGGGGTATTTGTCGCCGTATTTGTCTTTCAAGGCCAAAGACATTTCAAGGAAATTGGTATTGTGTGCCGAAGTAATGTAACGACCCTGTGCATTGGGTGTAAAACCTGCCTGAAAATGAGCTTCAGCTACATCGCGCACGTCAACCAGACCAACGCCTAACTTGGGTGCGCCGGTTTTAAAGCTTCCGTCGCCCATAGATTTTAAAATGCTAAAACTTTCGGAAGTGGTAGCGCCAGGATTTAGGGGAGGCCCCATTACTAGCGAGGGATTGATAGTAACCATATCCCATTGACTCTGACTTTCGGCAATTTCCCAAGCCTTTTTCTCAGCGAGGGTTTTAGAGTAGGAATAAGGTTGATAGTCGAGCGACGAATTGGTGTTCCACATGTCTTCCGTTAGCTCACCATTGGGCGCTTCTTGGCAGTCTACAGCATCGCTGTAAATTGCAGCACAACTGCTGGTGAGCACTACGCGCTTAACGCTAGAAACTTCTTTAGCGCTGTTTAAAACGTTGGCCGTGCCTTTTACCGCAGGATCAACTAAATCTTTTTGCGGATCATCGAAATCAGAGGTGAAAGGAGAGGCGGTATGATAGACCAATTCACAACCTTCCATCGCTTCTTTATAAGAACCTTCTTTTAAGAGGTCGCTGGCAAAATATTTAATACTGCCTTTAAAATCGGCTGCCAATAAGTCGAGATGCTTAAGTTTTTCTTTGTTTTTAGGATCCCTTACGGCGGCGTGAACGGTATGGCCTTCTTCTAAAAGCCTTTTTAAAAGCCAAGAGGCTACGTAGCCATTAGCGCCGGTTACGAGGATGGGTTTGCTGGGGTCTATCTTTGTCATATTTTATAATATTGGTTTGCAAATGTCTTTTCTATAATAAATAAATATTTAATGCTACGCAAAGTATTCTATACAAACAGTAGCATGTTGAGATACGTCCATAATCCATGCCAGAGCTTTTATCTGTCATATTGAGATTATTAACAAAGGCGGATCGACTAGGAAGTTAAATCTGCTTCAGGTTTAAATTATCATTTAATGATAAATTTTGGGAGCATAAAACTATGTTAATCTGAGATTTATCGTAATTAAATTATAAATTTGAAGAAAACAGTTGTGAAGTCCCTCTATTCTATATTCGCTTTAATTATTATTCTCTTCTCTTGTCAAAAGAAGGATGATTCGCCTAAAAACTACATTGAAATCGATGGAGTAAAGCATGCATTAGGGACTTCTCACGTAACTTATATTAAAAGACTTAATGATGTGGGTGAATTGAATTATTATTATCAAATTCAATTGTATGGTGAAGATTATCAGATATTATTTGACTCCGACGGTCGATATTACTCCGAAAAAGGAGAAGACTTATTTGTAGGGGTTTACTTAGAAAGTGAGCAAGCAATTACGTTGGAGAGCACATTTTATGAAAATCGGATTGGAGTTTTAAGGGATACTAATATGGCTAATGAGTATAGTTCTTTCAGACTCTATAACTTTGAAGGAAGGTCTTATGATCCTTATTATCTAACAAAAGCGAAGCTTATCTATATAGCGATGGAAAACCGCCAGTTAGAGTTAATTACCACTGATTATAAAGTTTATTCTGGCTTTACCGCCAGTGATTCCATTGCCCTAAGCATTAATCTGTATTATAAAGGGCCATATCATTACTCCAACTAGACTTATGACAAAAGAGCTTATTACCCTGATACTTATTCTTTGTCATCTACTTTTAGGTGCTCAAACACGCAGTTTAAAAAACTTTATTGAGATTGATCACGAAGAGCACACTCGAATTGTAACGAGTGGACCTAATCAGGTTTTTGTTGAAAATGCCCAAAATATTGTCATTGAATTATCTGGGGCCACAGGCCTGAGGAAAAACAATTCAGAACCGCATATTAGCTCAGCAAGTGCACTAGTCCACATAAAGAATGGAAAAGCACAAATTCCTCAAATAAGAATTTACAGTTGGCCAAGGGATTATTATAGATGCATAAACCGTGTTTTCACGATAGAAAGCTATACTGAAGAAAGTTTTGTGCAAATTCGCTCGGCCTGTAATGAAGTATATTTTGACCGCTTTTTTTTAAAACACGCAACATCTTCTCCTTTCGTTAGTCCCCAACAAAAAATTTACTTGAGCGAGACGAATATTTTACATCAGCAAATTTTAAAATATGGCGATGAAGCTTATGCCTTATTAGTAGAAACCCCAGAAGTGAAAGCAAGCGGAGAGGTTAATGAAGGCGGACTTGGCAGTGATACAGTGCTTTTGGCACGTCTCGATTTTGATAAGGAAACTTTTGATACGCTAGCTTTTTTCCACTTACCGGCGCAGCCCTATCAAAATATTAATTCCTTCTTCGGTGAAGCCAAGATTAATGAAGACTTCAGTAAAATATACCTAAAGACTAATGATACCCTATATACATTTAACTTAGGTAACTTGAATCCAGAAATCAAAGAAATAAAACCGAATCAATCTTTTGGCTTAGAAGATCGATCCTTTTTTAAGTATCTCGGATACAATTCAGACTCTACCTACTATAAAAATGTTTATCAAGTAAATTATCGTTTTAACAATGGGAGTCCTCTTTATGATTCAACCCTGATTAATTTACCCGTTGAGAAATTTTCGGCAGAGAATAGTTTAAATATCTTTTATTTAGACAGTAGCCATTTGCTATTCTCTGAGACTGCTTTTATGGATAATAAACATCTTCACTTGGGTATTACCTTGGCGGACACTTCTGGTAAAGTAATATGGCAAAAACAAATCACACCCGATTATAATGGGCTCATTTTAAGTGATGTGCAATATGAAAATGATACAATAGTTCTGAGCGGTTATTATAAACCAGGAAGGTTTGTTTTAAATCGAGAAACTAGTAGAGTAGAGTTCTTTCCATATGGCTCTCAAATAACTGTATGTATGAGGATACTAATGGATGGCACTAATTTAGATGCGGAAGAGCTAAGCAAAAGTGAGGAGTTAGTTGTTTTTCCTAATCCTTTTATTGTTGATTTTAAAATTGCTGAGCTAGGCATTTCGAAATATCAAATTATCGATCTTAACGGAGTTTTGGTAGCAGAAGAAAAGCTTGATTCTAGAATTGGGATTTATCGTGTTTATCAGCCTGCTCTAGCTTATGGCCTCTATATTCTTAGACTTTATAAGGATAATGGGGAAATACTCGAAAAGAAGATTTTTAAGTTGAACTCAGGCTATTAAGCAATACAAAAATACAAGGCTATTTTCTAGTAGACCCCAATTTTTAGGGGGTGGTGTTAGAAGAATCACGTAAAATATTAGCTCAGTAATTGAATTATCAGCTTTGAATCCTGATTTCTTTGCATAATCCATATTTATAGCTAGCTTCGAGGCAAATTCATAAAAGCATGACTAAAAAGCATACCTACGATATGGGGATGATTGGGAATTGTTCCTTTTTAGCCCTTATTGGAAAAGATACTAATGTAGAGTGGATGTGCTTACCGCGCTTTGATAGCTCCTTTGTGTTTGGAAAGCTTTTGGGAGGTGAAGAAAAGGGAGGTAAGTTTTCAATCAGTCCTTGCACAGATAGTTATGAGAGCAGCCAACGTTATATCGACAATAGTAATGTTTTAGAGACCGTAATTGATACGGGGAGCACCTCTTATAAAATGACGGATTATGCCCCGCGATTTTTTCAGCATGAGCGGTATTATCGTCCCTTAATGTTAGTGCGTAAAATAGAGCCTTTAAAAGGTTTTCCGCGGGTTAAAGTAAACTGTTCTCCGGTAAAAGATTACGGTGCTGAGAAGCTAAGTCGCGAAAGAGGCAGTAGCCATATCCGCTATAATGGTTTAAACGAAACCTTGCGTTTAAGCACCGACATTCCCTTGAATTATATCTTGGAAGAGTCTGAGTTTGTGCTGAACAAAACGCATTATATGGTTCTCAGTTACGGCGTACCTTTAGAAGGACCCTTAATGGAAACTTCTGAGAATTTCCTGAGTAAAACTTTAAAATACTGGCAGAAATGGGTGAAGTCAACCAGTATCGGCAGTCTGTATCAAACGGAAGTGATTCGTTCCTCCTTAGCGCTTAAAATTTGCCAGTACGAAGATACCGGTGCCTTTATAGCCGCACCTACTACTAGTTTGCCCGAAGCGCCCGGTTCTGGTCGTAATTGGGATTATCGCTTTTGCTGGATGCGTGATACCTTTTATATACTCAATGCTTTTAATAATGTGGGCCACTTTGAGGAAATGGAAAAATATTCTTCCTACCTCACCAATATCCCCATTCGCGATAAAAAACGCATTCAACCGCTTTACAATATTGTAGGTGAGAATAAGCTCACCGAAATTGAATTGGATTTGCCCGGTTATTTAGGTAATACTCCGGTGCGTAAGGGCAATGATGCCTATACACATATACAGAATGATGTATACGGACAAATACTTTTAGCGATTTTACCACTTTACGTAGATGACCGTTATAAAGATAATCCCGCTGCAAATTCAGACCAATTATTGCGTATCATTCTCGAGAAAATGGAGATGACCATTGATGAGGCGGATGCCGGCATTTGGGAGTTTCGCAATAAAGCGGATCAGCATGCTTACACCAATTTATTCCAGTGGGCCGGCAGTAAGGCGGCCGTAAAACTGGCCAAAGTGCTTAAGAACCCAGAACTGGAAAAGAGGGCCAGTATTTTAGAAGTAAAAGCAAAAGCGCATATCGAAAGTTGTTTTGAACCGCAGTTAAACGCTTACGGTCAAGGAGTAACTAATAGACATATGGATGCAAGCACGCTCCAGTTAATTATGATGAATTACTTACCGCATAATTCTGATATAGCGCGCGATCACCTCAAGGCTCTAGAAAAAGAGTTGAAAGTAGGCAAGGGTCTATTTTATCGCTATTTAGCAGAAGATGATTTCGGCAAGCCCCAGTCTACCTTCTTAATCTGCGGCTTTTGGTATGCAGAAGCCCTGGCCTGTGTGGGGCGTTTAGATGATGCCATGGAAGCCTTTGAAGAGTTGGTTTCGCATAGTAATCATCTGGGATTACTGAGTGAAGATATTAATGCCGCCGATGGCTCTATGTGGGGTAATTTCCCGCAAGCTTATAGTCATGTTGGTTTGGTGAATGCTGCCACACGTATTAATAACCTCTTAAACAGACCCAAGTTTTTATAGACTTGCTCTTGACTATAAATAGATTATCAGCCTTTGCTTAGCAAGGCTTAGGGTCGAATTGCGCCAATTTTAGTTGGCCAAGAGATTTCCGCCTAAAAAATTCTAATCTATTGGTAGGGGCTTCAAAATCTATCCTTAATTTTAGGCAGGCTTTTGAGAGGAGACTTATGTCTTTTTCTCAGCCAAGCATTAACCAAGCATTGAAGGATGTCCGATTACGAAATTAGACCACGCTACAAGTTTAGCAACCCACGCAAGGTGGCTGACTTAAACAAAAGTCTCAGACAAGCTATTGAAAACGAGCCCGATAAATGGCCCTTAAAGTTTAAGAAGACTCATGGTCACTTGATTTTTTCTTACAAGAAGCCCACCAAGCACTTATGGTCACCCGAAATGGATTTGAATTTTGAACAGCATGAAGAAGGCGAAGGGACGCTTATTAGAGTGGTAATTGGTCCTGCCGCTGCGGTTTGGACTTTCTTTATGTTCCTGTATAGTTTAGCTGCTGTAATCTTGTTCGGAGGTTTTATTATAAGCTACTCTCAGTTTAGCTTAGGCAAAGATATTTGGGGCTTTTGGCTAATTCCCGGCGCCGTTTTTTTTGCGCTCATGGTTTTCTTAGCCGGATATTGGGGTAAAAAGCGCGCTCGTAGGCAGATGATCAGTTTCAAGAAATTTTTCGATAATGCTTTACCCGGTTCAGTACTGGTGGAAGGTAATTTGAATGTTTGATTAGGGGGATTCGGCGGTAATTCGATGGGAAGGAAGAGGATGGTGGTGAGGAGATTCAGTTGAAACTCGGTTGTAATTCGATGGGAAAGAAGAGGATTGTGGTGAGGAGATTCAGTTGAAACTCGGTTGTAATTCGATGGGAAGGAAGAGGAAGGTGGTGAGAAAATCAGAAAAAGAATCCAATTAAATCGGACCTATCATTCTTTCAAAAAGAAACGAATCCCTTTATCATTAGCTTCAAAATCAATAACGCCCCATTTTAAAAATAGAGACAGAATTTTCTCGGCTTTATTGAGCGGTATTTTAGCTAGACGGGAGAACTTACTGACACTAACTTCCCTGTTGGCGCTTAAATAATCAAAAAGGCTCCTTTCGGCCGAACCGTAGGCTACTAAGTTTTTACGCTCGTTACTGGGACTGCGATCGCGCAGAAAGCGCAGCAGTACTCGGTTGGCGACAAAGTTCTCGTCATCTTGACGGATATAAGCCAAGCGCTTGCCGTCAATTTCCTTCACAAAGTGGGGCTTATCAGCCGAAGGGCTGACATAAATGATCAAGACGTATTTCTCTTCGATATCGTAAACCTGATAGCTAAACTCCACCTTAGGCTCGCAGTATAATTCTGCCGCACCTTCAATCATAAAGTACTCCTCTTCTGGAATAATCCCAGTTATTTTACCATTGTCTTTTACGCCAATCAGTAAACGTCCGCCATCGCTATTGGCAAAGGAGGAGAGGGTACGCGCAATCTTAATGCTACTGTCGATACGGAATTTAAAATCTAGCTGTTGGTGCTCGCCTTCGCGTATTAAGCGATATAACTCGCTATTATCGCCGCGGGCAATTTCTAAATGTCGATTGTGCTTATCCAGCTCCCAGTCCATAGGAATAAAAGAAAAAAAAGATCTTAAAGTTCATAGGTCTTGGCAGCATTGCCGCGCACCCAAATTTTTGCTTGACCTTTTAATAATACTTTATTGAGATGTATCTCGCAAATGAAAGAGCCGCCACGGGGACTTAATTGAAAAGCGGTCATTTCGTTTTTCATTAAACGCTCACTCCAAAATGGCGTTAACAATGCATGCGATGAACCAGTAGCATGATCTTCTAGCTGCTTAACCTTAGGTACAAAAGTGCGCGAAACAAAGTCTGATTTATCGCCAGGTGCACTAACACTGTAACCAAATGGCTCTAGTTTCGCCATAGCAGGGAAATCGGGCTTTAGATTAGCCAAAGTTTCTTCGTTTGCCACTAGAACGATATTCTTATTAGCAGTAGTGAAATAATCTATTATATCGGTCCCTAGCGCTTTCGCAAGGCCTTTTGGTGCAGCTTTATGTGCAATTACCTCAATCGGATCCATCCACAAATAATAATGCTCCCCATTAAAGCCAACTTCAATAGTGCCGTCTTTAAAATGAAGGATGCCTTTGTCTTCCCCTTTTACCTCCTTTAGGTAAGCTGCTATGGCTAAAGAGCCGTGGCCACAAAGACCAATTTCACTGTCAGGCGCAAACCAACGCACCTGATAATGGCCTTCTTTTTCTTTCCTAATAAAGCTGGTAGCGGGCTGATTAAACTCTTCCGCCAAAGCGGAATAATTATCTTCACCCAGATCAGAGTTTAGCTCTAAAACTGCAGCCGTATTGCCTTTTAAGTTCTTTGCTATATCATGAAAAACGGTGACGATGCAAAAATTTTCCATATTTTAAGGTATGTGTTCTTCAACTTTGTTAAATCTAAGTATAAGGAAAAATCCTAAGCCTGAAACTCCCATTAACAATCCCATCGGTAGGGCAGTGCCATCGTGCAGTAGAGAAATTAATAATGAAGCAACCACACCACTAAGCATTCTTAAACCACCGACTAAGGCTGAGGCTACGCCTGCGTTTTTAGTAAATGGGGCGAGTGCTAAGGCCTGCATGTTTGGATTTATAAAACCTAGGCAAGACAAGAATAAAAATAGGTTAACAATGAAGAGGTACATACTCGGGAGGTTCATTATTACCTGGAGAATAAGACCAATAGATAAAATACCAAAAACTATGGAAACTCTTTGGGCGATATGCTGCGTAGCGTAAGATTTTAAAAGTCTTCTATTAATTTGACTAGCGCTGATATAGCCTAAGGCATTGGCGCCAAAAATCCAACCGAAGTAGATTTCATCAAATTGCAAAACCTTGCGCACCACAAAAGGAGAGCCTGAAATATAGGTAAACATAGCGGCCATGGCCACGCTACCGGCTATGCCATAAATAAAGAAGCCCCTATTTTTAAGCACTTTATTATACTGTATTAGTACTTGCTTTGGCAGAAGGGAAACATTGCTATCACCGCTATGAGTTTCTTTTAAGAAAAATCCCGCAAAAACTAGAATTAATAGGGCATAAGCCGCTAAGAAGAAGAAGATAAAGGACCAACCAAAATTTTGTAAAATCAAGCCACCCAACATGGGGGCTAAGATGGGAGCAACGCCCATTACCAAGATTAAGGCAGAAAAGGCACGTGCCACCTCGCTAGTCTTAAAACTATCTCTAATAATAGCGCGGGTAGCCACCATGCCGGCGCATCCGCCTAAAGCGAGAAGAAAACGCATGGCAATAAAAGTGGATATATTGTCAGAAATGGCACAGCCTAGCGCCGCTATAACATAAATGCTAAAACCAATTAAAAGCGGCTTTTTTCTACCGTAGCGATCGAGGAGGGGGCCGTAAATAATTTGACCAATGGTAATCCCAATAAAATAAGCCGTTAAACTTAAACTCAGCAACTCTATTTCCGTTTCTAGGTCATCGGCCATTTCTGGGAATCCAGGCAAGTACATATCAATACTAAGCGGTCCTAGCGCGGCAATTGCACCTAGAATTAGTATTAGACGAGTGGCTTTAGTCACAGAGGGTTTTTATTCAGGTTTAGGTCCTTGTCCTTGACTATTACCTTTATTAAATCCCTGACTTTTTCCTTTGCCTTGATAAGGCCTTTTTCCACTGTTAGACCCATTATTTGAACCACCGCCTTTAGGACGTGGTTTACGACTAAAACGACCGCGATCTGCTGTTTGGGGGGCATCCCAATCGGGGCCAGCGCCAAGGCTTTCAGGCGGATTTAATTTATCGTACTTGCGTTCTACAAAGTCCTCAATACGGCGGAATTTATAAATATCATCGCTATTAATTAAGGTAATGGCTAAACCTTTAGAAGCCGCTCTAGCAGTACGTCCTACCCGGTGTACATAATCTTCTGCATCGTTGGGGACGTCGTAATTTATTACTAGGTCAATATCTTTAATATCTATACCACGACTTAATACGTCAGTAGCCACAACAATGCGAGTTTTCCGAGACTTAAACTCTTGTAAGATGCGTTGCCTATCATTTTGCTCATAATCGCTACTCATCCCCGCAACATTCATTTTTTTGCGTGACAATGCACCCACTAATTTCTCTACTTTCTTTTTAGTGGAGCAGAAGATGATAATACTCTTAAAGTCAGGGTGCTGGGCAATAAGGTGGCGAGCTAGGCTTACTTTTTGCTCTTCGTGCGCCATATAAACCTCTTGGGTTACCCCTTCGGCTGGCTTAGATACAGCAAGGTTTATTTCCTGTGGATCGTTAAGAATCTCCTTAGCCAGCTTGCGGATCTTGGGTGCCATAGTTGCACTAAACATCAAGCTTTGGCGCTCTTTGGGAGCTTCCTGAATAATTTTCATGATATCATCATAAAAACCAATATCCAACATACGATCGGCCTCATCTAAAATTAGATACTGCAAGGCTTTTAATTGCACGTACTCATTACGAATATGCGAAATCAGTCGACCAGGAGTAGCGATAATAATATCTGTTCCTTGACTTAAAGCACGACGTTCAGCTTCCCATTCGGGTCCCGTTCCACCGCCGTAAACAGCGTAGGTTGTAATGTCGCTAAAGTAGGCCAGACCCTGAATTTGCTGCTCAATTTGAATAGCTAACTCTCGGGTGGGGCAAAGGATTAAGGTATTTATACCTTTATTTCTTTGGGCCTGAAGTTTATGTAAAATAGGCAGAACAAAAGCGGCTGTTTTACCGGTGCCTGTTTGGGCACATCCGATTATATCTTGTCCCTTTAAAACTATAGGGATGGCTTGTTCTTGTATGGGGGTTGCCTCTTCAAAATTCATGTAGCCTAAGGCTTCCAAGAGGTCTTCATTTAATTCTAATTCCGAAAATTTCATTTAAAATAGGTATCAATAACTCTTATTCATTAAGAGTCTTTTTTGCTTTCGCAAGAACTGTAAAATTGTGTTCGCGGTAAAGTTCGAAAATAGAAAGCTAACTCTCTTATTAATACTAAGATTTCTTCATTGCAGGGTCAATTATGTTAGCAATCTTGGCAAAGTGCCAGCTCAGTGGTGTTGAGACGGGGAAAATTTTATTTTAATTTCTGACTTGTGGCGTATATCTTAGCCAAAAATCAAATTATGCGCAAAATTATTTGCTTCTTAGGTTTCTTAGCCTTTGCATCATGCTCAGCAGAGCTTTCCCAATTAGAAGTAGAGCAAGACTTAGTCTTGCAAGGAGAAATGTTATTTGAAGGACCAAATACCCTAACAGCAGAGAATAACAAAGACCTGATTTCACTGATTGAAGAAGCTGGTATAGAGGCTAGTCAAGTAGAATCTGTAGAAGTTTCGGGAGCAAAAATAACCTTAAGCGCTGATGGTAAAAGCATGGCAGAAAGCCTTCTTTTGCAGGTGGTTAGTGACAACCATGAATTAATAGCTTTAGGTACTTTAAATCCTTTGCCTGAAGGCAAGATTTTGAAATTGCAGCTCGCCGAAGAAATTGACTTAAAACCTTATTTAGAAGATAGTGGTTGTACTTGGGTATTAGATTTAAATCTTAACGGTGATGCCGACCAATTGGCGGTAAAATCAAAACTTAACTTAGTCGTTAACTATAAAGAAAACTAGACATGAATAAATTCTTAGCAATTATAGTATTAGCCTTTTTTAGCAGTCCAGCTTTAATGGCACAGTCCGAAGATTCGGAAAAATTAGTTGGTGTATGGCAACCAAGTGACGGCCGCTCTTATGTTAAAATCGATAAAATTGGAAATAAGTTTTACGGTAGAGTGGTTTGGTTAAAAGAACCTAACGATGAAGAAGGAAAGCCACGCCTTGATAAAAACAACCCTGATGAATCCTTGCGTTCAACTCCGCTAAAGGGATACAGGGTAATGAAAGATATGGTTTACAATGAAGAGGAGGAGATGTGGTTAGACGGCACCATTTACGATCCAAAAAATGGGACCACGTATAATTGCAAAATTGAACTTACCGACGATAATAAAATTGAGGTGAGAGGTTTTGTTGGTACGGCCGTGTTCGGCAGAACCGATGTATGGACTCGATTGCAAAAAAAGAAATAATAATTAAGCTGCCTTCGGGCAGTTTTTTTTTACCTTTAAGTATGAAGACGATTGTACTTGCTTTAGATTTTGAGTGGCAGAGTAGTAAAATTTTAGCCGAAGCCAAGCGCTATGCCTTGGCATTTAGAGCTCAACTTCACATCGTTCATGTGAGCACGCTGGTGACGGAAACGGTTAATTATGATCCCATCAAAGAAAAAAGTACTAATGAAAGCCAAGCAGAGCTTAGCGCGGAACGACGTTTATTAAAACAGCTCTGTGCTAACTTAAAAGAGGAAGGCGTTGATTCGGATTTTAGTATTGTTGAAGGCGATATAAGCGCTAATTTAATGACGCAAGCTGAAAAACTAGGAGCGGAGTTAATTATTGCTGGTCATCACAAAAGAGGCTTTCTTATGCGGGCCCTACTAAAAAGCACCTCCGAGGAGGCGCTTCAAAAAACCAAAATTCCTTTACTAGCTGTTCCTTTAGAGTCTTAGGGACTTACATAGCTAAGACCAATGGTAAAGTATAGCGGGTTGGTAAACTCATTTTCTATAAAGTAGGGGGTGTCATCGCCCAATAGGCGTAAAAAGTCACCATCTTCATCTACATTATAACTGTAATTAATGCGGTAACCCGCCTCTACACTCAGCCAAATAAAGCCACTTAAGGCTTGCTGATACCTTAAACCTGCTCTTATCCCAGAACGACGTAACTGTACGTCTTGCGCATCTATCAGGTTATTTATGGTGGGTGCTACGTCTTGGCTTAGGGTTCCGAAATTGCTAAGAGCATAACTCGCTCCCTGAAAATTATAACCTAGAGAAATCAGCTTTTCGCTGTTAAAACGATAACGCAGCATTGCTCTTGCTGGCAATAAGGCCTCAAGCCCCCAATTTTCGTTTTTAAAAGTGTGGTAATAATAAATCACGGGTAAATAGTTGAGAGAACCACCTAAATAGGTTCTTGATGCACCAAAGCCATACATTAATCGATCACTTGGTTTCCAGCCGTAAATTAAGGCTGCTGGAATTAAAGGGTTGGAAAAGTTAGCATTGTCAGCGCTGTAATTACCATTAAGTTCTACCCCAATTTGACCTAATATAAATGTACGTTCGTTAAGCGGTTTAAAAACAGTGAAAATCATTGCGCTTCTTCTCAAAACATCGTCATCTATAATTGTATTCAAGGGATTATTTGGAGTTGATTTTTCCACAGTGTAACGCTGCTCTTGATAGATAGCATTTAGGTTGATCAAAATGTTGTTGCGCGATAATAGCGGGAAATTACCGATAAAAGAAAACTCATGCGCTGCTTCAATGTCGCTACTGCTGTTTTGAAGAACTCCATTATCATTCTCAAAAGTTGAACTTAATTCATGCGCTCCCTGAAAGTTATAAAACAAACCAACCAAAGAAGTGGGACTTTGGCCTAAGACTTTATTATTGCAAAATGCCTTTTCCGCAGGCGCTGCTAGTTCAAAGTCCGAAAAATCGAAATCATCAGTGGCACTGCTATCGGTTTGAGCCGATAAGCTGATACTTAAAAACAATAGACCGCAGGAGAGAATGTATTTTTTAGTCATTTAAACTTATAATTTTGCCCTAAATTTAAGACACAAAACAATAACCTCTACTGATTTTTTATGCGAATCAATTACAACAGCCTCTTTTTAGTGGCCCTCAGTCTATTAATGCCCCTCTTAAGCCTTAGGGCTCAAAGTAAAATGACCGAAAGCGAGGATCTCCAAAAAATCACCCTTAACCAATTTATGGATACCTGGCACCTTGCTGCAGCCAAGGCTAATGCAGAAGTGTTTTTTGGGATGATGAGTGAGGACGCGGTTTACATTGGAACCGATAAAACTGAGCGATGGCAGCGTGATGAATTAAGAGAATGGGCGAGGGAGGCTTTTGCCAGAGAATCAGCTTGGATTTTTAAGGCTACAGAGAGAAATTGGCAAATAGAAGGGGATAAACAACTTGCTATTTGTGATGAATTGCTAGAAACCTGGATGGGGCCATGTCGTAGCACCGCGGTATTAACCTGGCAGGATAATAGCTGGCAAATCATTCATTATCAACTATCTGTAACCATCGATAACGAGAAAATAGAGGACTTTAAGACCCTGCAAGAACAGCCTTAAATTCACAATCTGACAAAATTCATTACAAAATGTGCATTTTATGACATTCCCAGGAAATGCTTTCTAAATACTTTTAAGGCATTAACCAATATTATTCTGTTATGAATACATGTATAGAATGTGGATCTCGTATCGTAGGACGTACGGATAAAAAGTTTTGTAATGGCACATGTCGCAATGCTTATCACAATGATAAAAATCGTGAGGAGCTTAATTGCGTTCGCAAGACCAACCGAATTTTAAGCCGGAATCGAAAAATCCTAGTAGAATTAAAAACTGAAGGCATTCAAAGGGTGCATCGTAAAGTTCTACAGGCATTAGGCTTTAGTTTTAACCATTTTACCGCTTACGAAGACTTTGACGGCTATGGTTTATGTCCCGTGATATACGATGAAGTATACCACTTGCAAGAAGGAGGGATGGTTCTATTCTTCCCTACTGCCGAAACTTTACGACAATCTGCTTAAGTCTTTCATTCTTCGCTAGAAAAGATTTAGAATAAATACCCAGATCAAAACGGTCTGGGTATTTTTTTTGCCTTTTAGGGCAGAGTCTATTTGGTGCTAAGCTCACTGCTTTGCAAAAACCAAATTCAATGGTATCCAAAAACATCAGAAGCTGCTAAAGTTAGGGGCAGTTATCAAGGTTTGGATTATTCAATTGCACTGGGAACATTATCTACTTAACTTAGTTTCATATTACAAAGAAGGTTTTGGAGATCACAAGCATCAGTTTTTATCATTTCACTACGCGCCGCTCACAGTGGTGGGCTTTTAAGCAGATGCGTTTGGCCTACGGGGAGTTAGAAAAGACCCCAGGACTGAAATTTCATAAGCAATTGGGCAGTGGCGCCGCTCAAGGCTTTAGTATTTGGCCCGACTGGCAAGTATATGTGCAATTAATGGTGTGGGAAAATCGCGCGGCCTTCGATCAGTTTATAGAAAGCAACCCCTATTATCAGGAAAACCTACTTCAAAGCAAGGAACACCTGCATGTACTACTTCAACCTAGTCAGTTAAAAGGGACGTGGAATGGCATCCAACCCTTTCATAAAGCTGAGGAGGCATCTAGCGAAAGCGATTATATGGCGGTAATTACCCGTGCCTCCATTAGGCCAAGGAAGATGCTGTCTTTTTGGTATAATGTACCCGCTGTTTCGAAGCATATCAATCAGCAAAAGTCTTTAGTATTTGCAAAAGGAGTAGGTGAGTGGCCTTTAATTGAACAGGCTACTTTTAGTATTTGGAATAAAAAGGAAGCAATGCAAGATTTTGCTTACCAGCAAAAAGAACATCGGGAAGTGATTAAGAAAACGCGTGAAAAAGACTGGTATAAAGAAGAGATGTTCGTCCGCTTTCAGGTCTTAGAATATTTTGGCACCTGGCAGGATACTCCGTTTGATAAACTATTTGCTTCAAAATCATAAACCGTTCAGGCGAGAAAGAAAGCGCGCCTCTCCGCCGTGCTCATTATGTTTTAAAAATAGTAGAGTTAAATGGAAATTATTAGCATTTATGTGCGAATGCTGCTCATTATCTATTATTTTCGCGCTGTAAATTAATTGCCAAAATAATTCGCAGTAATGAGCGTACTAGTAAATAAAGATTCAAAAGTTATAGTTCAAGGTTTTACCGGAAGTGAAGGTAGTTTTCACGCGGGACAAATGATTGAAGCCGGAACATCCGTAGTTGGTGGAGTTACCCCAGGAAAAGGTGGCCAAAAACACTTAGATCGCCCTGTATTCAATACCGTGGCCGAAGCTGTAAAAGTAACTGGAGCAGATGTTTCCATTATTTTTGTACCGCCCGCATTTGCCGCTGACGCAATTATGGAGGCTGCCGAAGGTGGAATCAAAGTGATTGTGTGTATTACAGAAGGAATTCCTGTAAATGACATGATTAAAGTAAAAGCATACCTAACCGATAAAGAAGCCCGTTTAATCGGCCCTAACTGTCCTGGTGTTATGACTCCCGGTGGAGCGAAGGTGGGTATTATGCCAGCCTTTATTTTCAAGCCCGGTCGTATCGGTATTGTTTCTAAATCAGGCACTCTAACTTATGAGGCAGTAGACCAAATTACCAAAGCGGGTATGGGTCAAAGCACTGCTATCGGTATTGGAGGTGACCCTATTATTGGCACTTCTATGCAAGAGGCAGTTGAACTTCTAATGAACGACCCAGAAACTGATGGTATTGTTATGATTGGTGAAATTGGCGGTCAAATGGAAGCCAATGCAGCGAGATGGATCAAAGAATTCGGGACTAAGCCAGTAGTTGGTTTTATTGCCGGTGAAACTGCTCCTGTTGGTCGTACTATGGGTCATGCTGGTGCCATTGTTGGTGGTAGTGAAGATACTGCACAAGCGAAGAAAGCTATCTTACGCGAATGTGGAGTTCACGTGGTAGACTCTCCCGCTGATTTAGGTTCTAAAATGAAAGAAGCTTTAGCTTAATAGCTATTATTAATAGATTAATTAGCCCTGCATATGCGGGGCTTTTTTTATATGAAAATATCTGATTTTAAAATACTTGCAGGTTCTCAGCTAAAGCAGAAATACACTGCTAGCGAAATAAGTCACTTGGTGGCCGTCTTAATTGAAGAGCGGCTATTTATGAGTCGTTTAGACCTGATAAGAGAGGGAGACTTTAAGCTTTCGGAAGAGGCGGAAAGTACACTGAAAAGAGATGTGGAGCTGTTAAGGGAGGATAAGCCAATTCAATATATAATTGGAAAGGTAAACTTCTTTGGTCTCGATATTATGGTTAATGAACAGGTGCTTATTCCACGCAGTGAAACGGAGGAGTTGGTGGCGCTTATTGCAGATGACTATGAACAAAAAAAGGACTCCGTGGCAAGGATCATAGATTTCGGAACCGGTAGTGCTTGCATGGCTTTAGCTATGGCAAAGAATTTCTCATTAGCAAAAGTGGAAGCCTGGGATGTTTCCAAAGGCGCTTTAGTGCTTGCTCAAGAAAATGCCATCTTAAATCACCTCAAGGTCGATTTTCAGTTGAAAAGTATTTTGGATGCTCCTCTAGAAAAAGAGCTTAAATATGACTTAATGCTTAGTAATCCGCCTTATATACCCCCTTCACAAAAGCAGATTATGGAAAAGAGGGTCTTAGAGTATGAACCTGATTTAGCCTTATTTGTAGAGGAAAATGATCCTTTGGTATTCTATCGTGCCATAATAGAAAAAGCAGAACAAGGCTTGAAAAAAGGAGGGAGGCTATATTTTGAAATTAATCAGTATTTGGCTGAAGAGACATTCGCCCTTTTTAATAAAGGCTTTAAGGCTGAGTTATTGAAGGACCTTAATGGGAACTGGCGCTTTATACGAGCGGAAAAGACATAAAAAAAGGCCTCCATTTGGAAGCCTTTTCTTGTTTTTTAGCTACTTAGAGCTTTGCGTTTAACTCAGAACCTGCTTTAAACTTAGCAACAGTTTTAGCGGGAATCTGGATAGTAGCACCAGTTTGTGGGTTACGACCTTCACGCGCTGAACGCTCAGAAGTTGAAAATGTACCGAAACCTACCAATGAAACTCTACCGCCTCCTGCTAAAGTAGCAGATACACGATCAGTAAAAGAATCTAAGGCTTTTTTAGCGGCGGCTTTTGAGATACCAGCATCTTCTGCCATTGCATCAATTAGATCAGCTTTGTTCATGTTTAATTTTTTTTATTGGTTAGACAATTATCTCGAACACCAACAAATTTAACCGAAAGCCGCTATCTACCAACATTTCAGACGAAAAAAGCTGTTATTTGTTGAAAATTATACTCGACTGTTAATAACCCAAAACAGTAAGATACTGTATATCAGTTGTTTAAATGACTGTGGCCCCTTGCTCTAAAATACGACCATTGATGAAATCTTGGGCATTCATGCGTCTCTTTCCCTCTATTTGTAAGGCTTTAAGGCTTAATGCACCATCTTTAAGGTGTAAAATGATTTGATTCTTATCGAAAACTTCAATTTCCCCAGGCTCAGTAGAAGAGCTGATTTCTGAAACTTCACTAGCAAAAACCTTTAAGGTTTTCTCTTCATCATTAATAGTAATTTTAGCCCATGCGCCTGGAAAAGGAGACATTCCCCTTATCAAATTATATACTCGTTCAGTTTCTAGAGTAGGATCAATCCTTAAATCTTCTTTAAAAATTTTGGGGGCTTCCTTTAGTGACGGAACTTCATCTTGCACTTGCGGTTTAAGTTTACCTTTTTCTAAGGCATTAGCTGTTTCTAAAACCAGTTCGGCCCCAATTTGCATTAATCGGTCGTGCAAGGAGCCAGCGTCTTCATCTTTTGCAATACTAGTTTCTTTCTGTAGCAGAATTTCTCCTGTGTCTATATCCTCATTAATAAAGAAGGTAGTGACACCGGTTTTTTCCTCACCATTTACAATTACCCAATTGATGGGGGCAGCCCCGCGATAGTTTGGTAATAGGGAGGAGTGTAGGTTAAAGGTACCCAATCTTGGCATAGACCATAAAACCTGAGGTAGCATTCGAAAAGCAACTACCACAAAAAGATCAGCATTGTAAGCCTCTACCTCCGCAAGAAAAGCTGGATCCTTTAGCTTCAAAGGCTGAAGAAGGGGTAGGCCAGCCTCTATCGCATATTCCTTTACGGCCGATTGATGTATTTTACGGCCTCGTCCCGCTGGCTTATCTACCGAAGTGATAACGGCAACAACTTGGTGATTGCTATTATCTAAAGCCTTTAGGCTCTCCACGGCAAATTCGGGAGTACCCATAAAAATAACACGCATATAAATATTGTTTTATAAATCCCAGCTGAAACCAGCGTTTAAGGTGAGAGCATTAAAATTACCGAAGGTATAATCAAGGCTAACCATTCCGATTATTAAAAACTTAGCTCTGATACCTAGGTTACCGGCTAGGCCAGAACTATCATTCGTATCGAATTTTATCGGATCAATTGCTTGTTGATTAGGGTCAGAAACATTGCTTGGATCAATGTAATCATAGGTGCCGAGCATGCTAATATTGGCACTATTGAAATTATAGCCGGCGCCACCGTAAAGGGTTAAGAATAGTAGTTTTTTAGAAACTAGGATACGGGTTACTAGAGTATTGGCACTAAGACTGATTTCCTTATCGTTTCCGCTGCCAGGCTGTAGTTCTTGATTAAAGTTTAAACTAGAATAGGCCGCAAATGCAGAAAGGTGAAAGGGTAGAAGCTTTCCCTTGGGAAGATAGCGTCTTAAATCGTGCTTTAAGGCTAAACCCCATTGACTAACTGATGAACCTTCAATAAAGGTTACTCCACTACTAGGAATAAAACGTGCTTTCAGTTCAAGGTCTAAAGGTAGTCCTACGCCTCCTTGAATCCCAGTCATAGGCATTACCCCCATTCCGATTCCTTGTGGTAGATTAAATTCAGAGTTTACCAAACCGCCAAACCTAGGATCAGCATAGCGTAAAGCTACGCCTGGACTCTTGTCGCCAAAAACGGTTGGGCTAATATTATCAGTTGGGTCCACCAATTCTAATCGTTCCAATCTACTCCCGTCAACTTCAAAGCTTTTCATTTCGTTAGGGACTATGCTTATGGAAGTAACTAGTGAAACTTCGAAGCGGAAGGTCTTTCTCACCTTGGCGGTATTGTACCAACCATTGGTCATCGAATACGAAACGGCATCAGCAAAAGGACTTAAATACCCTTCGCTTAAGTACTGCATGTCGTTGAGACTGCCAGCAATAGCGCTGCTAGAGTTTATTTGGGCTTTTGCCGCAATACTAAGAATGAAAATTGAGAGGATTAGGCTTAATCTCTTCATGATGTTTAATTTGGTTGCGCTTCAAAGGTAATAAAAGCCCTAAGTGGAAAGCTTTACTATTTTGTCATTTTTAATCCCTAAAACCTCCTCTTTTAAAAGAAGCCGCAATACGTCTAGGTAAAGCGTTTCTTGCTTTACCGCTTTTTCAAATTCCGGGATGCTCATTTCCTGCCCAGCCACCAGCTGAATGATACGTTCTTTTATCTCTGCTTCGCTGCCAGCCTTTTGCAGTCGCTTTTTAGTACGGCAAACATCGCAAGTTCCACAGTCTTCCTCCAGCTCTTCGCCGAAGTAGGCCAGTATGGTTTTGCTACGGCAGATGCTATCCTTGTTTATAAAGTGTTCAACTGCCTCCAAGCGCTTCGCTAACTCGGCTTTGCGAAACTCTATATTTTCTTCGCTTAAAAGAAGATCTTTACTGCTCGCCCGTTCACGTAAGAGACTCAAGCCTGCTTCGCCAGACTCTTCTTGGTAGCTAATCATGCCGTGATTATGTAACTCTTTTAAATAGCTCTTCAGTTTGTATACAGAGGTATTTAAACGACGGGCAATAAGATTTTCATCGATGCGTAAAAACTCTACCTCTAAGCCCCCGTAAGAGCGCGTTAGTAATTTTAGCACGGCATCCATTTTAGGATTACGGAGTTGATAATCGTATAAGGTGCGACGATCGGCGCGAATCATCATGCGCGATTGGTTAAAAGCTCTTTCATTAAATTCGAGAATACCTTCTTTATTTAAAATGCGCAGTGCATGGTAGAGTTTAAAAGGACTGAGCCGATACTGATTAGCAAAATCATTTAAGTCTAGCCCAAAGGTGCTTCCTTCTTCCGAGCCAGCAGCAATCTGTAAATAATTGATAAGCGCTTTGTAAACACGCATTAAATATTCCCGATCAGGAAAAGAGTCTAGGTAACGCGCCTTCAAACTTTTAATATCATGCGGACCCACTAATACAATAGAGTAGGCTTTAGCGCCATCGCGTGCGGCTCTACCTGCCTCTTGAAAATAAGCTTCGAGCGAATCGGGTAAATCGAGATGTAGTACCAGCCGTACATCGGGTTTGTCTATGCCCATGCCAAAAGCATTGGTGCAGACCATTATGCGTAAATCATTCTTTACCCATGCACTTTGCCGACTTTGTCTTTCGCCCACCTTAAGACCGGCGTGGTAATAATCGGCGGAGAAGCCCAAGCTACTTAGCCATTTGCTAATTTCTACTACGCCTTTACGGTTGCGTAAATATATAATGGCACTACCAGGTATGCGGTTGAGAATTTCCAGACAGGCCTCCATCTTATTCTCCGTTTTACGGACATTATAACTTAGCTCTGGGCGGAGGAAACTCTTTTGAAAGACCGCGCCTTTATCAAAGGCCAGTTTATCTTGAATGTCTTTAACTACTTCGGGGGTTGCTGTAGCTGTTAGCGCTATTACTGCTAAATCGGGCTTTAAGTCCCTCAGTTTTACGATGTTTAGATACGCCGGCCTAAAATCGTAACCCCATTGGCTAATACAGTGGGCTTCATCTACCACAATAAAATTGATGTTAATGTACTGAAGCCGGTTCATCAGCTTCTCATTATCAATACTTTCGGGAGAGATGTAAATAAACTTATAATAGCCATTAGCAGCATTTTGTAAGGCAAGTTCTTTTTCGCTGGCGCTGATACTGGAGTTGAGGGCAATTGCATTAATTCCCCTTTCTTTTAAGTTTTGGACCTGATCGGACATTAAAGCAATAAGCGGAGAAATAACCAGAGCGGTACCTTCTTTAGCAATGGCCGGCACTTGGAAACAAATCGATTTTCCACCGCCCGTAGGCAGAAGCGCTAGCGTATCCTTATTCTGCAAGGCAGAGTTAATGATATCTTCTTGTAATGGCCGAAAGGTATCGTAATGCCAAAAGTCTTTGAGAATTTTATGAATTCCTGTCACTTAAGGCCTAGTCTTTTTAAAATGAATAGTACTCGCTCTTCTGGGCTTAACTTAGGAACTTCGGTGATTTGGTAGCCATAAAATTGATAAATCTCTTTTAAAGCTTGGTGGATTTCCAGCATTAGCTGCGTGTCTTCCCAGCGTACATCATCATTGCCATAGATTTCTTCCCAAGGAGGGGTTAAAAATACTTCAGAATGATATTGCAAAGCGGATGCTTCTGCTTCCAGCGTGCGGTTTTGTAGGCCATCTCTACGCAAGTAACCTAAATTATCAGGCACCCCACGGTCGTAAAAGTTAAAGGCATCTGCCTGAGCGTTAAAATACTGCTCTTTCTGCCTTTTAAAAAGCTCCACGCCAAAGTCAGCGTGGTTTTTCCAAGGCAATAAATCACTGTCTAATTCTTGCTGCTCTGCAATAAGGGCCCGTGCCATCTCTGGGTGAATACGGTAGCCACGTTTTTCTAAAAGCTTAAGTATGGTGCTTTTCCCCGTCCCAGGGGCGCCGGTAATTACCACGCGTTTTGTCATTTTCAATACTTTATGCCGAAGCTGCGATATATAAATCCTAAAATCCAAGCCGGACCAATCAATAAAAACTGCAAGTCCTTTAAGAAGGAGGGTTTTTTGCCTTCAATATGATGTCCGATAAATTGACCAATCCAAGCCAGCGCAAAAATAAGCAAGCTGGAAGCCCAAAGTGGGAGCGGAGCGGCTTTTAAATAAACAATGCCTTGTAAACAAAGAAATGAGAAGAGAGCGATACCTATAAAAATCGGGAGTGAGAGTCTGATATAGAACAATAATCCAATTAATATTAAAAGGCTCCCAAAATGTAGGTAGTTTTGCAATTCCGCTGGTGCAGATGCGAAAAGTTTAGCGGTGGGAATAGAAGCTAAAAGAGCGACAATACTAAAGAAGATAAGGGGCACGCAGATATAATGTATGATTTTGTTGGTGGCATTTTGATGACTCATAGCGTATTCATCGAACCAATTTTGAATGCTCTTCATATTTTATACTATTAGATTGCCTAAATTAAATATTTTTCAAATTTTGAAGCCATGGAAGATAAGAAAGCAAAATACGAAAAGCTAAGGGAGCAATTAAAGGTGAGTACCAAGTGGCCCAGCCTATATATGTTTAAATTTATAGTGCCCGCCGACAATGAAAAAATTGCTCAGGTAGAGAGTCTTTTCAATAGTAAAGAATCGCAAATCCAACTGCGACAATCGCGTAAAGGGAATTACGTTAGTGTTACCGCAAAGGAAATGATGATTAGTCCCGACACAGTTATTGAACGCTACTTGGAAGCAGAAGGAATAGAGGGCTTAATTTCTATATAAACTACTGTTCAATAGATTGATAGCGGAATTCAGTTAAAGTAAAATTATGGGCGATAATAGTAAACTCAATGGGGTTACAGCAACGTTCACAATCTTCAATATATTCTTGTTCGCTTACGCTAAGATCGGCTAGAATAGACGATTCGGTAAAACAGTAAGGGCAGGTGTAAAATATTTCTTCCACTTATAGCATTTGTTTTTCGGGGACAATAAAAGTACCACGACCGCCTACTACCAGTCGCTCTACGGGACTGTTCGGATGCGCGGGATGTAGGGCGTCAATTTTTCGATAATTGACAAAGAAATCAACGGGGAAATCACCGTAATGCGTGTCTTCTGTTATGGCCGTTTGGATTATTTTTTGGCCTGCGGTATAAAGTTTCTCTAATTCTTTTGACTTTACCTCTTTACTAATTCGCAAAGGGTGAATGCCCGCGTCGAAGAGCATTTCGTCTGCTATCCAATTGCCAATTCCTGCAAATAATTTTTGATTGAGTAAGCTAGTTTTAATAGCCACTGCAGGTTTGCTGAGCTTTTCGGTAAATTCCTCTAGGCTAATGGTAAGGAAGTCTTTACCAATTTTGGCTTTTTGCTGATAGCTTTCCGGATTATCTATTATTTCAACTACGCCGAATTTGCGCAAATCACAAAAAGCAAGCTTATCGCCGTTTTCAAAATGAAAGACTAGCCGGGCGTATTTAGGTACATTATCGCCTTGAAATAACTGTAAGTTGCCGGTCATGCCAAAATGTAAATGCAACCATGAGCCTCCTGAAATGCGGGCAAAGAGGTACTTTCCGATACGTTCGGTGGCCTCAAATTTATGACCGACCAAACTTTCTTCAATTAAAGCGGGACTGCTTTTATAAACCTTTTCAAGCTCATCGAGGAAGTCGAGGCCCACAATGCTTTTATGGAGAGCGCTCTCTTCAAAGTAACGGCGCATTATTTCTACTTCAGGTAATTCGGGCATAGCTATTTTTAGTGATAAACAAAGGTCGCCAAAGAAGGTTTAATATCTTTGACTGTTCCAGATTTAAGGCTTAAAATCATACAATATTGTAATTTAAAAGTCTTGAATTGTAAGTCTGGCCTTAAGTATAGCCACTTTGTTAACCACAATAAAATCATTTTCATTTGTTTGCCATCGTCGATATAGAAACCACAGGGAGTTATGCCAAGGCAAATAATATTACTGAAATAGCCATCTGCATAAGCGACGGACAAAAGATTATAAAAGAATATTCTAGTTTGGTGCGGCCCGAACGTAGTATACCGCTTAGTATTACTGCTTTAACAGGCATAGACGACAATATGGTAGCCGATGCGCCCCGCTTTGAGGATATCTCGGCTGATGTGCTTGATTTTTTAGGCGACCACACTTTTGTAGCGCATAATGTGAGCTTTGATTTGAGCTTTATTCAAGCGGCTTTCAAGGAAATTAACATTAACTATAATCCCAAACGCTTGTGCACGGTACGCTACGGCAGAAGGGTAGAGCCAGGCCTGCGTTCTTATAGCCTTAAAAACATTAGCGCCCACTTTAGTCTATACAACGAAGCCGCCCACCGTGCTTGGGGAGATGCCCGCGTTACCGCCGAATTACTGCATAAACTGCTTGAAAAGGATAAGTCTGGGCAGTGGCAAATGATGATTCGTAAAAACAGTGGTGAGATTAACCTTCCCTCTAATTTAAAGGCCGAAGACTTCCATAATTTACCAGAGTCGCCGGGCGTATATTATTTTCATAGCAAAACGGGAAAGCCTATCTATATTGGTAAAGCCACTAATTTAAAGCAAAGAGTAAGTACCCATTTTACCGCCGAAAAAACATCTGCCAAGAGCGCAGGCTTTAAGCGAGAAATTCACTCTATTAGCTATCAGCTATCCGGTAGTACTTTAATGGCCGGGCTAATAGAAGACGAAGAAATTCGCAAATACTGGCCCGAGTTTAACAAAGCGCAGAAGAAGCCTAAAGTCCGTTTTGGTATTTTCCCTTACAAAGATCAAAAAGGGAATAATTGCTTGGTAGTAAATAGGATAGGAGTACAGCAGAATTATTGGCTAGACTTTTATTCTTTGGATAAGGCGCGTACTTGGTTAGCGGGAAAGGCGCAAGAATATGAATTAGCAGAAAGCTTGTGCGGTTTTCCGAATAGCAGCATTAGTATAGACGAGGAAAAGCACAATACAAACTTCGATCGCTTAGAAGCAGATCTCAATAAATTTAAACAGCAGCAGATTATTCTCAGTCGCGGTCGCGAAGAAGAGGAACATGGTTTTATTTGCATTGAGAATGGACAATTAGTGGCCACGGGATTTGTCCCTAAGTCGGAGGCTATTAACAGCATGGAAGACCTAGAGCACTTTTTAGAACTACGCGCGGGGTCTTCTACCACGGGTGGTTTAATCCGTCAAGCATTAGAATCCAATAAATATCGGGTAATTAAAGTTCCTCCAAAAAGTTAAAAGTAGCTTCTAAAAGCCGCTGGGAATGCTCGGGCAAAGTTTCTTGTGCAAAAGGATGAGAACGACCAAAAGTATGGCCTGCTCCCTCAATAATGGCCACTTTAGCTTCGGGGTTGCACTCTTTTAAAGTGTATGCATCCTTTACAAAAACAGCCTCATCATCGTCACCATGTGCTATTAACCACGGAATTTCAATGCGACGAGCACTGGCTTCAACATCAAGTTTACTCTTGTTTTGTTGCCATTCTTCATACAGAGAGAATGAAATGGGCATTTCTTGTTTAGTGCGGCCATTGGGGCGATAAAAAACGCCTTTTTCTTTCCACTGCTCCATTTCATCTGCATCTAATTTAGACCATGGAGTTTGCGCGTGGGCCACGGCTGCCCAAGTTATTAGGCCATTAATACGATGATTATTTACTGCATTTAAGATAACATCGGCACCGCCGCGGCTGTGACCAATTAAAACGATCTTCTTAAAGCTTTCCTCGAGACTTTTTTCTAAGGTATTTTCTACGAAAGTAAATATACGCTCTAGGTCAAATTGCCTTTTTAAATAGGAGTCTTCTGCATAAACATCCAGATCGAAAAACTCTTCGGGACGAGCAGGGGTGGTGCCATTATAAGCAAAGTTGAATTTAAGAAGGGCCCAGCCTTTACGAGTAAATTCTTCCGCAATGATATTCATGCCGCCCCAATCTTTAAAACCATTTATACCATGCGCATAAATAGCCAAGCCCTTAATGGCACTTTTATCTATTGGCAGACTGAGGTCTGCTGCCATGGGTATGGAGTTGAAGCCGGCAATGGTGTAGTTTAACTTTTTCAAAGGATATAGAGTCTTGTTTGTGTATAATGAAAGGCCTGATTGCTAAAATTGTTTAGCGCATGAAGCAAGGACAAAAATAGCGGAAATGCTTTGCAATAGAGGAGCGCAGTTTAATATGAGCAAAAAAAAGCCCCGGCGATTATCGCCAGGGCCCATCGTTCAACGATTTGCAAGCGGTGAACTTAAATTAAGCTTTTGACCATTTAGCCATGGCTCCTTCTAACATTTCTGTGTATGTGAATTCTTTTCCTGCTTCTTTAGAAGTTTTCTGTCCAACTTCCATTGCTTTTTTAGCAGCTTTTACAGCTTCTTTATTACGTCCTAAAGAAAATAGAATTTCACCGTGAACGTAGTGACTGTACCAGTTGTTTTCATTCAACTTAACTGAGGTCTGAATAAACTCAAGCGCTTTTTCTTTACTCATATCATTGTTAAGGTAATAATTAGCGGCATTGCGATTAACCATCCATAACTTGTCTTTAGGGCTACTTTCCAAAGCTTCTTTGATATTAGACATTGCTTTCTCATTGGTTTCCACCTTAAAGGGAACAGCAATTTTAGTATCGGCAAAACTAATTTCTAAGTGACCGCTAGTACTGCTAATGTTGGTAATATCAATAGTAAAAGTTTCAGTCATTTTCGCTTTAGTAGGCACAGCTGCAATTTTCAAAACATTAAATTCTGCATTATAATCTCCTGCGCCCCACAACTCTGTTTCTTTATTTAAGATAAAGCTCCATTTCCCATCACCAGGAATCGTGAAAATACTGTATTTCCCTGCTTTCACCTTAGTACCTCCAAAAGTTACATCGGTATTAAACTCAATACTAGTGGCCTTATTAGCACCAGTTCTCCAAACCTCTCCGTAAGGAACTAAAGCTCCAAAAATTTCGCGATCCTTTACACCAGGACGGCTATACTCGATGGTGAAGTCTGTTAAACCAACTCTTTGAGATAAAGTAGCACTTGGGCTAGGAGCTGGCAATTCTTGAGCATTGGCGAAACTTAGGCCAAGAGCTAAGATAAATAGACTGATTTTTTTCATAATTATTTCAATTGTTTAATTAAAGCAAACCAAGTAAAAAAGATTGACAATTAAGCTATGATAACATCTGTTCCATCTATTTCGAAGCAATCCGGATTAAAAGTTAGTAGCTGCTCGCGATGATTACGGTAAGACTCTTCACCATTTAATAAGCTTGTTACACAGTGATTGTAATTACCATAAAGCCCTACTAAAAGTTCACAAACCTCTCGCACGCCATGCTCATTACCTTGACTAGCCGTTATGTAATCGGCTAAGTTATTCTCTTCTACATAGCTCATAAATAGCGGATTGGCTAAACGACCAATACAAAAATTTAGGCCACAATGCTTCGCTATTTTTAAGTCAATTACATCATCGTAAACAAATGCAACCTCTTCTGATTTTAAGCCATGCTTATTGCAGAAGTGTTGTAGAGCGACATTTTTATCGATTGCTTTTTGATACAAGGCATTGCCATTTTGTTTTTCTAGAAACCACTTGGCACTGGGGTTTTCTGCACCAGTTATAATGGCTAATGGCATATTATGTTGGTGTTTGAGGAAGTAAGCATAACGTAAAAGGCGCATTCCGGCACTATCAACCTCAGAAAAACCACTCCCTTTGCTTGAGTGCTTTGAGCCATCATTAAAAACGCCATCCCAGTCAAAAACAAAAGCTTTTATTTTTTCCAGTTTTTTCTGCATGGTAAATGCGCTGCTAATAAACTGGCCGCCAGCAGAGTTAAAATGATCTTCTAATTCAATGAGTTCCATAGGGTAAAATTTGACCTAAAATTACCACATTCTTAGCGTTTCTGCATCAGGAGGTTCATAATATTTTAGAGAAGCAGGAGCTTAACCTCTCAGTAATACAGACTTAAACTTAGAGACGCATTTTTGTACAAAACCACATGGAAAAACGGGACATCCCTATTGTTGTGCTTTCAGATTTGCATTTAGGCACCTATGGCTGTCGGGCCAAGGAATTAGGTGAATACTTAAAAAGCATTCGCCCCGAAAAGCTGATTCTAAATGGTGATATAATTGATATTTGGCAGTTTAGAAAACGCTATTTCCCTAAGAGTCATTTAAAAGTTTTGAAGCAAATATTAAGCTTAGCCACTAAAGGCACGGAAGTTTACTACTTAACTGGTAATCATGATGAAGCCTTACGACGTTTCTCAGATTTTAAGATGGGAAATATTAATTTATTGGATAAACTCATACTTGATTTACCTGAAGGTAGAGCTTGGTTTTTCCACGGAGATATATTCGATCACTCTATTCAAAAAGCAAAGTGGCTCGCCAAACTAGGAGGCTGGGGCTACGATTTACTAATTCGACTTAATGGATTGGTTAATTGGTATTTAGAAAAAGTAGGGAAGGAGCGTTATAGCTTTTCCAAAGCCATTAAGAACAGCGTTAAAAGAGCAGTATCCTATATAAATAGCTTCGAAAATACGGCCAGCGAGCTAGCTATTGAGCAAGGTTATCAATACGTAGTTTGCGGACATATCCATCAACCGCAAATGCGTGTAGTAGAGAATGAGAAGGGCAGATGCTGGTACCTAAACTCTGGGGACTGGATTGAAAACTTGAGCGCTCTAGAATTCGATGGTAAAAAATGGAACATGTACCAGTACGAGAAGGAATTATTGGAAACTAAAGAGGATGAGACGCTAATGAAGGAGTTGAATTTAGATAGCTTAATTGCTAAAGTGACCGAGAAAGAGAATGAAATTGCCTAAAAAGAAAAGGGTACTGTACGCTTTTCAAGGCACCGGAAATGGACATGCCGCCCGGGCTTTAGAAATTGTTCCAATTTTAAAGGAATACGCAGAAGTGGATGTTCTTGTCAGCGGCAGTCAGAGTGAGGTTAGATTAAAAGACTCGGTTAAATATCAGTATCGCGGTCTGGTTTTTTATTATAGCAAAAAGGGCGGGGTAAATTATCTTAAAACCCTCTTTAGCAATAACTTATTGAGATTAATTAAAGAGATTTTTCAAGTCCCCATTTGGCAATATGATTTAGTAATCAACGACTTTGAGGCAGTAACGGCTTGGTCTAGTAAAATGCGTAAAATACCAATTATTAGCCTAAGTCATCAAGCCGCTTTTCTATCGCCAAATAGTCCACGCCCCAGTAAAAAGAGCTTTTGGGGAGAGTTGATTTTACGCCATTATGCACCCACCAAAAACCATTTAGCTTTTCACTTTTCAAGCTATGATCAATTTATATTCTCACCCGTAATCCGTGCTGACATCCGAGCTGCCAAGGTTTCTAATTTAGGTCATTATACTGTGTATTTACCCGCTTATGCAGATGACAAGCTAGTGAGATTACTGCAAAAAATCACTGGAGTTCATTGGCATCTCTTCAGCCGAAAGGCAAAAGAAAATAGAGCAGAGGGCAATGTTATTATTAAAGCGATTTGTGCCCAGGAATTCGCAAAGAGCATGGCATCTAGTGCAGGTTTACTTTGTTCAGCAGGCTTTGAAGGGCCATCTGAAGCGCTTTTTTTAGGGAAGAAACTATTCGTTATTCCCATAAAAGGACAATATGAGCAATATTGTAACGCTAGTGCTTTGGCGGCTTTAGGAGTCCCCACTCTTTATCAGCTAAATGAAAAATCCCTAGTAACCGTGCGGGATTGGGTGAAAGGGGAGCAAGATATAAAAGTGTCTTTTCCCGATCAAACACGCGAAATGTTGGCGAGAGAAATATTCGCGCCCGAAAAATTCAAGGCTCTGACAGAATAAGCAGAGTAGGCTTGCGTTTTTTCCTTAGATTATTCAAGCCAAATTTGTACTTTTGCCAGCTGATTTATGGAGAACAAATT
>Ga0306912_1000024_pt1 | contig 89416 bp, 98 predicted proteins | sample AntRauFillE10628_FD_190443 | JGI IMG/M metagenome (GOLD analysis project Ga0306912, IMG submission 190443) | Saline lake microbial communities from Rauer Islands, Antarctica - Metagenome Filla E10 #628 (v2) (version 2) | ecosystem: Environmental > Aquatic > Non-marine Saline and Alkaline >...
TCTCGTGCTTCCTGGCTCAGTATTCTTTTATTCATATACTTTTCTTATATTTCTAATTGTATATGGAATACAGAAAAAGTGGACAGAGGGTTTTATTCCCGTGTCCACTTTTTGGGGGTCGGTTCAAATGTGCCGGTTTTGTCGTCTATCACAATACTTCCTGCAAGCACAAACGGATGATATGCTACGTCACTTATGCATCACTCGTTTTGTATAAAACCGATTCTGTTTGGTATTATAATCGCATGACATTATTTATTTATTTTTTTGCACTACTGCAAACATTTTCAATTTCACTTGGAGTAGGTTCTTCGACCTTGGCTATTATTAATTTTTTCGTGGCGATTGCAGACGGCAAAATCGATGAGACTGAGCGAAAGATGATGGGTATTGTATACATTGTCTTACGGGTAGCGATGGTTGGTATATTGGTAACTACTCTCGGTCTGATCGGGTTGGAAGTCTATGCAGACGGTGCGGTTAGTCTATCGACCTTCGATATCGTTCAGTTGTTTACTTTATGTATTCTGTTTATCAACGCAGTACTTATGACAATGAGGCTTATGCCAAGTATTTTTGGGCCAGCTATTCAAGCTGGGAGTTGGTACACCTTAGGTGCTTTAGTGGCCTTGCGACTGCAAGACATGACCGACTTTACCTTTATTCAGTTCCTTGTCGCCTTTATCGTTTGGATTGCGATTGCGATTGGTATTGTCAACGGTATCATGTCGAACTTGCGATTACGCGATTAAAACGCTCCATACAAAAAACACGCTCTAATTTCAAGAGCGTGTTTTTTTGTTTAAGAACGTACCGTGCCAGGATTTCTACTGTAGATAATTGGGATCAAAACAAGGGTAATAAATACCGAGAAGACCAGTCCAAACATCACGGCGTACGCCAACGGCGCCCATAAATCTCCTGCGTAGGTAAGGGGTACCATACCAATTACTGTAGTAATAGTGGTCAGGAGGATGGGACGCAGACGATTGCCAGCAGTGCTCAATACCACATCGTTGATAGATCGCTCAGGATGACGCTTTCGCATGGAATTCATCATATCAATCAAAAGAATTGAGTTATTCACGACGATACCTGAGAGGGCTATGAACCCCATAATAGAGGGAAATGAGAGAGGATTTTGGGTCAACGCTAATCCCACCATGATACCAATTAATGAGTACGGGAGAATGGTCAGTACGTACTTGGCGTGTAGATAGGAATTAAATTGTAATACCAACACACCAACCATCAAGAGAATACCGACGAGAAGCGCTAGACCCATCTCGGCAAACGCCTTATTAGACTCCTCAGTTTCACCACCACCGGTACTGAGGATGATATCTGATGGAATGGTCAACTGATCTCGAATTTGCGCAATCACCTCAGTTTGTAACTCACGAGGATTTGCTCCACCTGAGACATCTGCAGTGAGTGACACCACGCGCATACTGTCCTCATGATTAATGACCGAGCTCGATTCTCGCAGGGAAGTGGTGACGAGGCTTGAAAGGGGAATTGGGCCGCTCTGAGTTGGAATACTGATCTGCTCGACCGCTTCGATAGTTGTTTGGTTGGCAGTATCTGTAGTCACATCTTCATCATTATTCAGATTGAGTCGCACGACGACATCAATGTCATCATTGAGGGTCGTGAGTGAAGTGGCGTCGCTCCCAAAGACAGCAGTGCGTGCAGTCTGTGAGACAGCAGCTGGGTTCAGTCCGAGCGCAGCCGCTTTGGCTCGGTCGAGCTCAAGTACGAATTCAGTACTGTTATTGTTAGTACTAGTTTCCACATTTACGATATTATCCATCTCCCTGACAAGCACCGCTGAACTGTTGGCGAGTGTCGTAATCTCACTCAAATCTTCACCGAGAAACTTCACTACAATCGCAGCTCCGGTTGGTGGCCCATCGCTTGGCTGGTTGACCGTAACTTTAATATCATCAAGCACTGCTACCTGAGAACGCAGATCTTCCACGATCTCAGTACTGGTTCTTTCCCGCTCTTTGGAGAGGTTTACGAACATATTGGCGAGCTTCTCACCACTACCACCAGAGCCAAATTGACTCCCACTGCCGACAGTGACAGTGAATGATTCGATATCAGATTCATCATAGAGTATTTCCTCGACTCTCCGTACATCTATGTCCGTCATTTCTTTAGTGGTACCTTCCGGATTTTCAATTTCTAACACAATGAAATCCACGTCACCTTGCTCAAAGAAAATCACCTGTACCGGGTTGTAGGTTGGAAAGAGGCTGTTCATTACTCCAAATGAGACACCGACCACCACTAACATCACTGGTGTCCAGATAGTGAACCGTAACAGTTCGCCGAAACCTTTCTTGAGTTGGAGTCGGTATGACCACCGAGTCACTACGTACGTCAAAGGAGCGGCTACTAATCCAGCAAAGAGATTGACTGGTAGAGAGACGGCAAAGACGAGTAGGGCGAAGATGGCAGATAAAAAGGTGAACTGCTTCTCTTTACTCGCGAGAATGGGCTCGATTTTTGCGATATACCACTGCTCGAAATTCTGAGCATACTGGAACTGCTTTTGTTCTATCTTCGTCGCACTCCGACGTTTGAGTACCACCGATGCAATCACTGGCAAAATAGCCAACGACACAAACAAAGAAGCGAGGAGAAGGAAGATGAGTGTAAACGGAATACTGGCAATAAATTGACCAATGATGCCGGTCACAATAAACAAGCCGACAAACATCGATACGGTCGTAAGTGTCCCGGCGATGAGCGGGGTGGAGAACTCATGAATAGTCTCCAGAGCTGCCTGCTTTTTATCAATCTGTGGATTGTCTTTCATTTTCCGATTGATTCCTTCCACCATCACGATAGCCGAATCAACCAAAATACCGATACCTAAGATAAGCGCGAACAAACTGAGGAAGTTGATGGTATTTCCTGAGAAATACAATCCAATAAATCCAAACAAAAAGGAGAGGGGAATGGCTGTTCCAGCCAGCAATCCTTCCCGCCAACCTATGGCTACTACTAGCAGTAATACCACCAAGATGACTGTTTGCAGTCCTGAGGTAGATAGCTGGATGAGGTCACTGCGGATATCAGCTCCAGCATCAAGGATTGTTTTCGCTGTAATACCTTCTAGGAGTTCTCCCGGCTGTGCCAGTTCATCCACGCGAGTGTTGATGGCACTGGCGATTTGGGTAATGTCACCGCCCGATTGCTTATAGACATCTACCGAAATGGAGTTGATTGTCGGCTGACCGTCAACGCTGAGTCTTGATAGTGTCCCGGCTGGTGCCAGTCCATCATCTACAATGGCGATATCTCTGACATACACTGGCTGTCCTTGGCGAGTGGCAACTGCCACGTTTTGAATTTGGTCAGTATCAGTAATATCACCTGCAAACGCAATATTGTATGAAATTCCATTGTTTTCAATCTGCCCAATTGGAAATGACTGATTGGCACTCCTGATGGCAGAGGTGACCTCAGATAGGGAAAGGTTGTAGCGCTCCAATCCCGACTGATTGACAATAACCGCAATTTCTCTACTGCGCGCCCCGTTGACCACGACTCGTGATACACCGGAAACCATTTCCAGCTGGCTTTCAATGTCGTTGGCCAATGAAGTGAACTCAAAGTCACTAATCGGTGCTGAGAGCGCAATCGTCACAATTGGTTGATCAACAAAATTCACTTCTGAGACATTGGGGTCAAGTGCTTCAGCCGGTAAATTATTCTTAATCACATCCACTTCATCTTTCAAATCCTGAATTGAGCTATCAAGATCAGCGTCTGCTTCAAATTCTACTGTCAGGCTCGAAAACCCCTCTCGTGAGACAGAAGTAATATCTTTTACATTTTGTAGACTGGATAGCCCACGTTCAACTTCGTTGGTTACCAGCGTCTCTACATCTGCAGCCGGGGCGCCGGGAAAGGCGACAGACACTACTCCGACCGGAATAACTACTTCGGGTGCTGACTCCTTGGGAATACTCACCAGAGCATAAGACCCGATACCAATTAAGGCTACGAGGAATAAGTACGTAAACTTATTGTGTTGTATGAAAAATTTCCACATACGATTATTGCGTAGTGGTTACAGTTGTGCCGGGCAAAAGTCCCCGAGCGTCGACGACAAATGTATCGGTCGCACTTAATCCTTCTAGAATCTCAACTGAATTTCCTCGAACAGTTCCGAGAGTAACGGGTTTCTGTACAAGTTTCCCAGCCACAACATCAAAGATAAATCCATCTTTGATTTCGAATTTCACTGCAGTGAGCGGTATATTGACTGTGGTTGTGTGGATGGAAGATGAAGCGATCTCTTTGGTGATCGTTACTGTCTCGCCATTTTTAATATTGGTATTTTCAGTAGCAATTCGCACCTCAGTTTTTTTCGTACCAGAATCAATTGCTGGTGCGATTTGTGTAATTCGGCCTTCATATTCATTTTCAATTATGACTGAGTCGCCGACCAATAGCACATCACGTTGCTTATCACTTACATACGTAACAATCTCCAAGGCATTGTTGTTGGCTACTTCAGCTACTTTCACAAAGGAGTTCACAAAATCGCCCTGATTAATATTCAGTGAATTTATCGTCCCGCTTATCGGTGTACGTAACACTGTCTTGGCATAATTTGCTTGAGCTGCACGAAGGGCACCGAGTGCTTGTTTTATTTGTGCATCAGCGGCGGGAATACTGGAAACTGAGGTACTGATACCAGCCCGAGCACCAACGTCTTTGGCTGATCTGAGTCCTACCGCCGCTGCTTCAACTGCGTTCTTACTACCCAAGAGAGAACTCCGAAGAGTAGTGAAGTCGGTACTAAACGTTTGCAATTGAGCATCGGTATAACGACCATTATCTGCTTGGTTGAACAGGGTGATGAAGGTATCCACCATAGAAACAGTACGTTCAATGTTCGTTTCTGCTTCTACGAGTGCAGAGGCCAAATCTCCCGCAGCATTTAACGTATTAGCTCGCTGCCGCCACTCTGGCAACAAGTCTTGATACGCGACTCGCTCGCTATTGAGATAGCTGGTTTGTCCGAGTCCACTAATACGGAGTCCGGGTACTGTACCGTTTGGTGACGCGAAAAATGCATCGATGTTGTTCAAGACAATCCCGTTGACCGTATTGTATGCTGACTTATAAGCAGATATCGCTGTGTTTTGTGCACTGGTGAGGGTATTTTGGGATTCATCGACTCCGACCGAGTCACGTAAATCAGCAGCTATAGCTTGTTCTTTAGCAGCTACAGCTGCTTCGTACACGCCTTCAGCTTGCACGACAGCTGCGCTCTCTGCAGCATTCTCTAGAGTTGCCAACACTTGCCCAGCACCGACTGTTTGACCGAGAATGACGTTGACCTGTACCACGCGACCGGCACGTTGAGTAGTGACCGCTGCTTGTGTGAAGGCTCGGACATTACCGAGCAACGAGATAGAATCACCACCAGCAAATCCTTGAGCAGTACTTAAGGTTACCGTGGGAACACGCTTACTTTCTTCCACTCCGGGGGAGTCTCCGGTGGTGCGATTGAGTAAAAACAGCACCAGGGCTGCTGCCAATGTGATAATAATGGCTGATTTGATGGGGTTTTGTCCGGCTTTGGTATAGATATGCTGTAAAGTATTCATAGGTAAATTTAACTCGGCGACAATAACACAAAAAAAGCTATTTGTCCATGTTTAGCAGTGTACTTTTATCCTTCACCCCATATGGTACAATCCGAGGCATATGTTTGGAAAATTGAAAAATATGGCGATGAAGAAGCTTCTTGAATCACAGATGAAAGGAGTGCCAGATGACCAGAAGCAGATGATTATGGAAATGTTGGAGAAAGATCCAGCCCTTTTTGAGAAGATTGCGAAGGAAATGCAAGCGGAGCTCAAGTCCAATGGAAACAACCAGATGGCCGCCGCACAAAAAGTATTACCTAAGTATCAAGCAGAAATCATGGCAGTTATGAGCCCAGAGATGAAGGAAACCCTCATGAAAATGCAGGGAGGCGGCGGAGCAGCGGGGCAATTTAACCCAAATGGTTCAATCCGAAGATAGTCTCAGCGATAACTAATCAACAGGCCGGTCCAAAATGGACCGGCCTTTACCGTACAATACATCTATATGAAACAACTCAAAAAGATTGTCATACTCTGTGGGCATCCAGATGCTGACACATTCACTGGTGGCGTCCTAGATCACTACCAGCTCGCAGCCGAAGAAGCAGGGCACGAAGTGAGACGGTTTAATATCGGTGATATGCAATTTGACCCGATTTTGCACAAGGGATACAAAGAAATTCAACCATTGGAGGAAGATTTGGTGACACTGCAGCAAGCAATCACTGAGTGTGATCATTGGGTCATCGCCTATCCAAACTGGTGGACTACCATGCCGGCTCTTCTGAAAGGACTCTTTGATCGTTTCTGGCTCCCCGGTTTTGCGTTTAATTTTAATAAACAAACCAAAAAAATTGAAAAACACCTGTCTGGAAAAACCGCTCATGTATATGTGCTATCCGGCTCACATAGTCCATTCCGCACCTGGTGGCAGTTTGGTGACTACACCAATGAAATTCAGTACGGTATTCTTGAATTTGCCGGCATCAGTACTCGAGTGACTACTTACGGCCCCTGCGAACGAGTCAGTGACGAGTGTCGTAATAAATGGTTGAAGGAGATAGAAAAGCACGGCAAAAGCGGTACGTAGACTTGATTTTTAAGAAAATTAAGGTATAATCTATACTAGCGTTCTTTCCTATTCACAACTACAGGAGTACCTCTCATGCAAGCCATAAAAACGGTTTTCAGTCCGCTCGTACTGGCAGCATTGACACTGTCTTTGACTGCTTGCGTTTCTGCTCCACATTCCCACCAACCAGCTGATCAGATGGCTACAACTGTCCTGGGCCCGATTGCTACCTGGAACCCAGTTCCGGGAGCAGCGAATCACCCTGGCAGTGCCGCCTCTGGACGACTCGATGAAGAGAATGGTCATATACACACCCGACAGACCTTCGAGGTTTGGAATTATTCTGGGGAGCATATGCCCGAAGATGTCAGGCAGCGCCACCAACTGCCGAGCTACAACAGTCCGCACCGACGGTACTGAATGAGACAGCCAGGAGATACTGACGATGCCAAAGCTACTTTTTACTCTGATAAGTATCCTGTTGTATGCGTCACTCTCCGGCTGTACTACCTACAGCTACGTCGAGAGTGACATACCTGGAGTAGCGCAATGGGTTGGTGGGGGAGCGATTGCCCGCAATACTGCTCGCTCCTGCCCTCATGCTGCAATTGCCTATGGTGCATACAGTGAAACTACCACTTCAGTTGGTCTGACTCGCGTACGAGTTGAGTCTAGCTTTTATTGTGAATAACCACAGCCGACAGACATCTGTCGGCTTTTTTATCGTCCAAACCGCTAACAGTATAGTGAGTCACGTATGATACTATTGCTCTATATGCAGAAATCTTTTGGGCGGGAAGTAGCCAGCGCGGTAATGCGCGCAGTGGTGGTAGTACTGACAATTATCATTGTGATTCTTTCTATATCAGCACTCTGGGATGTCGAATCAAGTATCAGCAACGGGAGCTGTAATATCGCCGTACTACCGATAGAAGGAGCAATTTTACCGTACTACGGATTGGCTGATTTTGATTTGATTATTACGCCGGAAGTAGTCGAAGCCTTTATGGATGCAGCAGAAAAGGAGCCAGGTATTGACGCGGTGTTGATTGAAATTAATTCTCCTGGAGGTACACCCGTCGCGTCACAACGTATCGCTGAACGGCTCAAAGATAGTTCACTGCCGGTCGTGGGACTGATTGGGGATATTGGAGCTTCAGGAGGCTATATGGTAGCGGCTGCGTCCGATGTATTGATAGCCTCACCGATGTCTAATGTAGGAAGTATCGGAGTCAACATGTCGTATCTGGAAGAATCACAGAAGAACGAAGAAGAGGGTCTTACGTATGTACAGCTCACAACCGGTCAATATAAAGACACTGGTTCACCCAACCGACCAATTACGGAAGAAGAACAAGAAAAACTGCAGGCTGACTTGGAAATAATTCACAATGAATTTGTGAATATTATCTCTGAGTACCGAAATATGACAGTGGAAGCAGTGGAAGCAGTGGCCGACGGAGCGACAATGCCAGGAGCCACAGCGCTGGAAATCGGCCTGATTGATTCGCTGGGAGGTCGAGAGGAAGCCAGAGATGTTCTGACCCGCATTACTGGAAAATCAGCCCCAGAAGTGGTCTTCTGCGAGTACCAGCGCGGATTTCTTCCATTTTAATTGATTTATTCCACCATTGATTTACTATTCTTAGACTATGAGCACAAAAAAACTACAGACTGAACTAGAAACACGCGGACTGATTGCGCAAGTTGGTGGAGGTGAACTGACTGACGTTCTACAGCAAAAGCGCACCATATACGTTGGAGTTGATCCGACAGCTGACTCCATGCATATGGGAAATCTGGTGCCGATTATTCTTATGAAGCACTTGAGTGATGCGGGACACACACCGATGCTTTTGGTAGGTGGGGCAACCGGCATGATTGGTGACCCGAAAGAAAGTGGAGAGAGAAGTCTCTTGGATACAAAAACGCTCAAGAAAAATATCGCTGCCATTAAAGGCCAGCTCGAAGGACTCTTGGAAATCAAATCGATGAAGGTAGTCAACAACGCAGACTGGCTCGGGAAAGTGAAGTTGATTGATTTTCTCCGGGACGTTGGGAAACACTTTACCGTCAACCAACTCGTAAAGCGTGATGTGATTAAACGTCGACTGGAGACAGAGGAAGATAGTATTTCCTACACTGAATTTACCTACTCGCTCCTACAAGGCTATGACTATCTGCATCTCAACGAACAGTTTGGGGTTGACTTGCAAGTTGGTGGTTCAGACCAATGGTCAAATATTGTGTCGGGGATTGATTTGATTCGGCGCACTAATGGGAGCGCTGCCTACGCCCTGACCACACCCATCGTGACCGACAAAACCACCGGTAAGAAATTTGGAAAATCTGAAGGAAATGCAATCTGGCTCGACCCAAAAAAGACTTCGCCACTCACGTTCTACCAATTCTGGCTCAATGTAGCAGATGAGAATGTAGCAGATTATTTACATATCTTTTCCTTCTCTTCACTGAAGAAAATTCAATCAACCATTGCCAAGCACCAAACCGAACCACAAAAGCGGTGTGCACAGAAACTATTGGCTCGAGACGTGACTGCCTTTGTGCACGGAGCAGAAATCACCAAGTCTATCGAGAAGGTAACAGAACTGCTCTATGGGGCAAAAAAAGTTACCCGGCTCACTGAGGCCGATACGCGGCTAATTATTGCCGAAACACCGAATCTTGCTCAGACTCGGACACAGGCAATCAAAGGATTAGATATTGTCGATGCTTTAGTCGCTCTGGAACTGGCTCCTTCAAAATCTCAAGCGCGGCGACTGATTGAAGGGAACGCAGTGAAAGTGCACAAAAAAGTGGTGCCGATAAATTTCATCATCACCGAGAAAGATTATATAGACGGACTGGTTTTGGTACAAAAAGGCAAGAGTGTTGGAACGGTGTACCGAAAATAAGCAGCGGTCTGGAAACATAATTGATTCGTGCTATAGTGCCCCCAATGTCCACCACAAGGGTATTTCTATTTTCTAATTCGTCTCATTCATAATAAACATATGTCACTATCTGTAGGAATCGTCGGGCTCCCAAACGTTGGAAAATCAACGTTGTTTACCGCGCTCACAAAAAACGAAGTACTGATTGCCAATTATCCCTTTGCCACTATCGACCCCACGGTCGGAGTAGTAACGGTACCTGACAGCCGACTCGCCTCACTGTCAGCCATCTCTGGTTCAGAAGAAGTGATTCCCGCGATTGTGGAATTTGTTGATATTGCTGGTCTCGTAAAAGGCGCTTCGGCCGGAGAAGGTTTGGGTAACAAATTCCTCTCCAACATCCGCGAAACCGACATGATTGCCGAGGTGGTACGAATCTTCGAGGACAGTGATGTACATCACGTTACTGGTGGAGTAGACCCTATGGGTGATATTGAAGTGATCAATCTTGAACTCATTATGGCGGACGGGGAGACCGTGTCTAAGCGCCTACAAGGGCTCGAACGAGACGTCAAACGCGGAGACAAAGCAGCCGTCGCTGAAAAAGCCATTCTCGACAGACTGCTACCACACCTCGAGGCTGGTCAACTCGCCAACTCTTTGGAAATGAACGAGGAAGAACGCAAGTTGGTAAAAGGACTCCACCTGCTCACCATGAAGCAGTTCTTGTATGTCTGTAATAAGAAGCAAGACGCCTTTAATCTTGATGAACAAAACGATGAACGGTGGCAAGAACTCCTCGCATTTTTTGAAAAAACTGGTTCAGAGTATGTGCTGGTAGACGCCGGAATGGAACATGACCTCAAAGATATGAGCGACGAAGAGAAAAATGAATTCCGGCGGGAGTACGGCGCCCAGGGTAATGGCGTGGAGGGTCTCATCAGAGCAGCCTACAATCGCCTGGGCTTGATGAGCTATTTCACCACCGGAGAAAAAGAAACCCGCGCGTGGACAGTTCCAATTGGAAGTACCGGCCCAGAAGCGGGTGCCGCGATTCACACAGATTTTAAAGATAAATATATTCGGGCTCAAGTGGTGACATTTGATGACTTGGTCACCTGCGGTTCAAAAGCCACTGCTCGAGAACAAGGGAAACTCCGTACTGAAGGGAAGGAATACATCGTGCAAGATGGAGACGTGATTGAATTCATGCACTCCTAGCAGGAATTAAAAAACCGGAGGAAATCCTCCGGTTTTTTCTTAGGAACCTTCTCCTGGGGGATTAGCTCGTTGTACAGGACTGACAATATTAGGATCCCACTTGGCATTTATTTCACCGTGCTTTTCTTCGTATTCACTAATCTGGTGTTCTAAATACTGTTTCAATCGCTTCGCGTGTTGTGGAGTGAAAGAATAAATGGTGCCCTGGTTACCAGAGGTGAAACCAGCGACAAAGAACTCGGGGGTAAAGGCGATATTTACACTTTCACAAAATAATTTCGGGGCTTTTTTCAAGTCATCATTTTTCATAATCAGCAGTATATCATTTTTCAGCTCACCCAGCAGGCAATGCGCCTGGGTACAAAGCAAGACACTGTTTCATTTACCTCCGGGATGCAGTATGATTTGTATATATGGAAAAACACACCGCAAAACACTTTTTCCTGCAGTTAGGATCGTTGATTTGTCTCTATCTCACCCTTGGGTTCTTTGTCGCATTAGTATTCGGGTTTATCAACCTGGGTTTCCCAGATTCAATTGATAACGTCTGGCAAATTGAGCAAGCTGCCTCAGCTATCCGTTTGGGATTTGCCATGGTCTTGGTATTTTTTCCTACCTATCTCGTACTAACCCGACTAGTGAATAAGAATCGTAGGCATTCAAAAGACCACGGGTATCTCGGTCTGACTAAATGGCTGATTTATCTCTCGCTCCTGGTGAGTGGGCTCGTGTTACTCGGTGACCTGGTCGCAGTCATCATGAACTTCTTGGAAGGCGGCATGACGCTACCATTTATTCTCAAAGCAGCTACGGTATTTATCGTAATTGGAGCCGCCTTTACGTATTACATCCAAGACGCCAAAGGGTACTGGATGCGAAACGAGCGGAAGTCGATTATCTATGGAGTAGTCACCGTCCTGATTATTGTCACTACCCTCATCGCGAGCTTGACGCAAATCCCGAACCCGAACGAAGTTCGTGAAAAGAAAGTCGATACGCAAATGATGAGAGAGCTACAAGATATGCAATGGCGGATTGAAGATTACTATCGGAGTAATCAAGTGCTCCCAGAAGACTTGCCAACACTATACGGAGAATTCGAAGTGCCAACTCCACCTGAAGAAAAACCCGCGTATGAGTATGAAAAAACCAGCGACACGACCTATAATCTCTGCGCGACATTTACGTATGACTCCAATGAAATTGGTGGTTCAAGACGGCTGCAAGACAGCGTGGTCCAAGCTCCGAACGCTCGCGGTAACTACAATTGGGACTACAAGTCTGGTCACTGGTGCTTTGACAGGGTGATTGAACCGAGTATAAGCAACAAAACTGCCCAACCCTTGCAGTAAAAGGCAATTTTACAGAAACCAAATCTAGTGGCACAATGACTGTTCATTAGTAATAACTTTTGCCGTTATGCATAGACGCTTCGACCACCAGGCCATCGAACAAAAGTGGCAAGAACACTGGCGTGACACCAGTATTTACGCCACTTCAGAAAACGCTGAGAAACCAAAATGTTTTGTGTTGGATATGTTCCCGTATCCATCAGGGGAAGGGCTGCATGTCGGTCACCCCAAGGGCTATATCGCTACAGATATCTATAGCCGATTCAAGCGCATGACTGGACACGAAGTACTGCATCCGATGGGCTGGGACGCCTTTGGTCTGCCGGCAGAAAATTACGCCATTAAAAACAAAGTCCATCCGCGCGTAGCGGTAGAAAAAAATATCGCCAACTTTAAATCACAACTCGCAAAACTTGGTTTTGACTACGACTGGGGAAGAGAAATTAACACCACTGACCCAGAATTTTATAAATGGACACAATGGATTTTCATTCAGCTCTTCGAGAAAGGTCTCGCCAGTGAAAGTTACGAGCCGATTAACTGGTGCCCTGGCTGTCAGACGGGCTTGGCCAACGAAGACTTAGAAGCCGACGGCACCTGTGAGCGGTGTGATTCGATGGTGGAAAAACGCCCGATGCGACAGTGGGTGCTCAATATCAAAGCCTACGCTGATCGGATGCTGGAAGACCTCGACGCTTTGTCTTGGCCGGAGCATATCAAAGAAGCGCAACGCAACTGGATAGGGCGCTCTCAAGGCGCAGAAATCGACTTCACGCTGTCTACGGGGGACACGACGACTGTATTCACCACTCGTCCAGATACACTCTATGGAGCGACATATTTGGTCTTCGCTCCTGAACATGAGCTGGTGTTAAAAAACCGCAACCATATTACGAATCAAACTGAGGTGGAGGAGTACATCGCTCAGTCATTGAATAAGAAAGAAATGGACCGACTTGATGACACCAAGGAAAAGACCGGGGTCAAACTGGGCGGAATTACTGCCACCAATCCAGCCAACGGTGAAACAATTCCGGTATACATCGCTGACTACGTACTGGCGAGCTACGGGACCGGTGCTATCATGGCCGTACCAGCCCACGACGAACGAGACTTTGCGTTTGCCAAGAAGTTTGGCATTGAGATTCGGCAGGTGGTTGTACCGTGCGCAGAAGACACGAACAATCCACCTCAGCCAGATATGGAAGAAGTCCAGCGCGACACGGTCATTGTGCACTTACGCGATGCTGCAACCGGAAAATTCGCGCTCCTTGATTGGCACGGCACCTTGGAGGGAATCACCACTGCCATTATGGGTGGTATTGAAGAAGGGCAAACCGCTGAAGAAGCAGCCCTGGCAGAAATCGCCGAGGAGTCCGGCATCACGAACGCTAAAATCGTCAAGAAAATGCCCTGGATTACCGCGGCGAAATATTGTGCTTCGCATAAAAACCAAAACCGGTGTGCCCATTCTCAGGTATTTTTAGCAGAGGTGGAAAACCTCCAGGCACAAGAGCCGATTGCTGCCGCCGAGCAAGCAATACATACGCTCGTATGGGAAGACCAAGAGAACGTACTGAGCCGGTTGGTACCAGATCACCAAAAGCAAATCTGGGAATTACTCCAGACAGATGAAAACGCGCTGACAGCGGATGGGTATCTGATGAATTCAGGAGAATACGATGGAATGGATTCTACCGCCGCCAAAGAAGCAATTGTGCAACACGTTGGTGGGCGAATGACCAATACCTACAAAATTCGTGATTGGGTCTTTTCTCGACAGCGCTACTGGGGAGAACCAATCCCGATTGTCCATTGCCAGACCTGTGGTCCGGTGACCGTACCTGAAGACCAATTACCGGTCGTACTACCAGAAGTCGAGCAGTATGCACCGACCGGTGACGGGCAATCGCCACTGGCGGCCATCGATGACTGGGTCAACACGACGTGTCCTAAGTGTGGAGCTGCTGGGAAGCGAGAGACTAATACTATGCCGCAGTGGGCAGGCTCTTCTTGGTATTACCTGCGATTCATGGACAATAAAAATCCAGACGCGTTGGTCAGTCGAGAAAACGAAAAATACTGGGCACCGGTAGACGTCTATGTCGGTGGTGATCATGCCGTGCGACATTTAATTTACGCTCGGTTCTGGCATAAATTCCTCTATGATATTGACGTAGTATCAACCATTGAACCCTTCCAACGATTAGAATTCTTAGGTTTTATCTTGGCTGAAGACGGCCGCAAGATGTCCAAGCGGTGGGGGAATGTGATTAATCCAGACACGATTGTAGACCTCGTCGGTGCTGACACCATGCGAGTGTACGAGATGTTTATGGGACCCTTTGAAAACACCATTGCTTGGAGTCAGGATGGTTTAGCCGGAGCACGGCGGTTTTTGGAGCGAGTGTATGGACTCAACGAGCACGTCTTAGATGGTGATGTAGACGAATCAGAAGAGACTATTCGCCAATTGCACAAGACCATCAAGAAGGTCAGCGAGGATATTGAAGGATTCAAATTCAATACCGCTGTGTCGGCCATGATGATTTTCATCAATACCGCAGAAAAAGAAGGTCTCAGTGACCAGACGTACAGTTGCTTCCTGCGGCTCCTGGCGCCTTTTGCGCCTCATATGGCAGAAGAGCTCTGGCGCGGTCATGGACAGACTGAAAGCATCCATACAGCCACGTTTCCAGCCTATGACGCAGCGCTGGCTAAGGACGAGGTGGTCACTATTGGAGTCCAAATCAACGGCAAAGCTCGAGGAGATATCACTTTGCCGCCTGACGCAACTGAAGCGGAAGCAATGAAACTCGTCCAAGCCGACACGAGTTTGACCGCAAAACTGGGCGACGCAGAGATTGCAAAAATCATCTATGTGCCAGGAAGAATTCTAAATATTCTGCAAAAATAAGACAGAGGCTCATTATGTTGACCAATATGGTCAAATATGTTATAAATTTGGCCACGCATTGAAGTTTACGCAACGGACAAAACTTCTTAAAGACAATTATGATTTCATTTAAACCAAAACAAGTCACCAAAACCCTTCTTGAGGTTCTACCTGAAAGAGCTCGTGATGTACTGGAAAAGCGGTACGGTCTGGGCAAAGATGGAGAAACACATACTCTAGAAGCTATTGGTCAATCGTATGGCATTACTCGTGAGCGAGTACGTCAGATTGAAAACTACGGTATTCAATCAATTCAAAAGTCTGAAGTGTACAAAAAACACTTCGACCTCTTTATTGAACTGCAGAAGCTTATTGATCAGCTTGGTGGCGGATTGATTGCTGAGCACGTCTTACTCGACGAGCTTACAACAGATGCAGCAACCAGAAATCATTTGTACTTTGTACTGATTGTTGGTGATCCTTTCTACAAGAGTAAGGAAAATCCACAGTACGCCCACCGATGGTACACAGAACGAAAAACAGCGGACATTGTAGAAAAAGCGCTGCGGAATGTACACAAAGGACTCAATCGAGATGAGCTGGTCAGTGAAGCTGACATCATCGCTCGATTCCGGTTAGAGCTGGTTGACATCGCTGAAGAGCACAATGAAGACGTGCTGAAGCGATGGCTCAGTATTTCTAAGCAAATTGGCCGAAATCCCTTAGGTGACTGGGGGCCGGCTGATAGTCCAAATATTCGAGTGAAAGGGATTCGTGATTACGCCTACTTGGCAGTAAAACGACACGGTTCACCGATGCACTTCAAAGAAGTGGCTACCACTATCAATAGTCTCTTTGGGCACAAAGCCCACATCGCGACTACTCACAATGAGCTCATCAAAGATAAGCGATTTGTGCTCGTCGGACGTGGACTCTACGCCCTGACGGAATGGGGATACTCAGCTGGAGTGGTCAAGGAAGTGCTGAAGGAAATTCTTGAAGCAGAAGGACCACTTTCACGCGAGGAAATCATCGATAAGGTGCGGAAGGAGCGGTACGTAAAAGACAATACTATCTTGGTAAATCTCCAAGACGCCAGTCTCTTCAAAAAACTCTCCAACGGGACATACATGGTGGCTGAATAACCAACCATACCCAATCAAGCGATTGCCAACCGGCAATCGCTTTTTGTTTTGGTGTACAATAGGTGTCACATGGGCGACATGTTCAAAACAATCTTTGGCATATTTTCTGGACCACTGATCATAATTGTAGGCTTAGGAATGAACTATTACGTTCTGTCTTTATTGAATGTGGACCTTACACCCATCTTGGCAATTTTAATTGCCACTTCTCCCATCTGGCTTCCTGTCGTGCTCTTTTATATTTTATTTGAACAATGGCAGTTATCATCACGCAACAATTTTACCGTTAGCCAGGGTCGTACGACCTTGCGTATCAAGCTGCCCCAAGAAGTCTTCAAATCACCTGAGGCGATGGAGGGGGTGTTTACCCAACTGCATAATCCATACAGTTGTGACAACCTCTGGCAAGCGTATATTGACGGTAAGCACCCACAAATGTTCAGTTTTGAACTGGTGTCCTACGGTGGAGATATTCGATTTTATGTGAATGTCCCCACCAAAAAAATCAAAAATGCGCTGGAGGCACAACTCTACGCTCAGTACCCAGGTATCGAAGTTGTAGAAGAAAAAGTCGACTACGCGGCGGAAGTGCAGTGGGATCCAGAAGAATGGGAATTGATTTCTTTTCACATTGGAAAAAAAGAGGATGAGGTGCTGCCAGTCAAAACCTATATTGACTACGGAATGGATAAGCTTCCCAAAGAGGAGTTTAAGTTTGAACCGATGGCACCAATGATTGAGCACCTCGGAAAGGCAAAACCGCATGAACGCATCTGGATTCAGTTTCTGTGTCGACCGCACACAAAAAAAGCTTTCAAGGCTGGTTCGTTGCACACGATTGGGACCTGGGAAAAGCGAGCGGCTGATAAAGTCAACGAGTTGATGGGGCGTGACAAAGCGAAAATGGGGGCCGAAGAAACTGACAGTCGACCGGTTCTGACCATGAGTGAGCGCGATACTATTGCTGCAATTGAACGCAATGTGGGGAAGTATGCGTATGAAGTAGGGATCCGGGCCATGTATATTTCCAAAGCGGGGAAGTTTGATGCTGAAATGATTGGCCCATTACTGAAATCATTTTCCCAGTACGATATTATTGGACGGAACTCAGTCGGGCCACGTTGGCGAACGGACTTCGATTACAACTGGATTTCAGATCGATCAGGGAACCGCAAGGTACGGATGAAGAAAAACGAATTGGAAGCGTACAAAAAACGTGAATATATGGAAGCTGACAGAAAAACCATGATAGACACTGCGAAAGTATTCTCAGTCGAGGAACTGGCGACGATGTACCACATTCCAGGCACGACCGTAGTTACCCCAAATCTGTCTCGAGTGGAGTCAAACCGAAAAGAAGCACCAGCAAACTTACCAATTGGGAATTTCTAATATGTCCGAAGAATCGCCAGAAACAATACCGGAATCAAACATACCACCTGCCTTGGCACAAACCAATGTGCACTTTTACCTTAAGCTTATGGGGGTTACTTTGACCTTACTCTTGGTTGGAGCACTGTTTTTCGGTTGGGTGCTGTATCACTTGAATCTTGCTACTACAGATTTCCCCGTACAGACACCGATTACTATCGAACCCGGCACGTCAGTCCAAGCCATCACGCAACAGCTCGAAGCCCAGGGAGTAGTGAAATCACAACAACTTTTATATTACGCTCTGGTATTCCTCCATGAACCAGCGGACATTAAAGCCAGCACCTATATGTTTGATGAATCTTTGTCCACCTTATCGGTAGCGAAACGGTTGACCGAAGGTGATTTTGACACTGACTTGGTACGCTTTACGCACATCGAAGGCGAGACGGTCGCTGCGGTCGCTCGACGTGCCAGCCAAGTGTTGCCAGAATTTGATGCCGCTGTGTTTCTTGAGCAAGCCAGTGAGTATGAAGGAACGCTCTACCCAGAAACCTACTTCGTGCCAGTCACCTACACGGCTCTGGAGCTGATTGCTCTGATGAGAGCCACCTACGTCGAAACGACTGAATCGCTCCAGGAGCAAATAGCAGCCAGCGAACTCACCGAGCAAGAGATACTTATTCTAGCTTCTATTCTGGAACGAGAAGCCAACTCGCCTGAATCTATGAAAATGGTCTCAGGCATATTGCAAAATAGACTAGAGATTGGTATGGCGCTGCAAGCAGACGCGACTATTGAATATGTGATAGAAACTCCATTGGGCGAACTCCCACCAGGACAATTAGCTACAGAACTACGAGAGCTGGATTCGCCCTACAATACCTATCTCTATACCGGATTGCCACCAACTCCGATTGGCAATCCGGGACTGGATGCGATCACCGCTGTACTCAATCCTACGGACACCAAATATTTTTACTACGTAACTGGTAACGATGGTAAATTTTATTATGCCCAGACATACAACCAGCACCTACAAAATATCGACCGATATTTACGTTAAATTGACTCTGTGCTAGCGTAACAACCATGACTGAAAAGCAAACTGTATTCGTCGGACTCTCAGGCGGAGTAGACTCCTCGGTGGCAGCTCTACGCTTGCAAAAACAAGGCTACAACGTGGTCGGGGTGTTTATTAAAGTGTGGCATCCGGATTTTATGGTTTGCAACTGGGAACAGGAAAGGTTGGACGCGATGCGCGTTGCTGCCCATCTACACATTCCATTTCTCACTTGTGATGCGGAAGCAGAATATCGCGACCACGTTGCCCAGTTTTTTATTGAAGAATACCGAGCCGGTCGAACGCCCAATCCAGACGTGATGTGCAACCAACACGTAAAGTTTGGTGCCTTCTTACGTTTTGCCAAAGCCCACGGAGCTGACTTCATTGCCACCGGTCATTATGCGCAAAAAGTCTCCGGTGACTCTGGCCCAGAACTACACCGAGGAGTTGACACCAATAAAGATCAAACGTATTTCCTCTGGACACTTACCTCTGAACAGCTTTCATATACACTTTTTCCAGTGGGAGATACACCAAAGGAACAGATTCGCCAAGAAGCTGATGCAGCGGACATTCCCACAGCTCAAAAAAAAGACAGTCAGGGAATTTGCTTCTTGGGACACGTGGATATTCCAGAGTTTTTGTCTCACTATATTGACCTCACACCGGGTGAGGTTTTGAATGAAGCTGGCGAGGTGATTGGTGCGCACAGTGGCGCCTTTGTCTATACGATCGGGCAACGTCACGGCTTTGCCCTAGATACGGTAGACCAAGCCCGCACGCCGATGTTTGTGACCGACAAAAATACTGAACAAAACACGATTACCGTCGGAACCAAAGCACAGATGCCGGAAACTTCAGACTCGCTTATTCTCCACTCTATCTGTGTTCGACAACCAATCAAAGTTGGAGAAACAGTGGCAGCGCAAATTCGTTATCGGCAAACACCTTTTTTGGTAACGGTAAGCGCCGTGACCTCAAACCAAATCACCGTCACTCCCCAAGTAGATATCCAGCGACCAGCTGCTGGACAGTCGTGTGTATTGTACACAGGGGAGAACTGTGTTGGAGGTGGTATACTTCGGTAGTTATCGTGATATTCAGGATGCACCCAACGTTTGTTCAGCCACCGCTGGATAACGTAGTGCTTTTAGAAGACTCACTTCGTTCATTTCTTTTACTCAATGTCTACCACAATTACCAAAGCCGACGGCACGAAAGAATTTTTTAAAGTAGAAAAGCTCCGTCGATCACTGCGACGCGCCGGAGCTCGGCCGGCAGAAATTAACGATATCATTGCGGAAATCGACCAGACATTGTTTGACGGAATACGTACACAAGAAATCTATCGTAATGCATTTGCTTTACTCCGAACAAATCAACCCACTTCAGCTGCTCGATATTCCCTCCGTAGAGCTCTATTCAATCTTGGCCCGACTGGATTTCCCTTTGAAAAATTTCTCGGCCGACTCTTTGAAATCGACGGTTACAGCACTCGCACCGGTATCATGATTGAAGGCAAATGTGCTGCTCACGAGATAGATGTAGCAGCTTACAAAGCTGATCATAGTTTTGTTGGAGAGGCAAAATTCCATGCTCGGCCAGGCATCAAGTCAGATCTTCAAGTAGCCATGTATTCGTACGCTCGTTTAATGGACTTACAGGAAGCCAAAATTTGTCGTGAAGACGTCTGTGGTGTCAAAGAATTTTGGTTGATTACCAACACAAAGTTCACCTCCACCGCACGGAAATACGGTACCTGTGTGGGGCTAAAAATGCTCAGTTGGGACTACCCCAAAAATAATAACCTCCATGACCGCATCCAGAGAGCTGGGGTCTATCCAATTACTGTCCTGCAATCACTCTCCACTTCGCAAAAAGAAACCCTCATCTCTCGCGATATCATTCTCTGCATGGACTTACTGAAAAATGAGTCTATATTACGACATTTACACCTTTCGAAACGAAAACGTGAAGTCCTGATGGCCGAAGTAACCGAAATCTGTAAAGCCTAAATAGCAGTAATTCTGAGAATTTGTCAATGTTTTAAGGGTATTTTCTTGTGATATACTCACAACATTATCCAATTCAGCAAATCATAAATTTTTGTATGGCAGAAGAAAAACAAGACGGACAGAAGACACTCGTAGCTTTTGTAGTCGGACTCCTTATTGGGGGGATGCTCGTATGGGCATTCTCAGGACCTAGTGCGCAAGCCCCACTAGAAACAGGCAACGATGATACACAAGAAACCACTGACAATGAACAAGGCACAGACACTGCAGAAGAGACCTCAAACGAAAACTCAACAGACACTGAGCAGGCAACTACTCCCGCACCTGAGCTACAAGTCGGAACTGGTGAAATCGTTGTACCAGACCAGGCAGCCTCAGCGGCAATTGAATTGGAAAGTGCCACCTATCCAGTGAGCGAAGGGTGGATTGGCGTTCGTCAATTCAACAACGACCAACTTGGATACATCCTTGGCGTTGTTCGATTTAGTGAATCACAAGGATTAATTCCTTCTGAAATCGTGTTGCAGCAACCAACCACAGCGGGAAATGAATACGCTGTAGTAGTGTTTACCGAAGATGGTGACTTTGATTTTAATTTGGCCGGTGACGTACAAATTGATACCATTTTTGACACCTTCACTGCTCAATAATTTACACTGAGTGCTGAATAAAAAACCCGCTCGGCGGGTTTTTTTTAATTTTGCTAAGGATGGTATACTCAAAGATATATGGCAGAATACAAGTACAAATACAATCCCAACCGAAAAGCTGAGTGGAATTACCAAGGTGCAAAATGGAAACTCTCTCGCTCAAAAATAGATTTTTTCTTTGAGTGTCAGCGCTGTTTCTATCTCGATAACGTGCTGGGAACCAAGCGACCAGGGTTTCCTTCGTTCAACCTCAACATAGCCGTTGATGAACTCTTTAAAAACGAGTTTGATGCCTACCGTAAAACCCAGACTCCACACCCTCTAATGGAGAAATACGAAATTGACGCAGTGCCCTTTGCCCACAAAGATCTCGATACCTGGAGAGATCCATTTGTAGCCATTATGCACACCCACGAACCGACTGGTATGGTAGTCAGTGGTGGGGTCGATGATATTTGGGTGGCACCCAACGGTGAGCTAATCATTGTTGATTACAAAGCCACCTCTAAAGATACCCGTATCGACAAACTTGGTGACAGTCCCTGGGAGCAGCAATACACCCGGCAGTTGGGTGTCTACAAGTGGCTCCTGGAACAAAATGGCTTTTCAGTGCAAGACACTGGGTACTTGGTGTACGCCAACGCTGATAAGTCATTACCAGAATTTGCTGACACCCTACAGTTCGAGACCACTGTTATTCCGGTTCCGGCTGCTACTGATTGGATTGAACCAACCTTACTCGAAATAAAAGCCTGCCTCGATAGAACTGATATCCCGCCAACCGGAGAAAACTGTGAGTTTTGCCCCTACCGGGAAGCCTGTGGCAAAAAACTCCTGGCCATACATAACCGTCAGAAGCAAAAATAATATGTCTACGTTTGCCGATGAAGTCAGAGCAGTGGTGCGAAAAATCCCCAAAGGGAGCACTCTCACCTATAAAGAGGTGGCGATAGCAGCCAAGCACCCCAAAGCAGCTCGCGCCGTGGCCAACATCATGGCCCAAAACTTTGCAGCTGATATTCCCTGTCATCGAGTAATCAAAAGTGACGGAACACTCGGTGGGTACAACCGCGGTGGGACACGTGCAAAAAAACAGCTGTTGATTGCAGAAGGTGCGGTAGTATAATCTATATGTCTACTGCAGATTATGAATTAAGAAGATTGGAATCAAATATCTCTGATATTCATAAACAGCTGGAAGATAATGAGCGAATGGAAAAGCGCAATGATGATCGAGAACAATGGGAACTTGATAGACTCAAACGTGAATTTGATGTCCGCAAACGTGGGTTTCAACAGAAAAAGCAACAGCTCGAACAAGAACTCAAAGCGGAGTTACGCAAGCGAGACAAAGTACAGATATGAACGCACCAGAGAAAAAGAGAAGTCAGACAAAAGCCGATAGCAGATTTACTCGTGAATTTCATTAGTCATGTATACCTACAAAGTTGAACAAGCCATCAAAGCAGCTGCTTTGCTCCACCAAGACCAACTTCGCAAAGGAGCTGTTCAGCTACCGTATGTGACACACTTAATGGCAGTAATGCTGATCGTACGTGACTACACGCAAGATGAATCGACTCTTGTCGCAGCTTTACTGCACGACACCCTAGAAGATACTGATTACACATACGAAGAACTTGAAGCTGATTTTGGTGCAGAAGTAGCTCAAATTGTACTGACTCTTACCGAGCCGCAGCAGACCCCAGATGTGAAAATACCCTGGCTCGAAGTAAAGAAAACTTACGCCCAACAACTACGCAAGGGAAGTGAAAAGGCGGTCTTAATCGCTGCCGCCGACAAGGCTCATAATTTTCGCTCGATTATTGAAGAGTATTATGAAGACCATAAACGGTACACCCAAGATTTTGGTCCTCATCTAGACAACTGTCTAGAAGGCTATCAAGCGATTGCCAACGCCATCAACAATCGACTGAAAGATGGTATAGTCCACGAGTTTAACCACACTTACGAACAATTTAAGCAATTCATTCTCAATGTCCAAGCCACCCAAAACAAAGAACAGCAGTCCTAAAAATATTCCCGGATTCACACACATAAAATCGGTGGCCGGTATTGATGAATATGTCCTGAAAAGCAACGGATTACGTGTGCTGTATCACTACCGTCCTGATACTGAGGTAGTAACCACAAATATCACCTACTTGGTTGGAGCAGTAGATGAAACGCTCGGGAAATCTGGTCTGGCTCACATGCTTGAGCATATGCTTTTTAAGCCCACCAGCGCAGACAAAAAAGCCAAAATACCAAATGGGAGTGCGATGAAATTCGAACGCGAGGTGGGTTGTATTTTAAACGCCAACACCTGGAAAGATCGAACCACCTACTACTTTTCTTATCCCAAGAAATACCTCGAAACAGCCTTGAATATTGAAGCACAGCGTATGACGGGAGTGATTCTCAATCAAAAAGAGCTTGGTCCAGAACAAAAAAATGTTTTGAGTGAATTTGATATGTACAACGGTGACCCGTACTTTGCGCTTTCTGTTCAGTTGGTGAGTAGCGCATTTTTGTCGCACCCCTATGGCCACGAGACAATTGGGTACCGAGAGGATATTGAAGACTATACGCCAGAAAGGTTGCAGCAATTTTACACAGACTACTATCGCCCGGACAACGCCGTCATGATGGTTATTGGTGACATCGAAAAAAAGCCAGCGTTGGAGGCAGTGAAGAAACAATTTTCTGTCATCAAGAATCCAGCGACGCCGATTCCTCGACACCATATTCGTGAACCCAAGCAAGAGGGAATCCGCAGAGTTTCAATCGAGCGAAACTCTACTACCAATATTTTGTCTATTGGATTTAAGCACGCAGGCTTTGGAAGCATGGAGTGGCTCACCACGGCCATCATGCTTAATGTACTGACAGACGGTCCTGAGAGTGTGCTTGAAAAACTCCTACTGGACACCGGAAAAGTGGCCAGTATCGACAGTTCACAAGAGCCTACTCGTGACACAAACCTAGCTGTCATGCATTTCACGCTGGCGCCGGGTCAATCACACGCCGAGATTGAGAAAATCGTGCGTACTACAGTCGACCAACTAACGGTTGCGGACATCACAAAATTAGTGAAGAAAACGAAGGCAGGGATGCTTACCCAAGAACTGTTTTCTCGCACCAGCTCAATGCTGATTGCGCAAGAATTGACTGAATACGTCGCTTCAGGAGATTGGGGGCAGTACGCACAGACACCAGATGTACTCAAGGCGATTACCCCAAAAATGGTCGTCGATTGTATGAAGACGCACTTTACCCCAGCCAACCTTACTATTGGGACATTCATCGGAAAATAATATGACACTAGACATCAAACCTACAGAACACTTTTCTCTTGCGACAGTCACACAGAAAAAATCTGACATCGTCAAAGCAATTATTACCACCGACACTCACACACACAATAGCTTACAACAGCAGACCATCGAGCATCTCTACGCAGACATATTGCTCTCCGGGTGTGGAAACTATGCACGGGAAGGATTTTTGGATGCCATTAATATGCTTGGTGCCAGTATCGACATAGACGTTACAGAAGGGAAGGTAACGTTTACTATCCGGTGCACAGCAATTCAGCTGAATAAAGTACTAACGTTGCTGCAGACCATGCTCCAAAAGCCCACTATGCCCGCCACGGAGTTGAAACGGGTAAAAAGCACCGCCCTCAATCAATTGCATCAAGCCAAAGAGGACAGTAAGAATATTGCCCTCGATGAGTTGCGCAATGTGTTCTACGGAACAGCTGACCGGAAATACACGTACTCTATCGAAGACTGTATGAATCAGGTACCTAAAGTCACCACAGCACAGCTGAAGAAGTTTCACCAGTCTGTTCTATCCAACAAATGGTTTTGTAGTATTGGCGGCGACAAAGCAGCAATAGCCACTTTTACCAAGAAATTACAAACGCTGAAAACAAAAAGTCAGGAAGTGGCAGGAATCCATCAACCCAAACCGCCAACAGCAACCTTACAGACACAAGACATTCCCTCACGACAAAATATCGACCTGAGTATTGGCGTACCACTTCCGATTACACGGTCGCATCCAGATTTTATTCCTCTGAGTTTTGCAGTAGCAGTCTTGGGTAAAGTAGGTGGATTTGCTGGCCGGCTGATGAGTACTGTGCGGGAAAAGGAGGGTCTGACGTACGGTATTTATGGTCAATTAGAAGGCTTTTCTTCAGCCGAACAAGGATATTTTCGCATCATGACATTCTTTGCGCCAGACCGTGCTATTGAGGGATTGAACTCTACCTTTCGAGAGATGAAAAAACTCTACACGTCAGGCGTGACACCAGCGGAAGTAGCAGCGTTTAAAACCATCCTCAGTACGCAACAATCACTCGTCAAAGACTCATTCGGGAGGACGTTGGCTGATTTGCATGCCTACCAATGTGAAGGATTTTCCATTGCAGAAATGGAGGAGTACAAAAATGCATTATGCGATGTTTCAAGGGCAGATATTAATCGAGTCATCAAAACGTACCTCGACCCGCAGCATATGAGCATTAGTGCCGCCGGCCCCACAAAGCCACTTACTGCCGAGTTGCGCAAGTGGATGACACAGCGTTCATCATAGAAAAAACCGGGTAGTACTCCCGAGATTCTGTTCATAAACTGTTATAGTTACAGATATGTTTGATTTTCTTTTTCGCGCCATCTGTCATCCAGGTGATTACTGTGGAATACTCAAGCGTCATACATTGATGTTCTCAGAAAAAAAAGACGAAGGCAACGGAAACTATTCATTTCTATTTACTCCCCAAACACCACTCACCTGGAAAGCCGGTGAGCATGGCGTGTTTACGCTACCAGAGAAAAACGTCTCGGGAAAAAAATGGCGAGCTTTTTCAATTGCTTCCAGCGCAATTGAAAACGAGATTCGCATTGGCACCAGTATCCCTCCCACTCCGAGTAACTTTAAGCAAAATATGCTTGATCTTCGACCGGGTGACACGATGCAAATGAATGGTCCGTTTGGTGAATTCCACCTAGAAAACTGCAGTAAGCACATCGTGGCGATAGCTGGCGGCATCGGCATCACTCCACTACGAGCGATCATGGTTGAAATAGCCAACGATTTACATCCTGACGTGACACTTGAACTCATCTACGCTGGAAAAAATAATTACTTTACCTACAACCGTTCCTGCGAAGCGTTTTCTAATCATGAAAACATCTCTATCACCTACGTAAACACCCCAGACGAGGTCAATGCGGCCATTGACCAAGCAGTACAAACCAACCAAAACAACGCCACGTATTGCATTTCCGGCTCGCCAGGCATGATTGGAGCGATTAAAAAACGCCTCGCAAGTGCTGGTATCAAGCACATCATTAACGACCCATTTAAGGGCTATTAACATGCATCGTGTAAAAAAACTGTTTTCTTGGTTGGTTCTATTCTTACCCTGGCTATACCCAAATTCATCTACAGCGCATGAAGTATATGTACTCGACCCGGAAACAGTACGCCAATTAGAACACCTCCCTCCAGTGTCAATTTTTGACATCTTTTATGCCAATATCAGCAGCACGCTCATTTGGGCCAGCCTCATTCTATTGATGGTAGTAAGCGTCTTTTTAATTTCGATTTCTGTCACACTAGAGAATGCATTTGACGGGTACCTGGTAAAGCTTAAGAAATATGCTCCGTTTATTGCCCGCATCACCATTGGCTTGGCGTTTATTACCTGCGGATACAACTCGGCGCTATTTGGACCAGAACTCCCATTTGACGTCTTATTCGGTAGCTACGCATTTTTGGCACAAGGTGCGTTTGTAGTTCTAGGTGCGGCTATGATTTTTGGCATCTTTACCAGAATCACTGGTCTGATTGGTTTGGTGTTTTTCACATATGGAGTGTATGCGTACGGTTGGTATATGCTCACATATCTCAACTATTTAGCTGAATTTATCGTATTGATACTGATTGGGGGACATAAATTCCACGTCACGGATGAAAAGCCAATCTGGTGGAAAATTCCGCAAACACTTGACTACTTGGCCAACCGGTACGGTGAATTTGCCTTTTTGATATTACGAGTTGGATTTGGCTCTGGACTCATCTACGCTGCAGTCTACGCAAAAATTTTGCACAACCAGCTAGCCTTAGCTGTGGTAAACAACTTCCATTTAGTCGATGTTTTTGGTCTCAGTCCCGAGTTTATCGTCTTTGGCGCAGCTAGTGTGGAGATATTGCTGGGTATTTTCTTTATCCTTGGTATTGAGGTGCGCTTCAATGCCATTGTTATCATTGTTTTCTTAACCCTCTCACTGTTTTACTTCGGAGAATCGGTCTGGCCGCATATCATTCTGATTGGTATTCCAATGGCGTTCTTCTGCTACGGCTACGACAAATACTCGCTCGAAGGTTATTTCTTCAAAAAAGGAAACCGGGAGCCAATTTTCTAAGTCACATTGTGATAAGAGAGAGTCTTTGCTAGTATACAAAACAAAATAAATCGTATGAAAAGCAACAATATTAGAGCGGCCTACTTGCAGTATATGCAGAAGAACGGACACGCGATCATTCCGTCGGCTGCGATTGTGCCGGAAAACGACCCGACTACGCTCTTTACTGGGAGTGGGATGCAACCACTGGTACCGTACTTAATGGGAGAGGCTCACCCAAAAGGAACGCGGCTCACAGACTCACAAAAATGTTTTCGCGCTGAAGACATTGAAGAGGTCGGGGACAGTAGTCACACGACGTTTTTTGAAATGCTCGGCAACTGGTCACTCGGTGACTATTTTAAACAAGAGCAAATCCCGTGGATTGCTAGCTTTTATCTAGACGAAATTGGGCTTGATCCAAAAAAATTCTACGTCACTGCGTTTATTGGCGACGAGCAAGCGGGTGTACCCAAAGACAACGAAACAGCAGCACTCTGGCAAGACGTGTTTGAGAAGCGCGGAGTCAGCAAAGATATTGCTGAACTCGGCTCAGCAGAAGAGGCTAGTAAGAGAGGTATCAAACCAGGTGAACGCATCTTTTTCTATGATGCAGCAGAAAACTGGTGGAGCCGAGCGGGAAAACCAGAGAATATGCCAGTCGGTGAGATCGGTGGTGGTGACAGTGAAATGTTCTACGACTTTGGAACAGAACATGACCCGAAATTTGGTGAACATTGTCACCCAGCCTGTGACTGTGGCCGGTTTATGGAGATTGGAAACAACGTATTCATGGAATACCTCAAAACCGAGAATGGGTTTGAAAAACTACCCGCCCAAAACGTGGACTTTGGTGGGGGACTCGAGCGGATTGCAGCAGCGGCCATCGACAGTACTGATATCTTCAAAACTGACCTCCTGTGGCCAGTAGTAGAACAAATCCAGACTCTGTCCGGTCAGACATACCAAAGCAATCTCGAGGCCTTTCGCGTCATTACTGACCATATTCGTGGAGCAGTCTTCATGATTGGGGACGGTATCGTACCAAGCAACACCGAGCAAGGATATTTCGTCCGACGGCTACTACGTAGAGCAGTGCGGTACGCGGATGTACTGGGTGTTCCCACTGGTCGTTTTTCAGACCTCGCACACAGTGTGATTTCCATTTATCAAGATCACTACACATACTTGCGAGAGAAACACGATGTCATTACTGACGCTATCACGCACGAAGAAGAACAATTCAGAAAGACCTTAGACAACGGTCTGAAACAATTTAATAAAATTGAAGTGCAACTCCACTTAAAATCAAGTGGCACCAAAGACGGGAAGAAAATCATCGACCCAAAACAAACACCCGTGCAAATTCGAGCGATTAGCGCTCAAAATGCCTTTGATTTGTTCACTACCTATGGGTTTCCGATTGAACTCACCCAAGAAATTGCCGAAGAAAAAGGACTGGCGGTTGATATCAAAGGCTTCAAAAAATTAATGGAGGAACATAAAGAAAAATCACGGGCTGGAGCAGAGCAAAAATTCAAAGGTGGCTTGTCTGATCAATCAGATACTGTTGTGCAATACCACACAGCCACTCACCTCATGCTCGCTGCGTTACGTCACTTCTTGGGTGAACATATTCATCAGGCTGGTTCAAACATCACGGGTGAGCGATTACGGTTTGACTTCACCCATGGAGAAAAAGTGGAACGAGACACCCTCGATAAGATAGAAGAGTGGGTAAACAACGCCATTACCACCGGCGGTGGTGTCACTATTGAAACCATGTCCAAGGTAGACGCAGAGAATGACCCCACAGTAGAAGGGAGTTTCTGGGATAGATATCCTGATGAAGTGAAGGTATACACCATGACTGGTACCGACGGAACAATATTCTCTCGCGAACTCTGTGGTGGTCCGCACGTAGAAAACCTCAGCGATATCACCGGGACATTCAAAATCAAGAAAGAAGAATCATCTTCAGCTGGGGTACGGCGCATCAAAGCCATTCTCGCGTAATCAGTATTCCCAGTCCTCTGGCAAAAACCAATCAATGTCGATTGGTTTTTACTAACCAACACCCAAGCTGAAGGAAGCCGGTAGTAAACTGCTATACTACGAGTATGTCTTTTTTCACCAAGCGAAGTAGCCTGGATACCTATGGCGCATTGTTTGATATTGGTTCTGGAAGTGTCTTAGTAGCGATTGTTCATTCCAATGAGAAAAACCCCCATCCGAATGTCTTATGGTCACACAGAGAACATGTCCCACTACAAAACATAGCCTCACTAGAACAAGCTTCGAAGTCAGTCATGACGGCGCTCATGAACGCGTCGATGGAGCTGGATAGTGCAGGAAGAAAAGTGTTGGCGGCCCATAATCCCAAGGCGCGCATTTCTCAGATTCAATCAAGCATCAGTGCTCCCTGGTCATACACTGTCACCAAAACCATTCATTACACCCAAGAGAAACCCTTCGCAATTACCGAGTCATTGGTTGGTGAGTTGATCAAAACGACTGAACAGAAAATTCTCAATGACTTAAAACAAAACGAGACGTTGAGTGAACTGGGGCTACAGTCCATTACTGCTGTAACCATGTCTACGCTATCAAATGGATATCGAGTCGCTCATCCTGAAGACGGTATGGCATTAGAGTTTACAATCTCTCGCGCAAACGTGGTTGCACAACAACCCATCATCACTGCCTTGCAAGACACGAGTGAAAAGGTGTTCGCAAACAAGACACATAACCAGTTATCATTTATGTTGATGGCGTTTAGTGTTCTGCGTGACTTGTTGCCACAAATACATGAAATTGCCATCGTAGACGTTACCTATGAAGCAACCGAAATTGGTATTGTTCGGGATGGTTCACTACAATACTGTACTCACACACCGTTTGGCTCGTTTTCACTAGCGCGGGAGATTGCAGCGGCGCTCTCAATCCCATTAAGTGAAGCGTTTGGGTACTTACACACCCCAGAGCCTTTGTCATTTTTGGACTCTCTCTCTGAAGCAAAACAGCAAGAGGTGGATGAGATATTTGAGGCGTATATAGAAAACATTACTTCACTCTTTAAAGAAACGGGCGATGACCTCTCCATTCCCAAAACAATTGCGCTGCATGTAGATCTACACAGCGAACCACTATTTTTGAATTTAATAGAAAAAGCAGCCAAACGCTGCACCAAATCGGCACCAGCTATCACCTTGGTGACAAAAGAAATACTCAAACAAACGTTTAATGAGAGAACGACCAAAGAGTTTTTTGCGCACTCTTCTGACACAGCTCTATTGCTCTCAGCGTTGTTTTTCCACAAGCACCATAATTCAACTACAATTACGTACGTTTAACCGCTATACTGTATACTATACCTATGTCGCAAAAATGGAACTTACAGGACATACGTCCAGCTCAACCAAGAAAACGAAGACAAATCCCAGAGTCTGAAGGTGCACGGTCTGAGCACGCTCCATCAGGATCTCCTCGACGGGCCTCAGCTGAAAGTCGTGATGATATACCCAACATCGTAATCGGAGACGGAAAGAAGCAAGGCAAGAGCCGGTTACTCATTTCGATCATTATTTTTGTAGTTATCGTTGGAGGAGCTACTGCGCTGAGTGCAATTCTGGGAAAGACCGAACTCACAATTTACCCAGAGTTTCGAGAACCAAACGTCAATGCTGACTTCACTGCCTACCCGGACCAAAGAGCTGATTCACTCAGTTACGAAATTCTTACCCTTGAAGCAACGAGCGAAGATCAAGTTGAGGCTTCTGGACAAGTACAAATTCAAGAACAGGCTACCGGCTTGCTGACCATTTCAAAAACTACACCCAGTGCAGAACGTTTGATTAAGAACACTCGTTTCCGCACTCCGCAAGGTCTGGTGTTTAGAACACAAGAATCAACCGTAGTACCTGGAGCTGTCAGAAACGAAGCCGGTTCACTCACACCAGGTACGATTCAAGTTGAAGTTTTTGCTGATGAGGTCGGGGAAGAGTACAACATCGATGCAAACACCTCTTTTGATATTCCAGGATTCCAAGAAGGAGGGTACACAGCCTTATATGAGGCCATTACAGCCCAAAACACCCAGCCATTTACTGGTGGGTTCGATGGTCCACAGTTCCAAATTGACGAATCAGAACTCAGTACCGCCCGGCAAGCTCTGCAGATTGACCTACGAAATAATCTCTTAGCACGAATCGAGACAGAAAAACCAGCTGATTTCATTGCGTATCCAGATGCAGTGGCTATTACCTACACTCAACTGCCTGCGGTTGAATACGGACAGGATTTAGTGACCATTAAAGAACAAGCTATCCTGCAAATACCGCTCTTTCAAAAGACCGACCTTGGTTCATTTTTAGCGCAAGAAACAATTGCAACCTACGAAGGGAACCCAGTGCGCATTCAAGACCCGTCAGTACTCAAATTTACCTACACTACAGCGAGTACCAGCCGCAGCGTGATTGCCAACGAACCTTCTTTGACCTTTAACCTCACTGGTAAACCACTACTAATCTGGGAATATGATATTGACTCCCTGAAAAAAGACTTGATCACACTCCCAAAAACCGCTATTAATAACGCAGTACTGGCCTATCCTGGTATTGATGGCGCTCGAGTACGAATCACACCGTTCTGGCACCGTACTTTCCCAGAAGACCCCGAAGATATACTGGTTATTGAAGAACTTAAGGAGCCAGAATAACTTATGCACAAAAAGACAATGGGGCATTTGACGGTGTATTTATTTTCTGTTACACTCAGCCACGCTTAATGGATCAGAACAATTCAGAACAAACAGATGACCTCATGTACGGGGTAGTAGAGGAAGCGCTTCCAAACGCGCTTTTTCGAGTCAAGACTGAAGAGTCAGATGAGCCACTCTTAGCATATCTCGCAGGGCGAATGCGACGGTTTCGTATTCGTGTCTTAGTAGGAGATAAAGTTGGAATGGTTATCGATCCATACGGAGGAAAAGCAAGAATCACAAAACGCCTTTAGATATTTCTATGAAAGTACGATCATCAGTAAAAAAAATGAGCCCAGATGACAAAATCGTCAAACGACGAGGTGTGATATTTGTCATTAACAAAAAGAAGCCACGACATAAACAACGACAAGGATAAAATATGAGAATTTCAGGTATAACAATTCCAGATGAAAAACAACTGGCATACGCGCTTACAGCAGTGTATGGTGTTGGTCTAAAACGATCACAAACGATTCTTGACGAACTCTCTATCGCCCAAACCTCCAAGGCTACAGATCTTACAACAGATCAAGAAAACGCTATTCGAGAAAAAATTGAAGGATTTACTATCGAAGGAGAACTGAAGCGACAAGTCTCAGGGAACATCAAACGACTCAAAGATATCAGCTCATACCGTGGCTCACGGCATGCCAAGCATCTTCCAGTTCGTGGACAGAACACAAAAACGAACGCTCGAACTCACAAGGGAGCGAAGAAGACGATGGGAAGTGGACGACGTAAGTTGGAAAAGACTTAAAAATTATTAGCATTTGTAAACGTACCGACATATGGGTAAGAAACGTACAATCAAAAAAAGTGGTGGCTCTGACGTAGCGGGAACATCCCGTGCGCTCAACCGCATTCCAAAGCGAAAGCTACCGAGTGGGAGACTCAACATTCTAGCGACTTTTAATAACACATTAGTGACCCTGACAGACGCAAAGGGTAATTCAGTAATGGCTGCTTCATCTGGAGCACTTGGTTTTAAAGGTTCACGAAAGAGTACCCCGTTTGCAGCTGCGAAAGTAGGAGAAATTATCGGAGAGAAGGCTCAACAAATGGGTATGAAGGATGCAGAAGTATTTATCAAAGGAGTTGGTGCTGGACGTGAATCTGCGTTACGAGCATTCGCTGGGAAAGGTATCGGTATTATCAAAATTACTGACAAAACACCAGTCCCATTTAATGGCCCGCGTGCACCTAAGGCGCGGCGCGTATAGTATTTAGCTTATGAAAATCGGACCTAAATTCAAAATCGCCAAGCGACTCGGAGCACCAATCTTCGAAAAAACTCAAGGCCCTAAATTTGAGCTCTCTGTAGCTCGTAGTGCCAACCAACGACGTGGACGACGTCCTGGTCAAATGAGTGACTATAAGCGTCAATTGCTCGAAAAGCAAAAGATGCGATTTACATATGGTATTTCTGAGAAGCAGCTCCGTCGCTATGTTGACGAAGCTGTTGAGAAGAGTCACCAACCAGTAGCGCTTATCATGGACAGACTTGAGTCTCGTCTAGATAACGTAATTTACCGAATGGGACTTGCCAAGACCCGACGACTTGCTCGTCAAATTGCTTCGCACGGACACATTTGTGTAAACGGCAAAAAAATGACCATCCCATCTCACAGAGTCAAGGTTGGAGACGTGTTATCTATCCGTGAGGGTAGTCGTCAAACCGGACTCTTTGTAGACTTGTCAGAAAAGCATGAACCAGCTGGAGTTCCAGCGTGGGTCACCTTTGATGTCAAAAAGATGGAAGGAGCAATGAAAGCAGCCCCAGTATATGATCCAGTAAGTTCATTGTTCGACCCGGAACAAGTGATGGAGTACTACAGTCGATAGGGTGTAGAGGTTTACAAATTATTTAAGTTCATATCTCACTATGTTAGAAACAAATGTAACTCTCCCGTCAAAGCCACGAGTTGTAAAAGAAGAAGATAACAAAGGGATTTTTGAAATCGACGGTCTTTTTCCTGGCTACGGTCACACTCTTGGAAACTCACTACGACGAATCATCCTCTCATCACTACCCGGAGCAGCTATCACACAAGTGAAAATTGATGGAGTAGAACACGAATTCTCAACCCTCGATGGAGTGAAAGAAGATGTGATTACACTCCTACTCAACCTACGCCGAGTGCGAATGACTATGCACGGAGATGAACCAATGACTATTTCTTTGAAGAAGACTGGTCCTGGTCCAGTGACTGCTGCAGACATTGAATGTCCAACACAGGTAGAAATCCTTAGTCCTGAACAGCACATCTGTGAGCTGACAAACAAGTCGACTAAACTCAATATTGAGATGACTGTTGAAACTGGTCTTGGATACGTACCGCGTGAAGTACACCAAAAGGATAAAGTAGAAATTGGCACAATCGCACTTGATGCTGTCTTTACCCCTATCCGTCGAGCAAACTACGAAGTGGAGAACATGCGGGTTGGTGATCGTACTGACTACAACCGTCTGCGAGTTATTCTTGAGACTGATGGTACCTACACAGCTCGAGAAGCACTCGAAAAATCAATTGAAATCATGATTCATCAGTTGAAATCAATCATTGGTTTTCAAGAAACTCATACTGCTGCTCCTGCAGCTGAGCCAGAAGCAGTCGCTCCCGAAGCAACTGAACCTGATCAAGAAGTCTTGAAAACTCGAATCGAAACACTTGACCTTACTAGCCGAACTCTTCAATCTTTGGAAGAAGCCAGCATCCGAACTATCGGAGGGCTTGTCAGAAAGAAAAAAGATGATATTCTAGCGCTCGACGGTATTGGACCAAAAGGCCTCGAAGAAATCGAAGATCTTTTGAAGAAACATAACCTCACTCTAGAAGCGTAAGACTTATGAGACACTCAAACAATAAACGAACACTCAGCCGAACCAGAAGTCAGCGTACTGCACTGATACGTGGTTTAGCAGTGTCTCTCATTCGAGATGGTCAAATCACCACCACTCTGGCCAAAGCAAAAGAGCTGCAACCACAAATTGAACGTTTGGTAACTCACGCAAAGAGCGACTCAGTTCAATCGCGACGTCTGGTAGCCAGTCGACTTGGTGAACCTACCTCTTCTACAATCTCAAAGCTTTTCTCAGAAGTAGCTCCAAAGTTTGCAGAACGAAACGGTGGATACACTCGAATCGTAAAACTTGGCCAAACTTCAGGTCGCGAAGAAGCAGTAATCTCTTTTGTTGAATAATTATTATGACTACTACAAACACAAAAACCTATACTATAGATGCCACCGGAAAGCGACTCGGAAAAGTTGCGACTGAAGCAGCTACAGTACTCATGGGAAAAAATGAGCCTACGTTTGCAAAGCACATCATGTCTGATGTGGTAGTAACTATTGAGAACGCGAGTAAATTGGATATCCCAGAAAAGAAGAACGGAAAAATCTTCCAACGATTTTCAGGGTGGCCAGGCGGACGAAAAGAAGAACGACTTGATCACTTAGCAAACCGACGAGGGATTGCTGAGGTGGTAAAGCGAACCGTCAACGGTATGCTTCCAAAGAACAAGCACCAAAAACCACTTATGAAACAATTAATCATTAACGAGTAATTTCATCATGGCTGCAACAAAAACAACCTACGTAGAAGGACTCGGACGTCGAAAGACTTCAACTGCTCGAGTACGACTCACTCCAGCATCTGCTACAGAAATTACCGTAAATGGTAAGCCTTTAAATGACTACTTCGGAAACCTGTCACACCAAAAAGATATTCTATCGGTTTTGGAAACAGCGGACGCAGGTATTGAGCACTACACGATTACTGCCAAAGTGCTCGGTGGAGGAATCTCTTCGCAAGCTGAGTCTATCCGACTTGGAATCGCGCGAGCACTCGTAAAAGAGAAGGCTGAACGTCGTTCACCACTGAAAGCTTCTGGCTTCCTCAAGCGTGATCCACGTTCAGTGGAGCGAAAGAAATTCGGACTCCGAAAAGCTCGAAAGCGACCAGCCTGGTCAAAACGATAAAAAATGCCCCTCATATAGGGGCTTTTTTAATTATTATTATCACTCTGAAACAATGGACACAGCTCCAAAAGGTCCATGTACCGGAACTTTGACACAGACCTAGTTTCAATTTATACTGCTACCTGTATGGTGAATATGAATGATAAAGAAATAGATGATTTAGAAGAAATCACCGACGAAAATATAGATACACAAGAACCTGAATTAGAAGATGTCGAGGAGTTAAGCAATACAAAAATGAAAGATTTGCGAGAAAAAATTGCGCGTCTCGATACAGAAAAAAAAGCTCTCTTGGAAGAATCGCAGCGAACTCGAGCAGAATTCTTAAATGCCAAGAAGCGCCTAGAAGAGGAACGAATGCAAGACAGAAAGCGAGCACAGCGTCAACACGCTGAAGAGCTTCTCCCCCTATGCGACAGCTTCCAGATGGCCATGAGCAATACAGAAATCTGGGAGAAAGCTGATAAGTCATGGCGCACCGGAGTAGAGGGAATACACATGCAGTTAATGAACATTCTGCAATCTTACGGAGTCAAACCAGTCGACCCCACCGGTCAAGCTTTTGACCCCGAAAAGCATGAAGCCGTTGGCACAGAAGAAGTAGCTGGCAAAGAACAAGAAGATACAGTAGTCTCAGTTATCCAACGCGGGTACGAAATGACACAAGATGGCGAAACGCACATGATTCGACCAGCTCGTGTCACCACCGGAATTGTCCAGTAAATACAGTGGATGGCAGTGAATTTTGAGAAACAACGACAGAACTACTCATTCTCAGAATCGGACTTCACAAGCACTTACTAAATTCATAGATTAAACTCATAAAAAGATATGGCAAAAATACTTGGAATAGACTTAGGAACAACAAACTCTGCGATGGCAATCATTGAAGCGGGTGAACCGGTCATTGTAGAGAATAGCGACGGAGCTCGAACGACTCCTTCAATTGTAGCGATCTCAAAGACCAACGAACGACTGGTTGGACAAATCGCGAAGCGTCAAGCCGTTACCAATCCGACCAACACGATTTACGGTGTGAAGCGGTTTATGGGTCATGCGTACGCTGATGAAGTAGTACAGAACGATAAAGACATCGTCCCGTACGCGATTAAAGAAGGCGAGAGTGGTGGAGTGATGGTTGAGCTCGGAGGGAAGGACTACCGACCAGAAGAGGTTTCAGCGATGATTCTCTCAAAACTCAAAGCTGATGCTGAGAAAAAACTGGGCGAGACAATTACTGAGGCAGTGATTACTGTACCAGCGTACTTTAATGACTCACAGCGAAAAGCTACTCAGGACGCCGGGAAAATTGCCGGGCTAGACGTAAAACGAATCATCAACGAGCCAACAGCTGCCGCGCTCGCATACGGCTTTAACAAAAAGAAAGACGAGAAAATCGTCGTCTTCGACTTCGGTGGCGGGACGTTTGACGTGACAGTACTGGAAGTAGGTGACGACGTGGTAGAAGTACAGTCTACCGATGGAGATGCGCACATGGGTGGTCGAGATATCGACCGGGGGATCGTTCGGTTTTTAATTGATGAATTTAAGAAAACAGACAGTGTTGACCTCGGAAAAGACAAATTGGCACTGCAACGACTCGACGAAGCGGCTGAAAAAGCCAAGCTCGAACTGTCTTCAACACCAGAAACTGACATTAACATTCCATTTATTTCGCAAGGCTCTGACGGACCACTCCACTTAGATGTAAAACTCGGGCGAGCGAAGCTCGAAGAGATTGCCCAGGATTTCGTCGACCGATCTATCGAGATTACCAAACGTGCTCTGGAAGCATCAGACTTCAAGAAAGAGGACATTGACGAAATCATCCTGGTAGGAGGACAGACCAGAATGCCAGCTATCCAAGCCGCTGTAAAAGAACTGTTTGGCAAAGAACCGAACCGAAGTATCAACCCGGACGAAGTAGTGGCTCTCGGAGCAGCTATCCAGGCTGGTATTTTCCAAGGAGATGTCCAGGACATTACTCTGGTAGACGTGATTCCACTGTCTCTAGGTATCGAAACAATGGGTTCTGTAAACACCAAACTCATCGAGAAAAATACGCATATCCCGACCAAAAAACAGCAGGTATTTTCTACCGCGGCTGATAACCAGACATCTACTGAGATTCATATCGTACAAGGTGAACGACCAATGGCAGCAGACAATAAATCACTCGGAAAATTTGTACTTGACGGCATTCCACCGGCACCAAGAGGCGTGCCGCAGGTAGAGGTGACATTTGATGTCGACAGTAACGGAGTACTCAATGTGACAGCTAAGGATAAATCAACTGGAAAAGAGCAATCTATTCGTATTGAAGCAAACTCAGGTTTGACTGAAGAAGACATCGAAAAAATGAAGAAGGACGCTGAGGAACACGCTACTGAAGATGCTCAGAAAAAAGAATTGATTGAAGTGCGCAACCAGGCTGAACAAACCATCTACACAGCCGAGAAAGCGCTCAAGGATCACGAAAAAGAGATTCCTGAAGATGTAAAGACAGAGATTGAGACCAAAGTAAAAGAGCTCAATGAAGTCAAAGAAAAAGACGATAAAGCAGCTATCGACACGGCTGTAGCAGCGCTCTCAACTTCTCTACAAAAAATTGGAGAGATTATGCAAAAAGCTGCCGAAGCGACAGCCAAAGACGGAGAAGCTGCACCAGCCGATGGTGAAAAAGCTGGCGAAGCTGAACCAGAAGTACGCGATGCGGAAGAAGTAGATACCAAGGAAGACGCTGAAGAAAAGAAAGACGAGAAATAATTAAGCCAGTGAGTAGGTGAGGCGAATGAGTATTCGTCTCACTCCTCACCGTCTGGATTCACATCACACTTGGCGTTTGCGCACACACTTGGCGCCAACAGGTGAGTTTAATCAAGGCGTCAAAACAAGAGTGTCCGACCTGGAACAAAACTACAACTGATTCACATTTACCTATGAAAGACTATTACACTATCCTCGGTCTCCAAAAAGGAGCATCAAAAGATGAAGTAAAAAAAGCATTTCGAAAGAAAGCTTCTGAATACCACCCAGACAAAAAAACGGGAAACGAAGAAAAATACAAAGAAGTGACGGAGGCCTATTCAGTACTCGGTGACGAAAAGAAAAAAGCAGAGTACGACACCTATGGCCAATCTTTTTCTGGTGCCGGTGGAGGTGGTCGACAAGGGTTTGGTGGCTTTGATTTTTCAGGTTTCCAACAAGGTGGTGGACAAGGGTTTGAATTTGATATCAATGACATTTTTCAAAACTTTGGGTTCGGTGGCGGCGCGCAAACACAGCGCGGTCGTGATGTGTCAGTAGACATAAATCTCCAATTCCAAGAATCAATTTTTGGTGTCACACGTAAACTCCTGATTACGAAGAACAATACGTGTGATGTATGTGCGGGTTCTGGTGCAAAGAAAGGCACAGAAATGAATTCATGTGACACGTGTGGCGGACAAGGGAAAGTACGTGAAAACAGAAACAGTATTATGGGTAGTTTCACCACTGTGCGTGAATGTTCTACTTGTCACGGGACAGGGAAAGTACCAAAAGAACGCTGCGGTAGTTGTGCTGGAATGGGAGTGAAGCGCTCAGAGGAAGAAATCTCCATCAAAGTACCAGCTGGTATCCAAAACGGGGAAGTGATTCGTATGACCGGGCGAGGTGAAGCGATTCCCCACGGACAACCAGGAGATCTCTACATAAAAGTGCATGTGGAAGGTCACAAGAGCATTAAACGTGACGGAAACACACTGACTACCTATTTGCCGATTAAACTCACTGACGCACTACTGGGAGGCTCATATACAGTTGAAACACTCGACGGCAATACCGAGATTAAAATCCCCGCTGGTATCGCGCACGGAGAACTCCTACGTATCAAAGGGAAGGGGGTACCCGGTGACTTTGGGCGCGGAGACTTCATGGTCAAAATTTCTATCGAAACTCCAAAGAAGCTTTCACGAAAAGCTCGTAAGCTGGTAGAAGAACTCAAAGGAGAGGGGATTTAATAGTCAGCAGCTTCGGTCGAGTGCAGCTTCTGACACTCCACAGAGCTGTCACTCAAGAATCATCAATCATGCCTCAACAATCTACTCGGTTTGACTTTGAAGATGACAATATTCCCCAGACAGATTTTTTACTGTATGAAATGGTGATTGAAGACCGAGGCAGTCGCTACTCAGTCAGCATTGGTCACGTAACCAATAGAGAGGACATACGGCATTTTTTGCGACACTTAAAGCAAAACAAGAAAATTGCCAAAGCAACGCATAACACCTGGGCAGCCCGTATTGCCAAAGACGGCGCCTTATTTGAAACAAAATCAGATGACGGGGAAACCGGAGCCGGTATGGTAATTCTCAGAGTCATGCAAAAAGCCGAAGTCAGGGATTGTGTCATCTGCGTGACTAGATGGTTTGGTGGCGTAAAACTCATGGGTGACCGCTTCAAACATGTCCAAGATGCAACCAAACTAGCCATTGAACGGATGTAAACAACGAGTGACTTTTTCCAGAAAAAGCACTCGTTTTTAGACTATAATGCATAGATGGATTTCGGTTACGTACTCACATTTTTATACGAATTTGCGTATTTTCTAGCCGTCTTTTTTACCTTCTTTTTATTTGCACTTTTCAAGGGTAGGCAAGCCATCATGAACGTCATTATCGGCCTCTATTTCGCGCTTCTAATATCAGTTAAGTTCCCGAGTTACGACATGTTATTTAGTGGTCTAAACAGCGCGCAGTCACTGGCCGTTGGCCAGCTGGGATTCTTTCTCATAGTCACACTTTTGACAACTGCTTTGTGTTTTCGCATCATGCCAGACGAGTTTAAAGAAAAGCGGATTGAAAGCTTGGGACGCAAAATTCTTTTGACATTTGGTGCGACCGCGCTCGTAATGATATTTAGTTTCGATGTGCTCCCGGTGACTGAATTCCTTGTCCCCGGAACACCCATTCAGTCCCTCTTTGCGCCTGAGGCATACTACTTCTGGTGGCTATTGCTTCCTTTGGTGATTCTGTATCTCGTCTAACCTTACTACCGTTCCACAAGAGAACCGCATCTACGTATGCGAAAGCCTTATGATACACTCATATTACTATGCTGCGAGACATATCTCATTTTGTTGCAAGCGCACTCAAAAAGCCCATCGTACTTTTGCTCACCCTATCTGTTGCGATCATCAGCTGTTTGGCGTTTGCTTTTTCTCTTGATTTGACTTCGGTAGTAAAAATCGGATTTATTGATTTTCCAATCATACTACTAGCTCTGGGGGTTCTCGCAGGAGTACTGCAATTAATTGGATACTTCTTATATCTGACTGACGAACACATTGACCCAAACCCAGTTACCTGGTTTATGTTTGCGTATGGGACTCTGGTATTGGCTGTACTGGAGTGGGATATTGACGCTACTTTCGCGGAACTTATTTTGCCCACAGTCTGTGGAATACTCTCTATTGTTGTTTCAGTGAAGTGCTGGAAGCAGGCCAGAATACGTAATCCAAACCGGTGGTGGCCTGAAGACTGGTGGCCTGAAGACTACTGGGATCGATTCTCATTCGTCGGTGACATCATAATTACCATGGGATATATGGCTGCCTGGGCACTGGCAACATTTGCTATTCTCAGTGCGGATGGTCGGGAATGGGCCGTGGTCGCTTTTCTGTTTCTGTCAAATCTATCTACTTTCCCGGCTTTTTATCCGATTTTTCATTCTACTTACAAAAACCCAGAGCGAGAAAACTGGTTACCATGGGCAATCTGGGCAGTGGCGTATGCTATCCTTGCATTAGTAACATACTTAACGCATGACAAATTTTGGCATGCGTTAATGTTTTATCCGTTATCAAATGCGTTCCTACACGCAATAGTTGCGATTTTAGCAGTACGTCCCACAGTACATAACCATGAAAAAATTATCTGTTCAGCAAAGCAAAATTGAAGGAAAAGGAATCCACGTAGACGAACCCGTAAAAAAACATGAACATATTGCCTACATCCAAGGCACCTTAAAAGAGAAAATTTCGACCTCAAAGGCAGACGCTCTGAGTATCCCTTTGTGGTACGGAGTGAGTGATATCTTATGGATTGATCCAGGGACCACAATATGGAGGTATTTTAATCATAGTTGCGAGCCCAACTGCGCTATAGTTGGCACCAAAAAAGTCATTGCTCTGAAAAATATCAAAAAGGGGACTGAGCTCACGTTTGATTATTCGATGACCGATGGTGATTTATTGTGGTGCATGTCGTGCATCTGCCAAGCAAAAACCTGCCGGAAACAGATACGCTCAATTCAGCTGATACCACAAAAGACATTTGAGTGGCACATGCCTTTTATCCCGAGCTATTTTCAAAAATTGAGAAAACGCTACCTGCAATCTGCTACTATGAATGTATGAGTGAATCTCAGAAAAAGAACTCGTGGATTTTTTATGTAGTACTCCTGACTCTTTTTTTGTTATCTTTTAGTGCCACGTATTTAAATTTATACGTCAACAAAAATTTTAAGACATTCACTGCGGAAGAGTCTGCACCAAAACCTTTAGATTTCTATCTGCACGCTAATACCGCTGAACTATGATTGATAATGCTTGCGAATGGGGAGCCTCAACCCTACTAATTTTCTCTGAAAATGTGGGTGCCTTGGTATACTACACCCACATTTTTCCGCTCGTTATTTCTCTTTTTCTTGGTTTCCAAGTCCTCATTAATAACCCGAAGGGGCGTAGTAATCGAGTGTTATTTTTACTGACATTCGTCTTTTCTATCTGGGTATATTTTGACCTCATTCTGTGGGCATCGCCCACGCCAGAGTCGGTTATGTTCTTCTGGTCGGCCATCGTACCGATTGAGATGTTCATGTACCTACTCGCAGCCTACTTGGTCTATTTGTTTGCGCACGAACAAGTCGATGCTCCTACTTGGAAGAAGTTTGCATTTTCCGTTTTCTTACTCCCAATCTTCCTCTTTGCTCACACGAGCCTAAATGTTATCGGTCTTTCGCCGGACTGTGATACAGGAGCATTTGAAGGTATTTTAATCCAATACATGTACGCAGCTGAAATAGTAATCATCGGCTTTATTGCGTATTACTTACTGAAGGGAATTAGACGAATTAAGGATACCGCAAATCGTAAACGGCATATATATATTTCAACTGCCACACTCGTGTTTCTCTGTTTCTTTACTGCGGGTAATTTGACCCTTTCGTTTGACCTAGGACCGTTTTATGAACAATACAAACTCTTTGGCATGCCGATTTTCGCAACCATTGTTTCGTATTCGATCATTAAACTGGCGACATTTAGAGTCAAAGCTCTTTTGACTGGGGTGCTTATTTCAGCACTCTGGATCTTGATATTCTCTATGTTGCTATTCAGCGACATCGCCTATGCCCGACCAGTCATACTCATCACAGTGATTGCTTTCGGCATCATTGGTGCACAGTTATCCAGATCCATGCGAAAGGAAACACAGCAGCGCGAGCAGATTGAAAAACTCGCTACAAATCTAGAAAAAGCCAATGCCCGTCTCAAGGCGTTAGATCACCAGAAATCTGAATTTGTCTCAATCGCATCCCACCAACTGCGTAGTCCACTGACTGCCATTCGTGGCTATGCTTCACTTCTCTTGGAAGGTAGCTTTGGCCAGATTCCACAAAAAGCCATGGAACCGCTAGGCCGTATTGATGAATCTTCAAAACTCATGGCTTTGGCAATTGAGGACTACTTGAATGTTTCAAGAATCGAATCTGGCAACATGAAGTACAATCTCGCTGATTTTAATCTCGTGAAAGAAGTCGAACACGTTACTGATGACCTCCGCTCTGATGCCATGAAGAAAGGGTTAGTTTTATACTTTAAGAAAAGTCTCCATCACCAAGGGGTTATACATGCTGATATCGGAAAGACTATCCAAATCATCCACAACTTAATAAATAATTCTGTCAAATATACACAAACTGGGACCATCACTGTATTAGTACGAGATGACATGCGCAAAAAGAAAATTTTTGTTGATATCATCGACACTGGCATTGGCATGAGTGAAGAAACCCTCAACGCCATTTTCCACAAATTTGAACGAGCAAGAAACGCAAACTCAGTAAATGCGACGGGGACCGGACTGGGTCTGTATGTAGCAGCCAAGATGGCAGAAGCTATGGGAGGAGGTATTACTGCCCATTCAGATGGCGACGGCAAGGGTTCACGGTTCACTCTGGAAATGCCGTTGGCAATGTAAATTGTCCGCCCGTCAATATCTGGTACTATACTCACTATGAATACTGAAAAGAAACGACTGTTAACTGGACTACAGTCTTCGGGTGACCTGCATATTGGTAATTACTTTGGTGCCCTCAAACCATTTGTCGACATCTATCAAGAATACGATAGTTATTTGATGGTGGCTGATTACCACGCCTTGACCAGTTTGCGTGACCCGCAGCAACTTCGAAAAAACATCATCAACGTTGTAAAAGATTACTTGGCCGTCGGCGTAGATCCCCAAAAGGCGGTTATTTTTCGTCAGTCTGAAAACCAAGACCATACGGAGCTAGCGTGGGTGCTCAATTGCATGGTGACCGTGCCATTTTTGATGCAAGCTCACTCGTACAAGGCAAAAGTAGACAAAGGACTCGAGCCAAACGCCGGACTCTTCACGTACCCTATGCTCCAAGCAGCAGACATCACTCTATACAACATCGACGTTGTCCCAGTTGGGGAAGACCAACGACAACACTTAGAATATACTCGCGAAGCAGTTGGGAAGCTCAATCGAGCGTACGGTGAGAATCTCTTGCGCGAACCCGCCGAAATGATTCTTGATAGTGCCGGTATTATCCCTGGTACAGATGGCGCCAAGATGAGTAAAAGCTATGGCAACACCATTCCGCTGTTTGGTTCAACTCAAGCCATTGAAAAAGCTGTGATGAGTATTGTCACTGACTCAGAAGGTGATAAGCCGGAGCATGTATATGCCATCCATCGACTGCTTAAATCTGAAGCGGAGTTGCAACCGCTGTACGAAGAGAAAAAAGGTCGCTACGGGGACCTCAAAAAAGCCCTGGCTATTGACCTCGAGGAGCTGATTGCGCCGATGCGAGAAAAACGAGATTCCATCACTGACGATATGGTCATGGAAGTATTACGCGACGGCGTCACCAAAGCCAAGAGTACTTCCCACCAAACCCTCCAGAGGGTGCGCACAGCTATCGGTATCGACTAGATTGACATTTATTGAATATGACGTATATTTTTTGCTAGACCTTCACCGAAGAGGAAAGTGAAATGTTCTTGACACTAAAGAAAAAGCGTCTGATTAAGCACATCCAAACCCTGGCTGAGAAGCATCACTACGCCATGACTGAGCTAAATCCTGGATCCAGCCACAACGTGGTGTGTATTCAACCATACGACGTGACTAGTCAGGTGGGTCCAACCAAGGAACTCGTAACACGATTTAATCGCTTGATTCGCCAGCACATTGCTCCGAATATCAAGAAAGGGGTGCAGTTTTGCCCGAAAAGTAAAAAATCTGGAACATCTCCAGATTTCACGGAGTCGGAACCAGATTTTGCCACTCCTGAAGACATTTACTTTATTGAATTACGCTTTACCTAAGCACCCGATACAAAAGCGACCCCGGTCGCTTTTTTTGTTTGACGAGTGAGCAGCTAGAGGTTACTCTTTTCAATACGTCGATGATGCAGCTGACACTGTGGAGACCAGTAATACAGACGAACAAAGAGTCCTGATGGACTGAAGTAGGGTGGCACCGCGACTCATCAAAACGATGGGAATCGCCCCTGCACATGTATGAGTACTCTATATATGCGCAGGGGCGATTATTGTCTCTGCACGTTATTCATTAACTAATTCACTATGAAACGTACACTGATTGGTGAGCTCAGCTCACACAAAGGAGAAGAAGTAGAAATTAACGGCTGGATACACGTGACTCGTGACCAGAGCAAAATGGTCTTTTGTGATATCCGTGACCGCAGCGGGAAAGTACAAGGAGTCGTCTTTGGCAAGCCTGGGGTACTCGAAGTAGCTAAAACGCTCAAAGCTGAGTATGTGGTGGCCATGACCGGAATGGTCAACGCTCGCCCAGAAAAAGCCGTCAAAGAAGGTGTAGTCAACGGTGATATCGAACTGGAGATCACCGGCATCAATGTGCTGAACGAAGCAGCCACTACGCCGTATGACCTGACAGAGGATTCGCTCGGCAAAGATGAAGAAGTGCGCCTCAAACACCGGTCACTTGATTTGCGTACTGAGCGTATGCAGCGCAACATCCGTGTCCGCAGTGAATTCGTAAAGAAATGTCGTGACTTTTTGATGGAGCGAGATTTCTGCGAAATTGAAACTCCACTACTAACTGAATCAACTCCAGAAGGGTCACGTGACTTCGTGGTTCCTAGTCGGCACAACCCCGGAAAATTTTACGCGCTTCCACAATCACCACAGCAGTACAAACAACTGCTCATGAACGCCGGGTTTGAGCGATACGTGCAGATTGCCCGGGCGATTCGCGACGAAGACCTCAGAGCAGATAGAGGATATGAACACACTCAAATCGATGTCGAAATGTCCTTCGTTGAGCAATCTGATGTGATGGATATCATCGAAGAAATGATTACCACTACCGTTGAAGCAATGGGTTACACGGTCAAGCAAAAACCCTTTCCTCGGGTCACCTACGCAGAATCTATGGAAAAGTACGGAGCCGATAAATTCGACATGCGAACTGAAGAAGATAAAGAAAACGGGGTTCTCGCCTACGCCTGGGTCATCGATTTTCCATTCTTTGAAAAAACCGACAAAGGAACCTGGACATTTACCCACAATCCATTCTCGATGCCCAAGTCAGAATTCATTGATGATTTGCTGAAGGGTGAGAATATTGAAAATATCTTGACCACTCAGTATGACTTGGTCTGTAACGGATTTGAAGCTGGCGGGGGAAGTATTCGAGCCCACAAACCAGAAATCATCGAAGCAGTGTATAAGGTCATGGGGAACACACCAGAAGAAACCCAAGAAAAAGTTGGCCACATGCTTGAAGCCTTTAAATACGGCACTCCTCCACACGGCGGCATCGCCCTGGGTGTAGAGCGAAGCGTGATGAATCTCACCGGAGAGGAATCATTACGGGAAGTACAAGCGTTCCCGATGACTCGAAAAGGTCAGACGGCAGTTATGCACGCTCCCAAAGAATTGGAAATTGAACAACTGATTGAACTCGGTATTTCCGTACGAAAACCCGAAGGAAAATAACCCACACTGTGTCAAAAAGCCGGAACATCTGTTCGATGTTCCGGCTTTTTGTTACACTGGCTTTATGACAAAAATCACCACTTCCAAACAGTCCCTCTCAGACGTAAATAAAAAATATTGCCGCATTGTTCTCACCGAACACACACGCAGTTGGCATCGATTAGTAGAAACAACCGAAGGTCTCCTCGAATATCGCATGGGGGTGGGAAAATGGAAGAATATTGACCGTCGCGCATTTCGCACCATTGTGCGTTCTATCGTACAAACCGCAAAAGCACACCAACTCAGTCATATTGCTATTGAGTTGAGCACCGCTGCTTTTTCAAAACTCGCACCTTTTGGCAATCAGTGGATGATGCGCACGCTCGGTGAAAACCTACAACTGGCCCAGTATGAATTTACTAAATACAAAACCAAAGACACCAGTAAAACCGGCTTACAGGAGATTGTCATTTGTGGAGCCCTCAGTGCGGCGGAAAAGACTGCCTTGCAAACTGGCCTGACTGTCGGCGAATCAGCCAACATTACCCGCGATATCGCCAACACCAGTGGGGAAGACATGACCCCATCAAAGCTCGTAGCAGCCACAAAATCGGCTCTGAAGGGTACGAAAGCTACCGTAAAGGCGCTGGGATCGACTGAGATCAAGAAGGCAAAAATGGGCTTACTTGAAGCTGTCGGGAAAGGAGCTTCGGACAAACCACAATTTATCATTATTGAGTGGTGGGGAGCCGGGAAACCAACGGCGGCAGAAAAGACCGCTGGAAAAAAACGGCCGATAGCGCTGATTGGAAAAGGTATCACCTACGACAGCGGGGGACTCAACGTCAAACCAACTGGCTCCATGCATGAAATGCACATGGACATGTCGGGCGGTTCGGCTGTGATCGGTGCCATGCGAGCTATTGCTACACTCGGACTCAAGAAGAACGTGGTGGCCTGCATTCCGGCAGCCGAAAATTCCATCTCGGCTGAGAGTATGCGGGCTGGAGATATCGCTACTTCTATGTCCGGTCAAACCGTAGAAATTTTGCACACAGATGCGGAAGGAAGACTTGTTTTAGCTGATGCCTTGACCTACGCACAAACCCATTACGCACCGAGTGTAATTCTCGACGTGGCAACACTGACAGGAGCGGCTCTTTCAGCCTTAGGACAACACGCATCTGCCTGCATGACCAAGGATGCAAAGTTACAAGAGACACTCATGGAACTCAGTGAAAACAGCGGGGACTTAATCTGGCCACTGCCGCTGTGGGATGAATATAAAGCGTCACTGAAAAGTACTCGAGCGGATATCTCAAATATCGCCACGAACTTTTCCCGCTTTGGGGGCTGTATTGAAGGAGGAACGTTTCTGTCATTCTTCGCTCCAAAAAAGACTCCGTGGGCTCACATAGACATTGCCCCGAGAATGGAAAGTATCCCCAGTGACAAACTGGCCAAAGGAGCAGCGGGTGAACCGGTCCGGCTCTTGGTACAATTTGTTGAAAAACAATAACCTGTCGTATGACAATCTCTGATATCCAACACCAAATTCTGACCTCAGATACATTTGTGTTGGAGGAAGCAGCCAAAATACGCGCCCTCTATGGACTCAGAGATGTTATTCGCTATGACCGCACGCGAGAAGAAGATATCTACACTCAATCAGTCGCGGAGCACACCTTTAATATGCAGGCCGTGGCGCAATACTTCTTAGCACTCGAAGATACCAGTACCCAACTCGATGCACAGAAAATATTCAGGATGATTACCTGGCATGATATCGGAGAAATTGAGAGTGGAGACGTACTGGGTTTTTTGAAAACTGCACAAGACAAAGCTAATGACGCCGCCGGAAACAAAAAAGTAATCGCGCAAGCACCAGCGGTGCTCCAGCCTGAAATGCAGACACTCATAGTCGAATACGAAGCACAAAAGACTCTTGAAGCAAAATTTGTCAAAGCCATAGATAAAGTTGAAGTTATTTTTGAAATATGCGACGAGAACTATAGAAAAATTTTCAAAATCAATGGCACAACCACTCAACATTACGAAAAAACTAAGTCACCCTATGTACTTGAATATCCATACATGAGAAGATTTGTAGATGTGATAGCACATTCCCTCACCGAGCAAGGATATTTTGTAGACAAACCAAAGAGCACCAAAGACTTAGTATAGCGAGAAAAATCACGTGCCTGGATGCTAAAATATTCACATGGAAAGCGCCACTGCAATTGCAATTAAAACCGATACCTTTGAAGGGCCAATGGAGCTACTGATTGAGCTCGTTGAAAAACGCAAGCTCCTGATCAACGACATTTCTCTGGCCACAGTGACGGACGAATACATGCAGACGGTCAGTGCCATGCAGGAGTTATCACTGCCAAATACTGCACAATTTGTCTCTCTAGCGGCGACATTACTTTTGATTAAATCAAAGTCACTCCTACCTGTACTTGACTTAACCGAGGAGGAAACAGCTAGTATCGAAGACCTAGAGGACCGCCTGAAGAGGTATCAGGTATACCGGGATATTTCTCTGGAGCTGCAAGCCCGGTTTGGGACGCAAAACAGCTACACTCCGGAATTTACTCCGCCCAGTCAGCCGGTATTTCTGCCTGATACACACTGTACTATCTCTGCCTTGCAAGCAGCTATGCAAGAAGTACTCACTTCACTGCCCAAGGTAGAAACCAAGCCGGTAGCCAAACTAAAACCAACGGTCTCTTTGGAAGACATGATGGATAAGCTCCGCACGCGTATTGAGACAGAAGTACTGACGAAGTTCTCAGACATCAGAGCGCGAGAACCTGAACATAAAAATGTGATTGTCGGTTTTCTCGCTATTTTGGAAATATTTAAACAGGGAAATATCATTATTACCCAAAGTAATCGCTTTGCCGATATTCACCTGGAGCTGGATAAGCAAGGAATTCCCAAATACTACTAGTGCTCGTGCTCGGTGTATTCTCAAAGCACATCCTATCTGTCAGTAAATCCTGAATTATCAAGGCGATTGTGCTAAAATTCCGGTATGACACTCGATGTGAAAATCGAAGGACTGTTGTTTTATAAAGCAGCTCCACAAAGTAAGGTGAAACTCCAGAAGCTTTTTGGTGTGAGTAGTGACGAATTTGAGACAGCCGTACAAAACTTGCGTGTGCGACTCGAACCAGGGGCCGTGCGAGTCAGTGAGACCGAGAGCGATATTCAGCTCGTGACTGCGCCTGAACTCTCTGAGTTTATTGAATCACTACGCAAGAGTGATCTCACCGGCGACATCGGGAAGGCCGGAGCGGAAACCCTCGCGATTGTCCTATACCGAGAACCTATCTCCAGAGTGGAAATTGACCGTATTCGGGGAGTAAATTCTGCCTTCATTTTACGAAATTTAATGACTCGAGGCCTGGTGGTACGTGAATCCATCACCGGACATGGATACCAATTTCGCATTAGTCCTGCCTTGCTCCAGCAACTGGGAGTGACTCATAAGCATGAGCTGCCGCGCTTTAGTGATTTTATGACGGCGATTGACGCCTTTGATACTACGCCATCATGAACACAGATGAATACCCAAACCTGATACATACTGACGAACCAGCGGAGAAAAATCACTTTCCCATTCTGATGCAATTAGGAGTACTGTGCTTCATATTAGTTGGTATTTTTGGTGCACTGCTGCTTGATAACACAAAAGGCCCGGTAGCCGAAGGAGAACTCCCACCGAATCCAATTCAAAACAACGCTGCTGCCAGCGTCTTAGTGCCGCAGAAAATATCAGACTTGAATCTTCGAGCTGACGCGGCCTATGTATGGGATGTCCGAGCACAACGGGCGCTCTATGCGAGCAATGAATCAACTCCATTGCCTTTAGCTTCAATCACCAAGCTAATGACCACGCTGCTCTCCTACGAATTGATTGAACAGAATGAAATCACTACCGTCAGTCGCAACGCAATTTTGCAAGAAGGGAGCAGCGGTTTTCGTATTGGCGAGCGACTGACCGTCGAGAATTTAACCCAAATGGCTCTGATCTCCTCATCAAATGACGCTGCCTACGAGCTGGCAGCAAGCGTTGGTGCATCGTTAGGCGACCGAGATCCAGTGTCACAATTCGTGACCGCTATGAATATTAGAGCAAACGAGCTGGGTCTGGATTCACTAGAATTTAAAAACATGACCGGGCTAGATTTGTCACTCGTTGAACCAGGATCAGTCGGCAGCGCCAAAGATGTGTCCTTCTTAATGGAGCACATTATCAGTACATACCCTGACATTTTGCTCCCGACCCAAAAATCAATCACCCAGGTGTACAACATTGAGGGTGATTACCACACAACCGAAAACACGAACGATGTTATCAGCCAAATCCCCAACCTCATCGGCTCAAAGACCGGCTACACAGATTTGGCTGGCGGAAACCTGACCATCGCATTTGACCTAGGACTCAACCGGCCGATTATTGTGACAGTCTTAGGATCAACCCGCGACGAGCGTTTTTCTGACGTCTTGACATTGGTCGCAGCAGTGCAAGAATCTATTAAATAATCATGGAATCAACTCTCGTAAATGTGTTAGTACCCGCTCTTCTGTCTTTCGCAGTAGGAATTGCTCTGACCCCTCTGGTGACCCACTTCCTATTTAAATACCAGGTTTGGAAAAAACAAGGTGGAAAAACCGCCATTGGTGGACACCAGGCAACTGAATTCAATCGACTCAAGGGGGAAGGAGAGACCAAAACGCCACGCATGGGAGGAATTATTATCTGGGCCAGTACCCTGATTACCCTTGGTGGTTTATTCATCCTCGCGCTACTGCTCCCAAACTCAGTATTTTCGAGTCTAGATTTTCTCAGCCGTTCACAAACGTTTATTCCGGCTGCCACCTTGCTCGTAGGCGCCATCATCGGATTTTTGAATGATTTTTATGATGTGACGCACGAAGGGAAAGGACTTAGACTCTCGGTGCGACTGGGACTAATCACGCTCCTGGCAGGCACGTTGGGTTGGTGGTTTTATAGCAAACTCGGTGTGACGAGTGTCAGTATTCCTTTTGATGGAACTCTGGAGCTTGGATTCTTCATCATTCCATTTTTCATTCTCTTAACGCTCGCTCTGTATGCCAGCGGTGTGATTGACGGTATCGACGGACTCTCTGGTGGAGTATTTGCCTCTATTTTTGCAGCCTACGCTGGAATCGCCATTGTGCAATCACAGTTTGATCTGGCAGTATTTTGCGCCACTGTTGTGGGAAGTATTATGGCCTTTTTATGGTTCAACATCCCTCCAGCACGCTTCTGGATGACTGAAACCGGTTCGATGGCACTCACACTCTCACTGGCGACAGTGGTCTTCATGACAGACACGCTCGGTGAAGGGAATGGTATTTCGCTCCTCCCAATTGTTGGTTTGCCCCTCATTGCTACAGTGGGTTCAAACGTTCTGCAGATACTGTATCGGAAAAGTACCGGAAAAAAGCTCTTCCGTATTGCCCCTATTCATCATCACTTTGAGGCCATCGGTTGGCCATCATACAAGGTTACAATGCGCTACTGGATTATCAGTATTTTCTGTGCCGTGGCAGGTGTTATCATTGCAACACTCGCATGAACAACAAACCTAAGTCAGTAGATACAGTCCTGCTCGCATTAATAGCGGTAATGGTAGCCGGTGGTTTTTTGATTTTCTCATCAGCTTCGCTGGGCCTAATGGCTCGCGATGGTGCCAGTTTTGCTTCCGAAGCGTTTAGTCAATTTGTGTTTGGTATTGTCGGTGGGGGAATTGGATTATTTTTGATGAGCAACGTCTACTACCGTCACTGGCGGAAATACGCCGTATATATATTTATTATTGCCCTAGCCGGTACACTAGCAGTATTTATTCCTGGCTTAGGAATGTCTCATGGCGGAGCGACACGTTGGCTTGATTTAGGCATCACCACTGTCCAGCCATCAGAGCTCCTGAAAATTGGTTTTATTATTTACCTGGCTACTTGGCTGTCTGGCGTATCAGGAAAAATAGAACAGTGGAAATATGGTTTATTCCCATTTGTTGGTACCACCGGCGCAGTCGGGGTAGTCATGCTTCTGCAACCAGACACGGATACGTTTATGATTATGGGCTTTGCAGGAATGGCGATGTTTCTTGTCTCCGGAGCAAAATGGCGTGACATCGCCATTTTGGTAGTCGGCGCTATACTCACACTCGCAGTAGTAGCGTTGGCTCGTCCGTACGTAATGGACAGAATCACCACCTTTTTAGACCCCGGAGCTGACCCACAGGGCAGTGGGTACCAAATCCAGCAGTCTTTAATCGCCGTCGGGTCTGGTGGGTTTGCTGGACGAGGGTTTGGACAGAGTATCCAAAAATTTGAATACCTGCCCGAACCTACCAGTGACTCAATTTTTGCGGTATACGCTGAAGAATTTGGTTTTCTGGGTACTGTCTTACTGGTGATTGGGTTTGTCTGCATGACGATGCGTGGCTACCGCACAGCGACACAAGCCAGAGATATATTTGGCACTCTGTTGGTGGTCGGATTTATGACTATGATTGCCGCTCAAGCATTTTTAAATATTGGCGCGATGGTGGCTCTGGCGCCACTCTCTGGACTGCCGCTCCCGTTTATTAGTCACGGCGGGACGGCTCTGGCAGCTACCTTAGTATCATTAGGTATCGTCTTAAATGTGTCCAAATACCGAACCTTCACAAAATCCGCATGATACAATTCACACTATGAAGATTGGATTTGTAGGAGGAGGAACAGGTGGTCACTTCTATCCATTGATGGCAGTGGCTCATGAACTTACCCAGGATACTAACCAACCAGAACTCTACTATTTCGGCCCTGCCCCATACGACGAAGCTGAGCTGAGTCGTTACAACATCACCTATATATACTGTCCAGCTGGGAAGCTCCGACGATATTTTTCCATCCAAAATTTTATTGATGTATTTCGAAACTTCTTTGGTGTGTTTTCTGCGCTCTTTAAACTTTTTGCGATTTATCCCGATGTGATATTTAGTAAGGGTGGCTATACCAGTGTGCCGATTTTGCTCGCAGCCCGCTTTCTGCGCATACCAGTAGTGATTCATGAATCGGATGCTGTACCCGGTCGAGCCAACACCCTCGCCAAAAATCAAGCTCGGTATATTGGCATTGCCCACGACGACGTCGCTGAATATTTTCCACCGGAAAAGACTGCTCTAGTCGGAATTCCGCTTCGTCCTGCGATTATAAATATTCCCACTGAACCTTTTCCGTCCTTAGGTATCCCCAATGACCTGCCGCTGATTTTAGTCACCGGTGGCTCTTCTGGTGCAGAGCGACTCAACAACGCACTTTTGCTCGCTTTAGAAGAACTCCTACCGCACTATCGTATTTTCCACCAAACCGGTACAGAAAACGTAGACGACATGCGCTTAACGGTAAAAAGTCTTCTCGCCAACAAGCCCGGTCTGCAAGAGCACTACTACCTAGAGGGAAAAGTGGACGCAGCTACTTTTGCGAACTTACTGGCGGCCGCAACTGTGGTCATCACCAGAGCAGGGAGCACCACACTCTTTGAGATCGCCCACTACGGAAAACCGGCTATCGTCATACCGATACCCGAAGACATTAGTCGAGACCAGCGGAGCAATGCGTATGCGTACGCTCGCACCGGAGCTGCCACAGTGATTGAAGAAGCAAACCTCACTCGGCACTTGCTTGTCGAGGAAATAAACACTATTATAAAAGACCAAAACAAACAACGCACTATGAGCGCGGCTGCCAAAGAAATTTCTTTCCCTGACGCGGCCCAAAAAATAGCTACGCTATTGTTATCCATCGGACATGAACACAAATCATAATACAACCAAAAAAGTAGTCACCAGATATGCCCCTTCGCCAACTGGTTTTCAGCACATTGGAGGCATGCGTACAGCTCTCTACGCCTATTTATTTGCAAAGAAATACAATGGCAGCTTCATCTTACGCATTGAAGACACTGACAAGAACCGCGAGGTGGCTGGTGCTATTGCACACACCACTGAAGCCTTACACTGGCTAGGTCTTGATTATGACTACGGGCCTGATAAACCGGGAGAATTTCAATCTGTTTTACAGTCAGACCGATTACCGATATACAAAGAATACGCGCAGAAGTTGATAGACAAGGGCTACGCGTATCCTGACCCATACTCAGCTGAAGAGCTGGCAGTCTTCCGAGCGCAAGCTGATGACGAGAACCGACCGTTTTTATACCGCGACCATCGACCAGCTGAATTTGGGCAATGGGACGGCACACAAGCACTGCGTTTCAAAGTGCCAGAAATCAAGCGGTACGCGTGGAATGACCAAGTGCGCGGAGAGCTCACAGCCGGCGCAGAAATGCTCGATGACGTCATTCTTATCAAAGCTGACGGATACCCAACGTACAACTTCGCTCATATTGTTGATGACCTAGAAATGGGTGTCACTCACGTCATGCGGGGAGAAGAATTCATCTCGAGTACTCCAAAATTTCTGAGCATTTACGACGCCTTAGAAATACCGTATCCAACTTTTGTAACCCTCCCGCCAATCATGGGACCAGACGGAAAAAAGAAACTCAGTAAGCGCGACGGGGCCAAGGACCTACTGGAGTATCGCACAGACGGCTATCTGCCCGAAGCAATGCGAAACTTCTTGGCCTTAGTGGGGTGGAATCCGGGTGGGGAGCGAGAAATATACCGTAGCAATGGGGAAGACGATAGTTTAATTGAGACATTCTCTATTGAGAAAATTCAACGCTCTGGTGGAGCATTCAATGAAGAAAAATTACTCTGGATGAACAAAAAATACTTGGAGCTACAATCGCCTGAATTTCAAATTGAGTATTTCACTGACGCACTACCGGAAGATTTTAAAACGAAACCATTGTATAGTGCAGAATTACTTTCTAGACTCGCACCAGTCGCCTTTGAACGGATCCACAATAAAGTAGAAATTGCTGCAGCTGCCAAAGCAGGGGAGTACGATTGGGCATTTACTACGCCACAATATGATACCGAACTTCTGAAATGGAAAAATGATGATTCCGTAGCTTCTGCACTCCCGCGCCTACAGGAGGCTCATTCTTTACTGCAAGAGGCTGATTTTACTTCTAGTGAGTCAGTGAAAGCAGCTCTCTGGGGGTACGCAGAAGCAGTCGGCAAAGGGGAGCTCCTGTGGCCATTACGGACCTGTCTCTCAGGTGCCGCTCAATCTCCAGACCCATTTACGTTGGCACACGTCCTAGGAATGCAAGAAACACTCTCCCGTATTCAAGCAGCTTGTGATAAAATTGCAGAGTGATACCTAAACGATTGCTCGTAGCCTTTTTCATCGGAGTTTTACTTCCGCAGTTTTTCTTTGTACCGCCTGAGGTATTTGCTCAATCAGAAATAGAAAAACTGCGAGATGAAATCGCTGACCGAGGCTCAAGACTGGCTGAAATTGAAGCAGAGATTGCCAAATACGAAGCCGACCTACAAGAAGTTGGTGCGGAAAAGAAGACCCTGCAATCAGCTATCAACCAACTGGAGCTGGAGCGAAAAAAAGTAAACTCCGAAATCGCGAAAACAGAAAATCTCATCACCTCCACTGACCTAGAAATAAATAAACTGGTGTTGGAGATTTCTCGAACGGAAAAGGAAATTGAAAAGGCAGAAGAGGCTATCGGAGCTATCATTCGAGCGGAATACATAGCCGGAAATGACACTTTGTTAGAGCTTTTACTGCGCAATGAACGATTGTCAGATTTTTGGAGCACTTACGAGGCGCATGAGAATATCAAAGACACTATCCAGGTAAAAGCGACTGACTTAGGATCTTTCAAGGAACTCCTAAATGACCAGCGAACCCAAAATGAAAAGCGACGCAGTCGGCTCAGTGGATTAAAAGATCAATACTCAGAACAAAACGAGGTACTAGTAAACAACAAAGCTGAACAGGCAGACCTATTGGAAGTAACCAAAAGCGAAGAGCAGAACTACCAACAACTCTTAGCGACACAAAAATCAGCCCAAGAACAAATTCTCAAAGAGCTCAGAGAATTTGAGTCTAAACTCCAGTTCTTCCTAGACCCAACCACGATTCCAAGCCCAGGAACAGCTGTCTTCAGCTGGCCAGTAGCAAACATGGTCATTACACAACTTTTCGGTGGAACTGAATTTGCAGCTAGAAATGCCGCTGTCTACGGCGGTCGCGCGTACCACCCAGGAGTTGACATGGGCGCCCCCCGCGGAACACCCATCCTCGCTCCTTTAACCGGAACCGTTCGAGCCGTAGGTAACACAGACGCGGTACCTGGTTGTTATTCTTGGGGGAAGTGGACCCTGATTGACCATGCCAATGGTCTCTCAACCTTGTACGCTCACCAAGACGTACTGGGAGTGACTGCTGGACAGAAAGTAAACACTGGAGACATTATTGGCTATATTGGTAGTACTGGGTATTCGACTGGCCCGCACCTCCACTTTACGGTATATGCAAAAAAAGGTGTGACAGTACGAAAGTTCAACGAAATTAAAACCGTTACCAGTTGCGGTCCAGCAACCACACCAGTAGCGGCTACCGATGCGTACATCGACCCAATGCTCTACCTGCCTCCACGATAAACCGGGGATAAAACTGTGGAAAAAGCACTGATTTGTGTGGATACACCTGTGGATATATCTGTTCCGGTTGAGCAGATGTACAATCTCTCAGGCAGGAGTTTACACAATGCCGTAGTACTACTTAGGACAGCGCACCACACATAGCTACGTAGCTGAACATCATGCCTCAACTCATTATTACAAACACTCCAGCCCGAGCAGCGGGGGAGCAGATTAATACCACCATCCAAGAACATGTAGGGGATGTCGTATGTATTCTGTCCGGAGGAACGGCGCTTGATATAGTGGAATATATCCAGCCTGGAAAGAAATGCTTTCACGCCGACTGTCACGGAGAATTATGTGAGAAATCTGAATGTCGCACAATATTTATAATGGGGGATGAACGGGTGAGTGGGGAGCCTACTATTAATAATTTTTTACAACTACAGAAGCGGTATCCTGAGCATCCAATCCTGCAGCACCTGATTGAGACCGTACCAAAGGAAAATGAATCAGCAAAAAATTTTGCCCTCCGGATCGAAGAAAATTTTTTTTCAGAATTAACGCAACTACAAAACCCAAAAATTATCTGCATACTCGGAGTCGGGACTGATGGACATACCGCCGGCATCTTTCCGTTAGAAAGCAGCGAATTTGCACGAGTCTACCAGGACGACCAAACATACGTCCCGGTGTCTGTAGAAGGCCTTAGAATCGATTCTAGAGCCTCGTTTACACCGCATTGGATACTTAGTAACGTAGACATGATGCTTGGCTATGTGGTTGGCGCAGACAAACAAGAAATCCTCACAAAATTGAACTCGGAAGACAAAAAGCTTAATGAGCGGCCGGCGGAGCTATTGAAGCTTCATGCGCACGCAACTGTATATACAGACCTCGATATAGACCCACAGTAGCCCACAGAAGGATACCAGCACAGGGCATACAGAGCCTCGTTACCTATGTTTGTATGTCGCAAAAGATATATTGTGCGACATAAGAGAGTATAGGTAAGATACCCTTATTCTTCAGCCAAGAACACCCCACCAAGGAATTGACCCATGATAATATCGTAGTCCGGCCGGTGTTGCGTTAGATGAATACTCCGCTCACCTGTTCGAGAAAGTTGCATTTCAATTTCTGGATGATTCTGCAAATACGAAAATAATTTTCTGGGAATGATTTCGTCTTGCGAAAAAATATATTTCTCCTCACCAAAATGTAAACGCAGCTGCTCAGTGATTTGGGTGTAGTGCGTACATCCCAATATCACTCCCTTACTCTCCCCTGCCTGATTCTCTATCCGATCAATGGCTGCTTGAGCAGCTGCCTCTAATTCATTGAGCTCAATGACTGGGACGAGCTCAGGGGCAGCAATCTGGGTCAATGTCACGGCTCGTTTACTTCTATTTTGTAATTCGAGTTTATACTTATCTGACTCAACAGTTCGAGTAGTAGCTAGAAGTGCAATATCTGTCAGATTACTTTCCAACACCGTTTCGATAGTTGGCACGATAACCCCTAATACTTTCCTGCCGGGATATTGTTCAAGTAGCCAGCTGTCCTGCAAATTTCGCAAGGTCTCAGCCGAAGCGGTATTACACGCCACCACTACCAACACACACCCTCGCTCAAACAAATATTCAATCCCGGCTTTACTCAATGTAAATATCTCCTCTTCTGTCTTGTCACCATATGGTAGATGTAGCGTGTCGCCATAGTACACATAGTCGTAGTCTGGCAACTCTTTGATAGCTGCTCGAAGAATTGTCAGACCGCCCAATCCAGAATCAAAGAAGCCAATTTTCATATTATGCATTATGGGCTTGGTACACCAAGTTTAACGAAATGGAGGCCACAGCCGCGAGCACAAATGTCCAACCCAATGGAATAAATATTGCCATTATTGAAATAACCATTAAACAAATCGCTCGACCGAGATTCCCGGCCATCTCACGCAGCACGGTAAACTCATCAACGTACTCCCCTTTATCAGAAGACATATCATACAAAATCGCACTGTACGGAGTGGCGGTGAATATTTTTGCAATGTTGTGATATAACCCGATAACGAACACATGTAGGGTTGAAAGAACGAAAATCTTGAGTATCCACCCAACAGCATATAAGGTACTTCCGATACGCAAGGTGCGTTCCTTGGAACTCGTCTCTCTATCCAAGTATCGTCCCACCAACAACTGGATTACAATAGTCGCTCCCACAATCACAGTAGAAATCACACCGATATCAAATATATTTCCGTCTAACAGCACGTAGAGGAAAATGGGCCAGACGACCAGATTGACGGCCAACTCTGCCCCATTGGCAAACTCCCCCACTACGACTGCTCGATTTTCAGACGAGAAAAAATTCTTCCATGTCTCGCGCCAACTCCAATCAAAATGAGTCGGTGTCTCGGGTACAAACGCATAAGAAATAGTGGCCGCGATCAGCAGTACTACTGAGGTGGCAAACAACGCCTGATACCCGGCGTTGGCAATAATAAATCCAGCCAAGATTGGTCCCACCACCCCCATAAAAGCAATCGTGGCAAAAGATAAACTCACCTGCCTCCCCCGCTCCCCAGCTTGGGTAAACAAGGTGAAATCTACATGAAATGGCACCCAGTGAAAAACTCGAAACGCCAGGATAGCGAGCGTCAATGGTCCGATTAAATACCAAATATTTTCCGGTGACAGAAAATATAGTATAGAATACAACACCACACTGCAGATTCCACCAAGAATCAGAGTATGACTAAAACCAATTCTATTTGCTACGTGCATGCCTGGTATCAATAAAAACACATACACGAGTGAGAGCATGGCGTAATAAAGTCCTACTATCCAAAACTGCTGCCCGACGGTCTCATAGAGAAAAATCGGGACAAAAATCCCCAGTAGCGCAGTGGCTGCTCCATGTATCAAGCGCTTGGAAATAAAGAGCCTTAAGAACCCTTGATTCGGGTCGTGCGCGTTTCTGACTCTGTCTCTACTGCGCTTGAGTGATGATGAGATTGATTCCATATAGGTAAATTACTCCTCCTACTCGGTTTCCGAGAGTGTGATAATGCTGTCAAAATGTGTTTTCTGAATTGGAAATACAGACAACCTGTTCCCCTTCTGTACTAATGGCATCGTAGCAAACTGAGGGTCATTCTTTATCTCTTGCAGACTCACCAATTTAGGCAACTTCTTTACAAACTTCATATCGACGCACAGCCACCGAGGATTTTCAGGATCTGACTTTGGGTCTGGATGTTCTGAGTTCGGATCAAACTGGGTTGGGTCAGGATACGCCTTGCTGTGTACTTTCATCACCCCTACTACCCCGGTTTCCTTTTTTGCATTGGAGTGATAAAACAGTGCCTGGTCCCCTACTTCCATTTGGTCACGCATCATATTACGCACTTGATAATTTCGAGTGCCATCCCACATGTCTATCTTGTCCTTTATAAGGTCGTCGATAGAGTAACAATTGGGTTCAGACTTCAGTAACCAGTAGTTCATATATGCCCCATTATAGCGTATTGACTGCTATAATTACGGTACTCTTATTCAATAATGAAAACGATATTATGTTGATGTTGTCAGCCCCCCAGCGTGATTTAGTACGCGACAAAGGGACAAAAGTTGGAAGAATGCTTATTGGACTACTCTTTTTTGCGAGTGGATTGAGCATGCTTTTGATGCAAGGTCCGGAAGCGACGGCTCTGTATTTTGCTTCACTCGGTATTCCAGTGGCCGGACTGGTAGTTTGGCTCGTTATGGGCGTAAAAATCTTAGGAGGACTTGCTATTATTCTCGGCTACCGAGTTGGGTTAGCATCTGCTGCTCTGATTTTGTTTACCGTGTCTGCCACAGTGGCGGCTCACCGGGACTTTGCTGATCCAAACCTATTTAAGAACCTCGCTATCGTTGGCGGCCTGCTCTACTTGGTAGCCTATGGTCCAGGTGGAACCAACACAGAAAAACTCTCTTACAAATAACTTGTAAGGCAGATGCAAAAAGGCCACCAAGGAAAACTTGGTGGCCTTTTTGTTAGTAGTTAGCAGCAAGAGTATTGCCCCAACACGGCATTGATGCACTCCATGGCTGAACCCCTTGCGTCTCATAGAGATGTCGGGCGTACGCCATATTGTGATAAATGTCGTCGAGGTTTAACTGCATTGCTACAGCAGTTGCTTCATGATAACGCTTGTTGATTTGCATTACCCCAGTATCCGCTGGATCGATTCGTCCTTGGAGGACAGAACCGTCCTGAAGCTCGTGTCGAAAAGTTGACTCACAATACGCAATTTCTGCCATTACTGGAATATCCTTGAAGTAAGAACGTACTATTGCTTCTGTGCTTTTGTGTGCTGATACGTTTTTTTGTGCCAGCACTGTCACCTCTTCACTAGCGATCTGTCCGTAAGCCATCTCTGGAACTGATACTGCATTGGCAGTAGAAATTGAAAGGATGGCTAGAATTACAGTCGATAAAATAAGCTTGGGTCTTAACTGACAAATACCGGTGAGACATGTCGAGTGTAGGTGGAGATTCCAGCCTGCCTGGAAACAAGACGTACAGTGCGACACCGATAACCGCGATACTATATCACAAACTGCGGATTTTTTATACTATAGCACAATTACAGTATTTGTCAATCTTTCTGGCTACTCTGGGGACTTTTGGGTTGCTTTGTTCATTAGGTTCCCAACCCCCTCAACTGCGCGCAACACTTCTATCGGGGTGGCAAAAATAACCGTGTTTGACTGGTCTGACGAGAGGTCATTAAGTGTCTGCAGAGTCCTTAGGTGTAGTGCTCCTGGAGCCTCACCGAGTATCTTAGCTGCTTTGGCGATATTTTCAGCTGCAGCCACTTCCCCCTCAGCGTTAATGATGACCGCTCTGCGCTCACGCTCAGCCTCGGCCTGCTTGGCGATTGTTCGTTCCATGTCTTGTGGTAAGAAGAAGTCTTTAAGCTCTACGTTTTCTACCCGGATTCCCCAAGCATCAGTTTCAGCGTCAATAATTTGTTGGATACGCTCGGAAAGCTTATCTCGTTCTGACAGTGCCTCGTCGAGAGTGGCACTACCGACAATATTTCGCATAGTAGTCTGAGCCAGCTGCGAAACAGCAAAGCGAAAATCCTCTACTTCAAGTATTGCCTTAGCTGCATCAGACACCTTATAGTAAATAACGGCATTAATACTCGCTGACACGTTATCACGAGTTATAACCTTTTGGTCAGGAACATCTACTGCTTTCACCCGCAAATCAACTTTTTGCATCTGCTGAAAAACCGGCACGACAATACTCCAACCAGGCCCACGGAGACTAGTGAACTTTCCCATCGTCAACACGACTCCTCGCTCATACTGCTTTACTTCACGGAGCAAAATAACCGCAAGGACAATGGCTACTACGACTAAAATAAGAAATTCCATAATGTTTGATGATTAGATGAGCATCTCTGCTCCAGTAATACTCTCAGTATACTCCTAGATTCTCTGTTTGAGAATAGCCATCGCTCCAAACAGACCCGCATGGTCGCCAAGCTCAGCTTTGGCAATCAATGGCGTTTCGACGAAACCATCAACTGCCTCCACTGTGTATTTACGAACTGCATCAACAGAAATAGCCGGGTCGCCAACAATCATTGCTCCTCCGAGCACAATCACATCCGGTGACCAATATAAAATCGTATTTCTCAGACCTTGAGCGAGGTATTCAGCCAACTCATCCCATACTACGTCCGACTGCGGAATTTCGTAGGCTTTGGTGCCAAAGCGCTCCCCAAGAGCGGTACCCGATACCAAGTTTTCTAAGGTCGGCGTGATCTCTTCGCCAAGAATAGTACGGTCTATATCTAAAATTTGATGTCCTGGCTCAAAGCCAGTACTAGCTTGATCAATTTCACCATCCTCTACTTTGACCCCACCAACACCAGTACTAATCGTATGATAGGCCACAATCTCTGCCTCACGACCAGCACCAAAGACCGCTTCACCTACGCCAGCTATAGCTGTATCATTTTCCAAAAAGATGGGCATGTCGCCAAACGACTGAAGTTTTTTGACCACATTTTTCCCGACCCATTGGCTGAGAATCGCATCGTTTTGAATCCCATCCTTCTCTTCAGTTAACAGACCGCGAATACCACCAGCAATACCGGTGATTTCGTTATCAGTCAATTTCTTAATGGCGGCACAGACCTTGTCCATACCCTCATCAAATTTCGCTGGGGTTTTAAATGAGTCTACATCTGAAAATGTTTCTAAATCTTCAGACACTGCCACTCGAGTTTTGGTGCCGCCGATATCAAAGAGTACGTATGTCATAGTTTTGTACTTATTATTTTATCACTAAGCTGAGCCCAAGTATCACGCAATGCAGGAGAACAGGCTGAATTACTATCAGCAATCAACTCATTGAGCTCCGAGAGACTCACCCACAACAAGTCATCAACTTCAGACCTATCAAAGATAAACGATGTTTTATCAGGCACAATTACTGAATACACAGCATTGATGGTTCCCGGAGAACGAAATGGTTCTGCTACAGGCTGCAACTCAACTCCGGCAATACTAGTCTCCTCAAGTAATTCTCTTTTGGCAGCTTCGAGTCTGGTCTCACCCTCATCTACAGCGCCGGAGGCTGAAATATCAAGCTCAAAAGGATGCAGTGCTTGAGCACCACGTTTTTGCAACAGGATGTTACCTGCTTGAGAAAGCACAAAAATCCGTACCCCACTGCGAAGCAATCCCTGTTCACGAGCCACTAACAAATCTTCGGCTCCGATGACACAATCGTGCTGATCAACAATCACAACTTTATTGTAGTGTTTTCCTACTGACATGACACTCTATATTTGTTTACTGTTTCTGTCCGCCCACACCTTCACTGCATAGTAATGCACTAATTATTCCAAACCTAAAATCTCTCGGGTTTTATTCTTGTACAGTTCTACGTTTGGTTGGTTAAACGCGTCAATATTCATCAAGTGAGCAATATACATCGTCTCCAACATACGCATACCCATAAATAAACCAGTTGAATACGCTAGGTTCCCATCGTCAAAAATAGTAGCTCGATACGGCAAGGAACGCTCCTTATATGCACCCATCACACCGCCGTAGAGAGCGGTGGCTACTTCTTGCATATCGTACTTACCATACAGCTTAGAAATGCCTTTTTTGGGAATCTTGAAGTTATTCTCTTCGTCATCAAACGTCACAAAGTCTGTGTATACTCCGCTGACTCCACTCATGTAGAGCTGACCGACTGAGTGTAGCTCTACTGGGGTAGAGATAGTGGGTACAAATCCCTTAGTAACAGGTTTCTGGTTGTTGTCGAATTCTTTTCCTAAGCTTTCGGCTATCAGCTGCCGATACCACGCTCCGACTTTTTCGAGTCGTTTTTCAAAGGCGAAGAAGTTGTAGTGTCGGAAATTTTTACTCATATAATGATTGAGTCTGACTGCGTTCTCCGCTACCGCACTTTCAAACTCCTCATGCGTCGCATCTAACACACCAGCAATAAAGGCATCAACGTCGTGTCCAAGCAATGCCAAAGGCACTAAGCCGACTTCGGTTGCTACAGAATATCGTCCACCAACAATCTCGGGCATCGGTACTGTGGTCACCTTTAGTCGCTTCCCTGCCTTCATGAATCCAGTACCAGGGTTGCCGATGAACATCGTTTGTTGATAGATTTCTTTGTCGTACTTTTGTTGCAGTACATCAAGCAATACACCAGCATTGACCAGTGTCTCTGCCGTATTGCCAGATTTACTAATGACACAAACCGCCAGCTTCTTTACTGACTTAACCGACGACAACTTAGCAAGCAGTTGTTCTAACTCAACCGCTGACACGGTGTCCAGAGTGTGTAGAGTTACCTTCTTCTGACCCAACACGGAATGAACTGCTTCAAGGCCAAGGTTGGAGCCGCCAATACCTACTACTATCAAGTGCTGAATACCTTTGTACTGCTTGAGAACAGTATCAATTTGATCGTGCACCGCTGGATTCTGAGCGTGAATCAGTGAATACTCCGGCTGACTGTCGTCATTATCGGCAACCACCTGCTCCACTTGTGCTCGATACTTTTTGAGTTTCCGAACACCGTTTTTTATTACTCCATCTGTTGCTGAATCGATATCGAAGTAGGAAAAATGCATGACTAGATTTGATTTACGTTTTTTGTGTTTACACTTTTATTAATATGCTTATACGCTTCATCAACTGAATCGACTACTGTGAACAAGTCCAAATCTTCTGGACTAATCGTCTGATATTTTTTTAAGAGCGATTGTTCAAAGAATCGCAAAAGCGGCTCCCAATATTCCTTTCCGAAAAGCACAACTGGAATAGGTTCAATTTTCTTTGTCTGAATCAGCGTTAAAATTTCAAACAACTCATCGAGTGTGCCAAATCCACCCGGGAAATAGACATACACCTCAGAAGCAAACGTCAGCATTACTTTGCGAGAGAAAAAGAAGTCGAAGTTCAGTGACTCAGTGGTATACGGATTGAGCTTTTGCTCAAACGGCAGCTGGATATTCAATCCGACTGACTTCCCTCCTACTTTAAATGCTCCTACGTTTGAGGCTTCCATAATACCGGAACCGCCGCCAGAAATGATTGAGTAGCCTTTCTTCGCCAGCTTGGCCGCCAACTCTTCGGCTTCTTTATAGTACGGTTCATCTGGATTCGTGCGGGCACTTCCCCAAAATGTTGCAGCTAGTCCGTGACTACGTAAGAGTTCAAATCCTTGCACAAACTCAGACATGATACGAAATACTCGCCAAGACTGTACCGCGTCGCTATCGGCTCCTTTTGGGTCGAGTAATTCAGTAACAATACGCTTGTTCGCCGGGCGGGCATCTGCGTTCTTTTTTGCGTCTTTCGAGCGTTTTTTTGAGGTAAACATGGCTATATTGTAGCACCACTACTCACCCAAGGGATTTCAAACTCGGAAAATTCGGGGAGAAGTTGCTTACTGTAGAGCAACCGAGAGGAAACTTCCGCGTGCCAGAGAGCCCCGGTGAGCGCATTGTGTGGATCTGGTTCTGCTGGGAGGCCACAATACTGTAGAATCGTTTTTGAATTTAATTTACTTCTTTTGTGCTCCTCATCTACCGGCGGGACGCCATTACTCTGAATGATATGCATCCAGGCGAGCGTATGTACATCAATTGTGCGGTAGGCCAAATTCCAATTGAGCCCCGCTCGCTCTGCCGCAGCCTTCAGCATATCTCTATCGTAAGACACATTTTGGCCAGTTAAGGTGCGTTCAGGTAAATCCTGTGTCCAATCTAAAAACGCTGTAAGCAGCTCTGCTTCTGACTGCTTTTGGGTATCAGTCGCTTCTGCATGAGTAAATCCGTTTACTTCTAACGCTTCATCCATAATTTCTGCTCCGTTCCACACTCGGCATTCACCGTAAAAGCGATTCTCTGGGTTCCGGAAATCAAGTGCGCCGATGGACAAAATTGAGTGTCGATCTGCTCGCAAACCGGAACATTCTGTATCTACTATTAACATATATATGATTGTATCATTCTAAGCCTGGGCAGTTTGCAGCAGCACTATATCCCGCAGCTGCAGCCTGTGCTATCGAAGCAAAGGTAATTTTATTGCTTTCATTAATCTGTTTTGCGCCGGGACAGGTCGGGAGATGGTACTTAGTCCCAGAGCGAGACACCACCACTGCCGTGCCATCTGGTGCCTGAGTATCCAATACTGGCGCTGTCATCGGTACTGACGGCTGAGATATCTGCACTCCAGCCGCTTGCGATGCCACTGGCACTATCGAATTTCGACCCAAGAGAAACCCGACAATAGCGACCGAAATGACTAACAGAGCGTAAAAAAACGCATCTTCACGTATTAGAGACTTGAGTTTTTCAATCATTTATCGTATACTCTGGCCATTATTTAATCATTATACCGTAATCGTATGGCAAAGAAGAAAGCAGGTGGAACAGCTAAGAACCTGCGCGACTCACAACCAAAATTTCTCGGTGTGAAGCGCGCAGACGGTCAAGCCGTCAAGGTAGGACAAATCATCGTTCGACAACGTGGAACGAAGGTTGAAGCTGGAAAAGGCGTAAAGGTGGCAAAGGACCACACACTGTTTGCGATGAGTGACGGTGTAGTGTCTTTCCGCAATATGCGAAAAACTCGATTCAATGGTCAAACTGTAACGAAGAAAGCAGTTGACGTTGTAGCTGCAGCGTAAGCTCAGCACTCTAAAAAAGAGCCAGTCCCAGGACAGGCTCTTTTTTTGCGCTCTTCTCTCCTGAGAATGATTTATGAGTCTGTTCGCAGGGTCGCTTTTTGAATCACGACGTCATCCAACGGTAGGTTCGATGGACCAGTCTCTACTCCCCCAATACTATCTACCACGTCCATTCCAGAAATCACCCGTCCAAACACTGGGTGCTTGTAAGAAAGTGGCGGTTTATTGAAGTCTAGGTTCGTGTTATCAACCAAGTTAATGAAGAACTGACTGCCTCCACTGTTTGGTCCACTATTGGCCATGGAAATGGTACCGCGCACGTTTGTCAGCAACTCTCCCTCAATATGCTCATCTGGAATTGAGTACCCTGGTCCACCTTGACCGTAGGAAAGGAGTTTATCTGTTTTTGTATTTGGGTCACCTCCTTGAATCATGAAGCCGTCCATCACTCGGTGAAACTTAATCCCATCGTAAAATCCTTCTCCTACCAACTTCGCAAAGTTACCAGCAGTAATCGGCATCGCGTCATCGAACAATTCAATTTCAATAGTACCTTTGTTCGTTTCTAGTACAGCTACTGGATTCATATCATTTACAATATCAGCTTGATAAGCTTCTAACTCTTCTGCCTTCAGTGGAGCTGAAAGGGGTTCTTCACTGAGCAATTCAGCTTCGCTTGAAAGCAGAGCATCCGACCCACCCCCAATCCACCATGAAATACCTCCAATAAGCAGACCGCATACCAACAATAAGATAAAAATTGGTGCTGACCCCTGCAGAATCTCTTTCATACTTATTCTTTTTTAATTACGTTGATAGTAATCGTTGCTTCATTCTCACCTCGCACCAGCGTAACGGTGTGCTCACCAGTCTCTTTGATTGCTGACCCAACTACCAACATGGCTGCTTCAACATCAATTCCGGCCGCTTGCGCAGCTTCAGCAATATCTTGTTCACTCACTGCTTTAAAGGCGTGTCCTTTGTCGTTTACTTCCGCTGGTACTTGAATAGTCTGAGCAGTGAGCGCAGTTTGTGCGGCAACAAACCGAGCCTGATCAGCTTCTTTGTTTGCTTCTGCATCAGCTTGTAGTTTTTCGATTCGTTTCTTGTTTTGTGCAGTCGCAGCTTCAGCCATTCGCTTGGGAATCAACTGGTTCAATGCGTACCCGTCTGGCACTTCCACCAAGTCAGATCGTTTCCCGATTTTGGCTACATCTTGTAGAAGGATTACTTTCATAGTCTGTATTTATTATCTAACGTTAATTGTTCGCTATCATAGCAAAATATGCTTGATTTCTCCAGCTTAGAGTCCGTCAGTCAGTTGCTCTTGAAAATTTTCACTCACCACTTCTTCACCAGCCAGGAAGCGTATCGCAGCATCTTTCTGTGGATCCTCCTCCGCTACGCGTTGTTGCGGAGTTCGAGCAATCAGAATATCTGGAGTCAATCCCCCGTTGGAAATAGAAGTACCGTTTGGAGTGAGCCATCGAGCCACCGTCACCTTCAGCGAAGACCCGCCATCAAGATTCAATAATTCTTGAACGGAGCCTTTCCCAAACGTTTGTGCACCGATAATTGTAGCGACGCCGTGGTCCTGCAACGCTCCAGCCACAATCTCAGCCGCTGAAGCGGAACCTCCGTCCACCAGCACTACGAGGTTTTCTGGAGTAAAGAGCTGGATTTGTCGACCCCGACTGCGGAACACTTCGTTTTTACTCTCATCTCCGAATGATTCATTGACGATGACTTTTCCAGCTGGCAAAAAGTAGCTGGCCACCGAGACGGCAGTTTGTAGGTATCCTCCGGGATTCCCCCGCAAATCCAAAACCAACTTCGTCGCTCCACTATTGAGATATTCTTGCAAGGCTTTTCTAGCAGCATCGTCAGCCACGCCATTGAAACTATAGAGCGACAAAATAAACGTGTCGCCCATCTGCTCTGTCTCTGCGGTCGGGATGTCGATTGTGTCTCGCTTGATAGGAATCGTCAGAAATTCTTCTTCCCCTTCTCGGAAGATTTGTAATGTCACCACACTACCTTTCTCCCCCCGGATCAACTTCACCGCTTCGTCGATTCGCATCCCCTCGGTACTCACATCGTCAATTTTTACAATGACATCCTCAGATACAATCCCAGCTCTCTTGGCTGGAGTATCAGGCAATGGAGAGATTACCGTCACCAGGTCTTCACGCAAACCAACTTCCATCCCCACACCACTGAAGTTTCCTGACACATCTTCATTAAACGAAGCCGCATCCGTCGGCGGCATATACACGGAGTACGGATCACCAAACGCATCTACCAAACCACCAATAGCGCCCTCTAGACGTTCTTGCTCGGAGAGCTGTTCGCTCGAACTGGCATTGGCAAATTTTTCATCCATCAAATTCCACACCTTCCAAAATTCAGTTAAATCAGGCTGGGTCGTAGAAGCTTCCACTTGTGACTTATTGGTGAAAAAGCTAAAGAGTGAAGCGCTTTGCTCTGTCCCCGACGCTCCTTGTTCCACTTGCCCCACTTGCAGACCGGAAAAAAAGGCGCCGAAGGCCAGAGAAAATGCTAAAAAATACCCCAAAACACTTTTTGTACTCTTACCCCCACGCCCGGATTCAGAATTTTGATTGCTATACATATCCGCTATTATTACACAATCTCAGCGTTGCCCAAAGGAGTTGTATGCCCGACACGATATTGGTACACTACCTACCAATGCTGGAAAAACTCTTTGGTGGAAAAACACCAATAATTGCGCGAGAGATTACCCTCTACAACACTGAATCGAGTAGTCTTGAGACATTTGAACCGTACGACGCTCGGGCGGTCAAAATCTACTCTTGCGGCCCTACCGTGTACGATTATGCGCACATTGGAAACCTACGTTCATATGTATTTTCCGACATCTTGAAACGTACGCTGATTCGTAACGGTTATCTGGTAAATCACACGATTAACTACACAGACTTTGGACACCTCACCGATGATGCTGACGCGGGCGAAGACAAAATGATGAAAGGTTTGAAGCGTGAAGGTTTGCCAGTGACCTTGCAATCCATGGTCGAACTCTCAAACCAATACATCAAGGCATTTGAGGCAGACTTTGACGAACTGCGCATCATTCCTCCCACGAACTGGGCCCGGGCCAGTGACTACATCAAGAAACAAATCAGCCTGATTCAGACCCTCGACGAAAAAGGTTTTACCTACCAAACAAGTGATGGAGTGTATTTTGATATCACCAAATTCCCTCCCTACGGCAGACTGGGAAATATCCAACTCGATGAGCTCAAAAGTGGCGCTCGTGTGGAAGTGAATTCCGAGAAAAAACACCCGGCTGACTTTGCTGTTTGGAAAAAGGGCGAACTCGGCTGGGACAGCCGTTGGGGCAAAGGTTTCCCGGGCTGGCACATTGAATGCTCCGCTATGGCCATGGCCACCTTAGGCAAACAAATTGATATTCATACTGGGGGTATAGATCACATCTCTACCCACCACAACGCAGAGATTGCTCAATCTGAAGCCGCTACCGGCAAAACCTTCTGCAAATACTGGATGCACAACGCGTTTATTACCATCGATAGCAAGAAAGTATCGAAGTCTCTAGGTAACACCATCACCATGCGCCACCTGGCTGATCGTGGCTTTACTGGCGACGACTACCGCTACTGGCTTTTAACGGCGCACTATCGAAGTCCGGTAAATTTCTCCTGGGAAGCACTGCAAGCCGCCAAGCAAGCCCTCTATCGTCTCAAACGACACATGTATGAAGAGTACAAACAAAAAGCCGCGACTCCCGATGCAACGTATTTAGAGAAGTTTGATGAGCGTCTGGCTGATGATTTAGATACCCCCGGCGCCATGGCTATCATGTGGGAAATGATTAAAGATACAAAAATTGAGAATGCAACCAAATGCGGGACACTGATGGCCATGGACGAGGTGCTCGATATCGGACTATCCGAAAGTGTTTCTGACGGAGTACGTTCCTTGGGAGTAATCGCCGTGGATGAGCTACCTACCGAGATTCAAGAGCTGGTCGATAAGCGCGAAGCGGCTCGAGTAGCTCGCAACTGGGCAGAGGCAGATATGCTCAGAGAAAATATCACCCTCAAGGGCTACACCCTGGAAGACTCAGCCCATGGTCCCAAAGTCACCAAAACTGACTAATCCCCCGCTTCCACAACCCTGTGCACAAACCGTCAAGAACGCTTTTGTGGTAAAGTTCAATACAGCTTAGAGCGAACCACCAATCGGGTAAAATAGCGGTCTGTAGTTGGCTGATGTGCCGGCACACTATGTTAGACACACGAGCGCATTCACCCCTTATTCCTTTCAATTATGTCATCTTCAGAACACAATCGAGCGCTCCGCACTCCCCCACAAAACGTACCAGCCGAAAAAGCTCTGTTGGGCGCCATCATTCTCAAACCCGACGTGATGCACGACGTATCAGTCGCTGTCTACCCAGAAAGTTTTTTTGCCGATAAACACCGCGCAATTTTTGACGCCATCCAAAAACTCTTCAGCAAAGGAGATCCCATTGACCTAGTCTCTATTGTCACCGCGTTAAAAGAAGCCAACCAGCTCGAGCGAGTTGGCGGTGCCTCGTATATTACTGAACTTATCGAGACAGTACCGGCCGCCGGAAATGCCATGTACTACTCGACGCAAGTACAAGACAAAGCTGTCTTGCGCAACCTCATCAACGCCGCAGACGATATTGCCGAAATTGGCTACTCTGATCCGGATACCGTAGACGAAGCAATGGACCAGGCAGAGAAGAAAATCTTCCAAGCCACTCAAGCTCCCTCAGCGCAAAAATTCCGTCCAATCGGAAGTGCGCTGACCGAGGCCTGGGAACGATTTGAGCACCTCAGTGCCAACCCGGAAGAAAAGCGCGGCGTACCTTCTGGCTTCGCCGCCATTGATAATCTCCTCTCGGGCTTCCAAAAGGCCGATTTAATTATCTTGGCCGCTCGTCCTTCTATGGGTAAGACGACCTTTGCACTTGATCTCGCCCGAAATGCCGCCCTGCTCCACGGCGCATCAGTCGGTATTTTCTCTTTAGAAATGAGTGACCAACAACTGGTAGACAGAATGCTCGCGGCGGAATCAGGCGTAGACTCTTGGAAGCTACGCACTGGACGATTGTCTAATGACCAGGAATACGAATCTCTCCAGCAAGCGATGGACAAACTCAACAAAGCCCCGATTCACATCATCGATGAAGCAGCGTTAAATATTGTAAAAATGCGTTCAGCCGCCCGCCGACTCAAAAATGAACACGGGTTAGATATGTTGATTGTCGACTATCTGCAGCTTATGTCCCCTACTCTCACCAAAGGAAGCGATAGTATGGTGCAGCAAATTACTGAGATTTCTCGATCTCTCAAAATCCTCGCTAAAGAGCTGGATATCCCCGTCATCGCTCTTTCTCAGCTTTCGCGTGCTGTGGAGCAACGAGGAGGCAAACCACGCCTCTCAGACCTCCGTGACTCTGGTTCTATCGAGCAGGATGCGGACGTCGTGATGTTTATTCACCGGGAAGACAAGATGAATAAGGATGTCGAATCCGACCGACCGAATATCGCCGAGATTATGGTCGAAAAGCACCGAAACGGTGCGGTTGGCTCAGCGGAACTCTTCTTCGATGGACAGCATGTCCGCTTCCTCAATCTCGATACTCACCACTCGGCGGCAGCGGGAGCTGGAGACGATTTTTAATCTGACCAGTTTCGTCACACCATCCAATCATACACACACCCTATGAATACCCTCGATTCTCTTATACGTTACTTTGAAACATTTCCTGGCGTCGGTGGACGACAAGCCAAGCGGTTTGCGTTCCACGTCTTGCGTATGGGCCACGCTGACGTCAAAGAATTTGCGCGGCTGGTTGAAAACATTAAGCAGCATGTAGTGGAATGCCCCAGCTGCCACCGCTACTTTTCCCACGAACACACCAAGACACCAACCTGTTCCATCTGCAGTTCGAGCAATCGAAATCACAATCGGTTGTTAGTAGTAGAGCGCGACTCGGACATTCAAGCCATCGAACGGGCGGGTATTTTTGACGGTCTCTACTTCGTGCTCGGCGGCACAGTCCCACTGCTCAACGCTAAAGAAAACACCAAACTCCGTGGCGGTACATTAAAAGCGACCGTGCAGGCACGAATTCCAGAGGGTCTAGAAGAAATCATTTTAGGGTTTTCAATTAATCCAGATGGAGAAAATACTGCGCGTTTTGTGGAATCCATCATTTCTGAACTCGCTACTGAACATGAGCTAAAAATTTCTTACTTAGGCCGTGGCCTCTCCACTGGCAGCGAGCTTGAATACGCTGATGCAGAGACCATCAAAAACGCCCTACAAAATCGCTCGTAACCTCTCCCACTCTTGCAACTAACAAAAGAAAAACGCTCAGCTGAGCGTTTTTTGATTACTTGATTGAGTCAATCTTAATTTCTGCGTAGTGCTGTCGGTGACCAACTCGTCGGTCTCGGTTTGACTTCGCTTTGTATCTCACGATAGTAAGCTTCTTGCCTTTCTTTTCTCCGAGGTACGTCGCGGTTACTTTTGTACCGGTGTGTGGAGTACCGATTTTTGAAGTTGAACCGTCATCTGTCATAAGGACAGTATCAAATTCAATCTTCTCACCCACTTCGTGGTTTGCCAAAAGCTCCACTAAGAGTGTATCCCCTTCATGTACGATATATTGCTTGCCTCCTGTCGCAAGAACTGCAAATGGGGCGCTGGTTGTTTCTGTAGCCATAATAGGCGGCATAATACAAGAAAAGTGTGAATTATGCAACTAACTGACAAACAAAAGAGCTCCCACTGAATGATGTATGTGATTCTCGACAGTATCTCGTAGTCACTGAATACCACAAAAACTGCTTGCGGGTTTCTGCGAAATACGGTATTTTTTGCGCAGCACCCACAGGAGTTCATTATCATGCGAAAAATCTATCCAATTAAGCGTCGTTGCGGACGGCACATGCAAGAGTTACATGTCGCACTCCCGAAACCCCCCGAAGAATTACAGGTTGGTGACACATTCACTATCACTATCGAAAACGCAGACCGTCAGACCCGTGAAGTAGAAGTCGTGGTGGAAATTGCGTGCGGTGATGCAGACAACGACATACTCTATGTCGCATGAACCACCACAAAGCCCTGAGAAGTATTCTCAGGGTTTTCTTTATTGGTCTTCCTTGTGTGGCTTCTCTACTGTGAGCATATCCACCCCAGCAGGCACTCCCGTAATACGCGTAACGTCCTTATCTATCTTATTGAGCTCCTTGTATCCGGTATTATAGTGATTGACTGTCGTAGACAACGAATTCCCGAGTTTCTGATAGTACTCCTCGTACCGCGCGAGATGCCCACTTAAACGCTCGACATTTTTAATAATATCCAACGCCTTCTCTTCTATCTGCATTGCCTTGAGCCCCTGCAGCACGGTCTGCAAGTAGGCCAAAAATGAGGTTGGTGACACGATAATCACCTTATCCTTGCCAGCCGAGCGCTGAATCAAATTATCTTCGCCAGCGCCAATTTTGTTTGAGAGCAAGTCATAGTAAATTCCTTCGTGAGGAATAAACATAAAGGCAAAGTCAGTGGTATTTTCGGTCGGTCGGATGTACTTGGCGGTTTCTGAAATACGCAGTTTCAAATCTTGAATAAAGATTTTTTCGTACTTCACCTTCTCTTCTCCATCTTTGGCGGATGCGAATCGATTGTAGTTTTCTAAAGAGAATTTTGAGTCGACCGGAATCACCTTATCTTTCACAAATACCGCGGCATCTACTATCTCCCCGTCGGAAAACGCGTACTGCATTTTGAAACTCTCCGGCGGCAGGACATTTTGCAAAACAGTCTCTAAGTAATACTCGCCCAGCACTCCGCGTTGCTTGGGATTCTTGAGAATATCTTGCAGTTCTTTGAGCTGATCAGCTACCGCAAAGACTTGCTTGGAACTCTCCCCTACTTCAGTCACGCCTTTGATAACATTCCGCAACTGCTCATTCATTTCTTTATTTATATCTTGGATGAGTGTCCGACTCTCTTGAAATTGCATCCGACTGCCGTCCTGAATCGCCTTATTGGTTTCGCTCAGCTTTGCGTCTACAGTGCGCGAGAGCTGTTCCAGGCGCTGCATCACAAACAGCGACTCTTTGTCGTGTCGGGCTCTTGGCTGTAGTAACCGGTAGACCACAAATACATTTACTAAGAGCAGCACGACCACCAATCCGACCAAAATCATTTCCATATCCCCTATCATACCATCAACGAAAAACCATGATAAACTAAGGCCAGCTACTGAAAAAGTATCAATGACAGTGTGAACTGGGAGTCACTGAATCATTTATTGCTCCAAAAACCTCCATAACAATCTATCTATGTCACTTCACGAAAATATCAAAGCGGAACTCAAAGAATCTATGAAAGCCAAAGATGCGATTCGACTGCGTACCGTACGCAGTATGCTGACTGCTTTTACCAACGAATTGGTATCCAACGGAAAAACCCCACAAGACCTACTGACTGATGAAGAAACCCTCGCCGTCATCAAACGACTCGCCAAACAGCGAAAGGAGTCCATCACGCAGTTTGAAGCCAATGACCGACCGGAACTCGCCGAACCAGAAAAAGATGAGCTGGTAGTGCTCGAAGGCTATCTCCCCCAAATGATGTCTCAAGCGGATATCCGACCTATCGCCGAAGCGAAAAAAGCTGAATTAGGTATCGATGACAAAAGTAAAATGGGAATGCTCGTAGGGGCAGTTATGAAAGAACTGTCCGGCAAAGCCGACGGCGGTGATGTAAAAGTGGTAGTAGAGTCACTGTTCTAAACCCTAGCTTGGTATAACACTGCGTTCACCCAATATCTGAAAAAAAAGGGGGGGGGTATTTACATAAATACTATCTTGTGCTTTAATGTCGCTGGACATGAGTCCTTTTTTTCACAGGAGAGGTATCAATGAGCAGAAGAAAATGTGCCACAAACAAAGTACGAGCTTGGATAGCAGATGCACGCGTCAAAGTAGACGAGGTACAGAAGATCCAAACTCAGTTTGAGCACGATGTTACAGTCTCACCCCTGGGTGACGGCAGCGTTGCGATATACCCTGCTTGGAACGGCAACCGAGCGTTATTTGATTTGTTTATGATTAAAACTGGCCTCTTTACGGAAGCCAAGATTGACGTAAACAAAATTTGACTGACGTCTCCCCGGCTCATACCACATGACAATTTGTCATGTGGTATTTTTTTATGCACTTTCACTGAATGCTGTGGCCAAATCTTGCGCATCATCTATCGTAAACTGTCCGACTTTTGTCCGACGGAGATTCTGCAGCGTCGCTGGGTACCCGATTCTCTTCCCCAACTCTTCAGCCAACGAGCGAATATACGTACCGCTGCCAACAAAAAATCTCACGGTCGCGTAGGGTTTCTGCTCACCCGTTTTTACCGTAAACAACTCAGCTTCGAATACCTTCATCGTGCGGACTGGTACCTCTGTCACCAACTCCCCTTCGGCCTGCGCTTTGCGTGCCCGTTTGTACATCGCTACCCCGTCCACTTTAATAGCACTGTAGGCAGAGACTGGCAGTTCCAATTCGCGAATCATCTCGCTGAGCGCTTCAGAAATCCTGCTCTGTAGTGATTCCAGTGATTCTTCCACCGCTGCTTCTTCAAGCACCTCACCTTCCATGTCACCGGTAGAACGACGTTCTCCGAGGCGGATTTCCGCGAGGTACTCTTTATTCAGCTTCGTTAAATCAGTCAGCCGTTTGGTGCCGGGTCCCACTCCGATAATCATCAACCCGGTAGCGAGTGGATCGAGCGTGCCCGCATGCCCGAGTTTGGGTGCTTTTTCTCCGTTGTTTGCGTTGGTGTAGTTTCGACGCAGTCGACGAATCACATCAAAGGAAGTAATCCCGTGTGGCTTATCTATCAATAATAATTCTGGTAGTACCATTAGACGAATTGAATCAGCTTCACCATAAAGAAGACGAAGAACAGTATCATCATCACTCCTTCCCACTTCTGTATCTGACTCGCCAAACCATTTACAAAGAGAATCAATGACGCCGCGAGCAAGACAACGAGTCCGAGCTCCATCACCACTTCACCTGCTACCAGCGGTGCGAGCAGTCCCGGCAGACCAACCACCAGCAAAATATTAAACGCATTTGAACCAAAAATATTTCCAATGGCCAAATCGACTTCCTTATTTTTAATTGCTTGCAGAGACACAAAGAGCTCGGGTAATGAGGTACCAATAGCAATCGCTCCAATTGAAATCAAGCCCAGCGGGATAGATAACCCAGTGGCTATATTTACTGCCATCTCAACCGTAAAGTGTGCACCAGCCAGCACCGCCACAATACCCAGCACAACAAACACCACGTCCTTTGTTGCCAAAGTGCTTTTTTCTACTTGTTCAGAGAGCTCCATTCGTTCTTTGACATCGTTGGGGGCTGAAAATAAGTACCAGAGATACGCTGTCAGAGTTCCAACAAGCAGTAGCGCTTCAATCCGATCAATCATCCCATCGTAGACCGAAGCAATAAAATGAATGGTGGCGATAGAAAAAATCGGCAACTCAGTCTTGAGCAAATTCTTATTGATGATGACCGGCCCACCCAGCATCGCCAGCACCCCCACAATCAACAGAATATTGGTGATATTTGAACCTACTGCGTTAGCAATCACAATTTCCGTCGAACCAGCCACTACCGCCGCCAGCGAAGACGCCAGCTCCGGTAAGGAGGTTCCCAATCCGACAATCAACACCCCAATCGCAAAAGACGACATGCCAAAATGAGCGCCGATGCGCTTAGCTCCTTCAACAAACAAGTCGGCACCTCGCACCAGAACATAGAGTGCGCCCATGAGAATTCCTGACCATTGCGCAAGCTGTAATAATTCCATAGACAAGAGTATACCCTAGAGCACGAGTAAGGTTGGATTGATAATCAAGAGTCCGCCAAGAACCAGCATTAGTGCACCACCAATCAAGAGTGACATTTGGGCATATTTTCCACCGTGGGACTGAAGTTTTGAGTATCCCCAAATCGCCAATCCAAACACAATAAAGTCATCAACCATATATCCAATGGTATATACCAAGATGTACCATTGTCGCTCAATAAACGTCAGCATATTGAGGTCGAGAATTTTGGTATAGGCTTGTGGAATCCCAATTGAACACGCGAATTCAATAATATTGACGGAGAAGGCAATCACCAAAATCGCAAAGACTGACATCAGCGTGACTGGTTGATTGACGATGGCTTTGAATTTATTGATGGTTTTTGACTGCGTTTCAATATTGGTGACATCACACACCAACGCCGCGTCTTTATTTTTGTGCCATCGCCACAAGAAGAAGATACCACCACCGGTAGCGAGTATTCCCACCAACGGTGTAACGTACTGATCCAGAGCCACAAAATCCCACGTCTTGTACCACACATTCAAAATCAGGTTGTACATGACCGCTTCAGCTACAATAAATATACCGGCCAAGAAAATCATTTTCTTTTTACTCCCCGCCTGAGAGAGAATGACCAAGAAGGTAATCAACACCCACATCGCGCAAGGGTTAAACCCGTCTATGACACCCAAGAGCGCGGACAGAGAAAAAAGGGAGAATGATTTTAAATCCACTACTCCCACCAACGGCAAATCAAAGGTAATGCCAGAAGTCTCTCCTTCATCACACACCAGTCCTGTACACCCACCGCCAACCTGCACATCTTGTTTGGGTGCCCGTTCTAAGTGACTCTCAATTGAGTCGACATCGGTATAACGAGCGGCTTCTATAGCCGCTTTGATGGCTTGTCCGGTCGTCTGGGCCCCATTGAAACCCACCAGGACTCGCTCACCAATCACTGTCACCGGCGTCACTTTTGTCACCTCATGTTTCGCCGCCACTGCATCGTAGAGCTCCCGAGCTCGCTCATCGGTTACAAGGTTTAAATATTCATACTTGATTCCTTCGGTCTCCAAAAACGCAAACTGCTTTTGACAAAACCCACAATCATCCCGACCAAACATATAGACCGTTGGGGCCTCTGTCTTGATTTCGGCCTGTTCCTGCGCCTGCACTGGCGCACCACTAAATCCGGAAAGCAAAACCAAAAACGCAATACTCAACGCAACTATTTTTTTCATGACTGTCATATTAACACAACAAAAGACTCGCCACCTATAATCGACAGCGAGTCTCGATATTAAATATATTGGAGAAAATCTCCGTATCCTTGTTCTTCCATCTCAGTTTTAGGGACAAACCGCAACGCCGCTCCGTTCATACAATAGCGCAGACCTCCTCGGTCTGCTGGGCCATCATTGAATACGTGCCCCAGATGGTTGTCCGCAATAGCCGAACGAGTCTCAGTCCGCACAGAAAAAAGCTTTTTGTCTTCGTGTTCAGTCACCGCCCCGGGCGTAATCGGTTTTACAAACGATGGCCAGCCAGTCCCAGAATCAAATTTATCTTTCGAAGAATATAGCGGCTCCCCAGAGAGCACATCTACGTAAATCCCCGCTTCTTCAATTTTATCTAGTGGACTCGTACCCGCTCGTTCAGTACCATCCTCCTGGGTCACTGTATACACCAATGGGTCTAATTCCTGTTTTAATTCTGCTTGACTTGGTTTTTGGTAGTTGCTCCACATATAGGTTTGGTTATTTGTGCTAGTAGTATTTCGCCACGGCAACTCTGTAGTGTACCCATCGTCTCCCCAATACGTGTCGATGAATCGGTCTCGTCCCGAAGCGTTGCGATAATATTTATACTTCAGTTGAGACAAGGCGCCTTTATAGTAATCCTGGTGGTAATCCTCAGCTGGCCAGAACGACGCTCGTTCTTCCACGTCAATTGCCAGCGGAGCATCATATGGACCCTGCTCATCTACTTCGGCAATCAAATCAGTAATGATTTGTTGCTCAGCCGGACTTTCGTAGTAAAAAGCCGCAGAGTATTTGTCTCCCCTGTCTCCAAACGTACCGGTGTCGTCGGTCGGGTCAGTGGTCTTGAGCGTCACAATCAAAATATCTGCAAATGATATCTGACCGGGGTCATACGTCACTTTGACCACCTCCCGGTGTCCGCCGGCACCATAATTTTCATAGGTCGGATTCTGAGTCGTTCCCCCAGAATACCCGGAAACAACCGAGAGTACGCCAGTGAGCTTCTCTAGATCAGACTCAACACACCAAAAGCACCCACCTGCCACAATCATCGTTTGTGTATCAGCCACCAAATCAGCTACTGGCTCATTGCCCGTAGCCTCCATTACGACGACTGGCTCTGAGCTGGAATTGCCGTATTGCTGCTGTTCACTTTCGTTTCCTGTCTCAGTCGAGAAAACTGTTTCTTGACTAGAGGTTGCGACTGGTTCAACCGGTACCTCCGCCGACTGCAGGCCAAAGAATGATGCGATGGCGATAAATATGCTTGAGAGAAAATCCATGAGTATATATTAATCAATAATACCTCTTTGTACTCACTGCCAGAATAAATCTTTCAATACTGATGAATGACGTATTAGTTCAAGTTCAAAGACGAGAAGAAAGAATTGTTTACGCCGACACATGAAGGAATGTATGTGTCATCACCAAAATACTGAGACTCCAGCACAATCGGAACGTGTACCTTTATGAAATCAGGGTCGACGGTGACTTGGTAGTTTTTGATGTAGTAATAGAAGATATCGTACACAGCATCTTGAATATCTTGCGCGTGACATTGACTATATCCAGGCAGGCTAATCGGAGAATTCGTTTTGTAGTACGCAGTATGATCCAACATGAAATCCAGCAACTCCTCAATCAACACTTGATCAGTCACGTTGAACTGCTTACCAATTCCCGGCAGCACATACGAAAGTTGTTTTTCCAACGAATCTCGGTCTGCATTCTCGTTGATAGCAGTAATTCGTACAGTGTCATACGTAGCGTAGGTAATTTTATAGACAAAAGCGTCCGGATTAGAATTCGAACTATCTCCAACATACAAGTACTTGGGTATCACAGATAAAGTAATCGTTTCATCCTGATCAGTGTTTAGCTGAAACTGAAATCCACCCTTCCCTGCCAAAATCTCTACATCATTAATAACAGAAAAATGACCAAAGAGACGCTCGAGACCAGCTCCGACTTCTGGTTGCGTGTAATTATCTATTGCGTCTTGCTCATCATCAAATCGCTTGATGGAAATAGTTGACGTCACCTTTAGTCGACTCGGAGAAAACCCGAGTTCGACTGACATCTGCTTAAACGTCAGATTTGCTAATTGGCGTACCCGGGCCACTTTTTGTGACTCTTGTAGGTTTGTCAAAAAATTGTAGCTGTATGAAGTAGTTGAGCGCTCATGTGACGTACCGCCCACCACTTCTGGACCCCACACCACTTGGGCTTGGGCAGTAAAATCTTTTGCGTTTGCGTCGACAATGACATTCTCAATGTTCACCCGACGCAGAGATTCTGCATTTGGGTTGGCCGCCACTTGCAGGGCATAGAGGGCAATCAAGTCATTAATTTTATCTACGACAACCATCAACTCACCCTTTTTCGCTTGGGTGATAGATTCGGAGTTGTTAATAGCTTCAGTGATCAATTCCGCTTGGTAACGTAAGACTTTGATGTCTTGCGCCAGTAAAGCAGCCGAACTCTGTAGTGGAGCAAGTAACATACAGAGCAAGAGTGCTGCAGTAGCGTACTTTTTAAAGAATTGAGAAAGCGTAGTCATATTTTATTGGATGATTAAATCAGAAAAAAAGCTTGGTTCGTTTCCAGTAAATACAGGTCCTTGGTCAAACGGTGTACTTGCCGAACGCTGATACATCGCGTCTGGATTTGCAGCTGCCTGCAGTGCCAACAACACAATCGCTTCATTGATAGCGGCGAGCATTGTCCGCATCTGGTTTTTCTCAGCCACAGTCACTACCGTAGATGCCTCAACCGCATCAGACACCAACGCCACTTGTGTTCGAAACGTATTCACTTCTCGCATCGTCATCATAGCCGCGGAACTTTGGAGCGGACTGAGTAATACCACTAGCAAAAGGGCTCCGGGGGCACATGTTTTGCAGAATGTTGTGAATTTAATCATATTGAATAGTGAAATTATCTCGTGGATCCTCTGATTCCTGGGCCGCTTGCGCATTCGGTGAAGCTGGATTGTATTCAGGTTCATACACTGGACGCTCATACATAGCGTCAGGATTGGACGCTGCTTGTAGCGCCAACAGAGAAACCAGGTCGTTGAGCGACTCCACCACTGCCCGCAGTTCATTTTTCTTTTGTAGAGGAATCGCAGTGGAAGATTCAATCGCCTCAGACACCAAGGTAATCTGCTCGCGAAACGTATTCACTTCTCGCATCGTCATCATAGCCGCGGAACTTTGGAGCGGGCTGAGTAATACCATTACCAAGAGAGCTCCTGCTGCATAAGTTTTTGTTCGCTGTAACAGTGTATTCATAAATGGATTCTGATTAATTCCCATAGGTAATTTAAATATACTCTTTATTCAATTATAGCAGATGTTTTATCCCCAACTGTCTGCTGGTGGTATGTTTGCAGCGCGATGAGCTTCGTTATTGAGCCACCTAGCCGGTCAACTGCGCGCAGCTCAGCGACACAGGTTTGATAATCAGGGATTTGCTGTGCCACCAGCTGCCAAAAAGCCCGCCCGTGATTCAACTCTGCCAAGTGGCAGAGTTCGTGCACGATAATATAGTCACGGAGATGCGGCGGGAGAAAATAGATTTTATAATTGAAATTGAGGTTCTGTAGTGAAGAACAACTCCCCCAACAGCGCCGTTGGTTCTTGATGGCCACCCGCTTATACGGCAGATTGTAGTGCTGATTAAAATAATCCAAGCGAGCATGCGCCAGAGTGCGTGCTCGTTCTTTGTGCTCTAGATAATGTTTTGTCACGGTCGAAGGACGCTGTTTGCGTACCCGACGTTTTCTCGTCCACCACATGCAGCTAATTGAGATACGTAATCGTTAACTGCAACACAGTCGCAAATGAAACCCATAAGAAATACGGTACTTGCATATACGCGACCCATTTGGCGTACGGATACACCGCCCATATCATCCAGACCAAACTCCCCCACACGACCAATATCACTACCGCGGCCAGCGGGAGATTTTGTAAGCCAAACTGGACTGGGGTAAACGACAGGTTGGCGATGAGATTGATAACAAATGGCAGCGCCACGAGCTTGGGAATTTCTCCGGTATACGCTTTATAAAATACATACCCAAAACTAATAGCAATCAATACATACAGGACACTCCAGACGGGTCCAAAAATCCACGACGGTGGTGCCCAGCTGGGCTGCACCCACTGGAGGTATTGTGCTGCTTCATTCGTACCATTCATAATATTGTGAGTATATCACGGCGTAAGCACTCGCTGCCAGCACCCAAAAAAACTGCCCTTGAGTAAAAACTCCTGATTAAAATGGCGCCGGTGTGGCGGCGGTCTCTTCTAATTGATACTGAATGCGGGCCAATCGTACCAACGTATAGTCGTACTCTTCGTTGGCTGCTTCATAGAGCGGCTTGAGTTTCTCAGCTCCGTATTTCACAATCGCGGCATCGAGCACATCGCGCGCCTTTCCCCAATCGATATCCTTCGGCTCGAGTATCATCACATCATCCGCGGTCAGCTCGCCGTCTTGAGCCAGCTTTTCAATATGAGTCCAAATCGTCGTCTCGGTCACGTCACGGGTATCCGCAATATCTTTGATACCGCGCCCTTCGAGCAACAGCTCCTTGGTCACGTGGTAGGTACTTTGCGCCTGCACGACCCGCCGCGCACTTTTCACCACTCCGACCGCATCTTCGTCTGGCACCTTGCCGCCGTGGGCAACCACAAAGCGCTCGTGCATCTCCTGCACCTCCTTGTCTTCCATGGCAATAAAGGCATCTTCGGCCGAGGTGGACTCGGCATGAAATTTCACATCCTGCATGACGATCTTCGGGTCGACCTGCAGCGCGTTGGGATGCATTCCCAGCACCTTCAACCCATCGAGTGAACGCACGCGAGAGAGCGCCACGTAGCCTTGTCCGTAGACAAAGGCCTTGGACAAATCAATCTCAGCTGCATCGAGCGACATTCCCTGGCTTTTGTGCACGGTAATCGCCCAAGCAAGCCGTAGCGGCAACTGTTCGATAGACGCCAGCACATTGCCGTCTTCTGCCAGTTCCCAGGTGGTGGTCTTCATCACAATCTCCACCCCATCAAGGGTCTCTACTACTGGAAATCCTTCATCAAAGCGGATGATGCGACCGAGCGTTCCGTTTACGTACCCCGCCTCAAAGTTGTTTTTGGTACACATCACCATGGCGTCTTCCTTGAGCTCGAGCACTTCCGGCGACAGACAGTTTTTTATCAACCCTTCAATCATCGGCTTCTTCCCTTTGCCAGACATTTGGAATTTACGGATGGGTCCGGGCAACTCGGCCAGTTTTTGATTATTCACCAGATCCACGTCCGCGTTGTGCGTATAGAGCCGGGTCGGATCGATATGCTCAAAGGCAATTTCTGTTTGCTCTTCCAGCAGCGTGTAGTGCTCCTCCTCAATTTCGTTACGGCGAATCGAACCGAGCAAGCCCAGGAGTGTCTCATCGTCTTGGCGATACTGCTCGGTGATGTAGCAGACCAGCGGCCGCATATGTAACCACGCATTACACTCAAAAGCGTAGCGCATCATATCTCCATTACGAGTCACCGGCGGCAGCTGAAAGAAATCCCCGATACACACCACCTGAATACCCCCAAACGGTTCTTCGCTTTTGCGCACGGTCCGCAAGACCTGGTCCACCATATCCAGCACCTTGCCGTCGAGCATGGATATCTCATCGAGTACCAGTACCTGCACAGACTTCGCACGCTTGACGATACGCTCTTTGGTAGAAATCTGCTCCAAATCAAACGGCGTCAAAAAATCCTTGATACCGACTCCACTCCACGAGTGAATCGTCATCCCGCCGATATGGGTCGCTGCGATACCGGTCGAAGCGGTCACCGCCACATTGAGCCCAGCTGCCTCCAGCCACGCCACGTACTTATTAATTACATATGTCTTCCCCGCTCCTGGCTCACCGGTGAGAAATACATTAGCGCCAGTTTTTAAGATATCGAGTGCTCGTTCTTGTGTCATGTGCCTGAAGAATACCATAGTCAGGCGGTAGCGCCGGCGCAGCGATATCTGCGCCAAAAAGCGCAATACCCAAACATGTGAAAAACCTCCCTTCTGCATTTTCCCAACACGGTATACTACAAGTAATATGGCTACCCGTTCTTCTACAGCGACTAAGATCGCTATCAAAAATAATACTCGTGTAAAACCACAAAAAGCGACCAAGGCTGCGCCCAAAAAAGTGACCGCCAAGAAAACTGCACCGAAAAAGGGCGCTCCGAAAAAAGCCACAGCCAAGAAAACTCCCATCCGAAAATCAACCAAAGCAAACGTAGCTACAGTAAAGAGTGCTGCCAAAAAACTCGAGCTCCAGCAAACCGTCAAACGAAATCCCTTAGGTCACCTCCTCATCGAAAAATCCATGCGCGAGAATGGCTTCCGCGGTGGCATCTCTTCGAGCAAAGAACTCCTCGACGCATACAGTACTGACGAGAGTATTTTCTCCATCCGACCGCAAGTTGTCTTGCAACCCAAGAACCGACAAGACATCGAGATTGCGACCAAAGTCATCGCCGCCGAAACCAAGCGCTTCTCTTCCCTGTCTCTGACTCCTCGGGCAGCTGGGACTGGCTTAGGAGGCGGTTCATTGACTGACTCTATCGTCATCGACGTCTGTGCTCACCTCAATAAAATTGGCGACATCGCCAAAAAGAAAGACAATGTCACCTTTACCTGTGAACCAGGCGCGATGTGGCGCAACGTCGAAAAGAAATTGAAAGTCGAAGGCTACTACGTCCCGTCCTACCCGGCCTCAAAAGATATCTGCAGTATGGGTGGAGCGGTCGGCAACAACGCCGCTGGTCCTGACTCCCTACGCCATGGGCACTGCGCTGACTGGGTAGAATCCCTGGACGTCGTCTTGCACGACGGCCATACGTACAGCATCAAAGCGCTCACCTACCGTGAGTTCAAACTGCTCATCAAACAAGACCACGAGCACGCCCGTATCGCCAAAGAAATTTTTGATTTGATTGCCAAAAACGAAAAAGAAATCAAGAAGAACAAGCCAGAAACCAAAAAGAATAGTGCCGGCTACCCACTTTGGAGTGTGATGCCCCAAGGCGTCGCCAAGTTCAAAAAAGGTGAAGGTACCTTTGACTTGACCCGCCTGATTTCTGGCAGCCAAGGCACCGTTGGAGTGATTGCGCATATCACTATGCGCGCGATTCCCATCCCGACTGACACCACGCTCATCGCGATTCCAATTTTTGATTTAAATAATGCAGCAGAGACGATTGTAAAAACCCTCAAGTACGACCCCATCAATATCGAAGTATTCGACGCGCTCTCGTTTGATTTGGCCCTGCAAAACCCCGGCTTCTTCAAAGACCGCCTCAGTGGAGCGCAGTACTATAAGGTCATGCTGTCGATGTACGCCACCTACCACGTACGCTACCGCCGCAAAGTACCAGAATTTATGGTGCTGGTGACCCTCGACAAAGAAACCACCGAGAAGCACGACTCCAAGGCTATTTTGAAAAAACTGACCACCCAGAGTGTGAAGCCTCGACTGGTCACCAACCCGACTGAAGCAGAGATGTACTGGCAAATTCGTCGTGCCAGCTACACCCTGTCTAAGTTCCAAGACAAGACCAAGCGACCAGCGGCGTTCCTCGAAGATATGACCGTACCCCCAGAAAATCTGTCCAAATTCTTTACCCAGGTAAAGAGCCTGCTCAAAGAATTCAACGTCACCGCAGCCGTGCATGGTCACGGCGGCAACGGACACTTCCACTTCTACCCGCTCTTAGACTTCACCAACAAGACCACCCCAGCCCTGGTAGAAATAATGGCTGACAAATTCTTCTCTACCGCAGTAAAATTCCACGGTGACATTTGTGGCGAGCACAACGACGGTATCATCCGTACGCCGTACCTGGGCAAGATGTTTAGCAAGAAAATGCTCGGACTTTTTGCTGATGCTGAACACATCTTTGACCCCCAAGATATCTTCAACCCCGGCAAGAAAGTGAATCCGCGGTTTGACATCAAAGAAACCATGCGCAAGACAAACTAAAAAGAAAGACCGGTCTGACCGGTTTTTTCTATCCCCTTTTATAAATGGCACATTTTTGTTATAACTAACCTTCCCAAGCAAAACAGCCACCAGCAAAACTGGTCCCATCGTCTAACGGCTAGGACACATGGTTCTCATCCATGAAATCGGAGTTCGATTCTCCGTGGGATCACCAATTAGAGAGCTAGTTCGAGCACTCGAGAAGGCTCGAACAGCGTGAATAGTAAAACCACTCAAATCTGGGTGGTTTTACTATTTGGACATCGCTTGATTATTTGGGAATTAACTTCAAAAAAAGTTTTGAAAGTAAGACAATTAACACTCCCATTGATAGCAATTCCAGAGCAACAACTATCCATTCAACCATCCCTATGCTTAGAATATTCTCCAGAAAATCACTCAATACATAGGAGATTAAGGTTTTTAAGACTATTGAGCCTATAAACACATATCCGAGTTCACCTGCAGTAAATCCAAAAACTGGACTCTTCTGAATATTCTTGTCGTTCCAAAAGTACTTACCCATATAGAGGACAATAATTGCTGGAATGGAAGGTACCCCAAATCTAAGACACCTTTTCTAAGTCTTTTAATGATACCCCATGTTGT